>Ga0105048_10019170_pt1 | contig 10496 bp, 7 predicted proteins | sample MAT05_FD_78382 | JGI IMG/M metagenome (GOLD analysis project Ga0105048, IMG submission 78382) | Freshwater microbial communities from Lake Fryxell liftoff mats and glacier meltwater in Antarctica - MAT-05 | ecosystem: Environmental > Aquatic > Freshwater > Ice > Liftoff microbial mat | place...
AATGTGGCCGGTCATGCTGAACCATGTCGATTCATCTTGTTCTATCGGCTGACCGAGCTGGTTTTTACGCATCGATCCGTTTTTCATCCTCTTTGGTCGAATTTCCAATAATGCCGAGGTTCTGCAAGCCGCCACAGGCTTGACGCAGCCATAGGCTAACCTCTCTGAGTAGCGGAAGTCGCCAGACTTCCGAAATCACACTACTACTAAGCGGAAGTACCAGACTTCCGGAACCGCACACGGAACTCTGGCGAGTTCCGCTACAGACCTTCTCGACCTTGCATCACCGTAATTTCCGGAGTGACCTGCCATGGCCAAGGGTGCGAGCGACTACACGGACCTACTCGTCCAAAAGAAGATTGTCGCCGCTGAGCAGCTCGACGAGGCGCGCAATCTCGCGCTGTCCACCGGCATCAATATTAAAGATTCGCTCGCCAAGTTGAACTACGCCACCCCACTTGAGATCATGGAGGCGATGGCCGAGTTTCACGGCCTGCAGTTCGTCGATCTCAATAATGTGGAGATTCCTAAGGCCGTTATCGAACTAGTGCCGGAGTCTGTCGCCCGTGAGAATCTCGTGCTGCCGCTCAGCCTTGAAGGCAGCATCTTGAAAGTGATCACGGCGAACCCGACCAACTTTGAAATGATCCAGAAGTTGCAGTTCATCTTAAACCGCGACATCCAACCGGTTCTGGCGGTCCAGGAACAGTTGCAAGACGCGATCAACCGCAGCTACGGTCAGAGCGAAACTGAGTCGATGGACTCCATGCTCGCGGAGTTTACTGGAACGCAGATCGATTCGACGCAGATCGATTCGGGCGGCAATCTGGCCGGTGCTGATGAAAGCGATGCCCCTGTAGTAAAGCTCATCAATCTGATCATTCAGGAAGCGGTTACGCAACGTGCCTCAGACATCCATGTCGAACCCTTCGGCGACCGTGTTCGTATCCGCTATCGCATTGACGGAAACCTGATCGAGCGCGACTCGGTTCCACGACGATTGCTGCCCTCACTACTCGCCCGTATCAAGGTTATGGGAAGCATCGACATCAGTGAGAAACGCCGACCCCAAGACGGTCGGATCAAGATGACGATACAGAGTAAACACTACGATCTTCGCGTTAGCATGTTACCAACAGTTCACGGTCAAGCGGCAGTTATGCGAATCCTGGATCGAGCAAACATTATGGTTGGGGTGCGCGATCTTGGCTTCGGCGAGGAAGATTACCTTCGGTTCCAAAACATCATCAAACGACCGAACGGCATTTTCCTGGTGACTGGACCCACTGGGTCTGGCAAGACGACGACACTCTATGCAGCGTTAAATGAATTAAACAAACCAGACCGCAAGATCATAACTGCTGAGGACCCCGTTGAGTATTACTTGCCCGGTATCAACCAAGTGGAGGTCAAACACCAGATAGGCTTGAACTTTGGTCGCATTATTCGAGCAATGTTGCGACAGGCACCGAACATCATTCTGGTAGGTGAAATTCGCGATAAAGAGACGGCTGAGATTGCTGTCCAGGCATCTCTGACCGGACACTTGGTTTTCAGCACACTGCACACGAACGATGCGCCCAGCGCCATCACCCGACTAATCGATATCGGGGTGGCCCCGTTCCTCATCGCCAGCTCAATTGTGGCGGTCATGGCCCAACGACTGGTGCGTGTTAACTGTGTGAAATGCCGTGAACCATTCACACCAGACGATCTCGAAATACGTGGCGCTGGCATTACCAAGGAAATGCTTACCAAGGCCAACTTCATGAAGGGGCGTGGCTGCTCGCACTGCCGGCAGTCTGGCTACCGTGGCCGTATTGGCATCTACGAGATGATGCGCATGACTTCTCACCTGCGGGAATTGACGTTTGCCCAGGCGCCATCCCAAGAACTCAGGCGAAAATCACGCGCCGGGGGGATGCGAACGCTGCTCGAAGACGGCGCCCAGAAGGCGCTGAAGGGAACCACAACGCTTGAAGAAGTGCTGAGTACCTGCCACGCAGAATCGACCGTTGGCGCGGAGTGATGAAAGTCTTGTTAGCCCGACGCGCAAGCGAGGGAGCCACTGGCAGACTCCCTGGCTTGTCCGTCGGGCTAACAAGCGATGGAGCCACTGGCAGACTCCCTGGCTTGTGTGTCGGGCTAACATTGAAGGAACCTGGAGCAATCCGGGCTATATGAAGTATCTTTTTGGTTGGCGTGCCAGACACCGTAACAATGCATCAGTGGCAAGTGGCGGGCAATCGCCAGGCCGCTCACCTTCTGTGAGGAGAGACTGTGGCTGTCGCCATGGAAAAGCTGCTGTCGACGGTCATTCAATTGAAGGCCAGCGACTTGCACATTAGTGTTGGGCAGCCGCCCGTCGTTCGGCATCATGGCCGTATGCGCAAGCTCGATGCCAAGATACTCGACAGCGACGATACCGCCGGATTGATGAAGTCGATCACGCCGGATCGCTGTCAGCAGGAGCTACAGCAGAAGGGCGGGTCAGACTTCGCCATTGAATATGTCGATGGCTATCGCTTCCGGGTCGCCATCTTTAAACAGCGCGGCACCATTGGAATGGTGCTTCGGCGAATTCCGAGCCAGTTTCTATCGTTTGAAGTCCTGCAAATGCCGGAGGCGATTCGTTCTCTGATCGTGCGGCCCCGCGGGTTGCTCCTCGTCACCGGCCCAACCGGTTCGGGGAAAACCACAAGCTTGTCGTCGATGATTAACTTCATTAACGACAATTACGATCGGCACATCATCACGCTGGAAGACCCGATTGAATACTTCCACAAGCACAAGAAGTGTACGGTCAATCAACGGGAGATCGGTACGGATGTGCCGGACTTTAAAGAGGGCATCCGCCGGGCGTTGCGGATGGACCCGGACGTGATTCTGGTCGGTGAAATGCGCGACTTGGAAACGATCCACGCTGCTATCGAGGCGGCGGAAACCGGGCACGTTGTCTTCGGCACGCTGCACACATCCGGCGCTGCAAGTACCGTGAACCGGATCATCGACGTCTTCCCGAAGGATCAACAAGACCAGGTGCGGACGCAACTGAGTACGGCTTTGATGGGCGTGCTTTCACAGGCATTGTTGCCCAAGAAGCCGGAAGGCGTGGTCGCGGCTTACGAAATGATGGTGGTGACCCCGGCCATCGCCAACCTGATCCGTGAAAACAAGGTCTACCGCATCGACTCGGCCATTCAAACGGGCCGCAAGGAAGGGATGTTCCTGCTCGATGAGTCGCTGTTCCGACTGTGGAAAGACGAACTCTGCGACAAGGAAGAAGTGCTACTGAAGTCGACAAAGCCGAACGAACTCGCCTCGAAGATCGCCCAGGCCGAACGGGGTGCCCTCGAAGAGGAGGATGACGACGAGGAGTACGACGACGAAGACGACGACGATGACGAAGACGATGACGATGAAGAGGAGGATGAGCAGCCACGACGGCGTGGGCGCTGAGTGAGTTAGCGAGCGGCGTGAGCCCGCTGTGTTGAATATTTACACGACAGGCTCACGTCGCACCGCTCGCTAACTGAGTCCAATATGAAACCGGGTGTTTCGGATTTGGCTGCCAGTTATCATCGAGCGGCAGCAATGCATCTGGAAGCTGCGGAGGTTTTGCTCAAACACTGCTCGGATAAGACCAAGTCGCGTTTTGCGACAGAGGTGATCTACTTGTCAGGTTACGTTGCGGAGTGTGCTTTAAAGTCTGCATTGCTAAATCGCACACCCGCTAGGCAACATCGTGCATTGTTAAAACGGTTTCGAGATCCGAAAGCCATTGGTCATGATCTAGAAGCGATGCGACTCGAACTCCGAAGAATTGGCGTGGTTTTTAATATAGAAGTTATCGATTCATTACGCTTAATTCGCTCGCACTGGAATACGCAGATGCGATATACTGCGAAGTTATATGAAACTCAAGTCGCAAGTGATATTCACCTGGCTGCGATAAGGATATTCCGTTGGTCCATAAGAGGTTGAACGATGGCCACGAGACTGATTAGTAAGAAACAGGACTCACAAACCAAGCTGCTTTATGCAGCATTGGCTGACGCATTTCCCGATCTTTCACGCGAGCCAGCAGCGGTTGTCTATCGTTACAATCCAGTCTCGATCCGTGTCCGTGTCATTACTGATAGTTTTCAGGATAAGAGTTTCGCTGAGCGAGATCGGATGATCAAGAGGGCGTTAAGAGCGATCCCCGAGGAGGTGTTTAATGATATCTCATTGATTATCGCCATGACGCCGGAAGAGTCTGAAGAACCAGACCTTATGAACATTGAATTTGAGTCTCCAAATCGTAGCCGCTTATGATAAACAGCATTGTTCCTAACATAACTTGCATTTAGGTAGCCCGGATGTCCACGACGCCGCCGAATCCGAATGATCCCAAGAAGCCGACTCCGCCGGCCTCTGGTAAGCCACCCGTACCTGGTGCCAGCGGTGGCGCGCCCCGTCCGCAACAGCCGAACCCAGGCACGCCGAAAGCGCCCGTGCCCGGCACTCCGCCAGCAGCAGGCAACCCCACAACTCGTCCGCCAGCAGTGCCCACAAGCAAGGCACCTGTGCCTGCGGCTGGCACCCCCGCAAAGCCAACCACACCGCAAACTCCTGGTGCGAAGCCGCCAGCTACACCGGCTGCTGCAAGCGCCAAGCCACCAGCAGGGACCACGCCGCCCATTGCCAGGCCGCCCGCCGCTGCTGCCCCAAAGCCAGCGCCCAAGCCGCAAGCAAAGACGCCGCAGAACCGATCGAACATGGCGCACGTCGATACGAGTTCGCGTGCCCTCGGCCAGAAGCTCGTCGACCTTGGCTTCCTGGATGATGTTCAACTCGACGCCGTCTACGAAGAGATGCGGCAGAGCGAACTCAAGATCGGCGAGATCGCCATCAATCGCGGCCTGCTGAATGACGACCAACTGTTGCAAGCGACAGCCGAAGTTCACGGCATGCGGGTCGTCAGCCTGGACGATGCCAAGCCAGCCCCTGAGGCCGTGAAAGTCGTGCCGAAGAACATGGCCGAGATGTACAACCTCGTGCCGCTCACACTCGACGCCGATTCGCTCACCGTCGCCGTGTCGGATCCGAACAACCTGCAAGCGCTGGACGACATCCGCAACTTCCTCGGCATCCGTCAGGTGACGGCCGTGCTGGCTCCGGCCCACAAGGTCGAGGAACTCCGCAAGAAGATGTACACGCCGGGCGGCGATGGCGACGAATCGATCACCTCCATCATCGCCCTGCTGGAAAACGACAAGGCGTTCGCCTCCAAAGGCAAGGGCCGCCGCGAGACCAGCATCGACCTGGACGACCTCACCGAAGTGGCCAACTCGGCACCGGTGCGGAAGCTCATCAACATGGTCCTGCTGATGGCGATCCGCGACCACGCCTCGGACGTACACTTCGAGCCGTTCGAAGACGAATACAAGATGCGTTATCGATGCGATGGCGTGCTGTATGAGATGGTGCCGCCACCTCGCCACCTGGCTGCCGCTATTGCCAGCCGCATCAAGGTCATGTCGAATCTGGACATCGCCGAGCGGCGGATGCCACAAGACGGCCGCATCGAATTGAACGTCGGCGGCAACCCCGTCGACATGCGGGTCAGCATCCTGCCGACCATGTTCGGCGAGAGCGTCGTTATCCGTGTTCTCGACCGCTCGAACGTCGGCCTCGAACTCGAACGTATCGGCATGCCACTCGACATGCTGGCCCAATTCCGCCAGGTGATCCGCAGGCCGAACGGAATCGTCCTGGTTACGGGTCCTACCGGTGCTGGCAAGACGACAACGCTTTATTCGGCACTCTCGGAGTTGAACGACGTCTCAAGCAAGATCATCACCACGGAAGACCCGGTCGAATACGAAATCGACGGCATCTGCCAGTGCCCGATTAACGCCGATATCGACATGACCTTCGCCGCCGCGCTCCGGGCCATCCTCCGGCAAGACCCAGACATCATTCTCGTCGGCGAAATCCGCGACCTGGAAACGGCGCAGATCGCCATCCAGGCGTCGTTGACCGGTCACCTCGTGTTCAGCACATTGCACACGAACGACGCCCCAAGTTCAGTTACGCGGTTGCGCGACATGGGCGTCGAGCCGTACATGATCACGGCGACAGTCGAGGCCATCGAAGCGCAGCGGCTCGTTCGCCGGGTTTGTACCAACTGCCGGACCTGGTACGACCCGACCCGCGAGCAACTCATGGAATTGAACCTCACGCCGGACATGCTGAAAGGTCGGAAGTTCGCCTTCGGCGAGGGGTGCGATAAATGCAACAACAACGGCTTCAAGGGGCGTACAGGACTTTACGAATTACTGCTGATGACGGACGACCTGCGCGACATGGTCAGCCGCGGTGCGAGTACTGACGCTCTACGCAACCATACCCGCAAGTTGGGCGTGCCTAGCCTCCGCGACTCGGGCATGCGGGCACTCTTTGAAGGCAGCACTTCGCTGGATGAAGTGGTGCGCGAAACAGTTCTCGAGGACGAGGGCTAACCATGACCAGGATATCAACGCCACCGTTCGCGGCTTACCCGTCACCCTCCTCGGCGGGGCACAAGGTATCGAGCACCGACTTTCTGCCGAAGGGTTTCGACCCGGCACGGATAGTCCCCCGTGGACCTGGACGTTTTGCCTGGGTCGATGACAACGGCGTTGCTCACCCGCTGCGAACTGGCGACGAACTTCCCAATTCCGACGGTGTACCTGTGGAGACAACCTGGCATGGCTATGCGATGCGGAAGATGCAGGAAAACATCATGTATTGGTGGCGGGACCGCAGCGATTTCTTTGTCAGCTGCGATAACTTCATCCACTTCTCGCCAAACGAAGTCTTCAACGAACACTTCCGCGGGCCCGATGTTTATGTTGTTACCAATGTCGCCTGGGAGCCGTTAAGAAAGAGCTGGGTGATGTGGGAAGAAGGCGGTCGATTACCCGACCTGATCATCGAGATGGTTTCGGAATCGAGTGTCAGGAACGACATTATCGTCAAGAAAGAGTTGTATCAGTCCATATTCAAGACCCAGGAATATTACTGCATCTTTCCCGGTGGTAATCGGATCGAAGCCTGGCGGTTGAACAGGCAGAAGAAATATCAGCCGATCAAACCCGTCGATGGACGTTACCCCAGCGAAATCCTGGGAGCCTCTATCGGCTGGTGGACCGGTGACGTATGGAAATCTGACCAGCCCGCGATAATGACCTTGCCACGGCTTTACGACCCTGCGGGAAGGTTGGTTCCTTACCCTGTCGAAGCGGAGCGTCAACGTGCAGACGCTCAACATCAACGTGCCGACGCTGAACATCAACGTGCCGACGCTGCGGAATCGGAATTGGCCCGCGTACTTGCCGAACTGGAACGGCTCAAACGAGCAAAGTCGGACTGACGGTAACCTCGATCCCAAATGCCTTTGTCTTCGCACCTGAGTGCTGACCATGACACCGACCGCACTCGACATCGACGCTCCGCCTGACCCAGATCCGTGGGCCATGCTTCCGGAAGTGCCGCAACCTCGGCTGCCGTCGAAGCGGGCACTTCGTGGGCTCGATCACTCGCGAATCGTGCCTTATGGATTTGATTCTTACGGCGAAGAACGTTTCGCCTATGTGGATGCCAATGGCCTAAAGATACCGCTTCCCTCAGGACGCGAACTCCCTAGTTCAGACGGTGTTCCCTTGGAATCCGCCTGGCATATCGTCGCGATTCAACTGCTGATCGACTCCATCAATCACTACTGGCGAGATAGACGCGATTATTACGTCGGCGGCGACATGTTCGTGCATTATTCGGCGGAAGAAGTGTTTAATAAAGACTTCCGAGGGCCAGATGTGTTTTTGGTCACAGGTGTGGAAAAGTACGAAAAGTACCGACCGAATTGGGTTACTTGGCAAGAAGGGCACCGCTTTCCGGATCTTATTGTCGAGATGGTCTCGCCATCGAGTTACGAAAACGATCTATTCGTGAAGAAGGAACTCTACTGCAACATATTCAAGACCACTGAATACTTCTGCGTTGAACACCAGAACGACAAGCGTGATGAGATCCCCAGTCCTGGTCCGATCCACGCCTGGCGAATGGCGAAAGGGAAATATGTCCCTATTGAACCCATCGATGGGCGGTATCATTCGAAAATTCTTGGTGCTTCGCTTGGGTGGGGGACCGGTCGACTCGATCAACCGGGCTTTCCTTCGATGTCGTTTCCCAGGCTATTTGATGCCAACGGTACCGTCGTCATGACCGTCCGCGAAGCCGAGAAACTCGATGCCGAAAAGGCACGGAAAATCGCTAAGCGGGATCGACTAAAGGCCAAGCTGGAGAAACAAATGGCCGAGCAGGAAAAACTTCGGGCGGATGCTGCGGAATGGGAACTTGCCCAATTGCGTGCAGAACTCGAACGCATTCGCACCGGACATTCTTAATTTTCTGAACACAACGGCCCGTCGGGTCGCGATACCGAGATTGCCATGCCACAGTATAAATTCGAAGCCATGGACACGACCGGCACCGAGGTCAAGGACTCGGTGGAGGCCGCCAACGAGGAAGAAGCGTCCCAGAAAATCAAGGCGCTCGGCTACTTCGTCACCAAATTGACGGCCATGCAGGGCAAGGGCGCCGGTGGCAAGAAGAAGAAAAAGAAGACCGGCAAATCGCGCAAGACGTTCACCATCGGTGGCGTGTCGCAGAAGATGCTCACCATCTTCACCCGGCAACTCAGCACGCTTCAAGATGCTGGCCTGCCGATTCTGCGAAGCCTGCGCATCCTCGAAAAACAGATGAAGCCGAGCGTGCTCAAGAACTCGCTCATCGACGTGGTCGAAGACGTGGAATCCGGCATGACGCTTTCCGAATCGATGGCCAAGCACCCCAAGTGCTTCGACCGCCTCTATGTGAACATGGTCCGCGCCGGCGAGGCTGGCGGGGCCCTCGAAGTGATCTTGCAACGTCTCGCCGAGTTCAAGGAAAAGTCCGAGAGCTTGAAGAAGAAGATTATCGGCGCCATGGTTTATCCGGCGGTCGTCGTCATGGTCGCCGTGAGCATCCTCGTGTTCATCATGGTGATGATTATCCCGAAGTTTAAAGACATCTTCAAGGACTTCGGCTTGCAGTTGCCCACGGCCACGAAGATGTTGATCACCATCTCGACGTGGATGACCAACTATTGGTACTGGATTCCGCTCTTCCCGCTCTCCATTTACTTGATGCTGAAAATGGCGAGGAAGACCAAGTCCGGCAACTATGCACTTGACCGCATGACGCTCTGGATACCCGTGGTCGGTTCGCTGGTGGAGAAAACCATCGTCGCCCGCACCATGCGGACGCTCGGCACCCTGGTCGCTTCCGGCGTACCCATTTTGGAAGCGCTCAGCATCGTCCGCGATACCGCCAACAACGCCGTCTTCGAGCGGATGTTCCAGCGGGTTCTCGAGTCGATTCGCGAAGGGGATACGATCGCCGACCCCCTACGGCAATCGCGACTCGTCGACGACATGGTCGTGAACATGATCGAAGTGGGCGAAGAGACCGGCGACCTCGACACCATGCTCTATAAGATCGCCGACTTCTATGACGAGGAAGTCGACAACACCGTGAAGGCGCTGATCTCGCTGCTCGAACCGCTCATGATCGTGTTCCTCGGTGGCACCATCGGCGGTATCGTTATCTCGCTCTTCTTGCCGCTCGTGAAGCTGCTCGAAGGCCTGAGTAAATCGTGATGTATTGGTCGGCGAGTTAGCCCGACGCGCTAGCGAGGGATTGAACCAACGGTGATACTTGTCGGCCAGTCGGTGATACCCTCGCTGGCGCGTCGGGCTAACAAAACAAACTCGAGCCTCTCCCCAAGGGGCGAGGGGAACCAGAATCAGAACTTCTACACGGAGCGTTTACCATGATCCGCCATCAGTCGCTCAGACTGGCACCCGCTCGAACTGGGTATACGCTCATCGAGCTGCTCGTCGTCATCGCTATCATCGCCATCCTTATTGGCCTGCTGCTGCCCGCGGTCCAGAAGGTGCGGGTCATCGGCCAGCGCACCTCCGCCGTCAACGACATCAACCAGCTGCACTTAGCGACCATAGCATTCAACGACAAATTCAAGTTCTATCCACCTAGCACCTTCAACGGCAATACGGCCGTCTTGCAGAAAATGTTCCCTCGCTGGAGCGGTTCCGGCTACACCAGTCCGGGCAACTTGACAGGCATTCAGAGCCTCGTCTACTTCCTCGGCGGACCAAACCAAACGGGCTGGGCGACGGACGCACCCGTGACACCGACCAGCGCGACCAAGATTCCACCCTTTTACGACTTCCCCGCCGGTCGCCTCAGCGGCTACTCCTTCACCGACCCGTGGGGCACGCCTTATGGCTATTCCGCCAGCAACGGCAGCGCGGGCTACACCGCTTTCGCTGGTCAATCGTTCGCCCCGTACAGATCCGGCGGGCGATTCGTCAATCAGGATGGCTTCCAGATTCTCTCCGCTGGTTTGA
>Ga0105048_10019173_pt1 | contig 10495 bp, 9 predicted proteins | sample MAT05_FD_78382 | JGI IMG/M metagenome (GOLD analysis project Ga0105048, IMG submission 78382) | Freshwater microbial communities from Lake Fryxell liftoff mats and glacier meltwater in Antarctica - MAT-05 | ecosystem: Environmental > Aquatic > Freshwater > Ice > Liftoff microbial mat | place...
CCCTGACGATTCCCTGTGGCATGGTGCGCCCGTGGCTGGGTACGCGCGTAGCGGGTGAGTGGGCCGACCAGGCCAGCCGGAAGAGGCAAGATCGTCTCATCGCTGGCCGTTCGACCCGCCGGGAGACTGCGTTGGCCGTTCGATGGACCCCTGATCGGGCGTTGTCGGCTTGTCCACCCGCTTGGCGCATCAGGGACGGGAGCGACCGCGATCACTGCCCAGCCCAGAGCCGGCTGCGGTCGTAGACTCGCGCCATGACCGATCTCGCTGGCGCGCTTGGGCCTGTCGGGGCCTGGGGCCACCTGGATACATTGCCGGCAGCTGACCTCCGGCCGTACGTTCGTCGTATCGCTGACCTTGGCTACGGCGCGCTCTGGGTGCCCGAGACCGTGGGGCGGGAACCGTTTGCCCTGCTGGGTGCCGTATCCGAGCACGCAGGCGACATGTGGCTGGGCACCAGCATCGCGTCCATCTGGGCGCGCGATGCCATGGCGTCCCGGATGGCGGCGCTGACGCTCCACGAGCTGACCGGCGGTCGTTTCGTGCTGGGTCTTGGCGTGTCGCACCCGCATCTCGCCCAGAAGCTCCGCGGGCACACCTATGACAAGCCGCTCACCCGGATGCGGGAGTACCTCGCCGACTATCGCCGGCTGCCGTTTCGGGGCCCGACCCTGATGGGCTCCGAGGGTGTCGCCACCGAGCCAGCCATCCTGCTGGCCGCGCTGCGGGAGCGGATGCTGGACCTCGCCGCGAGGGAAGCCGCCGGTGCGTTTCCCTACCTGGTCACTGCGGAGCGGGTCGCGTGGATCCGATCGACCCTCGACGCGGCGGCCGGGGATGACAAGCGACCACTGCTCGCGGTGACCCTGCCGGTCGTCCTCGGCCAGGAGCCCGAGGTGGCGCGAGCGGCGGCGCGCGGCTATCTCGCGCCCTACCTGCGGACGCCCAACTACCAGGCAAGCTGGGCGTTGCAGGGGTTCGGGCCGGACGACTGGACCCAGCCCGGGTCGGATGTCCTGGTCGATGCCATGGTCGCCTGGGGGTCGGCGGAGGAGCTCCTCGCGCGTATCGCGGCGATGCATGCGGCAGGTGCTGACCACGTCGCGCTCATCCCGGTCGCGCCCGACGGCACCACGGAGCAGCTGGATACCCTGGAAGCCCTCGCCGGCCAGGCGTGACGATCCGCCCCGCCCCGCGTCAGATGCGCCGGATGGCCCAACCCCTCACGGGCCATCCCTCGTGCCTCATGGCGCCTCGATGGGCACGTATGCGAGGCCCTCGATGACCTCCGCTCCTGGGTAGCGAGCCAGCAGGTCGTCAGGCAGGAGCAGCTTGGAGCCGCGGATGCCGCTGCCGATGAGCGCCAGGCCACGCGTGGCCGCGCCCTGATCGATGAGCACACGCCAGGATGGCGGCAGCCCGATGGGCGTGATGCCGCCGTACTCCATGCCCGACTGCGCGACCGCCTGCTCCAGGGGCATGAAGGACGCCTTACGTACGTCCAGGAGGCGTTTCAGGACGTTGTTCACGTCCGCGCGGGTATCCGCCCGGACCGCGGCGGCCGCGACACGCTCCACACCGCCACGCTTGCCCGTCACGACCACGCAGTTGACCGAGATCATGACCGGCAGCTGGTGCGCGGCGGTCAAGGCCGCGGTGTCCGCGAGGGCTGGGTCGATGGCCGCCACCGCGACCTCCTCTGCGACGCGAGGTTCGGCCGTCGCCCAGGCGACCAGAGCCGCGTAGGTAACTGGCGCGAGCAGAGCGGGATGCTCCAGCGCGGCCAGCCAGTTCAGGTCGCCCACGGTCGGCAGCGGCATCGTTGGCTCCCTATCTCCATCAACCATGTGATATGGCTTAGATGATATCATCCGATGCATGGAACGCCCCGTGCCTTTCCAGGTCCAGCTCGAGCGTCGTCAGCATGAGCAGTTGAAGGCCCTCGCGGAGCACCGCGAGCAGTCGATGGGCTCGTTGATCCGCGAGAGCGTGGCGCAGTACCTGACGTCGCAGCCCATCGAGGATGACCCGCTGTACGGGATCATGGGCATGTTCATGGATGACGGACCGCAGCCACGCGGTGAGGTCGCGATCAACCACGATGCGTATCTCGCTGATGAGTACGCCAAGGGGCTGGATGCCACCGAACCGGGGCTGGCATGAGGGGCGTGTTCCTGGATACGAGTGCGGTGTTCGCGATGGCCAGTCGCGGTGAGTCCTGGCACGAACAGAGTCGCGACACCTTCGATCGAATGATGCGGCTCGGCCGTCCGCTGGTGACCACCGAGCTGGTCCTTGCGGAGCTGCATGCGCTCGCGCTCGGTCGTGTCGGACCGGAACGTGCAGCCGATCTGGTCGAGCGACTGGGGGCGTCGGCGAGGATCGAGGTCGTGGCCGCGGACAGAACGCTCCGGGACCAGGCCCTGGTGCTGCTTCGGTCGCGTCCGGGACGGCGCTACTCCCTGACCGACGCGACCTCGTTCGTGGTCATGCGCGACGTGGGCATCGATACCGCCTTCACCCTGGACGCCGACTTCGCAGCCGAAGGCTTCGCCATCCTGCCAGCAGCGTGACGGGCATACGTTCGGCTCCGGACAGCAGACCGTTGCCGCCTATACTCGCGGACGTGTCACTCCAGGACGTCACCATCGCCACCGTCGGTACCGGCGTGATGGCCGAATCGATGATCACCGGCTTGCTCAAGGCCCGCGAGGTCGATGCGGCCCACGTGGTCGCCAGCCACCCGCGTGCCGAGCGCCGGGAGCACCTTGCCCGGGAGCACGGTATCCGGACCGTCGAATCGAACCGGGAGGCCATCGAGGGCGCGGACATCATCGTGCTGGGCATCAAGCCCCAGATGATCAAGCGTGTCGGTGCCGAGCTGGCGCCCCTCCTGCGACCCGAGCAGCTGGTCATCAGCATCATCGCGGGTGCCACGAGCGCGGCACTGACCAACGTGCTCCATCACCGCGCCATCGTGCGCAGCATGCCCAACACGCCGGCCCAGCTGGGCAAGGGCATGACCGTCTGGTATGCCACGCCGGAGGTCAGCGCACAGCAACGCGGGCATGCGGCGGCACTGCTCCAGAGCCTGGGTGCCCAGATCGAGGTCGAGGACGAGAAGCTCGTGGCCATGGCCACGGCCGTCAGCGGCACCGGCCCGGCGTACGTGTTCCTGGTCATGGAGGCACTCATCGACGCCGCCGTGCATCTCGGCTTCCCGCGCCATATCGCGCACGACCTGGTCATCGAGACGCTGGAGGGCAGCACCCTGTTCGCCAAGGCCAGCGGCATGCATCCGGCCCAGCTGCGGAACATGGTCACGTCGCCCGGTGGCACGTCCGCCGCGGCCATCCACGAGCTGGAGCGAGGTCGACTCCGGACGGTGCTGTCGGAGGCCGTCTGGGCAGCGTATCGACGGACCGACGAGCTGGGTCACCAGCTGGAAGCCGAGACCGCCGCAGGGGTCACGCCCGACAACGGGGACCACCACGGGGGCTGATCTCGCCGTGGGACCCGCGCGACGCACGGACGGCTGGCTGTGGCTGGCGCTGCTGTTCGCGGCCACGGGTTTCGTGGAGTCGATGAGCTTCGGCCACTACCTGTCGTTCCTGCCGCTGCTGGTCCGGGACATGGGTGTGCCGTCCGACCAGGTCGCCGCCACCGTCGGACTGCTGTCCACAGCCTCCTTGCTGGCTGGACTGCCGCTGGTGCCCTTCTGGGGCGCCTGGGCCGACCGGTACAGCCGCAAGGTGATCATCGTGCGCAGCGCCGTCGTGGAGGCGGTGCTGTTCGTGTTCCTCGCATTCGTGACCGACGTCTGGCAGATGTTCCTGCTGGTGCCGCTCGTGGGCCTGGTACTGGGCAACACGGGCGTGATGCTGGCGGAGATCACCGACCGGGCGCCACGGGCACGGCTCGGCCTCGCCATCAGCATCGTCAGCGCCGCCGGACCCCTCGGTCTGGCGGTGGGCCCCGCTTTCGGTGGTCCGGTCGTGGATCACTTCGGGACGCAGCCGCTGTTCCTCATCGACGCGGCCATCACGGGTGTCATGGTTCTGGCGCTGGTGGTCGGCTATCACGAGGCCGCTGACCGGGTGCGCAGCGTGCTGCCGGTCCTGACCCTGGTCCGCAGGTCGCTCATCGCGGTGCTGCGCACACCGCTCGCCCAGGGCGTGTTCGTGACCTACTTCTTCGTGCTCCTGGGCCAGCGCCTGGTCAGCCCGTTCCTGGCGCTCTACGTCGAGTCCATCAACGGTCCGGTGCTGCTGGCGTCCACGGTGGGCCTCGTCGCCGCAGCCTACGGCCTGGCGGCGACCATCGGCTCGCCAGTCGCGGGTGCACTGGCTGACCGGGTCGGCTTCGGCCGGGTGCTGCTGGGCTCCATCGCGCTCGCGTCGGTAGCGGCGTTGGTGGCGCCGTTGCTCCGCTCGCTCGTCGGTTTCGGCATCGACTACGCGATCCTGGGTGTCGGCTTCGCCACAGCCGGCTCGATGCTGTTCGCTACGCTGGCCACGAACCTGCCCCCGGACATCCGGTCGTCGGTGCTCAACCTGGCGCTGGTGCCGGCGTATCTCAGCGGCATCGTCGGCTCGCTGCTGGCGGTACAGGTGGTGCAGTGGTCCGGCGGCGACCTGGAGCCGCTGTGGCTGCTGGCGGGCGTCATCGTGGCGGTCGCGCTCGTCCCGGCATGGCGCCTGGAGGTGCTCGTCCGACGACGGGCTACGCTGTCTGCATGACGGCCGTCGCCCGATCCATCACCATCGCCTTCGCTTGCTCCGCGGCCGTGCTGGCCGCCGGGCTGTCGGCGCTCGGCGCATCGCCCAGCCCTGGGCCCATGTTGTCGCCCTCACCGACGCCGGCCTCGCCGGCAGTTGCGTCCGACGCCCCCGTGGAGCGGCTGACCTGGCAGGTGGTGTCCACTCGGCCGCACGACATCGCCGCATGGACCGAAGGATTGCTCCTGGATGGTGCCGGCGACCTGTACGAGTCGACCGGCCTGGAGGGTCAGTCGACCATCCGCCAGGTGGACCCGATGACGGGTGCCATCATCCGCAGCGCGGCGCTGCCGGGTGGCGCGTATGGCGAAGGCCTTGCCCTGGTGGATGACCGGTTCCTCCAGCTGACCTGGAAGGATGGCCTGGCGCTCGTGTGGGATGCCGCCACCCTGAGCCACACCGGCAGTTTCAGCTACACCGGGGAGGGCTGGGGCCTCTGCTACGACGGCGCGCGCCTGGTGCAGAGCGATGGCAGCTCCACGCTCACATTCCGTGATCCGGCGACGTTCGCGATCCTGGGCACGTTGCCGGTGACCCTCCAGGGTCAGCCTGTCGACCAGCTCAACGAGCTGGAGTGTGTCGACGGCTCGGTCTGGTCCAATGTCTGGGAGACACCCTGGATCGTGCGCATCGACGCCCAGACAGGCGCCATCACGGGTGCCCTGGACACCACGGGCATCATCGCCGCCGACCCGGGGGTGGACCCGAACTACCTCAACGGCATCGCCTATGACGCCGCCAGCGACACCTTCCTGCTCACGGGCAAGCTCTGGCCGAGCATGTTCGAGGTCCGTATCGGCGACAGCTGACGCGGACCTCGTTGCCGGCCCCGTCTACTGGGCGGGTTCGAAGGTGAAGCCGGTGCCGCGTGCGAGCGCGCTCAGGATGGACAGCGTGCCATCGGTGACCTCGGCCGTGTCCAGGAACGGCACGAGACTGAAGAAGGACTCCTGCAGGCTCTTCGCCGTTACGTTGCAGCCCGAATCGGCGACTGGCGGCACGAAGTCCTTGAAGGCGATGGTGCTGCCGGACAGCGTGTACGTACCCGCGTAGTCGCTGCAGCCGCCGTTGCCGGAGAAGGTGCCGTCATCGGCGAAGGCGATACTGATGTCCAGGACGCCGCCGGGCAGTGCCTGGCCGGCAAACTCGGTCATCTGCCACGCACCGAAGATGCTGCCGGTCGCGGCAGGAGATGATGCGGCGGACGGCTCGGCCGTGGGTGCCGAGCTGGGCGGCGGGCCGCCCTGCACCTGGAACTCGAGGGTGCTGCCATCAGCCGTGGCGATGATGAGGTCGGCGCCACCGACCACGAAGCCCATGGCGCTCTCCAGGGCGGTGAAGTAGGCTGCCTCGGCATCGCCGATATGGGGCGCGCAGGCCATGCGCGTGGCCGCGATGGGACCGATGGCGATGGTGTCGCCGTCGACCGTGTAGGTGGCGTTGTACTGGTTGCAGCCGCCGGAGCCGGACACCGTGCCGTCGTCCGCGAATGTGGCACTGATGCCCAGTGTCGGGTCGACCGTCTCGCCGCCCTGGGTCACGAGCGACCACGGCTGACCGGTGAGCGTGCCCGTGGGCGCCGAACCGTTGCCGAACACAAGGTCCACGGTGCTGCTGATGGTCAGGGTGCCGCCATCCACGGCCCAGCCCGTTGCCGCCTGGAGGGCGTCCAGGTACGCCGGCTCGATCTCGCCGGTGTCCGCGCAGAACAACCGGGTGGCGGCCAGGGGGCTGATGCTCAGCGATGCGCCATCCGTGGTGTAGGTGCCGGAGTAGGTGTTGCAGCCACCAGATCCGGTGAGGCTGCCGTCGGCGCCGAAGATCGCGGTCGCGACAGTGCCGCGCGGCACGGCCGTGCCGCCGAACGTGGACAGCTGCCATGCGCCGACGAGCGCCGGGACCGGCGCATCACCGCCATAGACCAGGGTCGTGCCGTCGGCTGCCGCGATCGTGAGGGCGCTCCCATCGAGACTCGACGTGGCCGCATCCTGGAGGATCCTGAAGTACTGCGATTCGAGGGCATCGGTCGCTTCGTCGCATGCCTTGAGCGTTGCCGCGATGGGCCCGATGGTGAGGGAGGTGCCGTCGCTCTGCCACGCGGCGGAGTAGCTGTTGCACCCTCCCAGGCCCGACAGGCTGCCATCCGAGGCGAAGGTGGCAGTGATGCCCGCATCCGGCGCGACTGGCGTGCCGGCCATCTCGCTCAGGACGAGCTGCTGGTCGAGGACGGGGTCAGGTTCCGGACTCTGGGCGAGCGCGGCGCTGGCGCCGAGGCTCATGGGCAGCGCCAGGGAGAGACAGAGGAGGGCGTGGGTCATTCGGCTCATGGGCCCGATGATACGGAACCGGGCGACGCTGACAAGTCCCCCACACAGCGATGCCGTCCTGGGACCCAGGACGGCATCGTCGCGAAGCGAGTGGAAGCCGGCCACGAGGGCCGGCAGGCTGCTGCTAGGGCGCGGTGCTGGCGGCAGGTGCCGGCACGGAGCCGTCGACGGCGGCGACGAACCAGACGTCACCGATGCCCTGGCCCTTGACATCACCAGCGGCCTGGTCGCCGATGAAGTAGTACACCGGTCGGCCGTCGTAGCTGACCTGCATCGTGCCGTCAGAGCGCGGGAACGTGGCCAGCACGCCCGTCACACCCTCACCGGCCGCGAGCGTCTCATCGGCTTCCAGCAGGAAGGCCGGCCAGTTCGCGATGCAGTCACCCTCGCACACGCTGGCGCCGGGGACGGCATCGGGCGTGAAGAAGTAGAGGGTCTTGCCGTCCTCGCCCGTGAGGAAGGTGCCCAGGTCCGTGGTGGCGGCATCAACGGTGTACGCCTCACCGGCAGCGGCCGGCGACTCCATGGCCGCGGCAGACGGCGACTGGGCATGGGCGACGCTGCCCAGCGCGAGCGCCGACAGCGCGCCGATCGCCAGGCTGGCGCCCAGGATCCGCGAGCGAGCTGGCCGGCTCGATGAGTGAGTGGAAGACACGGCTGTCCCTCCTATGCGGGCCTTCCGACGAAGTTCGTTGCCGGTCGCACCCTGGAGCGTGATACGTCGGCGGATGCCTCGGCGGTTTCGCGGTCTACACTCGACCTTCGATGACCGCCTCTTCCGACCCCGACGCGCGACGCGTCATGCGCACCAGTCGGCTGCCCGAACTGCTGCGGGCACGCATCCTGCTCCTCGATGGCGCCATGGGCACCATGATCCAGGCCCACCAGCTGGACGAGGCGGCTTTCCGGGGCGACCGGTTCCGGGATCACCCCTCGGACCTGCGCGGCGCCAACGACCTGCTGGTCCTCACGCGCCCCGAGGTCATCGAGTCCATCCACGCGGACTACCTGGATGCTGGCGCGGATGTCATCTCCACCGACACCTTCAACGCCAACTCGGTGTCCATGGCTGACTATGGCCTGGAGGCCATCACCGGCGAGATGAACCGGGTGGCGGCACAGATCGCACGCCGGGCCGCAGATGCTGCCGAGCTGGCCGACCCGGCCCGGCCGCGCTTCGTGGCCGGAGCCCTGGGCCCCACGACCCGTACCGCATCGCTGTCACCGGACGTGAACGACCCCGGCGCGCGGAGCGTGACCTGGGATCAGCTGGTCGACGCGTACACCATCGCTGGCCGGGGCCTGGTCGAGGGCGGCGCCGACATCCTGCTCATCGAGACCATCTTCGACACACTCAACGCGAAGGCGGCCATCTTCGCGGTGGAGGGGCTGTTCGACGAGCTCGGCTTCCGGGTGCCGGTGATGATCAGTGGCACCATCACGGACGCGTCGGGCCGGACCCTGTCGGGCCAGACGGTGGAAGCGTTCTGGGCGAGTGTCCGACACGCGCGACCCCTGAGCATCGGTCTCAACTGTGCCCTGGGCGCGAAGCAGCTGCGGCCGTATCTCCAGGAACTGTCGGGCATCGCGGACGTGTTCGTGTCCGGCTACCCCAACGCGGGACTGCCCAACGCCTTCGGCGGCTATGACGAGGAGCCGCCGGAGACCGCGGGCATCCTCTCCCAGCTGATGGACACGCAGTCGCTCAATCTCGTGGGCGGCTGCTGTGGCACCACGCCGGCACACATCCGGGCCATCGCTGCGGCGGCCGCAGGGCGTACTCCGCGCAGCGTGCCGAGCCTGCCACGCTATACCCGCCTGTCGGGCCTGGAGCCGCTGACGATCACCCCCGAGTCGTTGTTCGTGAATGTCGGCGAGCGCACCAACGTCACCGGTTCACGGCGTTTCGCCAAGCTCGTCACGGACGGCCGCTACGAGCAGGCCGTGGAGGTCGCCCGCCAGCAGGTGGACAGCGGCGCGCAGGTCATCGACATCAACATGGACGAGGCGCTACTCGACTCAGAGGCGGCCATGGCGCGCTACCTCAACCTCCTCGCCGCGGAGCCGGACATCAGCCGGGTACCGGTGATGATCGACTCCTCGAAGTGGTCGGTCATCGAGTCGGGCCTCAAGTGCGTCCAGGGCCGGCCCATCGTCAACTCCCTGTCGCTCAAGGAGGGCGAGACGGAGTTCCTGCGCCAGGCACGCCTGGCTCGCCGGTATGGCGCGGCGGTCGTGGTCATGGCATTCGACGAGGGCGGCCAGGCGGAGACGGTGGAGCAGCGGGTCGCCATCGCCCATCGGGTCCACACGCTGCTCACGGAGCAGGCGGGGTTCGAGGCCACGGACATCATCCTCGACCCCAACATCTTCGCCATCGGCACCGGCATCGAGGAGCACAACGGCTACGCGGTGTCCTACATCGAGGCCACGCGACGCATCAAGGCGGAGCTGCCGGGGTTGCTCATCAGCGGCGGTGTGTCCAACGTCTCGTTCTCGTTCCGGGGGAACGACCCTGTCCGGGAAGCCATCCACGCCGTGTTCCTCGTCAACGCCATCGCGGCGGGCATGGACATGGGCATCGTCAACGCGGGGGCGCTGCCGGTGGTGGACGACCTGGATGCCGACCTGCGGGGACGGGTCGAGGACCTGGTCCTGGACCGCCGACCCGATTCCACGGAGCGGATGCTGGAGGTCGCGGACACCATCCGGGACAAGGTCAGCGGCAGCGGCAGCGGACGCGACATGTCGTGGCGCGAAGGGACCGTGGACGAGCGGCTGCGGCACGCCCTGGTGGAGGGCATCGGCGATTTCGTGGTCGCGGACACGGAGGAGGCGCGCCTGTTGGCGCCCCGACCCATCCAGGTCATCGAGGGGCCCCTGATGGCGGGCATGAACGTGGTCGGCGACCTGTTCGGTGCCGGTCGGATGTTCCTGCCCCAGGTGGTCAAGAGTGCCCGGGTCATGAAGCAGGCCGTGGCGCACCTCATCCCGTACATCGAGGCGGAGCGCACGGCGCGCATGGCCGCCAACGGCGGTGCGGACCCGGAGTCCGCACGCCAGACCGCGGGCCGAATCGTGATGGCCACGGTCAAGGGCGATGTCCATGACATTGGCAAGAACATCGTCGGCGTCGTGCTGGGCTGTAACGACTATGAGGTCATCGACCTCGGCGTGATGGTGCCCTGGCCGCGCATCCTGGAGACGGCCAACGAGGTCGGCGCCGACCTCATCGGGCTATCCGGGCTCATCACGCCCTCGCTGGAGGAGATGCGCACCGTGGCCACGGAGATGGAGCGGGCGGGCTTCCAGGTGCCGCTGCTCATCGGCGGCGCCACCACGTCACGTGCCCATACCGCGGTGCGCATCGAACCGGCCTACAGCGGTCCC
>Ga0105048_10019175_pt1 | contig 10494 bp, 9 predicted proteins | sample MAT05_FD_78382 | JGI IMG/M metagenome (GOLD analysis project Ga0105048, IMG submission 78382) | Freshwater microbial communities from Lake Fryxell liftoff mats and glacier meltwater in Antarctica - MAT-05 | ecosystem: Environmental > Aquatic > Freshwater > Ice > Liftoff microbial mat | place...
AAGCGGGTCATCCGTACCACCAGCGGCGAATACTTCGGCTACGGCCTGAGGTTTTCGTACATGGCTACCCCTCCGACGCCGGGTCACTGAAAAGGTCGATGTAAGATTGGTAACGGAATTGGCGATTACGCTTGTAACCGGTTACTTCGCGTAGAATCCCGTGCTGTGTCATCTTCGCCACGAGATTGTTTGCGGCTGGTTGCGTAGTACCGATCAACTCCTGGACCTCTTTTACCGAGATGATGGGTCGCTCGTAAAGTGTTTCAAGAACGCGGTGGCCATTACCCGCAGCACGCCCGAAATGCTGGGTGATGTTGCTGCGGTGGGTTTCGCGGAGCGTCAGAATGCGTCGGGCGGTCTCGGTCGCTTCCCGGCTGACTTCGGCGACACCGCGCACGAAGAATGTCAACCAATCTTCCCAGGCGCCGAAATCTCGAACTGCTTGGAGGTGTTCGTAGTACTGCGTGCGATAACGTTTGAAGTAGTGCGAGAGATACAGTACCGGTTTGATCAGTACCTTTTGTTCGCAGAGCAGGAACGTGATCAGCAATCGCCCGACGCGCCCGTTGCCATCGACGAACGGGTGGAAATACCCCATCGCAAGGTGCAGAGCCACGGCTTTGACGAACGGATGCACAAAGGGACCGGTCGTGGCATTGGCGAAGTCGCAGAGTTGCTCGATCCGCCAGGGCAGTTCCGAGGCGGGCGGCGGCGTATGGAGTACGTCTTAGAACCGTTCCATCCCTTCCAGCGAAAAACACGTCTGCCACGGAGGTGGTGTTTCCGGAATGCGCATCGAACGTCTCGAAACGAGTAAAGTCTTTACTCGACTTTACTCGACTTTACTCGTTCTTTACTCGTGCCACAAGTACATCTCTTGCAGGACGATACGCGATCACATCGTGCGTCCACCGTCCACCACCAGCACCTGGCCGGTGGTGAGCGTCGTGCCGGTGGCGAGGTACACGACAGCGTCCGCGATGTCCTCGGGGTCGGCGGCCCGCTTCAGAGGGGCCTGTTCCAGGAACTTCGCGACGTGGGTTTCCCGCCCCTCGAGCCAGCGCGTCAATATCGGCCCCGGCGCCACGGCGTTCACCCGAACCTCCGGCCCAAAGGCCTTGGCGAGCGATTGCGTCACGCAGTTGAGCCCCGCCTTGCTGGCACAGTACGGAATCGAGCTCCCCTGCCCGTTGAGCCCGGCGACACTCGTCACGTTCACGATGCTCCCGCGACGCTCCTTCAGCAAGGGCAGTGCCGCCCGGCAGACGTAAAAAGCCCCTTTCAGATTCACCTGGAAGATTTCGTCCCAGATCTCGTCCGTGAGAGCGTCCAGGTCCGTGTGGGCCACGAAGTGCGTCATTCCCGCGTTGTTGACGACGACATCGAGCCCGCCAAATTTCTCCTTCGCCTGGGCCACCATCGCACGAACCTGGGCATCGTCCGCCACCGTGGCGTGTACCAGCATTGCAGGCACGCCCTCCGCTTCAACAAGCCGCAGCGTCTCCCTGGCGTCCGCCTCGGATTTGGAATAGTTCACGACGACCGCGTACCCAAGCTTCGCAAAGCGAACCGCACACGCCCGGCCCACGCCGACGGCGCTACCGGTGATGAGAGCGACTTTTAGCATTTGATTCCTATTTCCTATTCCCTATTCCTGTCGCAAGTCTATATTCAGTCGGGTTTTACGCAACGAATTTGCCATTGCAATTGGTAATTGTATCAAGGTATTGCATGAGGTAAATGCGGAGTAAATGCTGGTGATGGTTCTGAACCCTGAGCAAGTTCAGGAAGTAGGAGCCACCAGGGCCTCCGCAAGGAGGCCCCCTTTCATTTATAGTCTAACAATTCCCAGGTGATCGCTGTAGCTGGCAATCTTGCAGAGTGCCGGATCAAGTCTACGAAAGTAGATTCCATGGCGGTACTTGATCCAACGGCGAAAGTTCATCAGCGATTCCAGAACCTCTTTCCAGCGAAGTTCATGAACGACAACGCCCGAAAGGCAGAAGTATCGCGCGGGCGATCCGTCCGAAGGCAAGCCCGTATCTCCACTTTCATCGGTGTACATCAGAAACAAGGTGGGCTCTCCCTGAGGCTTCGAGGGTTGGTTGGATACGAGGTCACCCGAGAAGTTCAAATCGATTCTAGTTTGTGCTGGATAAGCGTGGAAGGGAATTCCCTTGCAGATGAGATTGTTCCAAGAATCTCGAACCCTATAATACCCTGCCACCTCCAACGAGGTGGGTTTCCTTGGGGGCGATCTGGTATCGACCGGGCATTGGAAGTGCATGGTTGCGTGTCGTGGTTGATCGGCAGGCCACGTAAAAAGCTGATCGAAATTTAACTGCTGAAACGCAGTTCTCCCTCGCGGCGTAATACCCGCGGGCCGTTCGGGGTTCTTCGCCTGAGAGAATCTCGTCCGGACGCAATTCGGGCTAGTGAAGGCTTGAGGGCCGGGGACAACAACCCGGTCCGACGCGGTGGCCGTCTTCGCGAAACTCTCTGACCGATAGCGTGTCGTCGATCCCGCAGATCGGAGTGGCGACTCGCGAACACGGGGCAGCCTTACGGTAGGCCCCGAGAAAATGACCTGCTACACACGTAGATGCCGGCATGGAAGGGCTACGGGACCCGGGTTCAATTCCCGGCGCCTCCACTTTTAGGCCACTTGCGACCAATCGCAAGTGGCCCTTTTCGTTGGCTCGACGGCATTTCCGAACAAGGGTCATATCAAATCGTACAAAGATCCCTTGCCCAGATAAGGACAATAATCCTTCAACAGGATGGCCAGGTCGCCGGGGCCCGCCAAATGGATCCAGCGCTCGATGGAGCCGCGAAAGCACCAGCGTTGAACACTAAACGTCCGGAGTTCCTTGTCCGCCAGAACAAGCTGCATCATCGGTGCGTATTGTAAGAATCGATCGAGTTGGGGAACCCAGGTTATCCTGAACCCCGCAAGAATAGTGAAAGCACTTTGCAAGTCGACTGAAGGGTGCTCGGCCACGGCTACCACGATCGCGTTTTTCTTGGCCTGCACGATCGCACGGGCCTGCGGGGCCAGATCGCGAACGCTGCGCTCCACCAGGGCGACCTCCGCATCGGTCACGAGCTTCGGGGTGATTTTCCTCAAAAAGACCTGGCCCTTGATCTCCTCATAGATCTCATAGCCCTTGGGGATTGCCTCCACTGGCTGATCTGCAGGTTCCATGGAAAAGAAGAACATGAGCTTGCCGGACTTCGTTTGGCTTTGGTGCAGGTAGTAGGTTTTGCCGCGACGGTTGAGATGAGTGATCGCCATGAGAAGCCTCCTTCAGCATGCCACAAGGGTAAGCGATAAAGCCAAGCGATTTCAGGGATCCGACGATGCCCATTTCTGTTCTACTGCACCTGATGGTGAGCAGCGGCGCAACTCCGCACCTTCTAAACGACAGAACACCTCGAGGACGCTCGGGGTGTTCTGCTTGGTAGGCTCGAAAAGTCGCTCGTTCACACCAGAACGGTGCCGACTCGCTGGCAGCCGCACGCCTTGCACACGGGGCAGACTCGCCACTGGTAGGTCTTCTCGGAGCACGTCGGGCACATCTCCACGAAGCGCTCGTCCACGGACGTCGTGCAGCGCCAGCAGTGCTCGAGCTTGTCGCCTTTTCGCTTCGCCTTCTTGGTGTGCGCCGCCTTCGGCCGCAGGGCCTCGTAGCGGCTTCCCAGGAAGCCACGCATCACGTTCACGAAGCGAATATCTTCTTCCGTGAAATCCTCGCGAGACTGGGCATACAACTCATTCAGCCGCTGGACGCACGACTCCGCGTCGCTCTCCTCGCTCACGGAACTCCGAGCCGCGATCACGTGCTGTCGCAGTTCTTCGATCGTTTCCTGGACAGTGTCACGGGTGGTGAGAGCCTGTGTCGGCATTGAAGGGAACCTTGGTGAGTGTGGACCTTACATCCATTATTATAGCCAGCCTCCCACTTTTTATAAGGGCACCACGTCAGAGCGTTCGCGTGGCTCGCTGTGGGTGCTCCTCAACAACTTGGCGTTCCAGGAAGCCCGGGCGGAGGCCTTCAAAGTCTCGCGATTGAAAAAGAAGTGAACTCTCTGCCACCGTTGACTGGCGGAGGACTTCATGAATCGTCGCAAACTTGAGGAACATCTCCGCGTTTGCGGTTGCAAGCTTTTACGTCACGGGAAACGACACGATCTTTGGCGGAACCCTCTGGTGAATCAACAAACATGCACTCGGGAGTGCTACTTACCCGCTGAGCAATACCCCAGCGACAGCACCGCGAACGCCGTGGCCAGTTCAGGCTGCGTTTCCAGGAAGGCCTTGTTGTCGTTGGCCCAGCTGCCGTCGGCCTTCTGGTTCTTCTTCAACTCGTCGAAGAGTTCCTGCCGCCAGTCGTGTTTCACGCCCTTCGCGTCCGTGAAGCGGTCCTGGCCGATGGCGTCCATCGCCTTCGCGAAGAGGTGGTAGTAGTAGTAAAGCCCCGCCGTGCCCATGCCGGGGTTCTCCGCCAGCGTGTAGTGGCGAGCAATCCAGTCGACGGCCGCCTTCACGCGGGGGTCGTCCTTGCCCAGCCCGGCGTACAGGAAGCTCTTGAGCCCGGCGTACGTCATCGAGCCCGCCGAGCGCAGTCCGCCCGCGGCGTCCTTCGCCTCAGGGTTGTAAATGAAGCCACCCTTGTCATCCGGCGAGGCCTTCGTCGCGAAGGGCTGATTGTTGAACTCGCCCGGCAGGTTCTGGCTGCGGCTGATGAATGTGATGGCCCGCTTGATCGCCGGATCGTCCTTCGAGACTCCGGACGCGAGCAACGCCTCGACCATGAAGTGCGTGTTCGACAGGTCCGGCCGATCCTTGCCGCCCGGCTTGCCGTACCCGGCCCCGCCATAGCGAACGTCGCTCGACTCCAGCCCCTCGCCGTACTGCAGCCCCTTCACGAACTTCGCAGCGTTCTCGATCACCTTCGCGTACTTGCCATCCTTGTTCGCCTCGCTGAACGCCACGAGGGCCAGGCAGGTGGTGTAATTGGCGAGGCCCTTGTCGTACACGCCGCCGTCCGGCTTGACGCTGGTTTCGAGGTACTTCAGCCCCTTGGCCACCACGGGGTCGGTGGGGGGAACGCCTGCCTTGATGAGGGCCGCGACCGTGAGTGCAGTGATTCCGGGCCCCGCGAGCTTCGGTGCGAAGGAGCCGTCATCGCCCTGCTTGGTCTTGAGGAACTCCGCGGCCTTCTTCACCACCGCGTCGATGTCCGCGGGCTTCGGTGCCGCGGCGGCTCCCGAGGGCAAGGCCAGCATTCCAAAGAAAAGCATTCCCGCGAGAACAGGCAGACGGATCGCTCGCCACATCGGTGATACTCCTTGAGACTTGTTCAGTTCCTTACTTCTTGAACGCTTCAAAGGCCTCGGCCACCTTGCCCGTGGCGGCATCGCCATCGTGAGCGTAGACGCCATAGCGAAGCTTGAGGTGGCCGTCCTTCGCGATCTTCACGAGTTCGGTTTTGCCCTTGAGGTCCGGGAAGCCCGAATGGTCGCGGCCGAAGGGGTTCGCCGCCATCAGGCCGTACGCCCGGGTGTGCCAGGCGGCGCGAGCGGAGTTCTTCGGATCGTCGAACACCGCGACGCCGGCTGTCTTGCCGTCGATCTTGCCGGAGTAGTCGTTCCAGTCCGCGAGCAAGCCCCACACGGGGAGGCTTTCCTTCGCCGGGGCCTTCGCGCTGTCGCCCTTCGAGTTCGTCGCCACGCCATCACCGTCCTTGTTGGCCAGCCGGATGATGTCGTTCACGCGGACTCCGAACGAGCCTTCCTTGGTGTCGCCAAAGGCGATCGGACAGACGCTGGCATGCAGGTCGATGTCGAAGACATACAGCCGACCCTGTGGCAGCGACACCAGATGAAGCGTCCGCGTTTCGCCCAGCACCTTCACGCCGTCCGGGCTCACCCAGTCATTGCTGGTGGTGATCGACGCGTGGTTCGGGCTCAGTTGCTTCGGCTCCTCAATCTTCGTCGTCACGATCCGGCCATGTCGAGCCTTGCCGTCCTTGTCCTTCGATTCGGACCAGAAGTCGATTCCCTTGCCACTCTTCTCAGCGGTCTTGGTTTTTAACTCGATCCCTTCGGGGATCACATCGCCATGGCAGAACCACGCGGACTTCTGGTGAACGTGGTCGATCGTCTCGCCCGGCTTTTGAGCTTCCATCGGCCAGCTTCGAGTCACAGCGGCTCCGTTCGGCGCCATGATCGGCCACAGATAAGGCTTGGCGACCGTCGGCCCCACATGATACCGCGACACCACTTTACCGTTCACTTTGAAATCGATGACCCCATCGCCCTTGGTGATGGCGACGCTGTCCACGCCATCGGCCGCACGAACGACGGGCGAGAACACACTCGCCACGATGACAGTGAGCACAACTGGAATACGCATGATGATCCTCGGGAACGGATGTGAGGCGGGTGACCTCACATCACTATATCCCGGGTGGCGAATTCGATTAGCGGCGACGCGAAGAGTAGCGATCTCGTTCGTTTGGTGACGGTCAAATTGTCGGCACCACTGAAGGATAGCCGCTCGAGGCTAAGCGCGACTGAGCGCGTTCACCTGACACCGCGGAGCAGGACTGCAATCTCGCGTTCTACGACAAGTGGCCGTGCTCCGCAGCGCTCAGCCGCAAGCGGGTATTTACCGTCGAGCGCTCCAGCGCGGCGAGCCTCACCCTCACGTTCCTCGTTACTTCACGAGCCACTCCGCTGATGTGATCGTGGCCCCTCGGCCGCTGCCCCGGCGCACCAGGCGAAAGTCCGTCCCCGAGTCGTTGATCCAGATCGCGAGCGTGCCGTGAGCGGGAAGGAACGGCGCGAAGGCGAACTGACTCCGCTCCTGCCCGGTTTCGTCCCGCCACAGGAGAAGAAAATCCTGGTAACTCGCGTACCATGGTTGTTCAATCCTGAGCCGCAGGCCGTAAAGATGCCCCGCGGGGGGCGTGAGACGCAGCGATTCGTCGGGGATTAACATCCCCGGCGGCAGAGGTGGAACGACCCAGGGACTGGCGCCACCTGTCACCGGGATGGCACCCATCGGCGGATCGGACACCACCGTGGCGAAGGGGCCGATCTGTGCGCTCCGGAACTGCCTCAAGTGCGACCCGCATCGCTCTGCCATCAGAACGCCGTACGTGTAAGCGTACTTCCCTTCCAGGAAGGTCGAGGGCATGCCTCCGCGGAGGTCCTGTTGCAACTGATAGAGGGACGAACGGATCAGGTAATGCTGAATGTCGTGCCGGGTGGGTGATGAATTCGCGACCGCAACGCCGACGGCTGCCATCACCACCAGGATGACGCTCCCGAGCCGGGCGATCGCGGTTCGCGGGCCGTAGCAGATCCCCGTGGCCCAGGCCGCGAGCAAGCCCACCGTGGCCGGCGTGACGTAGCGATCCGCGAGCGCATTGTCGCGAGTCAGGGCAATCCCGATCGCCACGGCGAAGTGCCCGCCCAGCACGGCCAGCAAGCCGAACGCAAGGGGCCGTTCGCCAGGCCGATGCCCGATCACCGACATGAGACGGAGCACGGCGAGAAGTTCGACAATCACCACGACAGCCACAAGAATGGGGAGCCAGATGGAGTGGGTCATGCCGCCACTCGAAAGGCAGGCACCGAGGCCGATCCCGCAGTACGCGGAGGCCACCGTCACGAAGGCGCCCGGGGTCGGTCGATACGTCGCGTTCGGATTCGAGGGAATCGTGAGCATGCTCCACACCACGTAGCTCAACACAACCGCCGTTCCGGTCATCAACACCAGGGCTTTCCCACGCGACTGCCGCCAGCAGCGCCAGGCGAGGTAGGTGATCCACAAGGCAATCGCCGGCGCGAAGCCGATGCCGAAGCCGCCATTGCCAGCCATGAGAATGAGCCACAGCAGGGCTTGCCATCCCGTGCGGAACTCGTTGCCAAGTCTCGCTTGAAGAGCCGTGGCGATCATGCCCACAGCGCAAAGAGTGGTGGCGGCAAAAACAATCTGATAGCCCATGGCAAGGTTAAAGCAGTGCCCCGCATTCACGAGCACCGCTGGCACGAAGAGGTCCGCCAGCGAGGCGTGACCGCGAATCTTCACGGCTGTTCGGAGCAGCCACGCTGCGCTGAGCACCAGCACGGTGAATGTGACCCAGCCACCGACGCGAAAATCGTAGCCGCTCAGCGTAAGCCCCAGGCCCCAGATCGCCCGGCCGAGGACGAAGCGATGCTCGTTGTGCGGAAGGCAAATCCATTCGAGTCCATAACCGAACCGCAGTAGCTGAACCGTGAGGTCCCACTCGTCCTGAATCGGGAGGTTGATCCCGAATCGAAAAAGATAGATTCCGGTGGCGACAACGAGCGTGGCGAACCCCAGCGCGACGACGCGGCCGGTTGTCACAGCTTCGCGCAATGATCTCACGACATCCGGCGGCCGCAGCGACGAAACACTCAGGGCGAACATGGGCTTCCTCATGACTTCAGGGGCGACGCAACGGTTTACCCGATATAGTTCCGCGAATCAACCCTGCCAGTGGCTTAGACCATCACATCTGACGAACACAGACCACGAAGGTTGTATATCCATCGTTGTGTTTTTATGGACCTCGTCGGTGACAAGGCGACTGTCGCCTGGCGGGGTATTGAATCCGCCAGGCGAGCCCGAAGCGTCAGCGCCGGGGTGGCCCGACCAGTCACCTTAACAGCCTTGAAGTGCTGAGAAGTGGTTGCGGGGGCCACCCGTCATTTACGCTCCCGAACGCCTGCTCGCATCGACTCGCAAACTGCCATGGACTTGGCTGGCTTGCGTGGTTATAGCCGACCGCAAAGGCCGAGCGGGCCTGGCAGGGAGGCGGACTCGTGGCGGATGCGCCCGGTGAGCTGGTCGTCGAGACCTTACACCTCACCAAAATTTATCAGAACCGGCAGATTGCCCTCAACGACGCCACCATGTCGATTGAGCCAGGCTGCGTGCTGGGTCTGCTTGGCCCCAACGGTGCCGGCAAAACGACGTTCCTGCGTCTGTGCCTGGGCCTGCACCGCCCCACCGCAGGCTGGGTCAAAGTCTTCGGCAAGCCGATGAGCCCCAACTCCGCCGACCTTCGTCGACGCATCGGCTACATTCCCACGAATCCCCAGTTTCCCAAGGGGATGACGCCGATCACCTATCTCGACTACATGGCTCGCCTCTTCGGCTTCCCGGCGAACGTCCGCAAGCCAAAGCTCGCGACACTCATTCGCGCCGTCGACCTGCTGCCCCACTCGGGCGAATCGATCGCACACTTCACCCCGGGCATGACGGCCCGCCTCGCCGTCGCTGCCAGCTTGATCAACGAACCGGACCTGCTCATCTGGGACGAACCGACCCACGGCCTGGACATCGAAGCTCGCCGCAGCATGCTGGAACTCATCAAGACGCTCGCGGCCGAGAAGACGCTGATCCTGTCGAGCCACAACCTCACCGATGTGGACGAGGTCTGCAACCATGCGACGGTGCTCAACAAGGGCCAGATGATCTTCCACGGCAGCTTGCAGGACTTGAAGGGCCGGATTCGCAAGAACCACTACGAGCTTGATCTCGAAGGCGATCAGAAGGGCATCACGCGGGCCGTCACTGCTCTGCGTGGCCTTGAGAACTTCAAGCAGGTCATCCTTCGCACGCGCCGGCTGGAAGTGAAGCTGACGGACGACGTTCCCAACTCGGTGCTGCTCGCTCAGATGTTCAACGTGCTCGCCGAGAACAAGGTGATCGTGCTGAGTATGCGGAGCGTCGGCATGCAGACGGAACAGGCGTATCTGGACCTCGTCGAACGCGAGGAGAGCCGTGGCTTCGCCCGACTCTACCGCGACGCCGAGGCCGCGTAGGGCGTTCGTAGGACAGGCTTCCAGCGTGTCGCTCCAGAGCGGTCCTCACTTCACACAAGCGCACCCCTAACCCCGGAGCCCTCGCATGGCGAAGCCGATTCCCGATGGTTACCACAGTGTCACGCCCTACCTCTATGTGCGCGGGGCCGCGGCTGCGATCGAGTTCTGGACCAGGGCGTTCGGCGCGGTCGAAATGCTGCGACTCCCGGGGCCGAACGGCGTGCTGATGCACGGCGAGGTGAAGATCGGCGACTCGATCCTGATGTTCGCGGAAGAGATGCCCGAGTGGGGCAATAAGAGCCCTCAGACGCTTGGCGGCGTCACCAGCGGCTATTGCATTTACCTGCCGGACGTCGACGCCGCCTTCGCTCGCGCCATCGCCGCCGGGGCCACGATGATGCGGCCCGTCGCGGATCAGTTCTATGGCGACCGCAGCGGCACCGTCATCGATCCGTTCGGGCACGTCTGGACGCTGGCGACGCACACCAAAGACCTCACCCCCGAGCAGATCGACCAGAACTTCCAGGCCTGGCAGCAGGGCCAGCAGCAGCAGTAGTGGCGAGTCGCGATCGCTTGGCCGCGACACGAAGCGGAGCGCAACTTGCGCCATCGCCAACCGAGAACTCAGAG
>Ga0105048_10019176_pt1 | contig 10494 bp, 7 predicted proteins | sample MAT05_FD_78382 | JGI IMG/M metagenome (GOLD analysis project Ga0105048, IMG submission 78382) | Freshwater microbial communities from Lake Fryxell liftoff mats and glacier meltwater in Antarctica - MAT-05 | ecosystem: Environmental > Aquatic > Freshwater > Ice > Liftoff microbial mat | place...
AAGAAGTTGACCTTTGTGGTGTTCAAACACTTTAAACCACAAGCATTATGAACACAATTAATCAGAAATCGGTAGCAAAGATGGCTTTGTTAACAGCATCTTTGACCATGGGAATCACGCTGGGAAATGCCATTTATAATGAAGCTCAGGCAACAGGTCCTGTTAACAATAAAATGAGAGCCTATAGCACCGCTCCTGCGGGTTTTCCTAGTTGGTCTGAATGTGTTTCCTGCCCGAATTCGAACTGCTGACTGACTAAAGGGAACTCTTATAAAATATATTTACCGTTTATAAGAGTTCCCTTTAACTGATGCATTCCCAAATTTAAACCAGTTATTCTGGTAGCCTGATCGGGCAAATACAAAGTTATCACTTAAGGGGAACTTAAATAATTTAAGAGACTTTTCTCAATGTATTTTTCCGTTTCACATACTTACCTTTCCAGTATTTGTCTGAAATACTGCTTAAAAATGATTAAATCGACTTGGTTCTTCATAAAAATGCTGTTCTACAAAAGAATTCCGGCTATTCAAAATAGTTCTCTTTTTTGCTTAACTGTATATTTAATTTCGATATTTTTCTCTTGCAGCGATAAAAAGGAGAATGATAAAAAGTATAAAGGTCGTATAGAACTAAGTAATCAAATAAAAGTAAAATTAGATTCACTAATGCTACCTATTACTTCTGATGCTAAATTATTTACAAACAAGAAGAACGACACTATAATTTCTATGATCAATTTGAGTCAAAACACAATCAATTATTATTCTATTTCAGGAAATCCATTACAATACCGCACTATCGTATATAAAGACGGCCCAAATTCATTTGGATCGATAAAAGGTTATTTTTTGATAAATCAAGACTCGATATTTATTTCAAATAGCTTCAACGGCCAAGTTGCAATAATAAACAGAGATGGGAAAATAATAAAGAAATATTCGATGCCTAACAACATAAGAAATGCTTATTATCCTTTTCCTGTATGTGAGTCTGGATCGGAAATGAGCAAAATAGGTTCTAAATTGTACTTGCCAAGTATTTCAACACCTAGTAATCCGTTTGCTCACAATAAAAAACTATACACTGAGGGGTTTCTTCAAACAGTTTTAGATATAAATACTTCAAATAGAGAATTTAGGATAAAATACCCAAATAGTAAACTGCTTTCCAAATCTCATTTCCCTTTTGAATCTACTAGGGTTTACTGTGTGACTAACCAGCAACAAAAAATATTCTTATATTCTTTTGGATGTGACAAAAACATATACGTTTATTCTGAGAATGGAAATCTTGCTAAAACAAAAGAACTTAAAAGTGACTTTGCAGATTTTGAACTACACTCATTAGGGAATTCTTCTAAAAGTAATGACCCTTTCCATCACTATACAGAATATGTAAATAATCTGTATTATGGTAAACTTTATTTTGACCCTAAAAGCAACCTATATTATCGTTTTGTGAAGCATGGACTTAATCCCGCTATGTCAGACAACGAAATTAAAAAAGCAAAAAAGATCGAATTGAAATATTCTTTAATCATTGCTGACTCAAACTTTAACAAAACAGACGAAATACTTCTTGAAAAAGATATATGGGGAGGCTGGTTAACGCCACATAACGGGGGATTTATAGTACAAAAATGGATCGAAAATGAAGATATTTTCCTCTTGAACCAATACAAGTATTGGAAAAAGTAAATTCTGTTCCTGAAATTAGCAAGTTTTTTTTATAATATTTGATCATCAGTTAATGAAACCGTACAACCTATTTTTTACCTATTATCGTTTTAAATCTGCCTTTTAAATTCTTGATTTTTAATATATATTTGCAGTGAATTAAACATTAAACACGCTTGTCGTATAGAGATTCTTGATTTGTTCTATTTGAAGTGCAAATCAACAAAAACACAAACTAAAATAGCCAGTTAATGAAACATCTAACCTTAATTTTTATGCTTATTCTTGTCATCTATTTTTATGACAGAAGTAAGGAGTCAATTAAGTCTCATGAAAAAGAATTCGTGAAGATTCAAAAACTTGCGAACTATTACAAGAAAAATATATCAAAAGACAAATGTTTAATAATAATACAATCATGTTTGGGATGCTCAGAGTGTACTGATACGATAGATCAGCTTGCCAAAAAAAATATAAATAAAGATAAAGTTTTAATTGTTTTATGTTATAGATCAGAAAAGAATCTAATGATACGTTTAGGGGATATAAATAAAAAAGCAAGTAATATAATAATCGATAGAGATAAATTATCATACTCTTTAAGAATTATTGATGTTGACCATAAATTTATACTTATTGAAGATAAAGAAATAAAAAAAATAGCTATTATTAATTCAGGTAATATAAATACCCAAATGAACTGGTTTAAACGGATGTTATACTGATAATTGCGTGAATTAATTTAAATTATTAAGTATTAAAAAAAGTATAATTCCTTATTCCTTATGGCAGTAATTATTTCACTTTTACGATTCGAATTGCGCTATCATTTAGCACAACCGATAACTTGGCTGTATTTTATAGCAGTCTTTGGTCAGGGTATCTGGTATACTTTTGCTATTCACAATGAATTTAACAATGAACTATTATGGATTAATTCATCAGCTAATATCTACATGGCACTTGCGTCACCAGGCTTAATTCTATCAATTATTAGTTGCTTACTATCTGGACAAGCCATAAATAAAGATATTTCGTATCGTGTCACTGATTATCTTTACACAACCCCAATACTTGAAAGGGATTATTTTTTGGGAAAGTTTATAGGAACTTTAATTATAGTTTATTTTATATCTTTGGCATTTCCGTTGGGTGTATTCATGGTTGATATTTTAACAACTGAGCTAATGGGTTCAATCCAAATATTACAATTAATTCACGCATCAATTTGTCAACTTATTCCTAATTTATTTCTCATTGTCAGCTTTATTTATTCGGCAACATCTTTTTATAAAACACTTACATTCTCTTATTTAGCTATATTTTTAATTACTTTATATCTTTTCACGACAAGCCTTTTAATTAAATTAGATATAAAAAACGGATTTATATTACTTATTGATCCGTTTACAATAGGATTAATACAAGATAGCGTCAACACACTTTCAGTTGCTGATCGAAACAACGGCTATATAAATTATTCAGATTTATTTTATATAAATAGACTCTTCTGGTTTGGGATTTCACTAGCGGTGTTAAATATGGCTGAGAATCAGTTTTCATTTAAATCTATTATAGGCTACAAAAATAAGAAAAACCCATTATTTAAACTAAAAATAGAAAAGTTTTGGCCTTTTGACATAAGTATTCCGTCTGTAAATTTATTTGACTCTAATGTATTTTTTCACCAAGTACGATTTGAATTTTTAGGAATTATCCAACAAACAATATTTATAGCATCACTATTTTTATTTTTAACCATATTTATTGTATACTCGATTTATTCAATTACACAAGTTGATTTCCCTTTTCTACTCAGTACAGTTCAAGTAGCAAAACTGGAAGAAGACATCGCTGTGTATTATAGCATTGCTCTTATGGTATTCACGGTAGAAATTGTTCATAGAGAACGTTCCCTACTTGTATGGGAGATATCCGACACTCTACCCACTTCTAACCTTAGTATCTTATTGTCAAAGATAGTGGCCATGATCAGCATAGCTACTTTTATATCTATGACACTATTTTTAACCGGTGCTATATTACAAGTAACTATTGGATCACGCAATATAATATGGAGTATTTACATTCTAAATCTAATACAAGTAGTGTTTTTAGTTTACTTACAATGGATTGCATTAGCGTTTTTAGTAATTATACTCACAAACAATAGATTAGTAAGCCATGTCATTTGTATTGTGTTGTTAACCATTTTATTGATTGTTCCTCGTTTTATAGGTGCGAATTTTAATGTATTTGTATATGGTTGGTTACCTAGCCTAAACTTTTACTCAGAAATTTCGAGTTATAGGTCACTTAGCGATATTCGATGGAAATTTTCTCTTGTTTGGATGATAATAGCTATTACACTGATAGTATTGGCCATATGCATATACAATCGTGGAGTATCAGTGAGTGTTACAAAACGATTAAGTCTCTTTAAAAAACAGTTGACAAGGAAATATGTCTATATATTATCAGTTTTATGTTTTCTGACTATTTTTTTTCATAACAGGCTTATGACCCACAAATATCATATTCCCAGAAGATTGGCACTACAATCAAAACAAGACTGGATTAGTAGGCAACCACAAATTCTTAGATCATATACATTGTCACAAAAAATTGGAGATCAAAAAATCGTTCTAAATATACGAGCGTACCACGTACAAACAATTAAAGTTTGGCAGGGGTTCATAATTAATGCCCTAAAATGTGGCAAAAAGTTGTTTGGAAAATATCCTTATCCCTCTCTTACACTTACTGAAGTACCTTCTGATATTGAAACTGAGCGAACAGAGCCTGGTCAAATCTTTTTAAGGGATTCAGAAGGATGGACGGCAGATACGAGACAGCCGAAGCAATTGGACTACTTATTATACATTGTTACACGTGAAGTACTAAAGCAGTGGATAAGCATACACGCAGCACCCAAAGCAGGTTTAGTTAAAAATAGTTTAGCTGAGTATTTAGCATTACAATCTGTAAAAAAACACTTTGGACGAGACCGGCTACAAGAGCGTTTGGCTCAACGCTTCGACCGTTACAAAATACAACGTAAAATTGTTGGTAAATACGAACCAACAATAGTTGAGTCAAAGGGCAGCTTATTTGTAGAGCGTGATCGAGCTGCTTTAGTTCTGTGTAGTATTGCGGAACTCTGGGGAGAAGAACCACTTAACAAACAGATTGGAAATTTTATAAAGGATGCCAACTTAACAAAAAAAAAATCATTTTTGACTTCTGAGGCATTTAAGTTAGATCTTTCCACCGCTTTACCTGATTCTGTTGGATTTTTAATTTCTTATCTAGATACAAGATATTTTTTCGATGCCTTTATCGCTCATGTTGATCGTGTTGGCAGTGGAGTTGTGGTAAGAATGGATTGTCAGAAATGGGAAGACAATGGCTATGGTAATTTAACTCCTATACTTTTGGCGGATGCTATGCCTTTAGTAATATTAGATGGTAATGGACGTGAAATATATCGCAAGATGGTTTGGCCAACCATTCAGTTAGACCCAATTTGGATACCGAATATACCTAACGCTCGCACAGTTGTTTTAGACCCGTTAGGAACTTGGCCCGATTTATTTCGGCACAATAATCGAAAAGTATTTTGATTATGAGAATTATAGTTTTTCCAATAAGGAACAGGTTTCAAATAAGATGCACGCTATTTTCGCTACTGTTACGCTGAGATGTGTGGGTTATTTTGAACACGTTCCTAAGCAAGGCGTTCATAAATATTTTTTAGTAGAATGAAAGCTGTTCATACCACATGGTTCAAAAAGAATGGAACATTCGTAGACTATTCCTGTAGTTGGCTCTCCCCCCATTTCCATCTGATGAGTTGGGTATTAAGTAGCCTCCAACTCTCAAGGTTTTTTCCGCAATCAAGCCTGATGACCGATGAAATAGGGGCCGAACTTGCTCATAAACTGCACTTACCTTACACCCAAATTCAGACTGATTTAGAAACGGTAAAGCAGCAAAATAATCTCTGGGTTTTAAACAAAATCTATACCTACTCCATTCAAACAGAGCCGTTTATTCATCTCGATACCGATGCCTTTTTCTTCAATCAAATTGACCCAAATTGGCTAACAGCCCCCTTGCTGGCCCAGAATTTTGAATACGACCATGAAAACTATATCCATGCTTATGGCGATGTGCTGACCCTATGTCAATATATACCGGAGATCATTAAAAAAGATAAATTCGGGCGGCTTACAGCCGTTAATGCCGGAGTAATCGGTGGCACAAACTGGCTCTTTTTTAAGGAATTCGCTCAGTTTGTCGAGGAGTTTTTAATCCGCAATGAAGCCTGTTTATCTAACTGCCACTATGCCCACTTGAATGTATTCGTGGAGCAGTATCTGTTCAAGCAGTTTGCTGACGCGAAGGAGATTCCCGTTAGCTATATTTCGCCAAAAGAGTTTGGCCCGCCCTGTGATTACAAAATGACTGAGTTTGCCAAACTGCCGCTTGATTGTCAATACATCCATATTACCAACTACAAGCAAAACCCAACGGTTTGCCAGCAAATGGCCCAACGCCTTTGGTTGGAATCGCCCGAACTGCACGAGCGGGTCATTGCCGTTTGCCGCACACTCGAAGCAACACACCACCCCATTTCTCTGCCAGATACCTCGCTGCCAAACCCGTTTTACCGGACAGCCTATGTGCTTGCCAAATTAGGGCTTTGCGAAACGGATAAACAGCTTACCATGTACGAAATCAATACCTTGATTGCGGCACGGCAGGCATTGCCCGAGGGAGTTGTTTTGGCGGATGTGTTTCAATATGAGTCCCGTCTACTGGAATTTAATCAGACGTTGCCCACTGGTCAGACACTTTCGAAAGACTGGCAAACCTACAGCCGCCAAACCAATACATTGCTGGCCTTACCGCCAGAACAGTATCGGCAAAAAACCATTGGGCAAGGCCCTCGCTGTGTCCGGCTGGATTCGTCCTGGGATTGGGCCGAAGTGAACGAGTTTGCGGGTCAAACCGCTAACCGGGATTGGGCCGATAACCTGACCGCCGAGCCATCATACTACGAAACCATATTGTATATTTTTGTGCATCAGGGATTAGTTCGGGAGCATTTGTTGGACGTGCTAAATATCCTGATTTTAGATGTTGCCGAGACTCCCGTGGCTATGCACACCGTTGTCGACTCGGTGGTAGAGCAGGTTTGTCAGCATCAACCAGCCACCAATCCAACCGAGTTAGCCGGGGTAATTATTGATCGTATCCGGCATTTTTTGTATCATGGGGTTTTAGACGTTATACCATGAGCAAAGTAGGATGGGGATGGATGGTAGCCCTTTTGGTGGGGCTAATGGCTGGTTGCCTGGTAGGCTGTAGCACCTCGGCTTCTAAAGCAGACGAAGCCGACAGCACGGCCTTGAGCAAGGCCGTTGATAGCTCGTTGCCTACCATAACCGCTCAGGTGGTTGGGCAAAGGTCGTTCAATACCCAATCCACTGCTACCGGCATCCTCCGCGCCCCGGCCCAATCCAAACTCAACTTCCGCACGGGCGGCACGCTTACCCAAATAGTCATTCAAAACGGGGCTTCCGTCAAGGCCGGGCAACTGTTGGCCCAATTGGATGAGCGAGACGGCCAAATGGCCCTCCGTGTGGCGCAGGATGGCTTGTTGGATGCCCGCACCCAACGCAACGCCCTGTTAGCTGAGTATGGCCACGACAACGGTGATACGGCCCACGTGAAACCAAATGCCCTGGCCTTCATCAACTACAAAAGCGGCTATGGCCGCGCCCAAACCGCCCTCGCCAAAGCACAGTTAGATCTCTCTTACACCCAACTCCGCGCGCCCTTCGCGGGGGTGGTGGCCAACCTGACGGCCAAACCCTATAACTTCATCACGGCCTTTGAGCCGTTCTGCACCCTTCTGAGCCGGGCGGGTATGCTGGTGGAGTTTTCGGTGTTGGAAAGCGAGTTGCCCACCGTCCAAATGGGTAGCCCCGTACGGGTGGAGGTGGTGGCTCTACCGGGCCGGACGTTTGGCGGACACGTAACGGAGATCAACCCGCTGGTCAATGGGCAGGGGTTGGTGTTGGTGCGGGCGCGGCTATCGGGGGCCGACTCGCGGCTGTTCGAGGGCATGAATGCACGGGTTCGGGTGGCTCAATCGCTGGGACGGCAGTTGGTGGTGCCTAAGTCAGCGGTGGTGGAGCGGAGTGGGCGCAAGGTGGTGTTCACGGTAGAGACGGACGCGGACGGGGTTGGCCGGGCCAAGTGGCATTACGTGACTATTCTGCATGAGAACGACACGGAGGTAGCCATTTCGGAGGGGCTTAAAGCCGGGGAGCGTGTCATTGTGTCGGGGCCGCTCAATTTGGCGCATGATGCGGTGGTACGGGAATTGAAGTAAGGCCGATTTGTGGAAAAATACGGGAACATTCCCTATCGAATACGGGAATGTTCCCTATTGCGCGGAGGAAAAAGTAAGTTCAACTTTGTTTTGGAAATCTTGTTTAACAATCTTACTTTTTTAAAAATGAAACAGATTAAACTAACAATTAGGGCCTTTTTGGCGATTATAGGATTGACTGCAAGTATGCTATCGACAGGGGTTCTTTATAGTGAGGCTCAGGCTTCAGAAGCTGGCGGTTGCTTCAGGTGTAAAGCATGGAACGGCTCAAGATGTGTTAAGGCTGATTACAGTGACTGTGGAGTACCAACTGCTCAATAAATCACACAATAAATGTGCGGAGAATTATCTGAAATTTAAGTTTTAGAGAATTTTTCGCACATTTATCGTTTAACTATTGTCTCTCTTATGCAACGATTCGAAAGCCTTCTACCCCTGACTATATTATTAGTTGTGTTGGGTGATATGTCGGCATGTACCAGAAACGATAAACAAGCTGATGAGATATCTGTAACGTTAAAAGCATCAGGAACGAAAAGTCTGCCGTTAGACAGTCGTACCCCGAATTGGGCAGGTGATTGTCAGTACTATGACGGCGGGCGGGACAAGGAGGTGGTTTTATATTATTCGCCCGTTACTAATGTATTGCACCTGTACGATTTACAAAACGGGAACCGCCAAAGGTCCATCGCATTCGAGAATGAAGGCCCCGGGTCAATTCCCGAACCAATGGCCGTGCAGATGGTAGCAACGGATTCTATTTTAGTCGCTACTTCTTACACAAAAGCGTTGTTTCTAATCGACTCTACCGGTACCACGCAAAATCGATATACTATCGGAACTACTAAGGTGAGCGGCCAAACTTGGGAATCAGAACCAAACGGAAGTTTTTTCGTGCAAAATGGACGATGTGTTTTTCAAACCATTCCATCAGCCAGTCCACAAGATGCTTCCGTATTTTATAGAACTACTCTTGGTGCCTATCTTGACTTAAAATCAGGCCGAAGTGTAACTGATCTTATGATGTATCCCAAGGAATATCAAACTGGAGAGACGTGGACAATGTTCCACACTATTCAACGTATCACGTTGATTGATAGTGGACACATGGTTACGTCATATCCTATTTGCGACAACGTCCAGGAGTTAAATATGAAGGGTAAATTGCTAGGAGAACATAATGCACGAAGTCTTTTTTTTACAGAAAAAACGAAAGCATTGAAAGACGGTGTAAATGGGCGAGATCATTTTTTGCGACAAAACTCGTATGGTGCTATCTATTTTGACCCCTATCGCCAGGTCTTTTATCGATTTGCCTTTCAGGGTATTCGGGATGCATTACCCAAAGTGTCGGGGCCAGTGATTCCTGCAACCTATATGTCAACGTCAATTATTATATTAAACCGTAACTTGGCCAGGATTGGAGAAACTCGTTTGCCCGACAACACGCACTATTGTTATAACACATTTGTTGGACGTGATGGACTGTATATATCGAATAGCCATCCTAAGAATCCGGCTTCGCAGGAAAATCAGGTGTCATTCACCTGTTATAAATTGTCACCCCAATAGTCAGAAGGTGGTGAGAAAGGAAAAATGACTCGCTACCTCCTCCATCGTCCCATTGCTGTTTGTCTCATCACCCTGGCCCTGTCGGTGTTGGGGGTGCTGGCAGTCCGGCAGTTGCCGGTGTCACTGTTGCCCGATGTGCCAGTGCCGGAACTGAGTGTGCAGGTCAGCTACCCGGCAGCTTCGGCGCGGGAGTTGCAGCGGAGCATCGAACAACCCTTGCGAAACCAACTGTTGCAGGTAGCGCACTTGGCCGATTTGCAATCGGTGGTACAGGATGGGCAGGCTACGCTCACGCTTCGGTTCGATTATGGCACCAATGTCCGGCTGGCGTTTATCGAGGCCAACGAAAAAATTGACGGGCTACTCAGCCGCCTTCCCCGCGATCTCGAACGGCCCCGCGTCATCCGGGCCGGGGCAGGCGATATTCCGGTGTTCACACTCAATGTGTTGCCCGCCGATAGCGAGACCACCACCGATTTTCTCGCCCTGAGCGAGTTCTGCGAAAATGTGCTGAAACGGCGCATCGAGCAACTGCCCGACGTGGCCCTGGTAGATGCCACGGGTTTGGCCCTGCCGGAGGCCGTGGTGCAGGCCGACCCCGCGCGGTTGGCGGCTCTGGGATTGAGCGAGAGTCAGTTAGCTACCCTGCTGAAACAAGCGAACTTACCGCCCGGCAACCTGACCGTGCGCGAGGGACCATATCAGTATCAAATTCGATTTGGGAGTCCCCTGCAAACAAAAGCCGATATTGAGGGTCTGTATCTGGCCGGTGGGGGGGCAACCGGGGCGGCTCCGAGTGCGGAGAGTGACCCGCGTGTGGGCTATTTTGCACAGAATGTG
>Ga0105048_10019177_pt1 | contig 10493 bp, 10 predicted proteins | sample MAT05_FD_78382 | JGI IMG/M metagenome (GOLD analysis project Ga0105048, IMG submission 78382) | Freshwater microbial communities from Lake Fryxell liftoff mats and glacier meltwater in Antarctica - MAT-05 | ecosystem: Environmental > Aquatic > Freshwater > Ice > Liftoff microbial mat | place...
CGAGCATTCGTAGCGCCGAAGAACGCCGCCCGGCAGCCCAGCTTAATACGGCAAGGCCAGTGCCGAAGGCTGCCCAGTGTTCGCCAGGTAAGCCCGAGCGTTCGCTGTCGAAATCGCGCACCTGGCGCCACGTGTTGGTCAAGTTCATCAGCGTAATCCTCTGTCAAGTTGGCGACTGCCGGGGGTGTCGCGATTTGTTTCGCAATGCGCGTACCCGATCAGCGGCTGGATTGAATCGTCGTCACACTTTGCCAGCCGGGCATATCGGTTGCGTCGCCGCGGACACGCCCTGAATCCGTGAGATCGACGTATGTATCCTGAACTGAGTGCCATTGCCGCTGCCGTCCAGAATCTCGACCCCAGCGTTCACGGGGGAGTCTGCGGCGAGTGGATGGCGGGCTTCGAAGGTGCAGATCATCGTGACGCGCGCGGCATTGCTTTAATTCCCGCACGCGAGACCGGACATCTGCACCGAGTACAGAGCGATTACCAGCAACTGCAGCGCCTGGGTATCCTCGCGGTGCGGGAGACCGTCGGCTGGCGTATTGCCGAGCCCGCAAGCGGACGCTACGACTTCAGCCGGATACGGGCGATGCTCGCTGCTGCCCAGCGCGCAGAGGTGCAGATCCTGTGGACGCTGGTGCACTACGGGCTGCCCGATGATCTGTCGATCGATGATCCGCGGCTGATTGGCCGGTTCGAACGATTCTGTCGCGCCTTCGCGCATGAGGCAGGCGCGGCCAGTGCTGCGCTGGCGGGTGGCGCGCCGGTGTCCACGCCAGTAAACGAGATCGGCTTTCACGCCTATGCGCTCGCTCATACCGGCTTCATTCATCGGCATCGGCCCGAGGGTGATGCCGCCACGCAAGCGCGCGCCGGCTTCGGGTATCAGTGCCGGCTTGTTGAACTGAGCATCGCGGGAATCCATGCACTGCGTGAGGTCGAGCCGAGGGCACTGATGATGAGCGCCGAGCCGCTGATCAATGTGGCAGCGGCCGTTGATGCGACTCCGGAGTCGATCGATCGGGCGAACGAATGCAGCGCACGGCAATGGCTTGCGATAAATCTTCTCACCGGGCTTGTAGAGCCGGGACTGGGCGGCACGCCTGCGATGATCGACTGGGTCGGGCTCAACTACTACCACAACAGTCAGTGGGAGCTGGACTCGCAGGCGCTGCTTGCCTGGCAGCCACCGGATGCACGCCGCGTCAGCCTGGACCACCAACTGGAACAGGCGTTCGTGCGCTATGGCCGGCCGCTGGTGCTCGCCGAGACAAGCCATCTGGGCGCCGGGCGCGGACCCTGGCTCGATGAGGTGACCGATGCGCTGTGTCGCGCGCATGCACGGGACCTGCCAATGCGTGGCGTGTGCCCGTATCCGGCGCTGGCGCGCCCGGACTGGCAAGACCAGACCCGCTGGCTTGACAGCGGTATCCGGGATCTGCCGATCGACGGCCACGTACACGCGCGCCTCCCGCGCCTCGCCTGGTCGTATGCGCATGCGCCATCAGGCGTAACCAGCGTCGTTGGCCGGCGCGCCACGATCCGCCGCCTGCGCTGCGGTCACGGGCTCGCACACGTTCACTGCGGCAGGTCGAGCAGACCCCGACGAGAAACCTACCCTTCCTGAGGTATTCCATGTCTACACCTACGCTGATCGTCTTCTCGCACCTGCGCTGGAACTTCGTCTACCAGCGCCCCCAGCATCTGATGAGCAGACTCGCGCAGCGCTGGCCTGTACTGTTCATCGAAGAGCCGGTGCATGCCCCGGGAGAGGCTTCCTTCGACGTCACCGAGCCTGCACCCGGTGTCCGGGTCCTGCGTCCTCATACACCGGCGAACGCACCGGGTTTTCACGACGGCCAGCTCGCGCATCTGCAGTCGATTCTGGCCGCGTTCCTCGAGCGCGAAGCGATCGCCGACTATATGGTTTGGTTCTACACGCCGATGGCGTTACCGCTGCTCACCGGATTGCATCCGCGCGCGGTGATCTATGACTGCATGGATGAACTATCGGCATTCAAGGATGCGCCCCGGCAGATGGCGCAGCGCGAACACGCGTTACTCAAGTGCGCCGACGTAGTGTTTACCGGCGGACCGAGTCTCTACGAGCTAAAACGTATAGCCAGCGCCAACGCCCACTGTTTCCCAAGCGCTGTCGATGCTGCGCATTTCGCTACCGCCACCACGCTGCCAAGGGACGGTTACGCAGGGGGCGAGCGTCCGGCACTCGGCTATTTCGGGGTGATCGATGAGCGCATGGATCTGGCCTTGTTGAACGCGCTGGCCAGTGCGCATCCGGAGTGGGATATCCAGATGGTGGGGCCAGTGGTGAAGATCGATCCTGCCAGTCTGCCGAAGCACCCCAATCTGTACTGGCTCGGGCAACAGCGCTACGAGGATCTTCCTGGCCTGATCAGCGGGTGGGACGTCTGCCTGCTGCCCTTTGCCATCAATGCATCCACCCGATACATCAGTCCAACCAAGACGCTGGAGTACATGGCTGCGGCCCGCCCGGTGGTGAGTACTGCGATCCGAGACGTGGTCACTCTCTATGGCGACTGTGTGCAAGTCACGGACAGCATCGAGTCGTTCCTGGAGGCCTGCGAACAGGTGCTCGGTGAGGCCCCTGGAAGAAGGGCGAGGCGGCATGTCGAAATGATGTCGATGGTTGGGCGCTTCAGTTGGGACGCTACCGCGTCAGCGGTAATCGACCAGATCGAGCGTCTGGTGCCGCCGCCGCGGATCGCACAGACAAGCCAGGGGCAGGACAGCGACAGTGGCGGCACCGTCCCGGCCATCGCCGCGGGGCGCCCGGTGCAGGCCGGTCATTTGATCATCGGTGCCGGGCCGACCGGCCTTGCCGTCGCGCGCGAACTGGGTGCAGCCGCCAAACTGATCGAGCGCGAGGCCCAGGTGGGCGGATGGTGTCGCTCGGTGCGGTAGGGGGGTCACCTTCGACCATGCCGGGCACATCATGTTCTCCAACAACTCGTATGTGCTCGCACTCTATGACGAGTTTTTGGGGGAAAACCAGCATTGGCGGAATCGAGAGGCATGGGTGTACAGCCAGGGCGTCCATACCCGTGACCCGTTTCAGGGTTCGCTGTATGGGTTGCCACCCGCCACTATTGCCGAGTGCATCGTAGGCGCGATCGAAGCACGATACGGTGCGATTGACGCGAAGGCTGGCGAGCCTGGCGCCAGCGCCGCGACGAACGCCGCATCGCCCAGCCTGCCGGCGGCCCCGCCGAAAGACTTCGTGTCGTTCATCTACAAGACGTGGGGTGCAGGCATTGCGCGCCACTTCGCGATCCCCACCATTTGTCGCTGAATGATGCGGCGCAGGGCTATAAAATGTTCCACAAAGCGGAGGCAGATTATCGCAGGGTCGTCCTTAAGCCTGGTCTCCGTCAATGAGCAAACTGTGGCGTTACGCGTGCCAGGTGTGCATCCCGGGCACCCCCGGTTGCAAATATTAAGGGGCGAATGACCGCTCTCAGAAAAGAATCGCGATGAAACTCAACAACACGTTCAGCCGCACCATCATTGTTTCGTCATGACTCTTCATGCTCGTCGGCCTTGCCCAGGCCGCAGATGAAGAATTTGTAATGAAGGCTGGCAGGGGAGGCGCAACCGAAATCGCGGCCTGAACTCTGGCGAGGACCAAGGGGCCTCGTCGTGCTCGATTGGCCCGGGTTGCGTTGGATGTCCTGAGGAACGCTGGTCAGAGTGGGGGCAGTCAAGCGTTCATCGCCGAGCGCAGGGGAATGGCGGCTCCAGCAGGACCGCCTATTGCTGGCATGAGGGTGCTACCTCCACGGGAGACAGCAATGGCTCAAACCCCCACGGCAGTACCTGGCGTCGATCGATTTGCTGACAAGGCAAAGCTCGATCTGGATCGAGACGCAACGCCAAGCGACGCAGGCGCGACGGATGGAGAAGCGGGCGGCACTGCGCGCCCGGACGAGTTTGGCAGATCGGCGTCATACGAAGCTCCGCGCCCCAGTCAGTCGCCCGGCACCCCTCGAGCAACCGACGACGCAGACGACTCGTCCCGCATTGACGGCGCCGGGGGAGCTTCGGAGCCAAGCGGCGAGCAATAGCGTTCAAGATGCACTCAGGAAGCTTTTGCTGCAAAAAGTGCCCGCCCTGCAAATGCGACGCCGTCGCCATACAAGGGAGATGGCCCACCGAACACAGTCGGCTATCGACTCGATAAATGGAAGCCGCTGGCGCTTGCCGAGCTCGCTTGCAGTTCGGAGCAGCCAGCACCGCACCCGCCTTGGCCCAAGCGCCAATTTCATCACGTCATCCAAAGCGAGTGAACGACCATGAAACAAGGTACTGACAAGCGCAGCCAACCGCAGGAGCCTTCGAACGATCATTCCGGTGGAGGATCGGGTGGCGAAAGCGGGCGCGAAAAGAATCACAAGGGATCTCCGCTGGATGCCGCAGTCGATTCCATCAACGAGTCGCGCGGTGCGGACAGCATGCAAAGTCATAGCGGCAGCGCGAGTGGTGACGGCGAAGCGGGAATTAATGTGGAAGATGACGCCAGCAAGACCAAGCGAGCGAAAGATCGAGGCGAGACCGGTTCAATCGGCGCACACAAATAAGCTGCCCTCGCTGATGGTTGCACACTAGAGCGTGATGTGCCCTTGCTGCCGACCTTGGACTTTCGTAATGACGTCGAGCCCGGGGCGGCTCCCGCCTGAGCCGTCAAGCGGTTCAAGGTTTCTGGCCACGGTGTCGCCGCTAGTGACAAGGTGCAGCCACGTCGAAAGGTGACTTCATCTACGTGTCACGGCCGGGTCGCAGTTACAAGAACTGCAGCGATCCGGTCGGCACTGGAATAGGCTGGTTCGGCCAGCTCTTCGCCGAATACATCCGGATCCAGCTCCTCATAGCTGGCCTCGAGGCCGCCCGCCTCGAGCAGGGGCATGACAGCCCCTCGAAAGCCGTCCCCACCGTCGACCACCGCGGCGCCGGTATACAGAAGCAGCGTGCCACCCTGCGCGAGCCGGCGGCAGGCGAGTTCGGCAATGGCCAGCGACAAGCCTTCACCCAATCCGCCGCCGCCGTGCCGGTAGGTGCGCTCCTCCGGGTCCACAAGGTAAGGCGGGTTGGCGACGATCAGATCGAACGTGCCGTCTACCGCTGATAGAAGGTCCGAGCGCACCGCCTGCACATTCGTGATGCCCGCCAGTGCAGCATTGACCGCGGTGAGCCGCAGCGCAGCGTCGTTGATATCTACCCCGATCACTTCGGCCCGAGGTCTGGCCGAGGCGATGACAATCGCCCCCGGCCCTGCGCCACAGCCGATATCCACGGCGCGATCGACGCGTTGGCCGCGCAGCAAGTGAGCGCTCAGGGCGGACACGAATCGGTAGGTATCCGGGCCGAAGAAGACGGCGTCAGCCTCGCTGGTTGGATAGGCGGAATGAAACAGCAGCGTGCCGTTCAGCGTCGCGGCTCTGACTGTGCTGCGCCATCCTGATCGGTGCGGTAAAAGCACGCCGGCCGCCTGACCCGCAATGAACACATCGGCCGGGAACACGCTGGCAGGGGCGGGGCGGCTCCAGCCAAACACGCCCGCGAGCGTTGATGCGATCTGGTTTCCAGGACGGGCATTGACCCTCCGATGTGTCGCCGGCGTCACAGTTGAAAATACATAGCCGTGCGCAAGCAGTGCCCGTCCGAGCGCCTCTAAGCTCACGACGTCATCACCCACGTGCATCGAGCAGAGTCGTGAATATTCGGGTCGCCAGCAGGCCGACCGGGGTCGGATGGTTAGCCGGTGAGAGAAACCCGATCAAACGTGTCATCGCATCCCTTCTATCGGCCACCCCCTCCAGCCTTTGAGCCAGCAGACGAACGTCAGTATTAAAGTCGCTGGCCGAGTCGCGGGCATCGGTACTGAGATGGTACTGAATGACCTCGGCTACCGACGCGTCATGCGACAAGGGTGAAACCGGGGTAGGAACAGTAGCGCGGCCCCGGAACCGACGGGGCGTTCGTTTTGGTTCTCCAGGCCGCGCCTGAGGAGCGTCGTTGATCCAGTCAGCGATCAGAGACTGCTCCCAGGCGTTGAAAGCGCCGAACATGGGCGCGCCTTCATCGTGAAGCAGCCGCCAGAAGCGGCTGTTCTGCGGCACCTGGCCGCGTTTTATCCAGCCTGAGCGTTCGAGGGTCCGAAGGAACTCGGGGAGCCTTTCGGGGTCGCTCAACCACTGGGTGACTGTCATGTCACCGACCCGGCAGTAGTCGGAGTGAAGTGGGGCGCCAATCACGGCCTTTCTGGCAAGCATGGCGAGCAACTCGCGTTCGATATCGAACGAGGCGATGGCCTCTTTCGTGCCAGGACCGATCATGTTGAGCTTGTAACCGGCGGCCACGCGAGCGAGGAACTGTCGCCCGTCGGCCAGTCGCGGCAGGGCGGCCAGGACTGCGTCGAGCGCTTGCCTGGCGTGCCCGCTCGCGGCGTTATCGATTGTCACGTGCAACGTGAAGTAGTAAGGATCGATGTCGAGCTCGGCGAGCTCGTAAGCAGTGATCGGCAGGTGCAACGGCAACTGCTCGTAGCCCAGATTGAAGCCGATCAGCTCGGCAAAGAACTCATCCGCGTGATGTGCCAGAGCGAGTTGAATCGCCCCTTGCACGTAGTGCGCGTCTTCCAGTCCTTCGTTACCCTCGAGCCCATGGCTGAGAAGCAACTGCCGGTAGATGACGACATGGTTTTGCGCCCGGCGTCCGAGACCCAGCTCGTCGAGATAGATGCGGATGAGCGGGGCGACGCGCGGGTCGTCCCAGTGCGGGAGGACGCCGTATAGCCAGGCGCCGTCTACGAGCTTGGTCGGCGCGACCGTGCGTAGAAAATACAGGGCATGCGAACGGCTCGAGAAAAGACGGCGCGGCTCGCCGGTGTGGCGCGCGTCAAGGTAGTCGCGATAGGCGCATGCGGCATCTCGGTTCTGACGATCAAGCCAGTCTGGTAGTGATCGGATGCTGTCCGGAAACTCGCAGTCGCCGATGGCAGCAGCGTCCAGGCGATCCAGCAGAAATGATCGCCCTGCAGCGCGCGCCAACTCGTCGACCCGGCCGAGCTCGCCACCCGACTCGCGCAACAGCGCCAGGTAGGTCGCTTTTGCCCGAGCCCGGGGTGCCGTGGAGAGGCGGTGGGCGGCTTGGTGTCTTGCTTCGCCAAAGTTAGATTGATCCATTGTCCGCGAAGGCTACGCAACCGGTGTACCTGTGGCCGGAAGGCGTGCCGCGGTCTTCGACCTTGCGCGTCACCTTGATACTGGCCTGCTCGAGGGTGCGTGCGATCCGGCTGTGCACCAGAGAATAAGACCGAGCAACGCGACTTGAATCGGCAACCGAAGCCACAGCGCCCACAGAGGGAAGGAGAACAGTTCAGGCTGCTGCAACATGTAGAGGTGTGCTGGCGTTACCGCAAGCGTCAGGAAGAACAATCCGAGGCCGGCAGCGCGCCGCGTAGGGCGCCACAACAGACCCACCGCGCCCAGAAGCTCGAATACACCGCTCACCAACACCGCCGCGCGCGGCCAGGGGATGTATGGCGGAACAATACGCATCTGGGCTTCGGTCACTACGAAATGCGCGATGCCCCCGACAAAGAACCATAGGAAGAGAAAGCCCAAGCCGATTACCTTTGACCAGGCGAGCTGAACACCGTCGGTCCTCACGGTCTTCAGTTCACCGCGCGCAGCGCAAGCACCGCGTTGGTGCCCCCAAAGGCGAATGAGTTCGACAGCATGGTTCTGCCCGCCGCGCCGACACGTGCGGCATTGGCTACATAGTCAAGATCGCAATCCGGATCAGGGACGTCGAGATGCATGGTGGGAAGGGCAACGCCGTTGCGCAAGGCCAGCAGCGAGAGTATGAATTCCAGGGCACCGGCGGCGCCGAGCAGATGTCCGTGAACGGCCTTTGTTGCGCTGATCGGTATGTGGCCCGCACGCGCGCCGAATACGCGCCGGATCGCCGCGGTCTCGGCGCGGTCATTGGCCTGGGTGCCGGTGCCATGGGCGTTGATCGCATCGACCTCGTCTGCTTCGATGCCTGCTGCGGCAAGTGCGGCAGACATGGCTGCCGCCTGACCGTCGATGCTTGGGCGAGCGATGTGGCCGGCATCAGTCGTGAGTCCGTAGCCGATGAGTTCACCGTGGATGGTCGCGCCGCGGGCCACCGCCCGCTCCCAGCGTTCGAGCACCACCAGTGCCGCGCCTTCACCCAACACCATGCCACTGCGGTTGTGGGCGAACGGCTTGCACGAACTCGGCGGGTCTGATGCGTCCACGCAGGCAAGCGTGTGCATGGCCTCCCAGGCCTTCAGCGAGCCGAGCGACAGCGGCGCTTCAGAGCCGCCGGCAATCGCCACGTCGAGCGTGCCGCAAGCCAGGCGCATCCAGGCCTCGCCAAGCGCCACGCTGGAGGAAGAACAAGCAGTCGAGTACGTCAGATTCGGTCCGCGCCAGCCATTCTCGATGCCGATCCAGGCGGCGGGTGCGTTGTGCATACCCTTGAGAATCATCGTCGGTTTTATTCGGTCGGAGTTCTCGCCGTACAGTGTCTGGTAGCCGTCGTCGATGGTCAGCGTGCCGCCCATGCCGGTGCCAAGGAATACGCCGGCACGTTCCCGCTCGTGGTCCGAGAGTTCGCTGTGGGCGTCGGCCAGTGCGCGTCGCGCCGCCACCACCGCGAATTGACTGACCCGGTCAAGCAGCCGGAACTGTGGCGGCTCAAAGTGTTCGGTGCCGTCGAATTGCACGGTGGCGGCGAGTGGTGCTGCGAGCCGATGTGCGCCTGCGATGTCGAGTGTGCGCACCCCCGAGCGCCCAGCGCGTGCAGCCTCGAACACGTCGCCCGTTGTTCCGCCCAGCGGCGATACGAGGCCAATGCCGGTCACCGCCACTCGCCTCATGTGGGTTCCTGGACGCCACCCGCCACGGGCGCTGCAGGCGCCTCGCCGCGTTGGGCCACCACTTCATCGTCGATGAACTGGACGACTTCGCCGAACGTCGCCAGCTGCACGCCAACATCATGCAGCTTCAACCGGAACTCGTCTTCAATGATGAAGATCAGTTCTGCCATACCGATGGAGTCGATCCCCAGTTCAACGAATCGCGCATCTGCCGTCACATTTTCGGGGTCGAGCTTGAACTCCTTCACCAGCAGCCCCCGTATTCGGTTCGCGGTGTCAGTCGATGCCAGTGACGTCATGGGTGATCCCCGGGCAAAGGTTTCTGCAAAGGTTGCCTAGTCGCGCGGTCAAAACTTCGTTTCAGGCGCGCAAGCGTGGCGCCTTCTTCGACTCCACGGACCTTGCCGCTCCAGATTGCGCCGCGGGTCAGCAGGTTCGGAAAATGCGTGAACGTGGCCATCAGGAACGCTGCCCCGGCGGGCCGCATCGCCAGGTTGGCGAGCGCGGCCGCCAGGCGCAGGCGGGGTACGAAGTTGCGGCGCCACTCGGCGGCGTAGCCTTTACGAACTTCGTTCTGCCAGGTCGCTTGCCCGGCATCCGCGCGCCGCGGGCGCGCGGACTCCAGATGGCTGCATAGCAGCCATGCAGACTGCAAGGCCATGCTGATGCCTTCGCCGATGATCGGATGCGCCTCGCCTGCGGCGTTGCCGATGCGAAAGGCCTGGTCCTCCGTCCGAAGTCGCACGCCTGGGCGCAGAGGCCCGCAAGCCAACCAGGGTCCACAACGCAGTGCACCGACCAGGGCCTCCGCAACACCAGTGCACTCGCGCATCAGCATGTTCTCCACCACTTCGCCCGCTGTCTGGCCAGGCGCCGCGCGGCGCAGGGTGTCCAGGCGATCGGCGCGCAGACAACAGGCCAGCGTGACGATCCCCCCGTCGGCGAGCACCATGCCGCCATAGCCACCGTTGAAGAGAAGTACCGGCAGGAGCCCGGCGGCCAGATGGGCGCTGGCGAAGTTCGCCTTGAACGCGAGGAGATCGTTGCCGCTGCGACCCATGCGCAGAGTCGCGCGTTCCTCGGGCAACGGTTCCCACGATCCATGGGCACAAATCGCGACCGGAGCGTGCAGCAACTGCTGACGCCCCGACGCGGTCTCGCGCACCATGCAATGGTGAGTGCCGGCAACGCTGCGGATACTCTGTACCGCCCAGGGCTGCAATACCAGCGCGCCATGCGCGCGCGCACGGGCGAGCAAAAGGGTGTCCAGGGTCTCACGCCCCAGCGCGCGACCCCATGGATGACGCGGATCCGCTGCCTGTGGCAAGTCGGCCGAGATGTTCTGCGTTCCGCGCATGAGCGCGACGCGCTTCAACTCCGGCCCCGCGTGGTGCGCAAAGTCCCTGCCGATGCCCAGTGCATCGAGCAAAGGCAGGTTGCTCGCGGCGACGCACTCGCCGCAGACCTTTTGGCGCGGGAAGCCCTGCTTCTCGATCAAGGCAACAGACCATCCCGCCTTGGCAAGCAGGATTGCGGCGCTGGAACC
>Ga0105048_10019178_pt1 | contig 10493 bp, 9 predicted proteins | sample MAT05_FD_78382 | JGI IMG/M metagenome (GOLD analysis project Ga0105048, IMG submission 78382) | Freshwater microbial communities from Lake Fryxell liftoff mats and glacier meltwater in Antarctica - MAT-05 | ecosystem: Environmental > Aquatic > Freshwater > Ice > Liftoff microbial mat | place...
AGCGCGCTCGTGGGAGCAGCGTTGGGAGCAGTTCCTCGCCAGCGCTGTGGCCAGCGAAACAAGGTACGCGAAAGCCCTTGGCGAACGAAAGGCCGAACCGGCAAGCGATGTGGGTGAGATCGGCGAGGACTCGTGTCGCTATATAGGGCTCATCTACGCCGACGGCAACGATATCGGTCGCCTGATGGCGACCTTGGACAGCACGACGATCTACCAGCAGGTCTCGCAGGCGCTGACTGACGTGGCACAACATGCAGTCTTTTCCGCCCTGGCCGAGCACCTTCAGCCGATCTCGGTGTATAACAAGCAGCAGGCGCGCAACGTGCTTGTTCACCCCTTCGAGATCCTGGCTATCGGCGGCGACGATCTCTTCATCGTCGTGCCAGGCAACCGAGCTTTTGACATTGCGCTGAGTGTTGCGCGAAGTTTTGAGCAGGAGCTGACGAAGCGCTTCGCCGATCTAGGTCTGGCGATGGGTTCCGCCACAACTCTCAACGGTCGCTATGCTGGATCGAATCCTGAAGCCAGGGCGCTACGTCTGTCCGTACCGACCGTCGGCCTCTCGGCAGGGGTGCTGATTGCCCAGGAGAACGCGCCGTTTTTCTTTTTGCGCGATCTTGTTGAGCAGCTGCTGAAGCAGGCGAAGCAGCTGGCGAAGGGGCACGCCGCCGCCCTCGACAAGGACAAGCAGCCAAAGCCGCGCTACTTTGGCGGCGCGGTGGATTTCATGGTGTTGAAGTCCACCACCATGGTCACCGACAAGATCGGCGCCTTCCGCGATGCGGCACTCAATGACCACAAGGAGAGCAAGCGGCGGCTCACCGCGCGCCCCTATACCTGGGCCGAGTTTGCCGGCCTGCTGGCCACGACGCGTGCCCTCAGGCAGGCCGACTTCCCCCGCTCGCAACTCTATCGGCTGTGTCGCACCCTTGATTACGATCATGGCGAGGGTGTGCTGAGCAGCGTGATGGAGTATCTCTACACCCGCTTGCGCCAGAAGGATCCGGTCGCAGGGGCACTGATGGAGCACGTGGAGCACGCCTGGTGCCTCGGGAACCTCGGGTCCTCGGGCCGGGTTGGTATGCCGCCTTGGTCGCCTCTGCCTGAAGCAGGCTACGAGACGATTTGGCCCGATCTGGTTGAGGCGTGGGAATTTGTAGCGGGCACGGAGGCTTAATGAAGCTCCAGATAGGGCTTACGATTACCAGCCGCACCGCGCTGAGCGTCGGGGCTGGGGGTAGTGCTGGCACCATCGCCGACAAGAGTATCGTCCGCGACGGCTGGGGCCGCCCGCTCATTCCTGGCTCACAGGTCAAGGGCAAGCTGCGCTGGGCCACCGAGCAACTGCTCCGCGGACTGGGGCAGGATATCCCCGCACCCTCAGATGGCTCACAGCGCGAGGAACTACCGACCCTGGTCCGTACACTCTTCGGCAGCCCCGAACTGCGCTCACCGCTCCACTTCGCCGACCTGCCCGGCGTGATTGGCGATCTGGAACAAATCGATGACCTGCGCGCCAGCGCCGAGCAGCACCGGACGCAGATCCGGCCCTCGGTGGCGATCAGTCGCCAACGTGGTACTGCCGCCGATAAGCTGCTGATCTTTCAGGAGGCCGCGCCCGAGCCGATGCGCTTCCACGCTGAACGCGCTGTGATCGGCAGCATCAGCAGCCTGGAAGAGGCTGCGCTGCTTTGGGCTGCCGCCCGGCTGACGACGCGCTGGGGCGGTGGCAAGTCGCGTGGGCTGGGCTGGGCGAGCGTGACTACTCGGGTGCTGCTGGACGAGGTCGAGGTGCCCGCTGAGACGCTACGCCAGGCCCTTCGTGATCTGGTAGAGCGCGAGGGAGGCCCTGATGCGGCAGCTTAGCTTCCAGATCGAGGCCCTGGCGCCACTGGCCTTCCCCGAGCGCAAGCCGGGCGTACAGTTCAATGCGAGCCTACCGTATGTGCCGGGCGCGGCAATTTACGGCGCTCTCGGACAGCAGATTGGCCCCGATGACTTCGACGCTACACTCTTCCGTGACCTGCGCTGCCACAACGCCTACCCCGACCGTGCAGACGACCTATGGGTACGCCCACTACCGGCGACCGCGATCAAGCCAAAGGGTGCCGAGCCCAACACGCAACTCCGCGACTCGCTCTATGAGCGGCTCTGTTGGGCGATGCAGGAGCCGACAGCGCTGATCTACGCGCCGACCGACGATGACGGGCGGCCCTGGGAGGCAGCCGGCTCGCCCTTCTACACGCTTAACGCTGAGCACCAAGTAGCCGCGCGTGAGGTGCAGCAGCGTATGCTGACGCGAGTAGCCATCAACCGCCAGCGCGGCACCGCCCAGGACGGCCGGCTCTACTCGCCACTGGTGATTAGCGAGGTCCAGAGCAAGACCATGACCTCGACCACTTTCCTCGGCAACCTGGTCGTACCCGACGAGTCCTATGACGAGATCAGCGCCGCCCTCCAGGCGATCACCCACCTGGGCGCGCGCCAGACGACTGGTCTCGGGGCCGTGAAGATCGAGCTTGCTAGTACGACACAACCCAATGACGCCCCTGAGATGATCATGCGACGCGTCAGTGCTATGACCCGCCGCTTCCAAGATCAGGCAGCCTTCTACGAGCAGCTTGGCGGTAAGCCCTGGCCCATCGCCGCTTCCAGCATCTTCACGCTTAACTTGCTCTCCGACGCCATCCTGCTCGAAAACGGCTGGCTGCCAACCCAGGAGCTCAGCCCGCAACTGCTGGAGGAGGCCACCGGAATCAAGGCGACCCTGCTGCGCTCGTTCACCACCACCAAAACGGTCGGAGGCTTTCACTCGCTCTGGCAGCGCCCGAAGCCCGCTGAGGTGGCCGTGGCGATGGGAGGGCTCTATGTCTATCTAGCTGACGTGCCCCTGACCTCCGAGGACTGCGTGCAACTGGCGCAGCTCCAACTCGAAGGGATCGGTGAGCGCCGGGCCGAGGGCTTCGGCCAGCTCCGCATCTGCGAGGATTTTCACGTACCTGACTGGGAGAGTTACCCATGAGCACTCTTGACCCACAGACCCTGCGACGTGAACTGCTCCTGGAGCAGGCCATTGGTCAGCAACTCGACGAGTTGGTCGGCCTAGCCAATAAGGCCGCAGCAAAGCTCAAGGCGAGCGACCGCATGGAGAAGAACCAGCTGCGTAATCTGCTGAATGTGGCGGTTGAGTCCCGCTCGGTGGAGGTCGTGATCAACTTCGTGCGCTACCAGATCGCTCGTAATAAGGGCGCCTGGGGTGAAGGGCCTCACGACTTCGGCCACCATGTGATCAATGACATCCGCACCAAACTGAGCACGCTCGCGAGCACCGTGGTGGGCGATCTCCAGAAGCAACTCCGCACAGAGGAACGTCTTGCTGAGCCGCAGGCGCTGGAGGTTGAGGCGACGGCCTATGTGCGTTTGGTGCAGCTCTATCTGGGCTACCTCAATCGCGCCTTCTACTACGGCAAGGAGACTGGCAATTTTGATCAACTAGGGGAGATCGCCAATGCCCACTGAACCGATCTACTCCTTCGCCGCCCTACGCAACCGCCTTACGGTGACCAGCACCTTGATGGCGCAGACGGCCCTACGCATTGGCGTAGGCCGCGACAGTAGCGTACTCGGCAATGACCTGCCGGTGCTGCGCGATATTCTCGGCGCGCCGTTCATCCCCGGAGCCTCGCTCAAGGGCGCCTTCCGCGCGCGGCTCGAGGCTCTGATTCGCACCGTCGCCCCTGGGCAGGCCAGCGACCTCGGGCAGATCGAGAGCCGCATGCGGGGCGAGATGGCCGAAAAGAGCGACGAGGAAATCTGGCGTGACTCTACGCTGATTGACCTCACCTTCGGCGCCCCTTGGATCGCCGGGCGGATTTTCTTCAAGGACGCCCTGGTGAATCGCGAGCTCTGGTTCGGCCAGTTTGAGGTACGTAACAGCGTGGCCCTTAACCGCGACACCGAGACAGTAGATCAGGGCAAGCTTTTTGACTATGAGGTGGTCCCCGCCGGGACGAGCTTTGATTTTGAGCTGGTGCTGGAAAACGCTGACGCCTGGCAGTTGGGCATGGTGCTGCTCGCCCTAAGGCCCTGGGAGCGCGGCGAGGTGCAGATTGGCGGCTTCCGCACACGCGGGCTGGGCTATGTCCAGCTCCAGGGTGTTCTGCGGCGCTACGTGGAGCTACGCCCCGGCAACGCCGATGATCTGTTGGCCTTCCTCGATGGTGCCGGTGGCCAGGAGCCAGACGATCAGACGCCACGAGGCTGGTTCGAAGCATTTCGCACGAGGCTCGTCCAGGAAGCGGCGAAGGAGCAATAAGTATGCACAAAGCGACCTTCCTAGAGGGGCTGATCGAGCTAACGCTCACGCCCGACGGGCCGATTCTGATCAAGGCAGGCGAGAGTGGTGGTGCCGATCCGACCCTGCCCGATATGGAGTTTGTGCGCACGGGGCGTGGTGGCGTCAGCCAAGTCTACCTCCCCGGCCCCTCACTCAAGGGTGTCGTGCGCGCCCAATGCGAGCGTATCTGCCGCTCGCTTGACAGCGAGGAGCAGCAGCGTCGGCAGCAGCAGCGTCGGCAAGCACTCGCCCCAGACGAGCCGCGCATACCCCTTGCTGACAACCCGCTCGGCGACGGAAAGGAGGCGTATAAGGGTCTTGATGATATGGCCTATAGCTCCGGGCGCGCAATCGAGGCAATGAAGCTCGAGGGCCCCAACCGCAGCGCTGTCGTCTACCGCCGCTCGTCCTTCGTCAGCCAAATCTTCGGTCACACGAGCCTAGCTGGGCGGGTGCGCTTCGCCGACGCCTACAGCGATGACCTGAAGCCAACCGATATCGAGGAGCGCAATGGCGTGGCGATTGACCGCATCTACGGGTCAGTCGCTGTCGGCCCCTTCAACTACGAGACAGTGATTGGCGGCAGCTTCAAGACCAAGATCAACTTCAAGAACCTGACTCTGGCCCAATTGGGGCTGCTGGGGTTGGCCCTGCGCGACCTGGCCGAAGGGCGCGTGGCGATCGGCTTCGGCAAGTCGCGTGGCCTCGGGCGAGTCAAGGTCAGCTTCGACGGGCTGCGCCTCTTCTACCCGACCTGCGTGCTACAGGGCGATCTGCTCCAGCTGTTGAGCGGGAAGTCGGTCGCCCCCGCGAGCAGGCTCGTCGGTCTGGGTGCGCTCTGCGGCGGTACAACCTACACGGACTATGCATTGCCCCCCGCCGAGCAGGACCAGGGCGATCTGCCGGAGGGGCTGGCCTACGCGGCGGACGACTTTATGGGGGTCGAACTGCGGGCCGAGGGCAACGATCAGGTCAAGGCCATCTGGAGGGCTTGCATGCCGGCCTGGCGCTGGGAGATCGGGCTATGAGCGGCTACCTCTACCGGGTCTATCCAGCCGACGCTGCGCAGCTGCGGGCGCTGATTGCCCAGTTCGTGTCGCCACCGTGCTGGACGTTTGGTGGTGCGGCGCGCTGGGACTTTGAACCCGCGCGAGGACAGGCAAACCTGCGCCCGATCACACCGCTAGCCGACGCCGCAGCAATCGCGGGGCTCGACCTTACGGGCGACTTTGGCCACGCCTTTTCGCCGCAGGCAGAGGTGCGCTGGCGGCGACGCGACGCGACGACCTACGACGTACTAGTGCTGAGCGAAAGGTCGCTGACGGTGGCGAACTCTACCGTGCTTGCGGCCGGCTGGGCGACAAGTGTCCCGCGAGCCGGCGTACTTCAGAGCGGCGCGCAGTCCCAAACGCTCCGTGTGATCGCCTATCACGCGCCAAATGGGGCGGTGCAGTTTCTACGCTATACGGAGGCCTGACATGAGCTCCTATGATCGCGGCGGACGGGGCCGACCACAGGAGCCACCGCTCCCCAAGCCCTACGAGTTTGTGCCACTGCCCGAGGGTCGCCCGCAATTGGCGCCCCCCGCCGGCCACCACCGCTACCAGGAGGGCCGCCTGAGCGGCAGCCTGAGTGCGCAGATCATCGCCCGCGCGCCGATACACGTGGCCTCTGGCATTCTCGAGTCGACACCGCGCGACCGCGAGTTCCCAATGGTGAAGGCGATGTTCCGCGTAGGCGGACAGCCAGCGATCCCAGCCACCTCGCTCAAGGGCTGCATCCGCAGCATCGCCGAGGCAATCAGCCGCTCGGCGGTACAGGTGACGCGAGCGCGCGATCTGCCGCCAGAATATCTGCCCCCGCGCCGGCTCGATCGCGGTGTCGACGTCGCCCAGAACATCTTCGGCGCCCTGGGCTACCAAGGGCTCGTGCGCCTAGCTGATGCCCGCCTTGTGGAGGGGCGCGTGATCACGGTGCCGACCCCACAACTCTTCCGCCCGCGCCCCGAGTCGGTGGACACCTACTTCGACGGGCGTCGCCCACGTGGGCGTAAGTTCTACATGCACGGTGCCCTGGCGAAGGGTGACCTGCCCTTGGAGGCGTGCGAGGTGGGGAGCCGCTTCGCCCTGCGCCTGGAGTTCGAGAATCTGACCCAAGGCGAGTTAGGTCTGTTGCTTACAGCCCTGGGCCTGGGTGAGCCAGCCTTCTACCCAAAGCTTGGTGGTGGCAAGCCGGCCTGTCTGGGTACAATCGAGGTGGTCGAGCCCACGCTTACGGCCCACAACACGCAGGCGACATATAGCGACTTCGACGCGGCGTCTGCGCCCCTGGCCATCGCGCCGCTGCTGGAGGCCGCCCATGGTGAGCGCTTAATCGTCTACAGTCATCTAGAAACACTCTCAAGGATCCTTGCCCCAGCTACGGTTGGTGAGCGTAAGTGCCCAGATCGGAACTATTGAGAAGAGGAAATAGTAATTTAGTCGATGAGACTTGTCATCGTAGATGACAAGTCTCATCGACTAAGACGAATTGCGCCCTCATCGATAAAGTAATATCACTAAGATGTCAGATTTTAATGAGGTTAAAATGCGGGATTCTGCGCGGATTGAGCTTGCTATCAAGGGCGAAAATCCAATCTGGGAGCTTCAGTGCACAACAAGTGATGGCACAGGAGGTGCTACTCTGCATATTAATTGGAATGCCACGCTTTGGCAGGCCTACGACGAGACGATTGACGCCTGGACAGAACGAGTCTACAAAGAAATTAATCCCGAGAACACGCCCAATCAGACGATTAGTTTGCGTGAAATGTCGCGCCAGTTAGGGCGTATGCTCTTTGAAAAGATCATAATAGATGGTGTAAATGCGCTTTTTAAGCAGTTATGGAAACGACTAGAGTCGCGGGATATTCGTGAGTTGCAGATCGCTCTCGATCTGAAATCTGATGTACTGGTGAATATCCCATGGGAGTTGCTCTTTGATCCTGACGGCATCGGTTTCTTAGCTACGTTTCCTGGAATTGCATTGGTTCGGTATGTCAGCACAGGATCCGCATATGCATCGCTTGTCTGTGAGGGTCGTCCACGCCTCCTTGCAACCATAGCTCAGCCAAACGGCTACCCGATTCAAGATTACAGCCAAAGGACTTATCTAGCACCACTCCAAAGTTTGAAACGCCAAAACAAGATCGAATTAAGTGTAGCAAGCGGCGAAAAAACCATGGATCAGATCAAAATGCTAAAATCAAGATCAATAAACATCCTAGATATTATCAGTCACGGGGGATTTTATGGAGACGACGGCGAGTTTTACTTTATGTTTGAGGGAAAGAAACGCATTCCGGAGCGAGTTGCGATTAGTACATTGCGAGGAAGACTTTTTGAATGGGGATTAACTGAGCAGGTCAAGCTGGTCTTTGTAAAGTCGTGCTTCAGTGGTGCCGGTAGCGCCGATAGCCTCGCCGGAAATGTTGGAACAGCGCTCGCCCAATTAAATGTTCCTGCGGTTATTGGAATGCGGTTTCGCATCGCTACAGCAGTTGCATTGGATCTGAGCAGGGAATTCTATCGCAGTTTGGGTGAGCACGGACTGGTAACTCAGGCCCTGCGCGAAGCACGTCAGGCGGTTAACCAAACCTACGATAGAACTGTGGATTGGGCGATTCCAACCCTAACGATGCGCTGTTCAGACAGTAAGCTGATCGAAATATCAGATGTATCAGATAACCTAGCTATATACACAGAACTTCTGAACCCTCAAAACCCTAGTGAAGGGTATGATACGCGTATCTCATCCCTTAAGCGGCGTTTAGCATCGTCGCCGATTCAGGATGAAGCTAAGAGCATACGGCATGAATTGCGGCACCTTGAACGAAAACAGGACATGGATTTGAAACTAGAACGCACAAAAAATCTGAGACAACGAAAAAATTTAGCCTATGATCTGGCGGTCTGGGTGGACGAAATCATCGGAGATCTACGCACAGAGCTTAATCATGGAAGAGGTACTGATCAGTTCTTTCATGAAATGTGTTGTGATGCGCTTGACTTCATTGATCGTTCACTGGAAATCGATAGAAACGCACGATACTACCTTGTCCGGGCAAAATTCGAAAGTGAAATCAACAACAACTATGAAAAGGCCCTGATCTCGTGTAGAGCTGCCATAGACAACGCCCCTGGATTCGAAGAACCGTATCACCAATTTGTGGATTATGCGGAGAAAATCATACAAGAGGCAAATGTATCGGATTTTGTTGCGAAACAACTAAAACGCGAGATCACCAATGCTTTGAAAAAGCTCAAAGGAATCGGCGTAAGGATAAACGAGAGGCTAGCACATGAATACTTGGGAAATCTCTGAGCTTATGGCCGCCGACCTGGCCGGCGCGCGGGTAGACCCGAACGAGGCCCAGAAGGCCCTGGCCTACCTGCGTAGCAAGCGCGACCCCAAGCGCTTCTTCGACTACCTTCAGGCGGTGGTGAACAACGGCCAGGCGGTGATTCGCTCACGGCAGACCCTGGATTACTACCGATCACTCCAGCAGATCTGTCTGCGCCATCTGCGTGGAATGGAGTACCAGGAGATGGCTATGACGTTGGGTTGGGCTCTGCGCCTACTGCGCTATTACAGGGCCGTGCCCGAGGCCGTGCTACGGCAGACTGCGGCCCCCGAACTCCGGCGCGTGACTCCGCCCCCTGTGCCCGAGCCGAAGCCTGAGACACAAAAGGAAGGACTTGCCCTACCCGCCGTGGGCACAATTTTCACCGGGGAGATCACAAAGTTAGACGCCAGTGCCGCCGTGATTGCGGTGGAAGGCCTCAATGATGCCCAGGCCATCGCCCTGCTCTCCGCCGATGTGGCCGACCTGCGCCGCTATAAGGTGGGCAACGCCGCCAGGGTCGAGGTAGTTGAGCAGAAGACCCAGCGCAGCGGCCGTGTCTTGCTGATAGTCAAGCCCGCCCCGAGGCCGAGGGACGGCCAGCCATGACCCTCAAGGCGATTTCGTTCCTTGGCTATACGCCGCCCGACCGGCCCTATCGCGAGGCGATTTACCGCCTCGACGGCCAGGAGTGGGCCACGCCCTTTATGGCCGAGGCGACGGCGCGTTTCTTCAAGGGCGACCTCGACACCTTGCTTGTCCTGGTCACCGCCGAGGCGGAGGCTCAGAACCTAGAGGCCCTGCGCGCCCGTCTGCCCGAACCCGCGAAGCTTAAGCCGGTACGCATTCCCTCCGGCCAGAGTGCCGCCGAGCTCTGGACCATGTTCGCCGCGATCGAGGGCGAGATCGCCCCCGGCGACCGGATCATCTTCGACATTACCAACGGCTTCCGCTCACTCCCGGTGCTGGCCTTCCTGGCTGCCTCGTTCGTCCGTGTGGTGCGCGGCGCCCACGTCGAGCGCATGATCTACGGTGCCTTCGACGCCACCAGTGCCGGCGTCACCCCGGTCTTCGACCTGACCCCCTTCCTCGCCCTGCTCGACTGGACCACCGCCACGGACGCGTTCCTCAAGTACGGCCGCGCCGACGACCTCGTCGCCCTGGCCCACCGCGACGACGGCGGCCCCCTCGATGCCTTCGCCGAGACCCTGGACACGCTCACCGCCGGTTTGCAGACCTCGCGCCCCACCGAGGTACACCGCACCGCCGCCGCCCTCGACGACCGTATCAAGGCTGTCCGCGCCGACCCGGACACGCCCGCCCCAATCAGCCTGTTGCTCGATCGCATCAGCGCCGAGTATACGCCCCTGGGCCACGCCGTGCCCACCGACCCTACGCGAGCCGCCGAAGTATTACGCGGCCAGGCGGCGATTATCGCCTGGTACGTCGAAAAGGGACTCACCGTCCAGGCGATCACCCTGGCCCGCGAGTGGCTCGTTTCCTCCGTCGTGGCTCGTGCCGCTGGCGACCTCTTCGCCGCTCCTGACCGCGCTCTCGCCGAGGCGGCCCTCAACGGCTACGACACCGCCCGCCACAGAGGGCGCGAGCAGCCCGTGCCCCCTGCTATGCGCGCCGCTGCCCGCGAACGGCTGACCCAGTCGCTCTGGGAAGGCACGCGCGATCTGCGTAACGATCTGGGCCACACCGGTATGCGCGCCAACCCTCGCCTCGCCGCCCGCGTCAAGGAGCAGGTGGCGTCTGTCTGTGGCCGGCTGC
>Ga0105048_10019183_pt1 | contig 10491 bp, 8 predicted proteins | sample MAT05_FD_78382 | JGI IMG/M metagenome (GOLD analysis project Ga0105048, IMG submission 78382) | Freshwater microbial communities from Lake Fryxell liftoff mats and glacier meltwater in Antarctica - MAT-05 | ecosystem: Environmental > Aquatic > Freshwater > Ice > Liftoff microbial mat | place...
CGCGGCGGTCCCGCCAACCCGACCCCAGGCAAGCGCCGGCGGCCTGTAAGCGTGATGCCTGGGCTGGCGGCTGGCCGGAGGATCGGCGTCGCTGCCTACGAGAGCGTCCCAGGGTTCGCGGCCCGGTGAGGCGGCTTGCCTGCCATTGACGCGCGTTGCCGTGCGACGGCTGTGCGCACGTCGCGTCGGCAATTGCTCATTCGTGCAGCGGTCCATCGGCACCGGACAAGATAGTTGACAGCACCGTCTGAAACAATGATAGTGTCGTTCACCAAGAACGATGTTGACAATCTCCACCGTCGGAGGACCGTGATGGTCGTGGATCGAAAGTCGGCGCGACTCGAAAGGCTGGAGCCACGCGCGCTCAGCCGTCGAATCGTCGATCAGCTCAAGCGTGTCATCATCGCTGGTGAGCTGAGGCCGGGCGACCGCGTCCTTGAGACGGACCTTGCCGCGCAGCTTGGCGTGAGCCGCGGCCCCGTCCGCGAGGCCTTCCGCCAGCTTGAGCAAGAGGGCTTGCTCATCAGCCACCCGCATCGTGGCACGTTCGTCGCGTCGGTGCCCGAGGACGAGATCGAAGAGGTCTACGCGTTGCGGGCGCATCTGGAAGGGTATGCTGCGCGCCGCGTCGTCACGGAGCGTCAGGATGAGGCCGTCGCGGCGCTGGGCGAACTCCTTGAGTTGATGTTGCAGGCGGCACACGCCAACGACCTGCCGGCGTTGGCAGACCTGGACCTACAGTTCCACGACACCCTACTTGAGCTATCCGGCTATACCGGCCTGCACCGCATCTGGCGTAGTATGGACGGCCTGGTCCGCGCCCGCACCTACGCGACGCTGGCGCTGCCAGGCCGCCGCGAGCTAATCGAGTACACTGCCGGCTCGCACCGGCCCATCGTCGAGGCGATCCGCTCAGGTGACCCGGATGCGGTGGATGCGGCTGTGAAGCACCATATCCACGAAGTGCCGAGTCTAATGGCCGGCAAGATGCCGAACGGCACCGCCGTCTGACCCTCCTGCCACAGCAGGACAATGCCCGTGGAGTTCTCCCCGCGACTGGGCAGTCTGCGCTACCCTCTCGTTGCATCGAACGCACTGCTGCGTATCTTGCTCGGTCGGCGGCGCCACGCACCGGCCGATCCGCAAGGAGAGGCCATGACCGTCAGTGGACGGACCGTCACCGAGACTGTGAATGTCTCGGCCGAAAAGCTGCTAGAAATCCATGCATCAATGGCACGTATTCGCGCCTTTGAGGAGCGGATGCGTGAGATGTTCCTTGCCAGTCGGCTGCCCGGCTTCATGCACCTGTACGTGGGCCAAGAGGCCATCGCGGCCGGCATGCGCGCTGCCCTGCGCCCCGACGACTACATCGCCTCCACGCATCGCGGGCACGGTCATGCGCTGGTAAAGGGTGCCCGCATGGACCAGATGGCCGCCAAGATCATGCGCAAGGCGACCGGCATGTGCGGCGGCAAAGGCGGCAGCATGCACGTGGCCGACTTCTCGGTCGGCATGCTCGGCTGCAATGGCATCGTCGGTGGAGGGCTGGGGCTCGTTGCTGGCACGGCATTCTCCGCGAAGTACCGTGGCACCGATCAGGTGGCCGTCGCGTTCTTCGGCGATGGCGCATAGAGCAAGGGCCAGTTCCACGAGGCGCTGAACTGGGCCGCTGTCAAGAAGCTGCCGGCCATCTTCGTCTGCGAAAACAACCACTACGCCCAGTTCACGGACCCGCAGTTCACTGTGTCGGTCGGGAACATTGCCGACCGCGCCGCCGGCTACGGCATCCCCGGCGAGGTGGTGGACCGACAGGACGCGGCGGCCGTGTACCGGGCCGTCGAGCGCGTTGGCGCGACGCACGCCCCGATGCCGTTCAGTCCGACGCTTGAGAACGCGGTGTTGCCGAAGGTGGGCGACATTCGCGCCACGATCCGGGCATCTATCCGCTGGCCAGGGACGCTCTGCGACTTCGCTGTACCGCCTGATCGGCTTGGACGGCGGGCGCGGACGGCTGTATCCTGACGCGGCTCTCATCGTGCACGTACACTCACGTGACACACGCCCCGCCCGCACAGACAAATCTCGGTTCTGCCTGCATCTGGCAGAGAGGACGGTGGACACCAGTGGACGCGCTCACTAGCTGGATGTCGAGCCCGGAAGCCTGGATCGCCCTGGCAACCCTGACGGCACTCGAAATTGTCCTGGGTATCGACAACATCGTCTTCATCTCGATTCTCTCCGGAAAGCTGCCCATCGAGCAGCAGCGCATGGCGCGCCAGGGCGGCCTAGCACTGGCGCTGATCTCGCGCATCCTGTTGCTGTTCTCGATCTCGTGGATCGTGACGCTGACGACGCCGCTCTTCGAGGTCGCCGGCAAGGGCTTCTCCGGTAAGGACTTGATCCTGCTGATCGGTGGCCTGTTCCTGGTCGCGAAGGCCACGTATGAGATTCATGAGCGGCTCGAAGGCGAAGAGGGTCACGCGGCAGCCGGCGGCACCGCCTCGCTGTCAGCCGTGCTGATTCAGATTCTCCTGCTCGACGTGGTCTTCTCGATTGACTCGGTGATTACCGCCGTCGGCATGGTCCAGAATCTGACGATCATGGTCCTGGCGGTCATCATCTCGGTGGGCATCATGCTGATCTCGGCAGAGCCGGTCAGCAAGTTCGTCAACCACCACCCGACCGTCAAGATGCTGGCGCTGGCGTTCTTGATCTTGATCGGCGTGACGCTCGTGGCTGAGGCGTTCCACGTCGAGATTCCGAAGGCGATCATCTACGGCGCGATGGCGTTCTCGGTCTTCGTGGAGGCGCTAAACCTGATCTCACGCGGCAAGAAGCGCCACGAATCGGCCGTGCATCTGCGGCCCGCCTACGCGAAGGAGTTCCTGCAGGCCGGCACCGGCACTGTGCCGGTCCCGAGCCTGGTGAATCGGATCGGGGCTGGCAGCGGTGGCGCGATCCGTGGCCCGGCCCCAGCCGCTCGCGTCAGGCGCCCGAAGAAGCGCCGTTAGCTCCAGTAGGCTGGTCAGCCTGCCGCCCACACAGCCTGCGACCCGGCTCCCACGCAGGGACCGGGCCGTTGCCGTTGCGCCTACTGCACGCGCACGGTCAGCGAGGGGAACACGAGCCGGTCCGGTAGCCGGGGTGCGCCCACCGGCCAGGCCGTGACGTTGTACGGCGCGCCGGTTGCAGCGTCGCGGACGCGCAGCGCCACGACGTAGCGGCCCAGGCCGTTCGGCGCACGGAGCCTCAGCTCGGCGGGCGAGCCATCCGGCAGCAATGAGCGCGTCACCGTCGCTTCGGCGTCGTTCGGGTCGCTGGCGTTCACCAGCGCCGCCTCAACGTCCAGCGGGGTCACGAACGGCGTCAGGCCCGCCCCGAAGTCGCTGCCCGTCCGTCGTCCCTCGGCGCTGGCCGGTCCCAATGCCAGACGCACCGTGATCCAGCCGCGCCGAACCGTCAGGCTCGGCTCGACCGCCAGTTGCCGAATCTGGAGGTTGCCCACCAGCGTCGGGCGGTCCAGTTCGTAGAGTTCGGCGTACTCGATGCCGGCGATCTCTATGCGGCTGATCGCCTCGCGGCCGGCCAGGGCGGCGTCAAGCGCTGGCGTCGAGAGGTGCCGCTGACTGGCTGCTACGTAGCGGACCACGTAGTCGGCCACGTCGTAGGCGTCAAGATCGACGGCTCGTCCTACGATCTGCGCTTGCAGGACTTCCGGGTACGGCGTCGAGACGGTCAGGAAGTCCCGGTCCAGCCGCCCGTTTAGCACCGGCGCAAGCTGATCCAGTCCCTCGCCCCATCCCACCGAGACCCAGCGCTCGGCGGCGGGCGCACCGCCAAGCAGCGGGTTGTACGCCGCCAGTGGGTATGGCCACGCCAGCGCCAGCAGCGCAATCTCGCCGGCCGCAACAACGCTGGCGACACCAGCCGTCCCGAGCCGTCGCCAGCGGTCGGCCGCCGCTGCCAGCCCGACGCTCGCCACCACCGCCAGGAACGGGATCGCCGGCAGAATGTAGCGGTCGGCTTTCTTCGGTAGCAGCGCCAGCACGACCGCCAGTCCGACGCCCGTCAGCAGTATCAGGCCGACGCCGCGCCGGGCCTGTGGCGCACGAAACATCAGCCAGAACAACAGGCCCGCCAACAGCACCGGGCTGAGGCGCAGCGGCAGCGCAACGGCGTAATAAAGCGGCCCCGGGTCCGGCACCGGAACGCCCAGGAAGAAGCCGCCCGCATCCATCGGCGAACCGCCCTTCTCCTGGGTGTAAATCGCCATGCGCTCCACGGCCCGAAGCGGGCGCGCCCACATCGCCGGCCAGACGGCCGCCACCACCATCAACGACCCGGCCAGCCAGACCCCCAGCGGCAGCAGCAGACCGATAGCCTGCTTGACTGCTCCAGGCTCCCCGACTGCCGGAGAGTGGGTGAGTGGGTGAGGGCGGACCCCCGCCAGCAGGCCCGCCACGGCAGCCGCCGGCACCGCCCCGAACAGCGCCAATGCTGGCGTCTTCGTCAGGAGCGCCAGCCCGGTCGCCAGGATGCAGACCAGCAGCGCCCAGACGCCCGCCCGACGCGACCAGAACGCCAGCGCGGCAAGAACCGCCACCAGCATCAGCTCACTGAGCAGGGCGTCGGTGCGGAGGATGCGTCCGTGCGCTACGATGAACGGCTCGAACGCGAGCAACAGGCCGGTCATCAAGCCGGCAGCCACGCCCCACAGCCGCCAGACCAGGAGCGCGGCCAGCGCGATCAGCAAGGCGTGGACCGGCGACAGCAGGCTCCGGGCCTGCACGAGCGTGCCGAAGTAGCCGGGCACTCGCGCCGACGTGCGGGCATCAGCCCCGAGGAACTCGCCGGCGTACGGGCGCAGCCTATCCGCGCCCAGGCCAATCGCCACCAGCAACTGCACCGTCGCCTCAGGGTGACCGATCTGGTAGGTGCCCCACCAGTCGCCGCGCTCCAGGGCCAGCGCCACATTCGCGCTGCGGATCAGCGTCAGGTCTTCGTCAGCGGTGGCATGCTGATCCAGGTTGGCCGTACGCGGGACCAGCGCCAGGACGAACAGCGTACACAGGGCCAGGGTCGTGCGAACTGGCGACCAGCGGCGTGCTTCGAGGGTGGCGTGGGACGGCACCTGCGCCGCCGCGCTGCCGGCCGTCACGGTCGCCGAAGCCGGCTGATGCGGGCGCGCTGTTGCCCCTGCGCTCATGAGTGTCCTCAGGGGCCGGCCCTCTGCGTCCTGCACGCGCGCCTCCGGTCAGTATCGCCGGAAGCATACACGCGCCGCGACCCTCGACGGTCATCGCGCCCGCGCGCCGGCTCGGCTCAGATGCCCATGAAGCGCGGGCGCTCGATCCTGATGCGCTCGACGCGGCGCGAGTCGTCGCCGTCGCGGAACTCCACCTCGATCGTCCCCCGACTGGCGATGTCGTACGAAATGTCGAGGGTCGGGGACGAGTCAAACGCTCGCACGCGCTCGTTGCCGCGCACGGTCCGGATCGTGACCGCGTACTGGGGCGACCGGTATTGGCCGGGCGGCACGCTCATCTGGAGTCGCAACGCGATGCGGTTCTCGGCGTCACGTGTTGACCAGAACACCACGCGCGGCCGGTCGTTCGGGAGCAGCAGCCAGGTGTCCATGCCAAGCTGATCGACGACCGCCCGCCCGCCGGCCGCAAGCTGCTGGGCGGTGCCGCCGTTGCGCGTCAGGAACGGCCCCGGCAGCCCGTTCGCCGCATCCGCCACCTTGAGGTTGTGGGTGCGGCGCAGCAGACTCGCCCCGAGGAATGCGTAGTCCGGGAAAGTCGGTGCGCCCGTATCCTCAATGTAGACATCGGGCAGCTCGTCAGGTGGGTACTTCTGCTCCATGACGGCCGCCGCGTGTGCCGCAGTCGGAAAGTTCCCATTGAAGATCTCGTACTGCTCGCTGCGGGGGACGCGCATCACGAGGTCTGGCGGCACCTGCTTGTTGTTCGCCACAACATCGTGCATCTCGACCAGCAGCAGCGCCCCGACCGTCAGCGCCAGTGTTGCGCCGACGCGCCGGGGCAGCAGCACGAACAGCAGCGGCCCGAGCGCCGCCAGCATCGCGACCATCTCGATCAGGTAGCGGATGTTGTTGACCGAGTAAATGCTGACCGTGTTCAGCACCACGAAATAGCTCAGGCCGGCCAGCGCCAGCCCGAGCGCATACCACCAGCGCGGCCCGAGCCGCCGTCTGGCGAACGGCAGCGCCAGCAATGACGGCAGCGTCACCAGCACAAACGCTGCGCCGAGGCCGGTGTGGTTGCTGTCGTAGCGGTGAGTGACGTGCCGAATCAAACCGGGCCACTCAGCGTGCACGGTGATGGACGGGTCCGGCAGCCGATAACCGAGTACCTGAGCCGTCGACGTGAACCAGCCGTCCAGTCCGCCGGCGATGGGCGCTGGCAGCAGGATCGGCGGCGTCAGCACCTGCAGGCCGAGCGCCAGCATGTTGAACTCCAGCAGGCGCAGGCGATGGGTTGCGCCGGTCGCCTCGCCGCCAAGCTGGAAGCTCTGCCACTCTGGCGGGGCGACGATGTAGCCGCGTGAGATCACGTTGCGGAGGAGGAACGGCGCGCCGACCAGCACTACGATCACCGCGCACGCGGCGAAGAGGGGCACGGCCCGGCGCAGGCGGTGGCGCAACGCCGCCCGCCCGAACGTCGCCAGCCACAGCAACCCCAGGCCCGGCACGGCGAACCAGGCCGTTGGCTTGCTGGCGAACGCGAGCGCGGTGGCGGTGGCCGCCGCCAGCAGCCAGCCCGGCTGGGTGGTGGCGAAGCCGCGTCGCAGGAAGTAGAGCGTCGAGGCCAGCCAGAGGGCGGTGAACGTATCAAAGTTGCTGGTTGAGGCGTGCAGCAGCAGCACTGGCATCGACAGCGGTACCAGCGCCGCGAAGAGCGGGTAGGGTGCCGGCCACCCCAGGCTGCGGGCCAGCGCGAAGATCGCCGTGCAGGCCAGCGCCGCTGCGAGGAATGAGGTCGGGTTGACGAGGATGTCGCTGCGCAGGAAGAGCAGTTGCACCGCCACGACGGTCTGGTGAAGGTACTGCATGAAGTCGTAGTAGGTGGCGAAGATGCCGAACGTGCCGTACTGGAGGAAGCGTACCGAGCGGGGCAGATAGTGGGAGATGCTATCGAAGATGTTGATGCCCGAGAACCAACTGAGGACGAAAACCGCCAGCAGGTGCAGCGCGGCCCCGAGTACCAGCAGCACCGTGGCCGCCCGCCCGACCGCCAGGAACGGCGACGTGGCCATTGGTCCGGCCAGGGCGGCAGGACGGACAGGGCGGACCATGACGCCCACGCCCGGGGCAATCTGCGCCACCGTGTCGGCGGTGGTTCGCCCGCTCGGTCGGGCCGGCAGACCGAGCGCTGCGAAGAGGTCCGCGCCGGTCGGCCTCCTGAGGGGCCGCCCCTGAAGCGCGCCGCCGACCACGCCGCACACGGTTGCGGCCAGCACCCAGGCGGCCGGGCTGCCGAGCAACACCAGCAGCGAAAGCACCTCGGCGGCCAGCGCCAGCGCGGCCACGCCAAACGTGACGGTCAGCAACAGGCGTTCAAGCGGTGCGCGCGTCGGCACCAGGCGGCCAGCCACGCCATACCCCGCAATGCCGAACCCGGCCGTCACAACGACGAGGCCAACGACGCGCAAGTCGAACGCCAGCGTCAGGGCAGCCGCCGCGACGAGCAGCACGAGCGTGCCACGGCGCGCAATCGCGGATAGGGGGGCTGATAGGGCGTTCACAAGGCGGCCAATCGTAGCGCGCGGCGGGCCGCGTCGGCAATTGCTTTGGGCCACGGTGATGTCATGGCGGACGCGCACGTGCGGGCCGGCTTCAACGGCCCGGCGCGGTACGAATCTGGTGCAACGACGGTTGTCCGGGTTGACGGTTGGTGTGCCGCCGCGTAGGATGGTGCCGCTCATGTATGCATGAGTGGGAGCGGGAGATTCTGAAATCCACATCGCTGGCCGTCTGTTCTCGGCTTGCTGGATCGCTCGTGTGCGCTGCCGTTATGGCGCTTCTCGCGTTGCTGGCAACGAACGAGGGCGCGGCTGCCGCGACCCTGACCGTCACCACTGAGGACGACGAGGGCGGTGCCAGTGGAAACACGGGTGCGTGCTCGCTCCGTGAGGCCATCCTGGCGCTGAACGCAGGAGCGGCCGGCGGCGGCTGCACGAACAGCAGCGGCAGTGGCTTTGGCACCAACGACCGCATCCTGTTTTGACATCGACGAGGCTGACCTGGCGAACGCGCCGGTCGCCCGGATCTCGCCGGACCCGCTCCTGCCAAACCTGACGGTGCCAATGACGATTGACGGCTATACGCAGGATGGCGGGGAGATGAACACGAACGCCGCCAACGCCGGGAACGCCAACACTCGCAGCCTCAACACGGTCATCCGTGTCGAGATCGACGGGTCGGCGCAGCCGAACGGCCCGGTCTTCCGGATTCGGGGCGGTGCGACGACCCTGACCGGATTGGCGATTTTCGGCGGGCCGGCTGACGGTATCCGCATCGAGAACCTGGGCGGCAACAGTATCGTCGGCAACTTCATCGGCACGGACGCGAGCGGCGGCGACACCGGCAACGAGATAGGCGGCACGACACCGGCCAGCCGCAACCTGATCTCGAACAACGGGCAGCAGGGCGTCCGCGTGAAGGGTGACGACAACACGATTCAGGGCAACCTGATCGGCACGACCGTGAACGGCAAGGGCGCGAAGGCGAACGGCCGTCAAGGTGGGCGACTACCTGGAAGCTGACGGCGAGAAGATCCACGAACTGCTGTTTGAGGCGACGGACGTGAAGATCCGGAAGGGCAAGAACCGCTAGCACCTTTGTTGTTGGTGTGCGGCGAGAGGCTGTCGGGCCTCCATCCAGCCCGGCGTGTGCGGCGGGTTTGGCAGCGCCAAGCTCCTACGAGGTAAGTAAACGCGAAGAATCGTGCCCCGCTCATCGGGCTTGGCCGCACCAGGCTCCTACAACACCCGACCTCGGAGCCAAACGCCAGGGGCTAGCTGCCGCCGATTGACATGTCGTCTACGACCACCGATGGCGCGCCGACGTAGCCGCCCTGGCCGCTACACCAGCGGAAGTCTGAGCCGACCTCGCGGATGTTGCCGAGCAGATCCAGCATCGAGGCCGCCAGCGTTACCCCGCTGACCGGCTCGGCCAGTTCGCCGCGCACGATGCGCCGCCCGGACGCCCCGACCGAATAGTCGCCGCTGACCGCGTTGATGCCGCCCACGTTGCGCGTCGAGACGACGTAGAGGCCGTCGTCAACGCTGGCGACCAGCGCAGCCGGAGCACACTCGCCGGGCCGCAGCACCAGATTCGTCGGGCCGACTTCGGGCAGGCTGCGGTAGCTGGGGCGCACGCCGTTGCCGGTCGAAACGGTGCCCATGCGACGGCCGGACTCCGCGTTGTGCAGGAAGCCGCGCAAGATACCGCCCTCGATCAGCGACGTGCGGCCCGATGGCGACCCCTCGCCGTCGAACGGGAACGAGGCTGGCCCGCCCGGCAGCGCGCCGTCGTCCATGAGGTTGACGACGCTGGATCCGACGCGCGATCCGAAGCGGTCCGTGCCGCCCGTGAACAGCGAGCGCCCGCGCCCAACCGCGTCGCCCGCCAGCGCCTGGGCCAGCCCGCGCAGGAACTCCGCGATGGTCTCTGGCTCGAAGACCACGGTGCCGCGCTGCGTTGCCAGCGGCTTGCCTCCGATGGCCGTCACGGCACGCTGCGCCGCGCGGATGCCGACCCTCTCGGGATCGAGTGGGCCGGGGCCGTGCGTCACCATGTTGGCATGGCCTCGCTCGGCCACGTCGCCCTCGCGCGCGATGACGCTGAGCGAGATGTAGCACGAGGTAGACATGGCGCTCGCTGCCACGCCGCGACTGTTGGCAATGGCGACCTGCCCCACAGTCTGGCCGAAGCGCTCGATGTGGGCGGCGTCGATGCGCGGATCGTCGGCCAGGGCAGCGCGCTCGGTTCGGGTCAAAATGTCAAGCACCGCCGCAATCGATAATTCCGCAACGGCCGGGTCGTAGATGGCAAGGTCGGCGGCCGGCAGCGGGGCTGAGTCTGGCAAGATCCGCGCGGCATCGGGCGCACTGGCGCGGGCCAGCCAGACAGCCTGCTCGGCCAGGTCGGCGCGGCCGGCTGCGTCCAGGTCCGTGCCGGACGCGAACCCGAGCGCCCCGCCGATCAGCACGCGCACCCCGACACCCCGCGCGCTGGCGTTCGTGATCGACTCGATCTCGCCGCCGCGCGCGTCCACAGTCCGTGAGGTGGACGACTCCAGGTACGCTTCCGCCTCGTCGGCGCCGGCTGCGAGGGCGCGGGCGACCACGTCGGCGCAGATATCCAGCAGGCTCGGGTCGGGCGTCACGCCGTGCCGCCCACGATCATCTGGGCGACGCGGAGGGTTGGCTGCCCGACGCCAACCGGCACGTATTGGCCCTGCTTGC
>Ga0105048_10019185_pt1 | contig 10489 bp, 7 predicted proteins | sample MAT05_FD_78382 | JGI IMG/M metagenome (GOLD analysis project Ga0105048, IMG submission 78382) | Freshwater microbial communities from Lake Fryxell liftoff mats and glacier meltwater in Antarctica - MAT-05 | ecosystem: Environmental > Aquatic > Freshwater > Ice > Liftoff microbial mat | place...
AGTATACCGCCAACCTCATCCCGCGTCAATAAAATTTTATAAGCCAATTCCTCTATTATTTGGTAAGCTTCGCGCGTTTCTTCCTTACTTTCTCTAGCTTTTCCCCACCTTGCGCATTCTGTAAGGTGGCGTGATTTTATCTGTTGTTCTATAATGCAAACGTAAATGTTTTCCTAACGTCATGCACTGATGATGGTCAATACCTGCGAGCGTATGCATCGTTGACCGACACCAGTCATGACATTTTCTTTGCATAGAATGAACAACTGCCATGCTCAGACTATTTACTTTCCTAATTCCCCACAAAATTCTCCTCGCTCAGCTTGTACTCATCAACATTCTCCTCTCGGCCATGCTCACCGTGGCGCCGTTGGTGATTAAAGAAATTGTCGACGAAGTAATCGGCAAACAACAGATGCACTTGCTCTTACCCTATCTGGGGCTGCTGCTCTTGGTAATGGTCTTACGCGCGGCCACCACCTATTTCTATTCATTTGGTCAGAACAAACTCGGCCAATTGGTGATGACCGATGTGCGCGCGGCGTTGTACCGCAAATTGTTGGCACTGCCCTTTAGCTTCTATGACAAGGAGCAGACCGGGCGGCTCATGAATCGCGTGAGCAGTGACGTCGAAAGTACGCGGATCTTTCTCTCGCAAATTCTGATCGAATCGATGAGTCACTTTATGACGATCATCCTGACGGCCTTTGCCTTCCTGCAACAGGACGCGCTGCTAACGGCCATCGCCATTGTGCCCGTGCTGGTGTCGGGCGCAGCCATGTATTACTCACATCGCGAGCTGACTGAACCCTGGACACAGCAACATGAGCGCATGGCGCAGATGTCCTCGACCCTGCAAGATAACCTGGCGGGGATCAAAGTGGTGAAAGCATTTGCCCAAGAGGAACAGGCGCAAGGCCGTTTCCGCGATGTGCAGGTGGCCGTGCGCAGTGGCAGCCTACATATTAGCGACTTGTGGAGCAAACGCTGGGCGCTGATCGGCAGCATTCCCCGCTTTATGCAACTCTGCCTGATTCTCATCGGCGGCTACCGCGTGATGAGTGGCGAAATTAGCTTGGGCACGCTAGTGGCTGTGCTCAGTTTAAGTTTATTGTTGCTGGGCGCGGTCAATGCGTTAGGCACGCAACTCAACAGTGTGAGCCAAACGGCGACCGCCGCGGTGCGCATCTTTGAGCTACTCGACGAGCCGTCGACCATTCAATCGCCCGCACCTTCGCCCGATCCAGTTGCCGCGCAACGGATGCCCATTCCACGCAAAACCGAAGAATGGCGCGGTGAAATTGAATACAAAGATGTTAGCTTTATCTATCCAACGGCCAAAGCCAAGACGCTGATCGACATCAATCTGCACATTCCCGCCGGTTCCTCGTTGGCGGTGGTGGGGGCGACGGGTAGCGGCAAGAGCACCTTGATTCATCTGATCGGGCGCTTTTACGATCCCACGTCCGGCCATATCCAGGTCGATGGTCGCGATGTGCGCAGTGTAAACCTGAACGCGCTGCGTCGCCAGATCGGTATGGTGGCCCAGGATACGTTGCTCTTTAGCGCCACAATTGCCGAGAATATCACCTTTGGCCGGCCCGATGCCAGCCAAGCCGAAATCGAACGCGTGGCCAAGCTGGCCCAAGCCCACGAATTTGTCACCAATTTGCCCGATGGCTATCAAACGCGCATTGGTGAGCGTGGGGCCGGGTTGTCTGGCGGTCAACGCCAACGCATTGCCATTGCGCGCGCCATGTTGCTTGATCCCAAGATTCTAATTATGGACGATTCGATGTCGGCGGTGGATGCCGAGACGGAGAAGCTGTTGCAGGCTGCCATTGCCACTGTGATGAAGGGGCGTACCACGATCCTGGTCGCTCATCGCTTGGCAACGGCCCAACATGCCGACCATATTATTGTCCTGCGCGATGGGCAGATCGTCGAACACGGCACCCATGCCGAGCTTGACGCCGCCGGTGGTCACTATCATCATGTGCTGGAGATGCAACAGATGAGCGCACGCGAATCTGTGCCCGATCTGCTAATTCCCAGCCCCACGCCTGTGCTAGAGAAACTATAAACCCTATGCTCCTTCGTGGACTTGTCAAACCAATTATCATCACCGATATCGACGCACCGCCCCCCATGCGCCAGACACTCGGGCGGCTGTTTGCCTACCTACGTCCCTATCGCCGACGCATGTTGATTACGCTGGCGATCTATGCGATCTGTGTCACGATTACCCAACTCTATCCTTTTATTGACCGCAAGCTCATCGATGAGCATATTGCCGTTAATAACCCCGATGGCTTTCTGCCGCTGTTAGCGCTTGCCACGGTGGCCCATGCCCTCAGCTGGACCGGCGTCTTGATCCGCTCGCTGCTCATTCAGCGGATCAGCCTGGGCATTCTGGTCGACTTGCGGCGGCAACTTTTTCATCATGTGGTCGAGTTGTCCTTTACCTTTCACGAAAAGGAACCCGTGGGCAAGACGATGACGCGCTTCATCGGCGATGCCAATACGATCAACGATTTTCTGACCAACCAAATGGCCAACGTGGTCAACGATGTCCTATCGGGGTTGATCGTGATTGCGCTCATGTTTGCCATCAACCCGACGCTTACGGTCATCTCGCTCTTTATGTTGCCCATTCTTACGATTATTGGCCTTTACATGCGCCCACGCTTGTATAACGGCTGGGAACGGGTGCGCGAGAACTCGACCAAGTTTAATATTTTTCTGGCCGAAAATATTGCCGGTATGCGCGTTATCCAGGCATTTACGCGCGAGACGACCAACCTGGACCAATTTACCGAAGCCAACAATCGCGTCGTGACCGAGTGGATGAAGGTGATCGTGCTACAAGCCTGGTTCTCGCCGCTGGTCGAGCTGACGCGCAGCACAGCCCTGGTGATTGTGCTCTATGTTGCGGCCAATCAGTTGGGGTTGGGCAGCAATGTGCTTACCGTCGGCACCTTGGTGGCTTTTATGGCCTATATTAACAACCTCTGGTCGCCGATCAGCACGCTGACCAATATGTATGTGGTGATGCAAGCAACGTTGGCCTCGGCGGGCAAGGTCTTCCAATTACTCGATGCCCGCCCTACCGTTACCGATGCGCCGGATGCCATTGTCATGCCGCGCGTCAACGGCGAAGTTGTCTTCGATCATGTGGACTTTAGTTACGACAACACGCGCCCCGTGCTTAATGATGTAGACTTTACGATCAAACCCGGCCAGTTGGTAGCGTTGGTCGGGCAGACGGGCAGCGGCAAGACCACCATTGCCTCGCTGCTCTGTCGCTTCTATGATGTAACCGGCGGACGTATCACCATTGATGGCTATGATGTGCGCACTGTCACCCAGCGCTCGTTGCGCTCTCAGATTGGGGTTGTGTTGCAAGAACCCTTTATCTTCACCGATACGATTGCCAATAATATTCGTTATGGCCGCCCCGATGCCTCACTGGATGATGTGATCGCTGCCGCCAAGCTAGCCAATTGTCACGACTTTATTATGAAGCTCAGTGATGGTTATGACAGCTTGGCACAAGAACGTGGTGCGCAATTCAGCATTGGCCAACGCCAATTGCTCTCGATTGCCCGCGCCATCCTCGCTGATCCGCGCATTCTGGTGTTGGATGAAGCGACCTCGGCGGTTGACACCGAGACCGAAGCCTTGATTCAAGATGCCTTTGCCAAGTTGATGTCCAACCGCACGGCAATTGTCGTCGCCCACCGCCTCTCCACCATTCGCAAAGCCGATCAAATTGTGGTGCTCAAAGCCGGGCGCATTATGGAACTGGGCAATCACGAGACACTGGTGAAAAACCAAGATGGCTACTATGCCGCGTTGGTGCGGGCCCAGGCCAGCGAAGGGCATTAACCCATAGATTTACACTCTGCCGAATCAGCCATCATTCGTGTAGCAATGGATGATGGCTGATTCGGTTGCGATTGCCTACCCGGTTCTATCCTCGTCTATATCTTTTTTTGTATCTTTGTCCTTCGTAAACGATTCTGCGATCGGGTATCATGCGCAAAAGAAAATTGTCGCTACCTAGCGTGCAGAAAGCGCCCAATGACCAAATCAACGTCCGCGTCAGACCCTATGCCAGACGAAACACCCCAGGCTTCCCAAACACCTGAACAGCAGGTGGGGGATACGCCAGTTGCGCCTTGGGCCATGCCCACCCCCGCAGAGAAGGCTGCCATGAAACCGGTGCGCCAAGCATTGCGCGAGGCATTGGACGCCGTAGATTCGCAAGAAAAAGCCGACGCCGTGGTCGAAGAATTGGCGGCAGAGGCTGCTGATCAAACGGTAAAAGAAGTGGCCGCGGCTGTGCCATCGGTGCCAGCGCCCGAGACGGGCGCGCCTGTTACCCCGACACTAACGGAAGCTGCCAACCAAGTGCAACAGGCTAGCCAAACCGCGACTGATAGTGAAAAAACCAAAAACGTGTTGTCGGAAACGGCCCATGTGCTCGCCCAGACTCATGGCCATGAGCGCGAGGTCTTGGCCGAAGCCACCCAGGAAGTACTCAATCCGCAGCAACAAGGTGCACCCGACGCTGCTCAGGAAGAACAGCGCGTCTATCTGCGCCACGCCTTGCTCAAACGCTTGAAACCACTAGACGCCCTGGATGCCAATCTCTTTTTGATGATCAATCATCTGCCACACACGCGCCTGCTGAATCAGTTTTTCTATGTGATGACCTTGATCTTCACCGGCGGCGCGGCCTGGTATACCTTTATGGCGTTGGTGCTCTGGCGGCGACCACAGCTTGGTTGGCGTATGGTGCGCGAATCTGCCGTGCCCCTAGCCCTTGCTGTCTCCCTGGTTGAATATCCGATCAAGCGCTATTTCCGTCGCAATCGCCCATTTATTACGATTATCCAAGCCATTGTGATCGGCAAAAAGCCGGGCTCGTGGTCTTTTCCGTCGGGCCACTCTGCCACAGCTTTTGCTGGTGCATGGCTGCTGAGCCAGCACTTTCCACGCAAACGCGGTCTGCTCTATATGATTGCCAGCCTTGTCGCCTTTTCGCGCGTCTACCTCGGCGATCACTATCCTGGTGACGTGGTTGCTGGCTCCAGCCTAGGCACCGTCTTTGCCATGATCTTCCGCCGTCTGAGCCGTCTCTAGCACAAGCAATGCTGTTTTCTTCATCCATTACCGTCTATTTGATCGCTATAATCGTTCTGTTGCCAGCTTTGCTGTTACGAATGATGACGGAGTGAAATGGAAGCCAGGTAAATTTGGCTATGACCTCTGAGGTTGCAAAGTTAGCATCGATTGGTTATTGCGATTGCCGGAAGATTTGGAGCGGCTTTTTAAGCAGCAACTTGATCAGTTGGAGGCAGAGAAACAGATGCGTTATATTACGAGCATTGAACGACTCGCCCGCCAAGAGGGACGGGCAGAAGGTAGAGAAGAAGGTAGAGAAGAGACTGCGCTTGCCGAATTTACTATCTATCTCCCAGAAGCGCCACAATCCTTTTCCCAAGACGAGTAATTAGGCGGTGTAACAAGGTGCGCCAGACGAGCAAGGGTAATCGTACCCTGTCGTCTGGCGCCCTGTTCGTTAGGCACGATAGACAGTTTCCCCGCCAATGACGGTCAACCGGACAATCGTATCCTTGATCGCCATCGGCTCGCAAGTAAAAATATCGCGATCTGGCACAATGAAGTCGGCATAGTTGCCTGGCGTGATCGATCCCATCTGCTTTTCCCAGCTTTCGGCATAGGCTGCACCGGTCGTATACGCGGCCACGGCTTCGGCCACGGTCAGTTTCTCTTCAGGGTGCCAGCCCTCGACAGCGGGCGCGCCATCGGCCCGCTGTCGCGTGACAGCAGCATGGATACCCACAAACGGATTGGGTGTTTCGACCGGTGCATCCGAACCGAAAGCCAGCCGTGCCCCGGTGTTGAGCAGCGTGCGAAAGGCATAGGCCAACTCGCCACGCTTGCCCCAATAGGCATCCACATTGAACATGTCCTGCGTCGCATGAATCGGCTGCACCGAGGCAATCACATCCAGCGCGGCCAGTCGATTGACATCATTGGGGTGCAAAATCTGTACATGCTCGATGCGATGACGCCGCTGGTCGCGCGGAATGCCCTGTTCTGCTTCTTGCTGGCGCACAATTTCCAGCACATCTAATACATCATGGTTGGCACGGTCGCCGATGGCATGGACAATCATTTGCAAACCCGCCACGCTGGCCCGCCGTGCCATATCGGTCATATCTTCTTTATCAACAATTGTGATGCCATAATTGTCTGGCTCACCCTCGTAGGGCTCGATCATGGCGGCGGTGCGCGGTCCCAGTGCACCGTCCGCAAAGAGCTTCAAGCCGCCGACGCGTAGCCATTCGTCACCCAGCCCGGCGTGCAACCCTACGCCCACTGCCGCCTCGAATTGGTCCATGGCCACATGCGTAACGGTGCGCAAGCGTAGCGCACCGCGCAGGCGCAGCCGTTGAAAACACTCAAAGCCGCGCTTGCCGTCTAGATCATGTACCGACACTAACCCAAAACGATGGGCGTTGTGCTGCGCCGCTAAGACTGCTGCATCAACTTCGTCAGCGCTCGGCTCGGGCATGTGGCGGCCTACGAGATCGATGGCCGGGCTTTCGAGCAGCAAGCCCGTTGGCTCGCCGGCGGCATCATGAACAATTTCCCCGCCGGCCGGGTTGGCGGTCTTGGCATCCAGGCCAGCCAAGCGCAGGGCCAATGTGTTGGCAATCGCTGAATGGCCACTCTTCTCATGTAACAATACGGGATGGTCAGGTGCAACCGCGTCCAGATCCTGGCGCGTGGGAAAGCGCTTGTCCGGCCACAGCGTCTGGTTCCACCCCCACCCTGTCAACCAAGTGCCGAGCGGTGTTGCCTGCACTTTGGCCGCCAGGCGCTGTTGCATCTCTGAGAGCGAGGGCACTTCAAAGATATCAATCCGTTGCAGACCCAGCGCATAATGGGTAAAGTGAATGTGGGCATCACACAGACCGGGCAAAACAGACGCGCCACCCAGATCGAGTGTTTGTGTCTCTGGGCCGCACAGTGCTGCGATGGTTGCGTTGTCACCCACTGCTAGAAACTTCCCATCGCGAATTGCAAAGGCCGTGGCCGTCGGTTGCGCCGGATTCATGGTATAGACAACGGCATTGGTAATGATCAGATCGGCGGGCATAGATGATCTCCTCCAAACTACGTGATTGCTGTCAATGGATAGCTTCCATTTTAACATGCAATCTGCTGCTTGCTGTGATACAATCGGGCTTGAATCGTACAAATCGCACGAAGCGTACAGGGGCAACGTAGCGCTTTTACCGCACGCGTTCACCAAAGACAAACTTTGCACAACGAGCAGCACATAAGGAAAACATCATGACCATCTCATTCCTGGCCGACGCGCAAGCACTGGCCGACGAATTGACCGCTATCCGCCGTGACCTGCATATGCATCCCGAACTGGGCTTTCAGGAATTTCGCACGGCGGGCATTGTCGCCGAACAACTCAACGAACTGGGCTACGAAGTCATTACCGGCGTCGGCCAGACCGGCGTGGTGGGGTTGTTGCAAGGCGGATTGCCCGGTGAGCGCACCGTACTCCTGCGCTTTGACATGGATGCCCTGCCCATCGAAGAGGCCAATGATGTGCCCTATCGTTCCCAGACGCCCGGTGTCATGCACGCCTGTGGCCATGACGCACATGTGGCAGTGGGCTTGGGCGTGGCAAAATTGCTTGCCAAACATCAAGCCGCGTTGCCGGGCACGATCAAATTAATGTTTCAACCCGCCGAAGAAGGCGTGGGTGGCGCAATTGCTATGATCAAAGATGGCGTGCTCGACCGCATTGGGCCACCCGCGGATCGGGCGATTGGGCTGCATGTTTCCTCAATGCATCCACTGGGCACGGCGGCTATGCGTACGGGGCCGATGATGGCCGCGGCCGCAGCGCTGACAATCACGGTGCATGGTCATGGTGGACATGGTGCCATGCCCCACGACACAGTGGATGCTGTCGTTGTCGCGGCACAGATTATTGTTGCGCTGCAGACAATTGTGGCGCGCAATGTGGATCCCGATGCCACCGGCGTGGTGACGATTGGCAGCATTACTGCCGGCAACGCTGGCAATGTGATCGCCGAGACCGCCACCATGCGTGGCACGATTCGTAGCTTTACGCCCGAAGTAAAAGCAATCTTGCGGCGGCGGGTGCCCGAAGTTGCCATGGGCATTGCTGCCGCCTTGGGGGCAACGGCTGAGGTTGAAATTACGGACGGGGTCGATGCCACGGTCAATGCCGAAGCGCCCACCCAAGTGATGCAAGAAGCTGTCGCGGCGGTGCTAGGCGAAAGCAACATTGATATGAATTTTCGGACAACTGGGGGCGAAGATTTTTCGGCAGTATTGGCCCGTGTGCCCGGCAACTTCTTCTTTCTCGGGGCACGCAATGAGGAATTGGGCTTTGTTGCGCCGCATCACAATCCACGCTTTGATATTGACGAACGCTGTTTGCCTCAGGGTGTGGCGATTCTGTGCGATGCCGCCCAACAGATTCTGGCAGGCAAGGGTTGATGCGCAACGGGATACGTCTTAGGAATCCAGACTGTTTAATACCAGGAAGTTGTCATACCTGCGAAGGCGGGAATCTAGGGTTGACAAGCGTGGATACCTGCCTGCGCAGGTATGACAATTGCGTAAGTCTGTTGGTTTAGTTAGTCTTCGTTCCTGATTATGGATCTGCCTGATTATGGATCTGCCTGATTATGGATCTGCCTTAGTGTAGATTCATCGGGGCGTATCCTGTTACATGGAGATGATAGCACAAAGGGAGAGCCACCCCGTGAACTTGCTTACCGCCCGTTGGCGAGCCTTGATCGATCAACAACATCGCTATCCAACAGGGCTTGTCGGGCGTTGGATCGGTGAAAAAATGGTGCGCCAACATGCGCCCGAAACGGCATGGACAGTCGAGCAACTACAGCTACAGCCCCAGGAGCGCGTCTTGGAGATTGGCTTTGGGGCTGGACGCGGGCTAGCAGTAGCGGCGCAACAAACGACGCGTGGCACGGTCACTGGCATTGATCTCTCTGCGATCATGGTGCGCGTAACCCAGCGGCGCAATCAGACGGCGATTCGCGCCGGACAGATGAACCTATTGCGGGGCGATGCGGCGGCCTTACCGTTCACTACTGCGCATTTCGACAAGATTTTCACGATCCACACCTGCTATTTCTGGCCCCACCCGCTGCAAATTTTTGCCGATTTGCTGCGTATCCTCAAGCCCGATGGCCGTTTGATGGTCACGCTATCAAGTGGCCGCACCCTGCCCACCGGCGAACGTATTTATACCCCATTGCACCAGGAACTGATTGAGCGAATTGTGCCGGCGCTCCAGCGTTTGGATATTCGGCGCGTCGAGTTCCAAATTGGCCCTGATTCGCGCCAGTACAACAATGTGGCGGTGCTGATCGAAAAATAGGTTTGGCTCCTCGAATGGCGTGACAGGCTCCGTCCTACAGGCTCCGCTAAAGCTTCGAGAGAATCCCTCCGGCAAAAGACCTGTACAGTTCCATCATAATAGCATTGCAGCCGCGCACGCTGCTTGCTATACTAGACGGAATGAGACACGCACTTTTGATCTTTCTACCCCATCTGATTGGCGTTGTAGGCGCACTTGTCATTCTTTACCTAGGGTGGCGTACGCCGCTTGTGACTCTGTTGATTGCCCTACCTAGCTATGCCCTTGTTCTACTCGTCGCCATTGGTCTCACACCGAGTTCATGGTTGCATGTTCGAGCAACTAGCGCTGCCAGCTTGGCTACCGTGCCGCCAACCAGCGCCGTCGTGCTGGGCTTTGGCTACGAAATGGTCGAACAGGAGATGCAACCGGGCGCAGCTAATCAATTCCTGGTCGATTGGGTGGCGCGGCAGCAGCCCCAGATCAACACGCTATTGGTCCAAGAAGGCGTGCGCTCGGCCATGACACCCACGCTCTTGCATGATAAAAATGTCCGACGCATCCACCGCCACGATCCAGCGATTTATGTGGACACGTTGGACACAGCCTTTTGCGCCTTGCGTCAGTTGCAGCAATTGAACCAGAAAACCGTATTGCTGGTGGCCCATGATCTGCAATTGCAACGGGCCGCCTGGGATTTTGAACGGGTGCGCCAAGCCATGTGCCTCGATTGCACCGTGCTAATCGCCGCCATGCCCGATACCCCCTATCCTGCCGCTTCCGTGCATTTTCAAACCCACAACGAGTTTGTCTATAAACTGGTCGAACTGCTGCTATTGCGCCCGCGCGATTTTCTACGCGCCATACCCACCACTTGTAAAGCGCCGCTCTAATTTAATAGTCTATTCATTTGGTATTAACTCGACGGCAGATTCAGCCCATGGACAAAGCCGCCATCGACGCGCAGAATCGCGCCGGTGATATAGTCCGCATCGTCGCTGCTGAGGAAGGCCGCGG
>Ga0105048_10019186_pt1 | contig 10489 bp, 6 predicted proteins | sample MAT05_FD_78382 | JGI IMG/M metagenome (GOLD analysis project Ga0105048, IMG submission 78382) | Freshwater microbial communities from Lake Fryxell liftoff mats and glacier meltwater in Antarctica - MAT-05 | ecosystem: Environmental > Aquatic > Freshwater > Ice > Liftoff microbial mat | place...
AAGCAGCACAAGACATCCAGGATGAATCTCATCGGGCATCAGTTCTAAGTGCATTGGCTGCCTACTTACCGGAGACGTTATATGAACCTGCCTTGGTCACAGCGAAGAACATTCAGAGTGAATGGATACGGACATCAGTTCTAAGCGATCTGGCTGCCCACTATCCAGCAGCTTACGAACCAGCCCTAAAAGCAGCTCTAGCAATTCAGAATGAGTTTTACCGAGCCGAAGCTCTAAGCACGCTGGCTACCCACCACCCAGAAGTTTATGAACTTGCTCTAGCAGCAGCAAAAGACGTTCAGGATAAATACTATAAAGCTCAAGTTCTAAGCACGCTGGCTACCCACCACCCAGAAGTTTATGAACTTGCTCTAGCAGCAGCAAAAGACGTTTGGGATAAATCTAATCGAGCCAAGATTCTAAGTGCCCTAGCTGCCCACTATCCAGATGCCTATAAACCTGCTCTAACTGCAGCGCAAACCATTCAGGATGAATCATATCAAGCCGAGTTTTTAAGCGCCTTGTCTGCCTACTATCCAGAAGCTTACAAACCCACCCTGGCAGTAGCAACAGATATTCGCTGTACATCGCGGACATCGGTTTTGAGAAATCTAGCTGCCCACTATTCAGATGCCTGTAAACCTGCCCTAGAAGCGGCTTTAGCCGAGGATACTGAATGGTCTCGACCAAAAGCTCTGTGTGACTTAGCTGTTCACTATCCAGACGCCTATGAACTCGCCTTAGAAACGGCTCTAGCTGTGCAGGATGAATACTCTCGATCATCGCTTTTGCGTGACTTAGCTGTCCACTATCCAGACGCCTGTGAACCTGCCCTAGAAGCGGCTCTAGCCGTGCAGGATGAATACTCTCGATCATCGCTTTTGAGTGACCTAGCGGCCCACTTACCGCAGAAGTTATATGAACCCGCCCTGAAAGCAGCACAAGACATCCAGGATGAATCCTCTCGAGCCCGGGTGCTAGGTGACCTAGCTACCCACCATCCAGAGGCATATGAATCTTCTCTAACAGCAATCCTAGCTATTCAGAATGAATCCGATCGTGCAGAAGCCCTGAGCATGCTAGCTGCCCACTACCCAGAAGTCTATGAACTTGCCCTAGAAGCAATAAAAGACATTCAAGATGAATGGTCCCGAGCCGAGGCACTGAGTACCCTAGCTGCCCATTATCCAGAAGCCTACGCGCCTGCCTTAAAAACAGTTTTAACCATGCAGAATGAATCAGATCGGATCAGATTTCTGGGCAAGCTAGGTATTCACTATGTAGAAGCCAGTGAACTCGCTCTAGAGGCGGCTCTAGCCTCCGATAATATACTGGCTCTAATTGAACTCATTCCACAAGCCTCCAACTTGTCGAGCCTAAAACAATTTACTATTTGGCAGAAAATGCTCCAATCATCGGTTCAAAGCAAACGTCAAGACATCCTATATAGATTGCGATTCTCAGTCCCTCTAATTGCCAAATTCAGCGGCGACACTATGGGAAATTCCCTTGTGAATGCTGTGCAGCAAGTTATTAAATGGTGGAAATGATTGGTAGAGTTATTCGCCCACATGACCCACAAGCAGTTCCATAACTTATGCCAAGCCAATCAAAAACTTCGTCTCATCTTAAGGGCACATAGATAATCACATCCTGATAATAATAATCTCCCGCCACCTCAGCAATGAGAATCAGATCCTCAATCATCTGCCCCATTGCCGCATTCTTCCGCAACACTAAAATCCCTGGTATCCGCCGCCCTGCTGCCAGATGCCGTGGCATCGATCGGCGATTATTCGTCACCAAAATAAACCCATGCGCTTCACACCACAGCAAAATCTCCGGGTCTAACGTTCCCATCTTTGGTGCAGACGGATCTCCCACCATCCACACCGTTAAACTTGGGAGCCGCCGCAACAACTGTACCCGCCACTATCGGGCTAAATTTTCATCCAACAAATAGCGGAGCACCACTAAACCCCAACCTGCTTTGTCTCCTGGGTGACTCGCAACTAGCGCAGCCGTTCTGCAATCGCCGGTGGATGTTGGTCATGCTCCGCCTCAGCCTTCAGCGCGTAATCCAACCAATCAGCAATGTATTGTCCAACCGTTTGGCGATTCTCCAGATAATACAAAATCGTCGCATAAACCTGTACCAACGTTACCGTCTCAAAGACTTGAACGATTTCCTCCGGCGACTTTGCATTGTGAATATACTCATACAAAACATGCTCAATGCCAATGCGAGTGCCTCGAATCCGAATATCATCAGGAGCCAGAAAGACAAAATAGTCCTCCAACTGCATCACCGCCTCCTTGCCATAGACAGTCAGACTAGCCTCATTGTACTGAACCTTAGCGTCTAACCCTATGCTCCCATGCACAAAGATCCTTCATCTAAATCTATTCCTCACCCAAGGACTTGGCGTGTGGCTTTGCCGTTACCGCAAGGGTCGCCCCATCAACCAAACTGGTTATAATCTAGGCTATACGCCACAAAATTGAGTTTTCCATAGCTGTACTCACAGGAAACTGGAAAAGAGCGATCGCTCAACTGTTCCACTCAATTAACCATGCCAGTCCTCAATCCTAAATCAGGCATGAGCATCACAGGTAAAATCAGCGATCGTACCCCCGACTTCACAGGTCGTGCCTGGGTCTTTGAGGCAATCCGCCAATGGCTCTCGGCTCCCAATCCCTCTCGCTACTTCCTGCTGACAGGTGAACCAGGCGTAGGGAAAACCGCCATCAGCGATCGGCTCAGCCAATTCGCCCACAGCCCAGCCCCCCTTCACCCAACCCTACTCCCCGGTTTCCTCAGCGCCGTTCACGGTTGCTCAGCCCGCGACAGCACCACGGTTGATCCCAAAAGCTTTGCGCGGTCGATCGCCCTTCAACTCGCGCAGCAGATTCCTCCATTCGCTCAAGCCCTCAAAGACAGCGGCGAAAAGCAAGTCAATATCCACGTTGATCTAAGCATTGAAACAGCCAACGACAGTACCATTCAAGCCATCGTCATCCAAAACCTCAATCTTGCAGGTGTGATGACTGCCCAAGAAGCCTTTAATGGAGTTGTCTTGCAGCCGCTCCACACCCTCTATCAAACGGGGTTTGACCAACCCATCACCATTTTGGTCGATGCCTTAGACGAAGCACTGACACACAGCGGCGATCGCACCATCGTTGATCTCCTTGCCAACCTGGAAGGCTTGCCACCTCAAGTTCGCTTCATCCTGACTAGCCGCAAAGTACCCCAGGTCGAAAACAAGTTTCGCAACACCGAGGAACTCAACCTTTCCGCCCCAGAATTTGATATCCACAATCAGGCAGATATTCGTGCCTATATCCAAACCCGTATCTCACAAATACCCCCGCTTTCAACTCACCTGTCTAATCTAGAACCTCAGCTACGAGAATTCGTGATTGACCAGATTACCCAAAAATCAGACGGCAATTTCTTGTATGTCCGGTTCCTGCTAGATGCAATTGAACGAGGAGAGCGATCGCTAACCGACTTAGAAGGACTCCCCGAAGGCTTAGATGGCTTGTACTATGAGTCTCTAGAACGAGTCGTTAAACTGTGTAAGCAAGATTGGCACACCACCTATGCCCTTATCATTGGCATCCTCTCTGTTGCCCGCACCAGCCTGACCCTTTCGCACATCCAATCCTTCACCAGACAATCAGAATCAACCCTATGGAAATGCCTGGGCGACCTCCGAGAATTTCTCGAAGAGCTTGAACCCCAATCAACATCCGACCCAGAAATTAGCTACAGCCTCTATCACCAATCCCTGATGGATTTTTTGAGGAAGCGATCGTTCAAACTGGGAAACAATACCCGCCATAATCCCTACTATCTCCCAGCCCAAGAATCACATCAGCGGATTGTTGATTATTACAATAGATATGAACAATCTTGGCAAACTCTTTTAATAGAGGATACCTATTGCTGGCATTACTTCGCTTATCACTTATGTGAATCAGAGCAAATAAGTCAGCTGTACTCATTATTATGTAATTTCAACTGGCTGCAATCAAAATTAAATGCAACAACTGCTGATAGTCTGAGCCTTGATTATAATCTATTGCAGAGTGACGAAAACCTACACCTTGTGCAAAGGGCAATTCAGATGTCTATGCATACCCTCAATCAAGACAAAACCCAGCTAGCAGGACAATTATTAGGACGACTCTTATTTTCAGAACATTCAGATATAAAATCTTTATTACAACAAGCTAAGCAGTGGAAAGGTGCAGCCTGGTTAAGACCTTTAACCTCAAGTTTAACAACGCCTAAGACAGCTCTGTTGCGAACGCTTATAGGTCATAGTGACTACATTGGGGCACTGGTGGTAATGCCAGACGGAAAACGGGCTGTGTCTGGTTCAAATGATGGAACTCTGAAAGTATGGGATATAGAAACTGGAGAAACCCTATGCACCCTGCAAGAACAGTCCGGTAGAGTGGATGCATTAGCAGTTATGCCAAATGGTGAACAAGTACTTGCTGCCGTAGGTGATGGCTCTCTGAAGATTTGGGACTTAAAGACAGGTAACAGATTACATTCATTGCAAACGTATCATACCCGTCCAATTAATGCAGTCGCCGTTACGCCCAACGAGCAGTTGGCTGTCTCTGCTTCAAGCGACGGCACTCTTGAAATCTGGAATTTAGCTAGAGGAGAATTGCTAGAAATTTTGAGAGGACATACCCAATGGGTTGAAACAGTTGCCATTACTTCCAAGGGTGATCAAGTAATCTCTGGTGCCGCCGATAATCTCTTGCAGGTATGGGATCTTGAAAGCAATGAAGAGCCTCTTACTTTAAGAGGTCACGACCACTGGATTAGAGCAGCGGTTGCAATACCAGGTAGCCAAAGGGCTATTTCTGCATCTGCTGATCAAACGCTTAAAGTCTGGGATTTGGAAACTGGAGAAGTTTTGCATACCCTTCAAGGACATACTCGTCCAGTCAATTCAGTGGCAGTAATCGATCAGCAACGAGTAATCTCTGCCTCTGACGATCATACTCTTCGGATTTGGGATATAGAAACAGGAACCACTTTGAATATTTTGACCGGGCACACAGGAGATGTCAAAGCAGTAGCTGTAACTCCAGATGGACGAAAAGCTATTTCTGCTGCAATTGACAATACCTTGAAAGTTTGGAATCTAGACAGTGTCGACAAACAAGACGACATTCAACCAGAAATTATGCCTCTTGTAACTGTCGCTATTCTGCCAGACGGCGATCGAGCGCTTTCGACAATATCTAGCCTCTCAAAAACTCGCCTCAAAATCTGGAGCCTTCATGATGGAGCAGAATGTCATTCTTTAGAGCAATATGGATGGTCGAGTAGCGCATTTGCGGTCATGCCTGATGGTCAAAAAGTTCTTGCAACTCAAAGGCATCAGGTAAACACAATGCTCCAGACCATGAGTTTAAATGAGATTTTTGCGAATGTTTCCAAGGATGCATTAAAATTCTGGGATCTAAAGACAGGTAAGGAGCTATCTACTCTGGCAGATCCTGCGGGTGGAATCCAGGCGATCGCGGTTACACCTGATGGACGAATAGCTGTAACAGCTTCACGTGACAATACACTCAGAGTTTGGGACTTGGATAATGAGACAGAGCTACGTATTCTGAGAAATCAAGAATTCTGGCGAATTCATACAATGGCTGTAACACCAGATAAACGGCTAGCCATCTCAGCAGGCTCTCTAGAAAATGATCTACGTGTGTGGGATTTGCAAGATGGTAGAGAAATTATGGTGCTAAAAGGTCATACTGATTATGTCTATGGAGTAGCTGCATTACCCCAACAACGCGCCATTTCTGCATCAAAAGACCACACTCTGAAAATCTGGAATCTAGAGTCTGCTGAAGCATTATGTACCTTAACAGGTCATAGCCACAGGGTCATAGCTGTGGCAGCGACCCCCAATGGGCAACGGGCTGTCTCTGTTTCAGATGATTGCTCTCTCAAAGTTTGGGATTTGGAGAATAAAAAACTCATTGCTAGTTTTGTCGTAGAAGTCCCCTTGAGGGATTGCGCCATTGCGCCAAATGGCAAATTCATAATTGCAGGAGACGCATTAACCCGAATACATGTTCTATGCCTGGAAGATGGGCTTTAAGACTTTGCCCCATAGCAATCGTGCGACAGCAGTAATTCGCCAGTATCCTCGTCCACTAATCGTATATCTCGTGCCGATCACCCATCTCACAGCAATAATGTCTTGTATTCGCTCATACTCTAAACTAGTGGCTGTAGCAGCTTACCCGTAAAATGAGCCTTAGCCCATGACCCTGGTCTTTGTAGTTTATCCCCACTGTCAAAGTGATGAAGCCACCGTCAAAAACGGTAAAAGTGTCGATGGGAAACAATGGTTTCTTTGTCGCAGCCGAAACTGCTAGGGATGCACCTGAAACCTTCATTTGAGTCGATCGCCCGCATCCTTCGCTAGCTTCAACGACAAACTACAGAAGCTTGACAACAAGCTCCCCGTCGCCGCAACCGATCCTTCAGTAGTCTTCCCTGCCAAAAGCAGCCCTGTCCCAGTAAGCCCTAGAATAGCAGTTGACACCAGCACGACCAGAGATAAGTTGAAGCTTTGACGCGCTTGACGAAGTCGTTCTTGCTGCACCTGAAGCGCGAATGACTGGGATGCAGGATCGATGTACTTGCTGCATCATTGATGAAGTTGGGATGGTAGGTAAGCGATCGCCAGATTGAGTTTGAGCAATGAGTGCCTGAAGCATTTTTAACAGGGTTCTTCTCCAACTAGCCGTGCTTGCAATACCCAGCACAGGAATACTCAAGAACCTAGGAAATATCGAAAACTTAGCAAGAACTTTAGCTTGACGAGTTTCGGAATCAGTCATGCAGCCGGACAAGCAAATTTCAAACTTCACAAGAACTCCCCTTCAAAATGAGTTACTTGACTTAAAATCACGAATCAAGGACGCTGTTCTCCCGGAATCTCCGATCAAGCTAGCTCTGCCCCTTCTAACCTGGCAAGATAAGTGTAGTCATTGATCTTCTCAGCAATAGGATGACTCCTAGTCTCTTCAGGATGGGTTTCCATAAACCACCTTTGCCATATCCACTTTGCTTGCTGCTTAAATTGATCAGACACTAAGTTCCAGTCTTTTGTTTTGTCTAATTCGTTCAGAAACTCAATCACATGGGCTGCAATGCTATTTTCATCCCACCCTTGTTGTTTCTCATCTAACGAAAACAAATCCGATTGCAGCCTACCAATATCAAGCGCTTGTTTTAACGACTTACTAATCCTGTAATTACTCAAATCTTGCGAGGCTCTAGCGATACCATAAATTCCGTCGACAATTAACCGAGCAAAACCGATATAAATAGCTCCCCGTAGAGACTTTAGAAAATAATTGATTGCGGTAGGCATGTCTTTTTCAACGAGTAAATACCACTCTCCGTATGCCAAGTTGACCTCTGCCATAATTGAGTCAATGTACTGACTACTATAAGTAGGTTCTAGGGACGCTCGAATAATTCGGGATGCAACTTCACAAAGTGGCTTTGCTAATCCATCTGGATCGCCTAAACGAATATGAATTCGGCTTGCATTCACTAACCAATGAGCAGACCTCTGACGATAACCAATTTTAGACGCGCAGTAAGCCGCACGAATTGAGTATTGAATTGATTCTTTTAAAGTGCTGTAATCTCTCTCATCACAAAAGCAAAGATTGAGCCTTGCAATTCTGCCGAAAATTTCGGAGGCACAGAGATAAGTGTTGAAATCAAATCGACCAGAGTATTTTCCATACTTTAAATTCTGTTGGGCGATATATTGATTTAACATATTTAGTCTGTCTGGAAGAGAAGACTGCCATTGCTTACTCGACAAAAAGATTGGATCGCCAGAGAAAAATTGATGTACCATCCACTCAATCTCATGAAGGATCTTAATCTCCAAACACTCTTGAACGTTGCTGTCCTCACGTATCCGTCTTTCTACCTCATCCAAAAATTTCCGAGCTTGAGTTAAGTCACCTTCAACGTGGGCAGACCGAGCACATGTCAAACTAGCAAAACAACTCTGGCGTTCCAGGTAAGCACCAAAGCAATCTTGCAGAACAGGATTATCTCGTAGCTCATCGCGCTGAAGTTCTTGAACTCTATCAACGACTCGTTTGCCAAGATAACGATTCGCGGAACTATCCTTAATCTGACGAAATGCATAGTCATTCAAAAGTTTCCTGCCCTGCGCCAAAGAATTCTCAATTTCAGCAACTGCCTGACACACTCGATAGTAGCTTTGATAGTTTTCCTGCCGTTCTAGCTTGTCAGATAACCATTTGCTCGTAGCATTCAGCGATGATTGCAGAATCGCTTTGATAGTGCTGCGATCGACCCATGTACTTTCGTAAATTCTGCATTCACCTATTTCAGCATCTGCATCTACTTCACGAAAAGCTACAGATGCTTTAACCAGACCATAGCCCTGCTGACTTAAAGATCGTGTAGAACTCTCGATTAATTCTAGGTGTTGACAATGACCCATGCCAATCGCCAGTGCCGTCAATGTATTCTCAATATGAGTGGCAGAGGATCGATATAACCAGCAAATCTCTTCATCAATTTCTGGGAATTGACAAATAACTTTTGCCTCCATAATAAAGGGGCTGTCTACAGACTTACTCTTAGCAAAATCATATTTCTCTCCAAACTTTGTTCGATAGTTGTCGTAGTACAACTGAGACTCAACTGCCAATTCAGCCTGCTTCAACTCATTTTTGAGGACAATCTCGGTATCATCTAGATAGTGGTGAAGTGAAAAAGTCAAAACAGTAAACTGGCATTGATAGACTTTAGCTCTGATATAGGGATTGATGAACTGATTCAAATTCTTATCGCTCAAAATTGACGAGCCAAGTTCGAAGAGTTCCACATCGTTAAGGTCAAATCGACCAGAGGCTGACGCGGTTGCTAAAAATCTTTGAATCTCGTCGAGAATAGCAGGACTGGATATTTCAGATTTGAAGGGTTCTGAAAATAAAGTCTGAATGCGAGTAGGAATCGACAATAGAGTCCTTGAGGGAGAGGTTTGCTCAGAAGACAACTGCTGGGTATAGGGAAAAGCTCTGGCTCGAATTTCAACCTCTAGATCATTAATTAAGCTGTTAAAATTGGCAAAACCAATATCAGGTAAGCTTGCCAGCATTGCTCGAATGCGCTGGCTCTGCTGCTCTCTATTCGATCGATTTGACCGAGCACTGGGCAAAAAGCCTGCTGCCTCCAATAGGCGATCGGCTCCTTCTTGCCTCAGTTGCACACGCTTTCGTTTTGCTCCTTCAGATATTTTTTTATGCTCCAAGAGAGAGGGCGAAGTTAGAAAGTCCCAAAGCTTGATCAAGTGGACGCGATGAATGGATAAGCCTCGATCGCAAGGCGCTTGCATAAATAATACTAGTGGCTGGCGACTAATGCCTAAACCTTTTGCCAACTCTACATTAGTGGCTTCCAGCTCAGCCTTAAACTGCTCTAGTACTTGATGTAGATGCTGCCAAAACTGTCTTTGTTCTTCATCGTATTTCGTGAGCTGGATTTGAAAATGATCACTCATAAGACCCTGCTGGCTGTCAGCTGGAAGTGGTTGTAATACTTCAATGACGTTAAAACCTAGACCTTCAGAGATTAATAATCGTAGACATTCGTAGAGTTCATCGGAAGATTCTACACTACTTTATCTGCAGGGTGTCTATTTCATAAGCCCTGTCTATTTTATAGACGTTTAAGTGGCAAATTCCCCCTCAAAGTACAAGATTCTATACAAAATAATCGTTCTCTGTATAGATAATTGACAGAAAAGTACTGTAATCTGATAGAGAGTATAGATACCGCTGCTGAAAACATACATTTCACAGTCGAGCGTTAATACCTATGTCTTCCAAAAAGCGTAATCGTGGCTACATTCTGGTTTCCGAAGGATTGCAAAAGCTTCAGAGGCAGTTACGAGAGTGGGAATCTGCACAGAATAGCGGGTATCGCTATTCCCAAGAAAAGCTGTCAGAAATGACGGGTCTGCATCCTGACACAATCCGTAAAGTACTGGAAGCAACGGAGGGAGTCGATCGGAGTAGTATCGAGCGGATGTTTCAATCCTTCGCTCTGACTCTGACTGAGCAAGACTATGTGCAGGCTGGTATAACCATTGATCTTAGTTTTGTCGGGAGAGAACAAGCGATCGCCGCGCTCAATCACCTGGCTAAAGATGCGAAAATTATTGTGATTCATGGGCGAGGTGGAGTTGGTAAAACTGCGCTAGCTCGAAAATATTTCAAACAGGGCAAGTTCGCATTAGGTCTAGAAAAATGGATGGCAACGGAAACTCAAAACATTACTTCGGTTGAAAGTATTGTAGAGGAATGGTTACGTCGATATTTTCACGAAGAACCCGGACGCGAGTTTGGCATTACCCTCTGGCGGCTACGACAGAAGCTT
>Ga0105048_10019187_pt1 | contig 10489 bp, 6 predicted proteins | sample MAT05_FD_78382 | JGI IMG/M metagenome (GOLD analysis project Ga0105048, IMG submission 78382) | Freshwater microbial communities from Lake Fryxell liftoff mats and glacier meltwater in Antarctica - MAT-05 | ecosystem: Environmental > Aquatic > Freshwater > Ice > Liftoff microbial mat | place...
ATCATCGTTCACCCATGAAAGCAGCGAGCGAACCAGAATTCTGCTGGACCCGGTTTGTCCGGGGTCAAACGAAAGTGTGTTTGACCAAGCCGTTCCATCGCGGCTCACTTGGAAGGCCAGGCGTGTATAGGTCTCCGCTGTGGCGGTAGTGGGGGTAGTGATCGTGATCGCTGAGGCGGCGAGCGCTAAAGTCGCGGTGAAGCCAGTGGGGGGAAATAAATTCTTCATGACGGGAGGAGCAACCTTTCCGTCTTGTCTCTTTACCTACGAGCCGCGGCTGTCGCTCTCCATGCCCACCGAGGGCGACCGCCTTGAGGAGACGGTTGGAGTTACCCTTCGAAGGGCGCGCACCCTCCGCAGTCACGCCCCGATGACTCACCGGGCGCGAGCGACATCCGCAGTAATAAACCTAAGTTACCGAACGAGTGAAATCGAGAAAAACCTGAATAACTACGAGAGATTCGTTCCGGACCGATGCCCGGCACCAACGCCGATGTGAAGCGAGCGGACAACCACGATTGCTTCACAACTCACTTACAGGGCGCGTCGCTTACGGTGTAGGCCACTCGCGTGGATCAGCGACTTACTTTGGCCGGGTGGTCATCACTTGAGTGATACCCATCCAACATAACCTTTAGTACCATCATTCGATCAAAGCCAGCGGGCGGGCCCTTTCGGACGCGGCCGCAGATAAATGCTAACTTACGTTACCAGCTTCTGTTATCGGGTAAACGTTACCATCTTCACGTTACCGTCTTCACGTTACCATCTTAAGGTTTCCGGCTTGACGGTCCAAATCAGGAAAGTGAAAGTTCGACCCGTAGCCCATAACCTCTGCGAGAAAGTCCCCGGCTTACAGGATGAAGGGCGTGGCTTGGTGAAGCGAATCAATGGACGAACAACGACCACATAACAAGTTAAGTTTCTGCCAGGCACTAACAATATTCAGATGAGGGATTTAAGCGAAACCACTGAGATGATTGGTCTTTGACCCGATCCAAACTCCAAACCATTAAAGACACGGTTCTGAGTTGTCCCGGGCCAGCTTTCGGCCCGTCTTGTCTCTGCTTCGCTGAGGCATCAGTATACACGATACTTCGCCTATCTGCAAGCCTTTTACTCGATTTTCTTGAAAATAGTCATATTTGATTCTTGGACGTTGCAGCGGTGAAGAGGCGATGGACGGCGCGTTGGACCGCTGACCAGCATCGCCTTAGGGTGGTGCGGCAGGATACTCGCGGCTGCCAATCACGATGCCGACACTTCAGCCACGCGCATGCAGCGCGAGCCGTCCCCCTGCCCTGGTGTCAGTTCCAACTTCCCGCCCACGCTCTGCCCTCGTCACAGCTCATCGTGCGAGCGCGTGTGCCGCCAACTTGACCACTTTCTGCTACCCCCATTCCCGCTCAGATTCCCTCGATGGCTTACGATCAACTGCCATGGCTCATCACCACTTACTATCGTGGCCTCGCACAATAGTGTTAACTATTTTGATCGGGAGCGCCAGCGCCCGGGCCGACGGTATCTTTGATCTGGCCCGCAAACCCAAGCAGCGCGTAAGCATCACCCGCGATGCACTACCCCCGCAGGAGCTCAACAAGGATCAGCCGCTTATGGTCCGGCGAATCCGCGGTGAGCTGGCTCAACTAAAGCCTGCGCAGATCACCGAGCTGTGCGCTTGCGTGGACACGCCCGTCGCAAACAACCAAGCCGATCGCAATCGGCGCGGATTATCCGATGCCCTGACCGCGCCAAGCTCAACCCCCCTCTGTTTCATTCATATTGATGGCCCGGCCGGGTCGCGGTCAATCGCGATCTCGCAATCGCCCGATGGGGTGTATCGCGCCGATGAGTTCATCTCTGCTACAACAAAATCTACCGAGAAAGATGACGTGGGCTCAAGATTGCCAGCACCAGAGAAGCCGCGTCACGCGCTACTCAAGCCGCGGCTCCTCGATAAACTACTGAGCACGCTCATCACCGATGGTGTTGGATTCAGCGGCGATCTCGATCAAGCCGTCGTAACCAATGAGCCCCGCGGCGAGGTCTTTCCGCTACCCAAACCGTATCAGTTCAGCGCGATTCAACTTGATGCGCAGACCATTCGTTCCCGCATCGGATCCAGTCCGATCATTAAATACAGCCCCACCGCACGCGTGCTGCAGGAAGAAACATTCTTCGCACGCGTTCCCCAAAGTTACAATCAACGGCAACCCTGCGGATTGCTCGTCTACATCGACCCTGCGCCCTCGGGTCGTCCGCCGCGTGCGATGTGGGAAGGGCTTGATGAGCTTGGTTTTATCTGCATCTCGCCCGCGGCGGCGGGCAACAACCGATTCGCGACAGAGCGGCTTCAGCTCGGCCTTGACGCTGTCAGCACGGCTCGACGCCGCTGGAGCATCGACCCCGATCGGATCTACGTCTCCGGGGTTTCGGGCGGGGGCAAGATGGCTTCGGAATCGATTAACTGTTTCCCTGATATCTACCGCGGTGCGATCTGCATCGTGGGAATTAACTGGTATGAAAACTTACCATCTGGCCAAGGTAACAAAGTGTGGCCCGCTGAGTTCTCCAAGCCGGTGGGCAGACGTTGGACGCAACTGCTCCAGCATCGGATCGCGGCGGTGACCGGCTCGAACGATTTTAACCGAGCCCCCGTAACTGCCGGAGTTTTGTTTTATCAGCGTGAGAAACTGAATGCGAGACTATTTGACATCGAAGGCCTGGGTCATGACCTCCCCTCGCCCGGTGCGTTTACGCAGCAGTTAAGTTGGGTGGATGAAGTCGCCCGTGAGAAAGCTAAGCGGCTCTCGCTGGAGGCCGACGACACTCTAGCGGCCGCGCATGACGAGCCGGACGCTGACCGCGCTCGCAGCGAAAGTGCCGCGGTGATGGTGCGGTATCCGTGGACAGCCGCAGCGTGGCGCGTGTGGGACGCCACCAAGTAAAAGTGTTAGCGAGTGCTTCGCGCTTGACCACTGGCCGCGATTGACCGGCGGCCGCCAGTGATTCAACGGGCCTACAGCAAGACTGCAACGCCCAGCCGCATTGTAAATTAACTCGGGTGCTCTCAAGCTCTGGCTTCTCAAGGCTTCATGGGCAGCTCGGCCTGTGCAATCACGCGGAGGCGAGCACCGTTAAACCTAGGTGCTCTCTGCCTCAGGGGAGGCCGGGGAAAGCCCGATCACTCCGAGCGTCTTCGTGAGCACATCGCGTGGAATCTCTTCATAACATAATACAACAAGGTCCGGCATTTCTCGCTCAAGCACCGACCGGATGGGTCTGCGTAACGCCGCGTTCTCAACGAGCAGCACCGGCGGCGACCGACCATGCAGTGCGAGATTGATGCCAGCCCGGCACGCCGCGTTGATGCTGCGGCGATCTTCCAGAGAGAGCGCGACCGATTGCCCCTCAAGCGTCTCTTCCACGCCCGACCGGACAAGGTCCTCAAACTCCGGAGCCAACGTGTAGAAATGTAACTCACCGGGCGCGGGAGCGATGCGACCGCAGATGACCGCGGCCAGGTCGCGACGGCAACGCTCCGCAAGATACTGGGGGTTCTTAATAGTGGCTCCCCACTTCGCGAGCGATTCCAGTATGAGAGGAAGCTGCCTGATGGGCACATCTTCGCGAAGCAGCCGTTGTAACACTTCGGACACCTGCTGCAATGTAAGTGGGTTTGGCGTTACCGCTCGAACCAGTTGCACGCCCTCATCGGTGGCGCGGATCCGTTCGAGCATCTGATGAGTCCCGGTGATCCCCGCAAATCTGGGGGCGTTCTGCCGGAGCAGCCGGGCAAGTTGGGAGGGAGCGTGAGCGAGAAGATCACCGCTCGCGCGTTCAAATACTCCCATCGGCGCGTCAAACAGTTGATAAGCAATCCCCCCTGGAGGCACGCCCGCGCTGGTCGCGACCTGCACTATGGGAACAGAAATACCTAAATCCTGGCCCACCTGCACCGCCGCCGCTTGCACCGCCATTCGCAGTGCGGGGGTGGCGAGATCGGCATTGATTTCGGCTAGAAGAAGCTGCAGGGGTGCTGGCGTGGCTTCGCGACGCGGCAGGTTTGAGCCTAACTCTGCAAGCACACGAGGCGGGCCGATTGATGACCGCCAGGTAATAAGGCCTGCCGCGGCGAGAGTAACGAAGCCCAACAAAAGAAACGGCGCGGGAGGAAAGCCAAGCGCGGCGAAGAGAAGCATCATCGAACCAACAATCGCCAGAGCCCGGGGCTGAAGTAGAAACTGCGATGCAAGATCGCGCCCCACCGGGGCATTCTCAGTGGACGCGACACGCGTGACCACCAGACCCGCGGCGATACTGGTAAGGATCGAGGGGATCTGCGCACAGAGCCCATCGCCGATCGTAAGTAGCGGAAATACTTCGTAGGGGTTGCGGCCCGCGAGGGCGGGAGCAGGCTGTGCCGCCGTCTTGGCGATAATCAGCCCGCCGATAACATTAATCAAACTGATGATGATCCCGGCGATGGCGTCTCCTTTGACGAACTTCATCGCACCATCCATCGCGCCGTACAAGCGGCTCTCTCGTTCCAGAGCGTTTCGTTTCTCTCGTGCTTGATCGGGAGACATAAGCCCAGCGCGGACATCGGCTTCGACGGACATCTGCTTTCCCGGCATGGCATCAAGCGTGAAGCGAGCCGCGACCTCCGCGACACGCTCGGCACCCTTGGCGACGACGACAAACTGCACAATAATAAGTACAAGGAAGATAACCGCCCCGACGACAACGCTTTGCCCCACCACCTGACGGCCAAAAGCTTCCACGACGCGCCCCGCGTCCGCGTCGAGCAGGATGAGGCGAGTGGAACTCACGTTCAGCGCGAGCCTCGCCAGCGTCGTAAGTAAAAGTACCGTGGGAAAGGCCGGAAGCCGGCGGGCATCGGGCGAAAGCAGCGCTACCAGCAGCACCACGATGCTAATCGTAAAATTCGTAACCAGCAGAATATCCATCAGCCACGTGGGTACTTTCACGATCAAAAGACCGATCGCACTGACCACGCAGAGCGCGAGAATCAAGTCGGCCGCCCCGACAGCGCGGAGGCGCGAGAATAGCGAGGCCGGTCCGGCCGGTGGTGATGTTGAAGACTGGTTGCCCATAGTCACAGTGGCCGGATGCTATGGCAGCACGAGGCAGCGCGGCGAACCGACTGCCGCGCGTGAGCGATATTCCCAATGCGAAACAAAAAGTCCGGCCCGGCGGTTTCAACGCGATAAAAAGCGAGGGGGGCGTGGGTCGCAGGCACACGCCAGCGTTGACCCAGCAGCTACGAACCATTCAATCGGCATCATCTTCAGCGCGGCGCATCCACTCAAACTCCAAGGGTTCTAGCTCCGCGGCGAGCTTGTTACGTTCCGTCCCAAGCCGATCACTCTTCTTTGCATCCCTCCACACCGCAGGTTCCGCGGTCTCCTCATCGATAGCCTTGAGGCGCGATTGAATCTGCGCCACTCGCTTCTCAATCTCGTCGGTCCGCATGCGCATCAGGCGAGAGAGCGTGGGGTCGTTTTTGGCAGCAGCCGCGTGCTGCTGCTTCTTGCGCTGGGCCGCCGCCGCGCGAGCTTTGTCCGCATCGTCGCGTTTAGCCTTCGCGTCATCAAGAACACGGGCGGCTGCCTTCTTGCGGGCGGTATCTTTGGTGTGCCAGTCGGAATAGCCCCCGTCATGTATCTCGTGGTTACCGTGACCGTCCAGGATAAGCAGATGATCGCACGTGTTATCAATCAAAGCGCGATCGTGCGATATAAGTATCATCGTACCTTCATAGCCCCCTTCCATCCCCAGCGCATCTTCCAGACGCTCTGAGCTATTAATATCAAGATGGTTGGTGGGTTCATCCAGCACGATCAGGTTCTTGGCGCTCGCCAGTAACCCCGCGAGCACCGCCCGGCTGCGCTCGCCCCCGGAAAGCGAGTGAAGCATCTTTTCCTGCTCGCTGCCGGTGAAGAGAAAGGCGCCAGCCAGGTCGCGCGCGGATTGCTCGCTCATAGCCGCCTGCGGAGCCTCTTTTAAGATGACCCCCTGAAGATACCGGTAGACGGCCTGGTCAAGATCAAGCCCGTCATGGGTCTGCTTGTAATAACCGACCTTGAGGTTACTTCCCAGCCGGATCACCCCTTCATCCACGGATAGCTCGCCGAGCATGGCGCGAACCAGCGTGGTCTTACCCGCACCATTGGGGCCGATGATTCCCCAGCGTTCCCCTCGCTCGATCTTAAGATCAAGCTTTCGGAAGAGGTTCTTCTCCGTCCCGTCGTCTTGCAGATACTTTTTACTTACTTCGCGCGTTTGAATTACGATGTCGCCGCAGCGCTCTGCCTTGGGAAGTTCGAGCTCAAACGTGGCCATCTCCATCGGCTTTTCAAGCAGCTTTGTAGCTTTCTCGCGGTCAAGCCGCAGCTCACGCCCCTTGGCCTGCCGCGCGCGTTGGCCCGCCTTGAACCGACGGATGTACTCTTCCTCTTTCTTGATCTTTCCCTGCTGCGATTCATAGGCCCGCAACATAATCATCCGGCGCTCCGCCCGCAACTCGCGGAAGCGAGCGTAGTTTCCCGGGTAGTCAATGATCCGGCCCTGCTCCACTTCAATGATTTTGTTAACAACCGCGTCGAGCAGGTATCGATCGTGGCTGACCATCATCACAGCGCCACGAAACTCGTTGGAGAGAAAGTCCTCCAGCCACAGCCGCCCCTCAATGTCCAAGTGGTTGGTCGGTTCATCCAGCAGAACTATGTCAGGGCTTTCCAACAAAAGTGTTGCCAGCGCGAGGCGCCCCTTCTGGCCGCCGCTGAGTTTCCCAACCGGCAGCGAGAACTGCGCATCAGTAAAGCCCAGGCCGTGCAGCACTTCGGCGATTTTGTGCTCCACCGCGTAGCCGCCCGCGGCCTCAATCTGAGTTTCGAGCATGTCGTGCTTTTTAAGCAGCTTATCAAGCGCATCGCCCTTTGCCGTAGCCATTTCTTCGTACACCGCGTGCAACTCAGCGTGCAACGCGTGAAGTGTGGCAAAGGCACGCTCGGCCGCGTCCTTTAATGTCTCGTTAAGATCAAAGGCGTGATCTTGTTTGAGATAACCAATCCGCACCCCCCGTTGAACAACCACTTCACCGGTATCCTGCTTGATCTGCCCGCACAGGATCTTCATCAGCGTGCTCTTGCCACAGCCGTTGCGCCCCACCATGCCAACGCGGTCGCCCGCCTCGATATTAAGCGAGATGCCATCGAGGATGATGTCGGTGCCGAAACGGTGGGCGAGATTGGTTGCAGAAAGGAGAGGCATCGTAATACTAACTTAAATAACTGGGGACTTATGAAAGCGGCGCTAATGCAAGTGGCGGGGGGTGGGGGTGGGGGTGGGGGTATTTTGAGGCGGTGCCTGGTCTTGCGGACCGGCGACCCAGGGCCGAAAGTAGCGGTAGCGAGGTGGTAAAGTGAAGGCCGGACTGCTTCTGCCGCAAATGAGTAGACAGAGGCGGTGCTTTGTGCGGCGGTCAAGCGCGGAGAGTAGTGCAAAACGCCCGCTGAGAAGGCCCGCCCGCCGCACCCTCTGCTCGGCCAAAATAGGGTGAGACGCCGTCCACCCCGCGGGTTAAATCGTTTCGCTATTCGATGTTCTGAGCCTGCTCCTTAATTCGGTCGATCGCACCCTTGATTTCTACTGCATGCCGCGCGATCGCCGCGTCGGGGCTTTTGCTGGCGATCGTGTTGGCCTCTCGCAGCATCTCTTGTGCAAGGAAGTCAAGCGTCCGGCCCAGCGGCTTTCCGTCGCGGCGAGACAACATATCTTTAAACTGATCCAGGTGCGCGCTGAGCCGCTTGATTTCTTCCGCGATGTCTGTGCGCTCTGCGTAGATCGCGACTTCTCGAACCAGGTCACCCGGTTCAATCGAAAGCTGCGCTTCACGAATCGCCGATTCCACACGGAGCTTCAGGCGTGACTGATATTCAAGCACCACTCCCGGTGCCCGCTCTGCGACGTCGGCTAACCGCTCCGCGATAACCTGCCGGTTTGATTCAAGATCGGCGACCAAGACTGTTCCCTCGCGCTCACGCATCGCGAGTAGCGTTTGCACCGCCACGTCAAGCAACTTCGCAAACGCATCACGCACCCGCTTTACCCGGGCATCTTCGTTGGGAGGGGGCTGCATCACCCCAGGCAAAGATAACAACGATGCCGCATCTAACGTAAGTAAACCGCTCTGCACATCAGGTAGTTGCTTCAAAGCCGAAAGGTAACTCTGCAGCGCACCAAGATTAATCGCATACGCCGCCGCAGCAGAGTCTTGTGAGCAGCGAGCCGTGACCGTCACCGTGCCCCGGCTGAGCCGCTCGCGAAGCTTTGCCTCGAACTCCGCTTCCATGCCCTGAAACTCTTCCGCGAGCCTTATGTTAGCCTTGAAGTACTTATTATTGAGCGAGCGTACCTCAACGAAGTAGTGGCACCCATCAATGTGGGCACTCGCATCGCCATAACCTGTCATGCTTCGGATCATGCGGACTTCAATCTTAAGTCAACCTGCGGGGAAAAAAGTAAGCAAAAGGGCGGGACCTCTAGTTGGCCCGCTGAGGCAGCCCAAGCGTGCTACCGCGGCTGCGTCGGGGCCGGTTGCACCGGATTCGCAGGCGTAACCCCAGGCTGAGCAGGTGAAGAAGGCGGATTCGCCGGATTCGCCGGTGCGACCGGGATCACGCCGGGGTCCGCCGACGGGGTAGTGACCGGAGGCGTAACCGGAGGCGTAACCGCAGGGGTAGTTAATGGTGTCGTGGCTGGTGGAGTTGCCAACGGATCAACCGAGGGCGGAATCACCGGCGCGATCACGGGAGGAACGGAATCAGCTGGCGAAATCGGAGCAGGATTCACAGCCGGAACGGGTAGGGGTGTTGCACCAGGCTGCCCAGCGGGCATTACACCATCCGGATTGATCCCAGATGGAATCTCTCCGGCCGGGTTGGTCACACCGCCTCCGTTGGCGGGATTGCTATCCAGCGGAGCCTCAACTGTTCCGCCCGGAGGAGCGGGAGCCACCTGAGGAGCCGCGGCGTAGTTCAAAACGATTGCAAACAGCAGGTATAAGACAAATACCGTGATGGTGAACACGGTCAGCGCATCGCCAGTCTTCGTTCCGAACGCCGTTTGACCCGAGCTGACTCCACCGCCGAAAGCACTCGCCAACCCGCCGCCTTGCGGCTTTTGGATGAGCACCGTCAGCACCATAATGGAGCAGATAGCGATGAAGAACATCACCAACAGCATGGTCACCCAGGGTGGCCAAACAATTGCGAGAAACGTGGGAATGAGCGCAAATTGCGAAAAGTCAACCATGATCGTATACTGGTAGGTGCTTACAGATTATGAACACAACGTCGATGTCGCAGTTGGGTGCGCGCATCGATTCCTCCTATGGTAGGGAGGTTGGCGGACATGATAGCCTCGAAGCGTCTAAGTGCCCCGAGTGTGGCCAAAGAGCTCGATATGCAGGCGATGGCAGTAGCGCCAGTTGCGTTTAAGACACTCCCTGACAACCCACGCCGACTGCTCGCCAGAAGGGCTTTGGGTGCCCTCTGGCATGAGCATGATTTGGGCAGGAACCCAGCCGGAGAGGCTATTGAGCAGGAGCTCGATCTCCGCAAGATCCGTAGGCGACGAGACCACGAACTTAACTTGCCTGTTTGGATAGGTATCGATGAGACTCTGAAGCACCGGTAAGTTAATTCGCCGCTGCTCGTGCAGAATGTGCCACGTGCCCTTGGGGTCGCGAGGATCGCTGGCGCTGGGTCGAGAGTTACTTAACTTGGGGCTGAGGCTGAGCAGGTCGCACGCAAGTGCAGGGGGCGAGCGATGAATGGTCCCCGCAGTTTCGATGGTGATGTGCATCCCGCAATCGCGCAGCATCCGGGTCAGCGGCTCTATGTTCGGGAAAAGCATCGGCTCTCCACCGGTAAGCACGGCGTGCGTCACGCCCGATGCCCTCGCCATTTCAGTGAGTTCTGCAAGCGACAAGACAGTCGTAGATTCGCCCGGATTCCAACTGGCGTGAGGTGTGTCGCACCAGGTGCAACGTAAGTTACAGCCCGCCACGCGGATGAAATACGAAGGAATACCCGTGAGGCTTCCCTCGCCTTGGACTGAAAGGAACGCCTCGGCGATTGGCAGTGTGGGGGTGTTCAAGCGACACAACGACCGTCTTAGCTCATGAAACAGACCCCGCAACGCGGCCGTCGCAGCCGCGAGCCAGCCGCCCGCCGCGTGCTCGGGAACGCCGCAATCATAAGCACCCGGTGGCGACCAGCCCGCCCCGCGTGCCGCTTATTCTCTGCGGAAGGTCGTCAGCGTCATCGATTGGTTGTGCAACTGCGCACCCTTGGTCAGATGCACGGCGATCTCACCATAGGAATAGAAGCCAACCTGCACACTACCGCGGGGAAGCCTCGTGAGGCTGGCCGCGAGTTCTTGAGGGTTAGCTTCTGCAAAT
>Ga0105048_10019189_pt1 | contig 10489 bp, 10 predicted proteins | sample MAT05_FD_78382 | JGI IMG/M metagenome (GOLD analysis project Ga0105048, IMG submission 78382) | Freshwater microbial communities from Lake Fryxell liftoff mats and glacier meltwater in Antarctica - MAT-05 | ecosystem: Environmental > Aquatic > Freshwater > Ice > Liftoff microbial mat | place...
ACGGCGCTCTGTCTGGATGCAGGTATCAATCATCTGATCTATGCAGGATTTGCGATCAATTGGTGTCTGCTTATGTCACCCGGCGGCATGGTGGATATGAGTCGGCATGGGGTGATGTGTTCGACCTTGCGCCAAGCAGTCACCGCTGTCGAAAATAAAGAGTCGGCGCGCACGCAAGCCCATAAAGAAGAGGCACTCTGGCGCGTGGCGCTGGCCTTTGGCTTTGTCTTTGATGTCAACAATTTAATCACACAGGTGCAAACGCTATGAGAGCAGGCTGGGCCGAAACTGATATTACGCCACCCTTAGGTTTACCGATGGGTGGTCGTGGTCCGCGTTTTGACGCAGGCACAGAAATTCGCGATCCACTGATTACCCAGGTGTTGATCCTGGAAGATGATGGCGGTCATCGCACGCTATGGGCCTCAATCGATCAACTGGGATTGGATCGGGAAACCGGCAACTATCTACGCTACACGCTGGCCGAACTGACCGACACGCCCTTGGCCGCAGTGATTGTCAATTTTTCGCACACGCACAGTGCACCAATGACCACCATTGCCGCCTATACGACCGACAGTACACCGCCAGCCGCGTTGCTGGCCTATCGCGACACATTGGTCGCGCAGACGATTGGCGCGGCCCAACAAGCGCTGGCGCGCCTGCGGCCGGCGACGGTAACGTTACACCGCGGCGCATCCCAGGTGGGCATCAACCGGCGCAACCGCAACGCGCAAGGCAACATTGCCATGCTGCCCAACCTGGATGGATTGTATCTTCCGGATCTGCCGGTCTTTGATATTCGTACAGACGCTGGCGAACGCGCGCTGATTTTCAGCTATGCCTGCCATCCTGTGATCGTCTATGGTCACGCGTGGACGGCGATTTCGGCAGAATATCCAGGTGTTTGCCGCCGTCAATTGCGCGCAACCTTGGGCGCGACCCTCCACTGTCAATTCATCCAGGGGCTCACCGGCAACATCCGGCCCCGCACTGTTGCCGATCTGGCAGAGCAACGCTCTCGCAAATCTACACCTGCCGATGTGCAAGCAGCGGGCACGACCCTGGCCGCCGATGTGTTGGAGGCACTTACGCAACCCGGCGCGCCACTCACCTTATCCATTCGCGCGGCCACGGGTACTTTCCAGGCGCGCCGCGACCTGAATGCGCGCCCACCGCTATCGCATTGGCAAGCCCAGGCGACGGCGGAGAATGAGTTGGAACGCAATGTCGGCCGCTATTGGGTCGCCCGCTATGCAGCAGGTACCCTGACGCAGGCCGAGTCCTGGCGCATTGGCCTTTTGCAACTCACCCCAGACATCTTGATCGCCTGGTTTGCGGGTGAACCGGTGGCCGAGTGGCTGGGCCATTTACAGCAATGGCTGGGCAGCGATAAGCTCATGGCCTGGGGCTACTGCCAAGATGTCTGCGGCTATATTCCTACCGACGAATTACTGCCCGAAGGCGGTTATGAGGTCGTTGAAGCCAATCGGTTTACGACGAATGGGCCGGGCAGCTTTGCCCACGGTCTCAACGCGGCAGCGCGCCAGGAATTTCTAGCGATGGCGCGTCAGCTTGCATGGAAAATTACAGACTGAGCCACGAAGATTTCGTGGATACTTACGCTAAAGGAGCACCATGTTCAAAATCGGCATTCTCGGCAGTGACAACAGTCACGCCGATCGCTTTTCAGAGATTCTCAACCTTCGCGAGCATCCCAGCTATCTCCCCGATTCGGGCGCACAAGTGGTCGCCATCTGGGGCCAGGAAGCAGAACGCACCCAGCAAGTGGCAAAAAATGGCAAAATCGCCACCATTGTCGAACAACCCGCGGCCATGATCGGCCAAGTCGATGCTGTCTTTTGTGTAACGCGGCATGGTGGCTTGCACAAGGAGCTTGTATTGCCCTATATCGCCGCAGGCATCCCAGTGTTTGTAGACAAACCGCTGGCGACTGATCCCAACGATGCTCGCGCGATTGTGGCTGCGGTGGAGCAGGCCCAGGTGCCCTTTACCTCCTTCTCGACCGTGCGCTTTAGCGCTGATACGCTAGCCTACGTGGCAGAAACACAAAAGCTGGGCGGTGTGCGCGTCGGTGTTTACACAGGCCCAGCCACGCGGCGTAACATCTATGGCGGCGTGATCTTTTATGCGATCCATGCCATCGAACTGATGTTGACGGTACAGGGTACGGGTGTTGAATGGGTGCAGGCAGTGGAAGGGCCAGCCGTAGACGAACATGGCAATGGCAATATGACGGCAATCTGTGCCTGGCGCGATGGCGGCATGGCGACGCTGGAACTGACCGTTGATGCCCACTATGGCTTCCGCGCTATGGCATTGGGCAAAACCGGCTCGTGCGCCGTCAACCTCAACGTCAGCGACTGTTACCATGAAGGCATGAAGCGCATCCTACCCACCTTGCGTGGCGAGAGTGATGGCGGGGTTGCCCACGCGGCGATGATCGAAGCGATTCAGATCGGCAAGGCGATTGACCTGAGCATGGACGAAAATCGGCGCGTATTGCTGAGCGAACTATAAGAGGAGGTTGTGGATGGCAGGTACAAAATATGTCATCCACAACCTAGCTAGCCGTTTCCAGAAAACACCTTGCTTGTTTAGACTAACCACGACAAAAGGAATCTATCCGGTGAAGACTGAAGCACTTGCCCCATTGGCGGTCTGTGTTCTCCCCCCACCCCGCCCCAACGCGGCGCGCACAGTGAGCTATCCCGCCTATATTCACGAAATCTTTCAACATGCAGGACTCTGCTATAGCCAATGTGCAATCGAGGAACTAGCGGCAGCGTTGCCGCAGATCGCGATCCTGGTAACGGTGGGCGAAGGCAGCCTGCCCGACGACTTGCAAACGCAGCTTGCGGCCTGGGTCGCGGCGGGTGGACAGTGGATCGCCAATGGTGGGGTGTGTGGCCTGGAGCACCTGTTTGGCGTGGCGGCAGAAGCGGCGAGCTATCGCGGCTTTGGCGGCGGCGGCTCGAATACGCTGGGTGAAGGCTATCTACAAAGCAGCGCACCAAGTCGCCTTACCGACCATGTTGCCATGCCCCTCCATTTCTTTAACGGCCTACCGGTACACGCAACCGATGCCACCGTACTAGCAACGGTGCTGGATGCCCATCAACGACCTACGCAACGGGTGGCGCTCACTACGAAAAACACCGGCCAAGGGTGCTGTCTGCTGATTGCACCCGACATTCCAGGCACAGTAGTGCGCATTCAACAGGGCGTGGGCGTGACGCGCGATGGCGTTTCGGCGGACGATGGCTCGGCCCCCGTGGGCGACAATGTGTTAAAAACCGGCGATGGCGCGGTGCTCGACTGGATCTTTGATCGCCAACCGGTGCCCGATGTGCCTGGATTGCAGGCATTTCTCCAACCCATTGCCGATCACTGGCGCGAGTTGGTGCTGCGGGCAATTTTTGCAGCGGCAGAAAATGCCCAGGTGCGTTTGCCACTGCTCTGGCTCTATCCACGCAATCTGCCCGCGCTGGCTCACCTCTCCCATGACACCGATGCCAATGATGCGGTGTTGGGGCAGCAGTTGTTGGATGTTGTGGCCGAAGCGGGAATTCACTCGACATGGTGTGTGATTGTGCCCGGCTACCCCGCCGACTTGATGACGCGCATCCAAGCTGCCGGTCACGAACTGGCCATGCACTACGACGCGATGAGCGATGATTGTCCGTGGAGCCATGAGCTGTTTCACCAACAGTGGCTGGAATTGGTCGCCTTATTTGGCGCAGAACCGGTGAGCAACAAAAACCATTATCTGCGCTGGGAAGGCGACATGGATTGTTTTCGCTGGTGCGAGGAACATGGCATCCAACTGGATCAATCCAAGGGAGCATCCAAGAGTGGCGAAGCCGGCTACAATTTCGGCACCTGTCACCTCTACTTTTCCGTAGACTTTGATGGCACACCTGTGAATGTGTTGGAATTGGCGACCCCCACCCAGGATCTCGAAATCTTTGCGCCAACCGCCTTGCTCTATCCCTTGCTGAACGCCGCGCTACGCAGCCACGGCATTATGCACCTGCTCTTCCATCCGGCGCATATTGCCAAACCGGGCGTGGCCGATGCGATTCTAGAGGCAGTAGCGGCCTCGACCGCGCAGGGCATGGAGTGGTGGACGGCGGCCCAACTCAATGGCTGGGAACGGGCGCGCCGCCAAGTACAATGGCACTGGCAACGGGGCGCAACTAGTGAGGACACCGTTGCGTTGCACACGCCAACGGCACTACAGGAGGCAACCATTTTGTGGTTTGGCGGTTCTAGCAGTTCCGCGGCAACCGAGACAGTGCAACGCTGGGGCTTTACCTTTACCCCCAGCCAAGTGACAACCGCGGCGGGTGACACCCTACAACTAGCCAACCACAACTAGCTAGCCAGGTGAGTAATTTTTCAAATCAATGGGGATTATCCAGATGAAATTGGCATTTATTGGCTTTCGCCATCCACATATTCATGCCCTCTACCAACATGCGCTGGAGACAGAGGGCGTTGACATTGTTGCCGCCTGTGAAGAAGATGCGGCGACGCGGGCCGCGCTGGAGCAAAACGCCAAGGTTCAGTTGACACACGACAACTGGCAAACTATGCTCGATACGGTTGAATGCGATATTGTGGCCGTGGGCGACTATTTTGCGCGGCGCGGCAGCTTAATCCTGGCGCTGCTAGACCGGGGGAAGCATGTCATTGTCGATAAACCCGTCTGCACCGATCTGGCAGCGCTGGATGCCATTGCGCAAAAAGTCCAAAGCAGTGGGCTGAAGGTGGGGTGCATGCTCGATATGCGCGATACGCCCCAAGTGGTAGGCTTGCGTACCCTGATCCGCAGCGGCTTGATCGGCGCAGTGCATGCAATTGCCTTTGGCGGTCAGCATCCGCTGCTTTTGGGGTCGCGGGCCAGTTGGTACTTTGAACCGGGCAAACATGGCGGCACGATCAATGACATTGCTATTCATGCCGTCGATGCCCTGCCCTGGATCACCGGGTTACAATTTACGACCGTCAATGCGGCGCGCACGTGGAATGCCTTTGCCCCCGACTTTTTCCATTTTCACGATGCCGCGCAACTGATGCTTACCATGGATAACGGCTGTGGCGTGCTGGGTGATGTCTCCTATTTTATGCCGGATAGTATGGGGTATACGTTGCCCCACTATTGGCGCATGACCTTTTGGGGACGCCAAGGCGTGTTGGAAACCTCGGCAACCAGCGACCATATTTGGATGGCGCTGAACGGGGAAAGCGCGCCGTGCAAAGAGGCATTGCCCCCAGGCAATCCGGCGGGCTATCTGCACGCCTTTTTACGGGACATTGCCGGCACTACGCGGGCCGATGAACTGACAACGGCAGATGTCCTCAAAAGTGCGCGCACGGCGCTGCTCATCCAGGCTGTAGCCGATCAGGGCAGCAGTGCGCAGGCGCTTGGCTAATGGACAAACCATTTAAAAGTCATACAAATAAGCCCGGTTAATACACGAGAGCGTATCTATGACTTTTAAGGGTTTTATCTATAAGTTTACAACTCTACGGCACTACATGCGCTTGCTTTGCCGCAGAAACTTGCATTCTCCTACTGCAATCAGTCTAGAACTGTAACAGATGGACCGACCGCGGCTCTAGCTACGCGATTGTCACGCGCACATGTGCGCCGCCGTCGGGTTCGGTGGACAGCATGTGCGCATGCCCAGTCAGCGACAGGCAGGTTGCTTGCGGCGCGGTGGACTGGACTGCAGCACAAAATCGGTCGCTGGATCAAGCGAGGCATTGAGCACTACTACCGCCAAGCGACCATCGACGCCCGCGCCCAAACCACAGTGCGCGCATAGGATTCAGCAATGGCAGGCAGGGTATCGCGACTGAGCCAGCGACACACCGCTTTCAGTTGGCTACTCTTCGCCAAGTTATGCAGCAGCGTCCACGGATAGTAGCCCATGACCACCACGCGGCCACCCAGTGCATTTTCAAAGGCCGTCATCGTCGGCCCCCAATCCTGATCGGCGTAATCCGCGAGCCGGGCCAATGTTTCCACACCAGGGGCGATTGGCTCCAAGCCATAAGGCGCACGTCATCGTCGATCCAGATAAAATCGGCGTGGGCCTGCGCTCTTGCGGAATATGAATTTTATGACTTTATCGTTATAATCGACAAGGCAGATTGACAAGGTATATCGTCTATTTACTGGGCCAGCAGCGATTGGCCGCCCCAAACCAGCAAGAAAGCGAGCCCACCAAAGTAGATCACTGTGAGCAGCAAGGCAAAATAGCCGAGCAGGATGAAAACGCCATCGCGCTGGAGCATGCCCAACGCAAAGAACAAAATGCTCACCGCGGGCAACGTATTGGAAAAAGGAACAAAGCTCAATGGAAAGAGCAACAAGACACCCGCCGCCGTCAAGGCCAGCCCATTGATCCGGTTCATCAGCGCCCCTTCGCTCAATTGGCTTAGGCGAACGCGCAGCCAGCCTTCCAACCGACTAAAGAACTGAATGCCTCGGTGCAAAAGGGGCACCAGTTGTTCGCTAGAGAGCCGATGTTGCGCAAGCCGTGTGGGCAACCAGAGCGTGCGATTAAAGGTCACGCTCACACCAATCAGAATGATGACTAGGCCAAAAACGGTACTCACCCCAGGGATCGATACCGGCAGCAGAAACGGGATCGTTAAGATGGCACAAAGAATGAGCAAGCCTCGCTCGCCGATGAGCATCAAAAGCTGTTGCAAGGTAATACTATCACCTTCAATAGCGTCGATTGTGCGTTTGAGCGCCACCGTGAGGGTGACATCGGTATCTTGAAAACGTGTATCCATCGAACATGTTCCTTATTGAATTGCAAGAAATGGCAACAAAATATGTCCCAGTTTACTTGATCTCTAGATGCTTCCCAAATTCTGGCACAGCTTTCGTACAAGCAGCGCCGAGAATCACTGCAGAAAGTCAAGAACAATACGAGATAAGTAGGGCATAAGTTGCATCCACTGCGGAAAGTATACAATGAAAAACCAGGGAGAAATCAATATGGAGGAAATTTTGCTGCTCGAACGTACGAGCGACATTGCCACCGTTACCCTCAATCGGCCCGACAAACTCAACGCGCTCAGCAAGGCGCTCTGGCAAGCCGTCGGTGACGCCATGACGACCCTGGCTGGCGACGAAAGCCTGCGCTGTATTGTGTTGCGTGGGGCGGGTACACGCGCCTTTTCCCCCGGCGCGGACATCAAGGAATTCGAGAGTGAACGCGCCAACTTTGCCCAAGCCAAGGCCTATGGCACGATCATGCATCAGACCATGGCGGCTATTCGGGATTGTCCCATCCCCACGGTGGCGTTAATTCAGGGCATCTGCGTGGGCGGGGGGCTAGAGTTGGCGATCATGTGTGACCTGCGCATCTGTGGCGCGTCAAGTCGCTTTGGCGTGCCGATCAACCGCATTGGCGTGATCATGGCCTACCCCGAAATTGCCGCGTTGGTCGATTTGGTGGGGCGGGCGACAGCACTGGAAATTCTGCTCGAAGGCCGCGTTTTCGAGGCCAAGGAAGCCAAGGAAAAAGGCTTGGTCACGCGCGTCGTCCCCGATGATCAGGTCGAGGCCGAGGCCTATGCCAGCGCCCGCCGCATTGCCGATGGCGCGCCCCATTCCAATCGGCTGCACAAACAATTTGCGCGCCGCTTGCTGACCCCACAGCCCTTAACCCCCAGCGAATTTGACGAAGGCTTTGCCAGCGCCAACTATGCCGATTATCAAGAGGGCTATCGCGCCTTTGTCGAAAAACGCGCGCCACAATTCACAGGCCACTAATCCACCGGGAATGGATTCCCAGAAAGCTCATCATGGACAGATTGAGCCAACAAATTGCCTTTATTATGGAGCTGGACAAGCTAAAAAGCGTGCTGCGCCGCTCGTATCTAACCCATGGCGAACGCCGCGAAAATTCGGCAGAGCATAGCTGGCATATTGCCCTGGCCGCGCTCACCCTGGCCGAGTATGCCAATGAACCCGTCGATATTGGGCATGTGATCAAGCTGCTGTTGCTGCATGACATTGTCGAGATCGACGCGGGAGACACCTTTATCTACGATGCCACGGCGAAGCTGGATCAACACGCGCGCGAAGCCATTGCGGCCCAGCGCATCTTTGGCTTGCTGCCCGCCGATCAGGGCAGTCTCTATCTGGCCATGTGGCATGAATATGAAGCGCGCGCTACGCCGGAAGCCAAGTTTGCCCGCACATTAGATCGCCTCTTGCCGGTGCTGCATAACTGTTATACACAGGGCCAAGGCTGGCAGGAAAATGGCGTCCATCAAGGGCAAGTGCTGGCGGTCAACGCCATCATGGAAGAAGGCTCGACTGAGCTGTGGCAATTGATCCGCGGGAAAATTCAAGCGGCGGTAGACGCTGGGTATTTGCCGGCAGCACAGGCATAGCAACCACAAACGCGTGTACCAAAACAAAAGAAAGTGGAGTATATGTCAACCCAGCAAATCCAGCGCGGTCCGCTGACGGGGCTCAAAGTCATTGAAATCACGCACATCATGGCCGGGCCGACCTGTGGCTTGATGCTGGCCGATATGGGTGCCGATGTGATCAAGGTCGAACGTCTGCCGCGTGGCGACGATACGCGGCGCACGATTCCCCCCACCATTGCCGGCGAATCGGCGGCGTTTATGATGATGAATCGCAACAAGCGCGGCATTGCTATCAATTTTAAAAGTACAGCGGGGCTGGCAGCCTTGCGCCGACTCATTCTGCAGGCCGACATTCTGATCGAAAACTTCCGCACAGGCGCGCTGGACCACTATGGGTTGGGCTATGCGGCGCTACGGGCCGAACATCCCGGTCTCATCTACTGCTCGCTTTCCGGCTTTGGGCTCACGGGTCCCTATGCCGAACGCGGCGGCTTTGACTTGATCGCACAGGGCATGAGCGGTCTGATGAGCATCACGGGTGACATGCCGACGGCGGCCAATCAAACCCCCTCACCCGTCAAAGTCGGCGCGCCCATGACGGACATCACCGCAGGCATTCTGGGTGCCATGGGTATTTTGGCGGCACTCTATCATCGCCAACAAACGGGACAGGGACAGCAAGTCGATACTTCACTTTTTGAAGCGGGAATTACGCATACCTATTGGCAATCGGCGATCTGCTTGGCGACGGGCATTGCGCCCGGCCCACTCGGCTCGGCCCACCCGCTCATGGCACCCTATCAAGCCTTTCAGACGCAGGACGGCTGGATCAATGTGGGGGCGGCCAATCAAGCCAATTGGGAAAAGTTGATCAAGGCATTGGATGCCGAAGCGCTGGGGACTGATCCGCGCTTTTTGGACAATGCCGGTCGGCTTACCAATTTGCCCACCCTCGTCAACTTGCTCGCGCCCTACTTTACGCAGCAGACTACAGCTACATGGCTAACGATCTTTGCCAAGATTGGCCTGCCTGCGGGCCCAGTACTCTCGGTGGCCGAAATGCACGCCGACCCACAAACGCTGGCGCGCGAGATGGTGGTTGAGGTGGAGCACAGTCGCGCGGGCAAGGTCAAAACATTGGGATTGCCGGTGAAATTTTCGGATACGCCTGGCAGTGTGCGTCATGGCGCACCCTTGCTTGGGGAACATACAAACGCGATTTTATTGGAGGCAGGCTACAGTGCCGATGAGATCCACACATTGCTTGCCGGAGGAGCAGTTGCCACAGCCGCGGTTGCGTAGCCTAGCGCTGGCGGCTTTCTGGCATAGGCAACCGTTCCTGCACACGGGTTGCCATGCCCAGAAAAATCGCAATCACAATGCCCGTAATGCTGGTTAGCACGGCAAAGATGGTAAAGACTCGATCGGCGCGATCAGCCACAGGGGCAAGCGCAGCATGGTCGCCCATGGGCTCTGTGTTCTCATCATCTAGAATGGTTGTGACCTTATCGATCTCTTGCTCAATCGATTCCAGTTGTTCATCGACATCCGTCAACAATTTGGTGACTTCGCCCAAGTTTTCCAGTTGTTGCCCTTCGTCGGTGGTGGTGCGGATCTCCGACAAATCACTCTGCATCTCTTCTGCCGTCTCGGTCAGATCCGCCAGATTATCTTGCAAGTTGACGCTGAGGGCAGCAATGCGCTGTTGTAACCAGATCTCGCGCACGATAAATGCCGCCAACAAGAGACTCACGGTGACAAAAACCGTGAGCGCGGCAACGACAAGTCGATTGAGAAACTGATCTGGGTCGGAATTCATCATACAATACCCTTGCTAGCAGCTTGGCTGAAAGATAACGACTAAGGTTATCTCAGTCGTTATCCTTCAGCCAAGCAAAGAATGGTTAGCGGCTGGCTGTGGCAGGCAATCCGCCTTTCACATTTTTGCCACGCAGCGCACTCAACCAGCTGTGATCCAGTGCTTTGGAAATATAGTAGAGCGAACCGACAATGGCGACAGCTGTCAGCCCAAGAATCCAGCGGATGGTGTTGGCCGCCA
>Ga0105048_10019191_pt1 | contig 10488 bp, 8 predicted proteins | sample MAT05_FD_78382 | JGI IMG/M metagenome (GOLD analysis project Ga0105048, IMG submission 78382) | Freshwater microbial communities from Lake Fryxell liftoff mats and glacier meltwater in Antarctica - MAT-05 | ecosystem: Environmental > Aquatic > Freshwater > Ice > Liftoff microbial mat | place...
GATCTGATTGGCTACAGCGCGATGACGCTTGGCAACCACGATTTTGACAGCAACCCCGATGTGCTGGCGAACCTGATCGCGGGAACGGTGAGCACCACGTTCATTTCAGCCAATCTGGGCTTTGCCGCTGAGCCGGGCCTGCAGGCGCAGGTGGTTGCGGGTAAGTTGGCCAAGAGCAAGGTCGTCACCGTTGCTGGCCGCCAGATCGGCATCGTCGGCGCGACGACTGAGTTGCTTCCTTCGATCTCCAGCCCCCGCAACACGTTTGTTGGCCCAGTTGCCAGCGCAGTGCAGGCCGAGATTAACTTGCTGACGAGCCAGGGTGTCAACATCATCATCCTCTCCACGCACTTGCAGGGTCTCGGCAGCGAGGTGGCCTTGGTACCTCTGCTGACAGGTGTTGATGCGGTGATTGCCGGTGGCGGCAGCGAGATTCTTGCCAGCCCCGGCGACCTGCTGGTTCCCGGCGATGTTGCCGGCTTCCCGTACCCAGTCATTGCGGCTGACTTCAACGGCAACAACATTCCCGTTGTCACCACCGTCGGCGACTACAAGTATGTAGGCCGTCTGGTGCTTGGCTTCGATGCATCTGGCAACCTGCTGCTTACTGATAGTGCCCAAAGCGGCATCAAGCGCGTCAGTGGCGTGGCTCCGGATGCAATCGCGGCCGACCCAACGGTGCAGATGCTTGTTGTCAATCCGGTGCAGGCGGCAAACAACGCGCTGGGCACCAACATCATCGGTAACGCCACGGTGGCCCTTGAGAGTCGTCGCAACGTAGCTGGCAGCATGCCTCCTGTGAACAACATCGGCATTCGCGTCAGCGAGACCAACGTGGGCAACCTCGTGGCCGATTCGTTGCTGTGGGAGTGCGATCGCGTCGCCCGCGCCAGCAATCTGCCCCTGCCGACGATCGCCATCCAGAACGGCGGCGGCATCCGCCTCAACTCCAGCCGCGCTGCAGGGCCAATCAGCGAGCTTTACACCTACGACCAGTTGCCTTTCACCAACGTGCTCACGCTCGTTCCGAATGTCACGGCCGATCATCTCAAGATCATCCTTGAGAACTCCGTCAGCAATGTTTCCGGAGCCGACGGTCGTTTCCCGCACATCTCAGGAATGCGCATCGTCTGGGATGCAGCGCGGCCGGCACAGCGTCTTACGCCAGCAACCCCGCCGTTTACGGTAACAACCGCGGGCGAGCGCATTCGCGAGGTCGTCCTCAACGATGGAACGGTGCTCGTGCGTAATGGCGCGGTGCTGCCGAACGCGCCGTCGGTCAACATCGCCACGATCGACTTCCTGGCCGCTCAGGGTGGCGATCAGTATCCCTTCAACAACGTGCCCTTCGTGCGCCTCGGCGTGACGTATCAGCAGGCATTCTTCAACTACATCACACAAGCCCTTGGTGGCCAGGTGACCGCGCAGGCCTATCCGGTCGTTGGCCGCGGGCGCATCATCCGCCGCAACTAAGCCCATTTCTGATTCGCTCACTTCTGCAAGAGAGACCCCTCTGGAGCACACTCACGCTGCTTCGGAGGGGTTTTTACTTTGCACATCTGCATTCTGAGCGCCCGGTACATCTGTACCTGCTCCCAGGCTGTGCCATCATCGTGGATAAGGCCGTTGGGCAGGCGGCCATACTCAACGAAGCCGAGATTGCGGTACAGCTTCAAGCCGGCCGTGTTGGCGGCGTAGACCGCCAAGGTGATCATCTGCAGATCGGGCTGCGCGGTGGCCCACCGCACCAGCGCATCGAGCAGCGCTGTGCCCACACCCTGGCCGCGCGCCGGGCCGATCACACTCATACCCAGATCAACACTGTGGCGGAGCTTGCGCCGCGTCGTATTCTGCTTGAGCACCGCAATGCCCAGCACCTCGCCACTTGGGTTTTTTTCGTAGCTGGCGATGGCCATGACCTGGCGCGGGTGAGCGGACAAGTCTGCGATGAACGTGCGTTCTTGCTCCAGCGTCATGCTGAACTCGTCGAACTTGGTCAGCGTGTGGTCACTGGTTGCGAAGGCCAGTTTCGCCGCGGCCAGTACCGCCGCGGCATCATCGCTTGCCGCAGCGCGCACAATGATGTTGCCGCCGATCGTCGGGTATAGAAGTGGGGCAAAGGTTCCCATGATGAGGGCATCCCGGCACGATGTGAAAGGCGGAGCAGGGGAGAGGCGGAGCAGGGGAGAGGCGGGGCAGGCGGGTCAGCACCGAGGCCCCGGTTATCTCATCGTTTGGGCTGAACTGGAGACCCGCGTTTGAACGGGTTCTCCTCTATCGGAGCAGGCATGGCTGGCGTCACGACTGGAACTGGTGCTGGTGCGACTGCTGGTGCCGGTGCGACTGCAGGTGCCGGTGCGACTGCTGGTGCTGGCGCGACTGCTGGTGCTGGTGCGACTGCTGGAGCTGGTGCGACTGCTGGTGCTGGTGCCGCGGGCGGTGGTGGCGGTGGCGGCGGTGGCGGTGTCGGTGTCGCCAGCGGGGTGGTTGGCCTTGCCGCCATTGGCGCAGCTGCTGTCTTAACGCTTGGGGCGGTAGTGGCAGGTGAAACAGTTGCAACCGCCGCGGCGGTGGGCACACGGTCGTTGGCGATCAGATCAACTGGAGGTGCTGGCGACTCTGACAGCGCGGGCCTGGTCGATGCCGCCTGCGCGGTCGCAGGCGTGCTCACTGGTTTACTGAGTGGTACTCCGCCAGCGTCAGGGCTGAGCGGCACGCGCCGTGCGGTGAGATCACTCGTTCCATCTGGCCGCATGCCGATGGGTGTTGACATGATCTCATTGGGTGGTGGCGGCACAAAGGGAAGGTACTCATACCAGTAACGGTCGCGCTCAAACGCGGGGTAGAGATAGGCCTTGCGTCCGGCGAATGCGTCGGTTGTCTCGCCACTCCAGGCAAGCCAGCGCTTTTGATCCTCACCAAAGTCCTCGCCGGTCAGCACCTCGAGGGAGCGGCGCGCCGCAGTGTTGACCAGGAACGAGTCGTCATCAAGCGCGCCGATCAACGCGACGACCACTTTGCGATCAGGGTACTGGCCAAGTGCGGTCGCGGCCTCGGCCCGCACATCCGCATCAGTCTCATTCTTAATGGAGAGAAGCCGGATGAGCGGATCGACGGATGTGGGGTTGTGGATGCGCTGCAAAGCCCGCACACCCTCAAGGCGAACGTTGCGATTCGGCTCGGCCAGCAAAGGCAGAATGAGTTTGGCATGGGCCGGGTCGCCATGCATGCTTAGTGCACGAGCCGCGATGCCGCGCACGCCCGGGTCGCCATCCGGCTCGGTTGCAGGGGGGGCGCCCAGCTTGCTCGCATACATGCGCACATAAATTTCTTCGCCTCCGAAAGGCGCATTGGCCAGAAGATTTGTGCCGCGGTAACGCTTGTCCGCGTCGTATGGGTCTTGGCTCCACGCGGCGGCCTCAGCGGGCTTTGGCGGTGAGAACAGGCCAAATATCGACTCGTTTTGGGCCGCCTGTTGGCGGTTGATGCCATCGCCACAACCCGCGGCGGCCAGCATCACGCCGGCAGCGGGGCCAAGCAGAATCGTGCGCCAAGTTGGTGACAGCAGGGGGGTGGCCCGGCGGGTTCTCATGCAACAATGGTACAACCGCTGACTTGCCGCTGCGAGCCACGAACCAAAGGAGATTTCATGCTCATTCCACTTTGCATTCCACTGTCACGCTATCGGCGACCGAGCGCCATCGGCGTGGTTGCCGCGGCGGTATTCCTTGGCGGGTGCGCGACATATCCCGCTGATGATGTCGATGCCGACGCGATCCTTGTGCCAGCGCAGACTGGCGACGCGGGCGCGCTCACACAAGCACTGACGGGCACCGAGGGCGCGACGGAGGTGAGTTATCGCGAAACGGTGGGGGGGGCATCGCCGCGGCGGATCGTCGTCAAGCGCTCTGCGGCAGAGGCAGCGGCCGGCGCGCAGTGGCAAGTGGAGCGTACCAGCGAGGGCAAGCCGCACTCAATGCTCACCTTTGTACGCCAGAGCGATGGCGGCGTTGCCTTGGCAAGCGTGATTGACTTTGAGGAGGAAGTGCAGACGACTTTTTCGCCGCCGATGCTGACAAGCCCCGCTTCGATCGGAGTTGGTGATCAGCACGCCGTCACGCAGAAGCTCTCGATGCGGGTGTTGACGCTGGATCGAACTGGGAAACCGACGAGCAAAGTCAAGGCCGAGGGCCCGGCGAGTGTGACGCTGGTTTACCTTGGCGCGCAACCACTTGCGGAGGTGACACCAATCACCGCCGCGAGAGAGCGCCCGCGCGGGTTGCTCTTGCGCTCAACGCTCACGGCTGACTTCGGCACCGCCAAGCTGACGACGGTAACGCGGACATGGTTTGCGCTGCGTCCATCGGAGGGCGAGTTGCGGCCGGGCATTATCGCCGAGCAGCGACGAGAGAACGTGCGTGCATTGGGTCTGAGTGTGCGCAACAAGTCGGTGTTGTGGCTGGCAGAGTCGCGGTGAGCCGAAGCTCTAGCTGGCTTGGGCATCGCTGTAGGGCGTGAACGTTCCTTTTTTGGACTCCGCCTCGACATACTGCTTGAACTCGGTCATCTTGTAACTCACGAAGCAGAAGACATGGTGCAGTGTGAGGTGTTCAAGATCGGTGAGGTCCTTGGGGGTGTCCTTGCGCAGGCGATCCAACTCAGCAAGCAGCGTCTCAGCCTTCATGGTCTCGGGTTTCATGGTCAGACGGTAGTGGGAGCTCTGCCGGGGCTGGCAACGGTTTGCTGATAATCGAACGTCCCCTAAAGAGGTGGTTCTGTCCACACTTCTTCCAACGGGGGACACCGGTTCGGCCAGCCCAGCGGGCGGCCCCTTCCAAGAGGGGACAACTGCCTCTGGCGCGGCAGGAACCGGCCCGGGTCCACCCCTTCGCCAGCTTGTCCACGGCAGAGCCGGCGGCGCGTATGCTCCGCCCGTAAGGTTGTCGCCAAAGGCCCGGCGGGCACCGTGAAATCGCTTTCACGTCTTTTTTAGCCCGCCGGGCGATGTTTTGACTGATTGGCCGACGGGGTGCCGATATGGGTTGCCGAGCCGCCGCGGCCGAGTCAGCCCAGTCTGGTCGCCAGCCCGGCACGAGTTACTTTTCACAGGATGCACCGATGAGCACGGTTACCGCAAAGAAGAGCGCCAAGAACAACGGCCACGCCAGCAAGAAGCCCCCTTCAGGCAAGGGCTCTGCGGCGGAGAGTGTCATTCATCGTTCGCCGATCTTTGACGAGGTCGGGTTGCCGCGGGATGCGGACAATCTCTACACGCAGACGGTGGCGACGATGCTTCACGCGTCGGAGATGATTGGCTTGCCACACGAGGTGCGCATCATTTTGGCGCAGCCCAAGAACGAGATCATGGTGCACTTCCCGGTGCGCATGGATAATGGCGAGTACAAGCTGTTCAAGGGCTATCGCGTTCAGCACAACAACGGCCTTGGGCCTTACAAGGGTGGCCTGCGCTTCCACCCGGATGTGCACCTTGACGACGTCAAGTCGCTGGCCTTCCTGATGACCATGAAGTGCGCGCTGATGAAGCTGCCATTTGGCGGTGGCAAGGGCGGCGTCAAGTGCGATCCACGCGCGATGAGCCCCAATGAGCTCATGCGTGTGACGCGGCGATTCTGCGCGGCAATCAGCCATGCGATTGGTCCGGACTACGACATCCCCGCACCAGATGTCGGCACCAACGCACAGGTCATGGCCTGGTTCGCTGATACGTATGACTCGCTGACTGATTCCAACCGTTCTTCGGGTGATGCGTTCCGCGTGGTCACGGGCAAGCCCGTCGAAGTTGGGGGTTCACTCGGCCGCGAGAAGGCCACGGGTCAGGGAGTCGTCGATGTGTGTGCCGAGCTGCTGCCAGAGCTTGGCATCAACATCAAGGGCATGAAGTTCAGCGTCATTGGCTACGGCAACGTCGGCAGCTGGACGGCGCGCATCTTCCACGACATGGGCGCCAAGCTCGTCGCAGTGATGGATCACACCGGTGGCGTTCGCAGCGATGGCGGAATCGAAGCGCACGCTCTGGCCGCGCACGTGGCCAAGCACGGAGGTGTCGCCGGGTTTGAGAAGGGCGTGCAGACTTCCAGCGGTAAGAAGGTCAGTCACAGCGCCACGCGGATCAGCGCCGAGGAGTTTTACAAGACTCCCGTCGATGTGCTGGTGCCAGCGGCCCTCGAGCAGATGATCCAGGCCGAGCAGGCCAATATGATCAGCGCCAAGGTGATCGCCGAGGGCGCCAACGCCCCCAGCACGCCCGCGGGCGACAGCATTCTTCAAGGCCGCGGCGTGGAAATCTTCCCTGCGATTCTGGCCAACGCTGGCGGGGTCACGGTGAGCTACTTCGAGTGGGTGCAAAACAAGAGCTGCGTCAGTTGGTCGGCCGAAAAGGTCGACGGCGAGCTTAACCGCATGATGGTCGCCGCGGCGGGCCGCGTCAAGGCAGCGCGTGGCAAGTACAAGTGCGATATGCGTACGGCGGCATACTGCGCTGCACTAGAAACCGTGGGCAAGGCCTATGCGGTTCGCGGCATTTTCCCATAAGGCCGCCTTTTGCGAGTTACGCCCACGATGGTGTAACTTGATGCCACTGGTTATAAAAGATCCCGGATGGAACTGCGCTCTCGCAGTTCGCTCCGGGATTTTTCTATTTGCGTCAAGAGCTGCGCACGTTTGTCGCCCGATGGGCTCGATCAGTTGCTGATGCAAAGTTCCAACTTCGTCTACCACACTGGCGGTGCGGCCAACTGGGCCGCCCAGGATTTGACTAGAAGCTGCCCGATTGGCCCCGGCCGGCCGGGATGCCCTGACTTGCTGCCCACGGTGCTTGACTCCACTTGCACCACCGGCAACGCGCCCCAGCTTGAGTTAAGCAGGATGATCTCGTCAGCGGCGAGCACATCGGAGATGGTCAGCATCTCGCGGCGCACGTTGTGCCCCTCGCCTGCCAGCTCCCGAATCGCCCAGCGGCGCGAGATGCTCGGCAGCGCGGCGCTCGGCAACACGCCGCCGCTAGCGGTTGCTACCGGCGCGGGCTGACTGCCCGTCCGCTGCGGGTCGTCGGAGCGTCCATCGCTGGCAATCGCTTGGCCCGGCGAGAGCGTCTGGCCCTCCTCGCCTCGCACAATCGGGGCGCGAACCTGACCACCCGTAACCAACAGCGCACTACTGACGCAGCCGCCGACGAGGTGATTGGTGACGGAGAAAACCAGCGCTTCGGCTGCATCCTTTGCCGCGGCGTGCTGAAGCTCGCGCAGGCGCCACCAGTAGTTGAGCGTCTTGTGGCTTTCGAAGATGTTGAAGGGATTGGCTTTGGAATCAGCGAGCACCACACTTACGCCGCTGGCGAGCATGGCCGGGGGGTATTCTGTGGCAGCGGAAGCCACGATGAGCACGGTGGGCTGACCGGGTCGCTGGTCGCCCGTCTGGCCTTGCGTAGGAGCGGACGTTAGCGAAGATGCCTCCCCCGTCGCGGTGAGATTGCGGCGCAGCAAGTTGAGCGGCCCGCCGGTGACGGTGATGCGCAGGCGGGCGCGAGCGAGGCCTGAGCGGGCCACCGTTTCGAGCGCGGCTCTGGCCAGGCCCTCAGTGTTCAGCTCGGCGGTCAGCCCGAGTTCGCGGCAGCTTTCGGCCAAGCGGTCGAGGTGTTCTTCGAGGTCAAGTAGCCACGGGCGCGGCGCATTGGTTTCGGCGGCATCATCGAGCGCATCGTCGCGGTCGGCCGCGGACGGAAGCAGGTTGCCCCCGAGCATGGTGTCAAAGACTCCTACACCATGCTGCAAGCCCGAATCCAAGGCGGCTACCGAGGCGGAGGCGAGGTCAACGAACGCACCATTGAGAAAGGCGATGGCCATGGGCAACACTAGAGGCCTCAGCGGCTCTGGCGTGCCTGCCTCAGTTACCAGTGCCCTGAACTTCGATGTTCTTGTTCTTCATCGCTTCGAGGCGTTTGGCCGCACGTTCGCGCTGTAGACCCGCATCGATCTTGGTCGACTGAGAGCGCAAGGCATTGCTGAGCGCCTGCCGGGCAAAAGCGGCCTCGCGCTCGTTGAGCTGCGCGTTGTCGGTGCCGGTGAGGATGCCGTTCCACTTGTCCTCCTGCTCGCTCCAATAGGTCAGCACCGTTTCAGCATCGAGCAGTGAGAGCTCGGCATCGGCAATCTCGCGCCCGCCGTAGATCGGCGGCGGCAGTGGAGCAGGGGCCACGATGCGAACGCGGTCGGCACCTTGCGGTTGCTGCTGGCCCGCGCTGGCCTGTGCGCTGCCGCTGCTGGCCCAAATGATGACGGTGCAGGCGGCCAGTGTGCACGCCGCGAGCACGAGTCCTAGCACTGGGCTATTCGGGCCCACGCGGCGGACCGCACGGCTGTGAGATTCCAGCGTGGCGTGGGCAGGCGATTGGGCGGCATCGTGCATCGCGAATCTCCAAAACAGCGGGGTTGCATCCGGGGGCGGAGAGGTTTCTCGTCTCGCTGGCGGTACCCGCCGAGGCCAGCCAGGTTGCAAAAACCAGACCCCCCAGCCCGCCTGTCCGTCGCGTCGACGAGTCAAGCAAGAAGCGTGCGCGGCGAATGCAGAAACTTCCGGTCTCGATTTATGCGAGCGTCAGCGGTCGCGCCAGGTCTTCTTGACTTCCTGCGTGCCGATGAAGACCTTCTCGTTGCTCTCCAGGTCGACCACTTCGAGATTGACCTTGAAATACGCCACGCCGCCGCGGCCATCAAGCGTGCGGGGCTTGTCATCGGCGATGCGGCCGATGACGATGTAGTCGGCGCCCAGCTCGTTCTTGATGGCCTTGCGGGTCTCGGGGCGCGACCATTCCTGACCTTGCAGACGCTCAGCGCGAACAGGGTCGCGCTGGTCGGCCATGGCCACGAAACGCACCTTGCCGGAGTTGATCAGCTCACGCTCGATCTCGGTGGTGAACATCTTGGTATCGACGTAATCCTGAGTATCGTTCTTGACCGGGCCGACGATCACTACCGGGCGGCGGCCGTTGTTCTCGCGCACGAAGGTGTCGATCCAAGGCCGCGCCATCGCATCTTGCACCATGCCCTGATAGACCTGGCGTGCATCGACATCATTGAAGCGGTAATCAACATCGATCGGAGTGGAGGGGTCAACGCGGTTGACCTCGCGGGTGGGCGAGCAACCCCCCAAACTGCCCATGCTGGCGAGCACGGCCAAGCAGGAGAATGCCAAGGGCTGGCCGAGAGACATTGTCTTGCTGATGAACTTCATGCGTTTGCCTTTTTTTAAACGTCTGCCGCTGGGTCTACCGTTGTCTAGCTACTTAGCGTATTCGGCAGGCCGCCGGTTCGGTTTCGTTGCAACTTGTAAACCGCCAGCGGCTTTGGACCATACCCTCACCTCGCATATGCCAATCTATCCCTTACCGCAGTTCGAGCAGGATGTTCAGGCCGAGCTGGAGGCCCATCAGACCAACGCCAAGATCCCCAAGAGCATGGTGGTGCGATTTGGCACTATGAAGCTCATCGGCGAGTTCCCCTACGAGGGAACCGCCAAGCCCGGCTGCGGCAGCAAGATTGTCGTCAAAACTCATCGCGGCACTGAGATGTCGGAAATGCTCACCAGCACCTGCCCCAACGGCGGGTGCGACCATGCCCTGACGCGAAAAGATCTCCTCTCGTACATCGAAAACTCGGGTGGCAAGGACTATCCATTCTTTACCGAGGGCCGAGTCCTGCGCGTGGCGACAGGCGAGGATTTGCACCAGCAGTCAGCCGTGGATGCGTCCAAGGTCGCCATGCTTAAAGAGGCCCGCGCCATCAACGAGCGGCTCGGACTAGGCCTGAAGATCATCGAGGCCGAGCCGATTCTGGGCGGCGAGCGCATCACGTACTACTACGCCAGTGAGGAGCGACTGGACTTTCGCTCGATTGTGATGGAGCTGGCCGCGGTGCGGCAGACCCGCATCGAGATGCGCCAAGTGGGAGCCCGCGATGAGGCCCGCATTACCGCCGACTATGAAAAGTGCGGCCAGCATTGCTGCTGCAAGCAGTTTCTCAAGGTGCTCAAGCCCGTCTCGATGCGAAATGCCAAGATTCAGAAGGCGACGCTCGACCCGCTGAAGATCTCCGGACGCTGCGGGCGGCTGATGTGCTGTCTGCGCTACGAGGAGGCCACGTACGACGATCTGCGTGCGCGCTTGCCCAAAAAGAAGACCCGCGTGCTCACGCCCGATGGCCCGGGACTGGTGATCGACACGCAGATTCTCACCCAACTCGCGCTGGTAGAGCTTGAGCAGCGCGCTGAGCAGGCGGCCTATCCGGTGGAGTCGCTCAAAAAGATCGAGGGCGAGCTGTTGGTCAAGTATCCACCGCCGCCCCCGCAAGCCGCGCCCACTGTTCCCTCCTCTGGCCCAGCATCATCGCAGGGGCAGCGCACGCCGCCCGGCCAGCGACCAGGTCAAGGTCAGGGCCAAAATCCAACGCAAGGTCAGCCGCGTTCGCCGGGCAA
>Ga0105048_10019193_pt1 | contig 10488 bp, 3 predicted proteins | sample MAT05_FD_78382 | JGI IMG/M metagenome (GOLD analysis project Ga0105048, IMG submission 78382) | Freshwater microbial communities from Lake Fryxell liftoff mats and glacier meltwater in Antarctica - MAT-05 | ecosystem: Environmental > Aquatic > Freshwater > Ice > Liftoff microbial mat | place...
CCCAAACAAGGCGAATAAGATACTTTTATAAAATAGCCACTTCTGCCAAAATAGAAATGAAAATATTTTTTTCATAAGTCGAAACCTGAAGCAAATGATACTATTTTTTTAGCTAATTCATCCATATTTTCCGACTTAGATAAATATTTTTAATGTAATTTATTAAGACTTTCCTTTCATAAATTGCGCTAACATTTCCTTGGGCATTTCACCCATTCCCTCAAATTTACTTACAGGCGGTTGAACTCCAGCTTTTGCATAATTACAACGCCCCATTATAAATTCTTCCTGATTTTCACAAGGCTCAATTCCAATCATCCGGAATGCCATATTAGTAGGTTGCATTTCAAAAGTATGCACATTCATTGCTGGTTGGCGGGTTAAACCTCCGTTACCTCCAACGCACCATTGATAATATTTTTGTTGATGCCAATTGTAAGTGCCTGACATAACGGTTTTGTTAAATTGTTCCTCAAACGTTACCCTTGCTGGAGTTAATTTCCAATAAATTTCCATTGCTTCTTCAAATTTATTTTCTAAAAGCAAATTAAAATATTGAACCATGTATGGCTTTTCTGTTGACTGAAGTACTTCGTAACACCCTGCGCCCATCCATTGCATTCCAAATCCCTGAACTAAAATTGGAGCGTACCTTTCAACTGGGCAGCCAACAAGCACTTTGTCTCCTACCAATTCATGGCAATGAACAAATAAGCCAAGCTCACCCGCTTTTATGGCGACAACATTTTCTATCTCAGCTACCTTTTTAAGAATATCTAATGGAAATCCGCTTGGATGAAACCGATTTAAATGAAAATGTGGCGAAGGATAAATGGTGACATGCATAGCGGTAGCATCACAAAATCTTTTAATGACATCGTAAACCTCGTCTGCTTTTCGAGGAAAAAAACTTGGGGGAAATCCTAGCAAAACCCCGCTTAAACCAACTTTTTCTGCATGTTTCATCAATTCCATATTGTCTTCAAACGAATCAAGAATCAACGAAGTGGTTACTAAAATTTCATTCTTTGCCTCATCCGCAACAATTTCAACAAAACGTTTTGCTTCCGTTAAAGTAAGTCCCGTTTCTGGTGCGCACATAGTAGAAAAGAAGCCATGTTTAATACTTTGCTTAACATCCAAACGAATGCCATCTTCGTCCAACTCTTTCATGCCTGGCAGAAAAGAAGGGAAAAGAATATTTTCAGCGCCTTTAAGATGTTCTTTGGCCCATTTTTTTAGTTGTGATTTTTCTCTGTTCATAGTTTTTAAATTTATTGGGATAAAAATAATTAGTCTTTATTGTTTAAGGGATTATTAATGTCAGCAAAACGGATGACTTAATAAAAGCTTATGGTGAAGTTTGTGTTGTTTTTAGTTAATAGTTAATTATGAAGTAAATGTAGCATGAGCGTAAGATTTAAAATATGATTTGCGTTAATAATAGAACTGACCCTTATCATTTTTTAAAAAATACACATGACAAAGGTGGAGTTATCAGGACAATATGCATTACATATTGGCTTAAAGAACTTACATATTTCACAGTATATAAATAGACTTTACCTCGAACAAATGTGGTTTTCGAGTCATGTGAAGCTTGTATCGAGTTAGATGAATTTGAACTCGATACAATCCACTTTGAATAGACGCGTATGCGAAAGTGCGCAACATTATACCAATTGTAAAGCATCACTAGTCCAATTTAAAAAAATACTCAATTGGTATAAACAATCTATTATGTTTTGAGAATCTATTAGATGAGATAAAATAACACCATAAATGTCGACTATAACGGATATTTATAAAACATTTAGAGTACGAGTTAATTTTGTTGGAAGAAAAACTTAGAGCCGTTAAATATCCATTAATTAATTAATACTTGTTGAGCAGGTAAAATTAAATTATCTGAATTAACGATAACGCTATATAAACCAGAAGGCAAATTAATGACTAGTTTATTTTGACTAAATCCTTGCGATAGATCAATACTTTGTTCTAAAACAATATTACCCAACGTATTTATAATTTTCAACGTTCCTTCGCCGTAATTTTGACTTAAATTAAAATTAATGTTCAAATTATTTTTTGCGGGATTGGGATACAGTGTCATATTATCACTAGTCCTCTGGTCACAATTACTACTAATAATCTCATTGATTTTTTTTGTCCCATTATTATCCACTTCTATAAGTCGGTAGTATACAATGTCATTTGAAGTTGTATAATCTAAATAATTATAATTTTTAGTAGAAATGCTATTGCCTGCGCCGTTTATTTGCGATAATTTTTGCCAGTCTATGCCATTTATACTTTTTTCTATGATAAAATATTGGTTATTAATTTCGGTGGCGGTTCTCCAAGTTATTTGCACGTGATTTTTTTGGCAACTTGCTTTAAATTCAATAAGTTCTATTGGCAAAGGATTGTATGAAGATGAAGTGGAACCATATGCAAACGGACTAAAAGATGTAATAAGTTGGCTTTTAACACTACCAGCTGAAGTTGTTCCTGTTGTTCCGCCCGCTTGTGTTTCGCTTACCCAGTTGGTTCCGTTAAAGCGTGCCACCACTAAAGTGTTCAAATCATTGATAAAACTTCTGGCGCCACTTTCCCAAAATAATGTGGCACTTACATTATCTGTCCCACTATTTCTGTTTAATATCCAATGTTCCATACTACTCACATGATCCAATGGGGCAACGCATGTGGTGGAACTATAAGCGGCGTTAAAGTATTGTGCTTGAAATTCTGAAGTTACTGACGATGGTGCCGTCATACCTATTCTGGCCCAATAAGTCCCATCTCCTACTGGAAAATCAAATGCATCGTTCCCAATTTTTTTCATCGGACCGTCAACAAAACTAGTCGCATTTCCGCTAGATGATGTGGCATCATTTATAAGCGTGAGAATATTAACGGTGCTTGTTTGTATAACGCCATTGCTTAAGTCTAAAGCAGAATTCACAATGACTGGAACGGATAAGGTGGTTATAGCAGATCCTGTTTTATTCTGCTTTAGTTCATCTATGGTTAAAGCCCCCGATGCCCCATTAATAATAGAGTTGGAAGATCCAGTAAAAGACAATTGGTATCCGTTTGAGTAAAAAACACCGTCGTTGGTAAAATTGCCTAAAACTTCAATATCTTGGTTTAAAGTAACATCAGCAACTGAGGCTATTGTTATATTGTTAAAGCTAGTTAACCCAATACCTTTAATGCTAATAGGATTTCCGATAAGGCTAATTGTAGATGTGTTTCCATTGATGATGCCATTGTTGGTTATTTCTCCAACAAGCGTATGCGATGTTGCAGCACCAGCGTTAAATATAGCATTTGTTTCTACAAATAATTCGTTGTCAATCACCCAATTGTTTGGTGGTGTTATGCCAAAGATGTTGGTATTTGTGATACTCACATCGTACAATGATGGGTTGCTGCCAACAATAGTTAATGGTACGGTTCCTCCAAATGTAGTTTTACCTGTATTCGTATATGAAGCTGTACCTAAATTAATAGTTGCCGCTGCTGAGTATGGAGGAATGGGTGTAAATTTTAATTCGCCAGAGCTAATAAGTGTACCATTGTTTGTGAAGTTTCCGTAAAATGTATGTGTTAAGGCTCCTCCATCAAAAGTGGCTCCTGCTCCAATATTGCAAGCGACAGCTACAACCCACGGCACGGTAGCAGTAATTCCGCCTGTGTTATTTATGTTTACAATGGCAAATGTAGGACTCGTATTAGAGTTTAAGATAGGAGGAATTGTTCCGTTGAAATTAACTATTCCGCCCGATGAGCTAATGGCATTAAATAATTGCAAAGTTTGCTCCTGTATTCCTGTAAAAGTGGCTACGCTATTGCTTGTTAAAGTACCTCTATTGGTTAAATTTCCATCTAAACTGGTGGTGGTGGTGTTGAAATTCATGGCTGCCCCAACATCTACAAATAAATTTCCAGTCATAGTTACTGATGTTCCAGTGCTTGTATAGGTTCCAGTAACAGTTAAGTTGTTAAACGTCCAATTTCCACTCATTGATTTAGAGGTTCCTTTTAATAACATGGTGCTGGTACCTGGCGTAAATGTGCCGTTGTTAGCGATATTGCCAAAGGCTGTAATTTTTAAGGCATCGGGATTTAGAGCGGCTCCAGAGTTGATGAGTAAATTTCCATTTACTTCAATGTCACCTAATAGTGTTTTGACGTTGCTGCCACCATTACTAAAAGTTAAGTTTCCATAGTCAATATCTACTACATCTTGAGCAACGCTTCCATTATATTCTACTGTACTAGAGGCATGAAGCGTGTTTGTAATAAAGTTTGCGGGGAAATTACTCACTTCTGCAACTTTTAAATAAGCGGCTGATGCTAAGGTTAAAACGCCGCCTGAATTACTCCTGTTTGCTAAAAAACTAGAGAGGTTTACCGTGCCTGATGTTATGGTTAAATTACTGTTAATACTCACATCTCCTGTTAAAGATAACTCTCCGCCTGTTTTATTTACCAATACGGTATTAAAAACGTTAGCATTTACACTTTGGTTTGCTGAGCCATTAAAGTTGAGCGTTCCATTGTTTAAATTAAAAACCCCGTTATTTGTCCAATTTCCTGCTACATTAATTTTAATGCTATTTTCAGTTAAGCTCGTGCTTGCCCCTATGGTTATGTTTCCTGCTACCGTAACACTATCATTTAAAACTAAACCGCCACCTGTGCTTGTTGTTAAATTTCCATTTACAATGGTTGGCGCATTAATAGTAGCATCCTCAGTGGTTTTTGTAATGGTTAAGTGATGGTACGTTAATGGGGCAATATTTTGTGCATTACTGCCAGTGTATATCACCGTGCCCGAATTGGATGTAAAATTTCCAGCAGTATAGCTGTAATTTCCAGCTATCGATAATGTTCCGCTTCCTGTAAAATTAACCGCGCCTGTGGCTATTTGGATTAAATCGCTGTTAATAACGGCAGACCCACTTCCTATTTTCAATTCAATATCATGACTCGATGTGCCATCGCTTAAAATTATAGTGGTTCCTACACTTAAAGTCCCAGCACTTACATTTAAAACATGACTTGCATTTGTACTCCATAATCCTCTAATTGCTCCTATGGTTGTTAATGAAGCGCCAGAATTAATAGTGAGCGTGCTTTGTTGTACGCTTCCATAATTTAAACTACTTATTGTTCTTGCCGAACTAATGACGGGATTGTTAGTAAAGGTGGCTTGACCTATTTGTGCTTCATCTGTAGAGTTTGGCACTCTATTAAGCATAGACGCTCCCGATATTGTCGTCCAGTTTGCGGCGGTTTCCCAAGCCGAACTAATAGAGCCATTCCATCTCACCACATCTCTTACTCCAGATAATGTCCAACGACCGTTAATGTTGGTTAAACTTGTTTTTTCTACATAATTCGTCGTGGCGTTTCTAGTTGTGTATCCAATACTATCCCAAATACTGCTACCAGTATTGTAATGGTATTGTACCAAAGAAGGTTCGTAAAAAGCATTTAATTCATTATCTTCATAGTGCATACGGAATGTAGCATTTGTGTAGGTGCCATTAGGAATATTAATTCCATACTCTCTATTAATACATTCACTTCCGTTAAAATCCGAAACAGTGCCAATACTTACCGTGAGTGTTACTTGAGTTAAACCTGCGGAAGGAGAAGTAAATGTGATGCCGTTGTCTGGCCCTTCAAAATAATACGTAGTGCCGTTTACAAAAGCATGATTATGAGAAATAATTCCGATGATAATACCATTGCCTGTTCTGGTATTGTTAATAGTAACCGAGTTTGAGCCAGTGCTCATGTTTCCCGTGGTCATTGCCAATGTGTTTGTGATAATACTGTTGTTTAATGTAACTTTTAACGCAGCACTACTTTTATTTTGGGTAAGATTATAGAAAGTGGTAGCCCCTGTAATATTAGCGGCATTTGCCCCTAATAATTGAACGGTTGACGTGGAAGCTGTAAAAGTTCCATTATTTGTAAAATGACGGTATAAGGATACTGTGTGTGAACTAGCACTAAATGTGGCTGTTGGATTAATTGTAAAATCATTATTTATGGTAAGGCTTCCTGCCGATGTTTTGGTGCTGTTATTATCTATTATTAAATTATAATAACTCGTATTCACTACCGATTGCGCTGAGCTGGAGTTATATGTAACCGTATTAGGCACCGATGTGGTAACATTTAAAGTGCCCGTTTTGGTAAATATATTACCAATACCTAATATGGAATTACTACCAAGTCTTAATGTTTTTCCACTAGCAATCGTTACATTATACAAATTTGCAGTACCAGATAAAACGTTGATTGTACTATTAAACGTTGTGGTGCCAGCCGTTTGTGTAAATGCCGCCGCGAGAGCTACTGATAAATTAGCGGTTACTGAAAAATCTTTAGCTGTAGTTATAGTGCCTACCACACTTAATGAATAAAAAGATAAGTTGCCGCCTCCTAATATAGCTTTAGGTGTGCCATTTAGCGTCATCAGGCCGCCACTGGCAATAAAAGATCCATTTATGGTTAAATTTCCAGAAATGGTTACGTTTGCACTAGTCGTTACAGTTCCTGTAACAACAACATCACTTAGTTTAAATCCATTACCCGAAATAGTTTTAGTAACGCCTGTCATAGTTAAAAGACCACCTGCATTGTGTGTAAAAATCCCTGGTCCAGAAGTAGCTAAATTTCCAGCAACAGATATAGAGGTGCTACTAGCGGCAGTTATCCCAGAGGAATAAAATGTTAATGAAAAAAAGTTATTAGTACCTGTACCCGTTAATGCCGCATTAACTCCGCGAATTTGAGTGGAGGAGGTACCGCCATTATAAACCCCATTATTTTGCCAATTTCCTCTAAAGGCGTGTGTATAAGACCCCGCATTAAAAGTAGTGTTAGCATCCAAGACAGTATTCACATTTACGGTGATATTGTTTCCTGCTGTAAAAGAAACGTCTGTTCCTAAACCTGGAGTACTCGTAAAACTTCCTGCAATAATCATTGCTGTTGCGGGCATTGTTTTTACAACGCTACCACTACTGCTACTGAATATTAAATTGCCATAACTAGCGGCAACAACCGTTTGATTTGTACCACAATATTCAACCGTACTCGTTACAGCAAATGATCTAGAATTAAAATTTGAAGGTAACGAATTAGTGCCTCCGATTTTTAATCGGGTACTAGCCGCCATAATTAAATTTCCTCCCGCTGGAGCACCGCGATTGGCAGTAAAGGTTGATAAATCAAGTGTTCCAGCATCTATATAAATTCTACCATAAGTGCCAGCCGATGAATTTAAGGAAGGCAAATTTCCTATGAGTGTTTTTGTAGTAGAAGCGCTACCACTAATTCTTAAATACCCATAAGTAAGGGTGTTTGTAATATTTTGATTAATAACAGAAGATGCGTAGTTGACGGTGCTAGAGCCATGCAATGTAATTGTTCCAGATATACTATAATTTGTACTAAAATCTGCCGCTTTTACTAAAAGTTTACCAGTAGAATTAACTGTTAAAGAACCTGTTCCAGAAACATTTAAAGTTGCTGTAGCATCTAAAGTACCACTAAGAGATAAAAAATTAGTGACAATAATATTGTTAGCTAAAGTAGTTGTGCTACCGTTATTTATAATTAATTGCCTAAATGTTGTGGCTCCTGTTATACTTTGACTAGTTCCCGAAAAAACCACTTTGTTAGTGGTTAAACTGGTTGTATAAACCCCTGAGTTTATCCAATTGCCTTTTAAACTCAAGGACGTATTTCCTGCGGTATGTGATATAGTACCATTAGCACCTATGGTAATAGTACCAGAGGAAGTCATGTTTTTAGAAACAGTGAGCGTAGATGCTTTTGTTCCTGAACCTATAGTTAACGATTTACAACTTGAATTTGCGGTTAGCACGGGTTGAAAACTTCCCGTAAAACTGGCATCACCAATAATGGCATCGGTAGTAGAATTTGGAACGCCAGACGTCCAGTTGGAGGCCGTACTCCAGTTTGTGCTTGTAATGCCTTTCCACGATGTTTGTGCCTTTGCAAATAGTGAAAAGGCTAATAGTGTAATAATTAAATTAATTTTTTTCATCTTCTAAATATTTTAATGTAGGTTGTCTTATATATTATCAGAGTGTGTTTAAATTTTAAAATAATTAAATATTATTGCTTTTAATCGTTGAAGTTATAGTAGCATTCGTCATCTTTTTAATCTATTATCGTACCAACATTTGATTTTTTATTCGATATTCGATAACAATAGAACCGAGCAATAATACCGCCCCCATCGTACTTTACTGCCAATTAATCTTTTAAAATACTAGAAGCGTCGGAAAATGTTTTTTAAATCTAATTTTTTTAGTATAACACTACAACAAATATAATCTAATTTTTAACCCACATAACACATTAGAAAAGATAACAGAATAATCAAAAAGATTTGAAATATTCTAAACAATAGAAAATCATAACCGCATTTTTTTGTTTAACACCAATTGTAAAGCATAACGAGTCCAATAAAAAAGACCTCACCGTCTTTCCGTCTCCAAAAGAGAGGGATGCCTGATTGGACTATTTTTAAAGTAAAATTGGTATAACACAGTCGCTCGTTATAAATTTAAGCAGCTACAAGCTCATACTATCAAAAAAATAGTGTGCCACAAAAAGTTTTTTTTATAATTTAAATCTAAAATGAAATTAGTTTTGTTTAATGGTTTTTTTAACTTTAAAGAGTAAATAAATACACACACAAATTAAAATGACAATGATGTAGCCCAATGTTCCATAGTGTTCCAAAGGACTGTTTTTTGTTTTTTGAGATACAATCATTCCTCCAATTCCTGCGGCCACGCCACCAGCAATTTGTTGTAAAGAGGAATTGATACTCATAAACGCCCCTCTGTCTTCTAACGTTGGCAATTCACTCACCAAGGCCATCGACGGCACCATTCTACTCATTATTCCCATCATCATCATCACGTTTAAAATCATGACAACTGATAAATGAACTGGAGTGAGGTTGGTATATATAACCACAACCACCATTAACCAAACGGACGCCATGGAAAACAAATAAAATTTATCCATTTTATCACTCAGTTTTCCAATAAAAGGCATGATGATTAAAGTAGCAATACCTGCCACCATAAATAAAAAAGGGAGTTGTTGCTCTGTAACATGTAAATTATTAATCGCAAAGGCGCTTCCCCAAGGCATCATCATAAAACCACCTAAGGATAACATAGCAGTTGCCATAAAGCCTGTTTGATATTTTTTTTGTGAGATGGTATGCCATAAATGTTTAAAGGCATTTTTCTCTCCTTTTGTTTTTAAGTGCTTGGTGATGGGTTGTATTTTAAATAAAATTAAAAGCCATATAATGGTAGCCATTCCAACAATCATTAAAAATGGAGATTGCCAAGTCCAAATGGTGGCTAAATATAAGCTAATAGGAATGCCTAATACCTGACTGGCGCCAAATCCCATTTGCATAAATCCCATGACTCTGCCACGTTGGTTTGGAGCAAACATATCAGCAACAATAGCCATCGAGATTGATCCAATCACTCCACCAAATAATCCAGTTACAATGCGTGCGGCAACTAAAAGTGGATAGGTATTTGCGACGCTACAAAAAAAGGTACCGAGGATAAAACCAATATAAAAAAATTGTAATAACTTTTTACGGTCAAAGCGATCGGCAAAACCGGCCGTTAATAAGCCCGAAATGCCAGCACTAAAAGCATAACTCGACACCACAAAACCAAATTTAGTAGTACTTAAATTCATTGATTTCATTAAAATATCACCCATTGGCGACATCACCATAAAATCAAGCACAACCGTAAATTGTGTTAAAGCTAATAATGTAATAACCAATTTTTGATAGGACGAAAATTTAGGAGAAAGGATAGAGGTTGATGAAACTATTGTCATGGAACGAAATTCAGCATTCTGATGGTTTCTAATTCTTTGAATTGTGTTTAATTTATTTTTGAGAAATGAAGTTTTCATGCAACAAAAATAGCTATTACGAAAGAATACGCAATTGAATCAAAAAACTACCACATGAAGTTATAATTAATTTAGCTGCTTATAGCAGAGGTGTTTACGAAATATCATTGTCCTATCAGTTTTGTAAATCAAAAACTAAAAAATGTATATGCGCTTTAGTTTCTTGTCCTAAGTTCTAAAGGGAATTTGATTTAGAAAGGTTTCGATTTCAGATTTTTTGCGGCGATTCTTCTCAAGTTTTCTTGTCGGCGCTTACCTCCTAAATTCACTTTTTTATTCTTTTCTTTTTTCTCATGAAACGCTCCTGTAGGAGTGACGATATGTGGCGTTTTCCGTAAAGATTTTTGTCGTGTAACTGGCTTTTCATCTTGAGTTAAATTTTCCGAAATCTCTACTTCTAAAGGCATATCTAAAACCTCAATGTCTTTTTTCATTAACACTTCAATTTCTTTTTGCATTGGATAA
>Ga0105048_10019195_pt1 | contig 10487 bp, 8 predicted proteins | sample MAT05_FD_78382 | JGI IMG/M metagenome (GOLD analysis project Ga0105048, IMG submission 78382) | Freshwater microbial communities from Lake Fryxell liftoff mats and glacier meltwater in Antarctica - MAT-05 | ecosystem: Environmental > Aquatic > Freshwater > Ice > Liftoff microbial mat | place...
CAAAAAGCAATTATCATCGACGATGAAGCCATGGGCCGCCTGGCCCTGGGTGAAAAAATAAAAAATTATTGCCCCGAAATTGTGGTGGTGGCTGAAGCTGCCAACGGACGGGAAGGCATTGCCGCCATTGCGCAACATCAACCCGACCGTGTTTTTTTAGATATCGAAATGCCGGGTAGGAACGGTTTTGAGATGCTGAATCAACTACCCGATAAAAACTTCTACATCATTTTTACCACCGCCTACGACCGGTATGCCACCAAAGCCATTAAATACGCCGCCTTTGATTTCCTGTTAAAACCGGTGGACATTGAAGAGCTGAAAGTAACCATTGCGAAAACGATTTCCACCGCGAAAAACCAAATGCACAAGCAGGTGGAACTGTTACAACAAAATATCAGCCACCCCAGGAAACTGCCGAATAAATTGGCCGTGCCCACTATGGAAGGATTGTTGTTTTATAACATTGAATACCTGGAGAGCCACAGTAACTGCACCTACCTGCACTTCAACAACAAAAGCAAAATCATTGCTTCCAAAACCCTGAAAGAATTTGGAGAATTACTGCCTGAGGCCTTTTTTTTCCGGTTACACCATTCCTTTATTATTAATCTGAATTGTATCAGGCGGTATGTAAGGGGTGATGGAGGACAGGTAGAACTGCAAACCGGGGTTTTTATCGATGTATCGCGAAGAAAGAAAGACGAATTCCTGAAGGTAATTGGCTATTAAATTAATATTAGATGGGTGCCTAAGTTCACAAACAGGTAGCGGGCAAATTTCACCCAGCTAACTCCCCAGCACCTGAAATTGGAATACCCCTCCGATAATGATGGAGGGGCACCAGGTAGTTTTCAATCATCGGGCAATTGCTTTAAGTAATTTAGCTGAAAGGAATGAAAGTTACCTTACTGCTAAAATATTTCTAAGTCGTTGGTTAATTATATTGACAGTACAAACATGCGTCAAAAATATCAAAAGCAGCAGGGTGTTTTCCCCCCTTTTTTTAGCTTTTTTACCTTTTTAATAAAAACAGCGATGAAAATATTTTTTCAAAAACGGGGAAATGAAGTTGGTGTATACCCAAGGTACCATGCTTCTACTTTGACAAATAAAAAAACATTACCAGGATACGTTGTGGGGCGTCGTATTGGGGAGACTTTACAGTTCATTGATGGCACGGAACAATTGGTCGAGTTCGTATTCCGTTTTAAAAGTAAATTTCTTTTGGTCGGCTAACTCATTGATAAGGGCGGCATATTCAGGCAAGGCTTTTAACAAACCAGATTTATTAACATTGATACTTTTTATTTTTCCTGATTTTACATTGTATACAAATAGCCGTCATTCTGTTGATATTCCTTTTTCTGCGGACCCGCATAGGTATTTAATTCCTTCACTTTTCTGGTCTTGTAATTCAATAGCTGGGCCTTGGGCCCATCCGCAATTACCCGGTAGAGGCTCCCCTCATTTTTTGCTTGTATGTTGGGATAACCGGAGCGGAATAACACCATGCGTGTTGCACCTTCGTCGTTGTATTCCACGGTAAATTCCTGCACGGGGTCTACAAAGGCAAAATTTTGGTTGTTTTTTTTAAACTGCAGGGCATTGGTATTTAAATCGAACTGAAGTTCAAGATTTTTTTGTACGGTACCATTTTTAAACTTCACATCACCCTTACCCCACTGCTCTTTTAACAAGGGTGATCACGTAGTAGCCTTATTAACTTCTGTTAGTGGCCTGCCCCCGGTATCGTAAGCATTGGTGAAGGTTGCCTGGTTGTTTCCGGAGGCCGACATATCCTGTGCATGGATGTTTGATATTAAAGCAAAGAATACTGGAAAGATCAGTATCTTTTTCATACGTGGGAGAATTTTAGGCCCGTAAGATAATAAATAATAACCGGCTGTTCATTTCACCGCTCCCATTAACAAATTTGTAGCTATGTTTTAATTTTCCAGTTGCTGTAGCGGCCAGCTGACCACCCGCTATCGTTAGTCTTTATTGCTCTTGTTTTTACATCGTGTTGCTACCAGGTAAACCAGGCTGGCCAATCCCGCATAACATAATTATATAATGCATCATCCGGATACTGCGCAGCGATTTTATTTGCCAACTGCCATCAGCCGATTATTTACCTGAAATGGCGCAAACCAATGTACTTTTTTATAATAAGATGTCAAAATGTACCGGTAGGATATCAAACTAAAAATAAGGTACAAACGCAAATTGGTTCAATGAATGCTTATCCGCCACTACGCTTCATCAACGTTAATGAAATACAAGCAAGATAATAGAAATTGATTGCACCGTCAATTGGTATCAAATTTGCAAACGCTCACCTGAATGCATAAAAATCCGTAAAAGGGCATTCTTTTTAATTAACATACTAAAAAAAACCATTATGAAACTTCATTTAAGTGTGGCACTGGCCGCAATTTTGATCGCAGGCACGGTAAGTGCACAATCTGTAAACGTTGGTATTAAAGGCGGTTTAAACGTTTACAATATCAATAACGACAACGGTGTATCCAATTACGATACAAAGCCCGGTTTTAACCTTGGCGTATTGGGCCATATCCATCTTGCACGTCAAATTGCACTGCAGCCAGAGGTTGTTTTTTCCACGCAAGGGGCAAAATTTAAAAACCAACAAGGTGTTGATACAAAAATCAACCTAAATTATGTTAACGTTCCTGTACTGGTTCAATACATGTTCGACAACGGCTTCCGTTTACAGGCTGGTCCACAAGTAGGTTTTCTTGCAAGTGCTAAAAGGAAGACCGGTAGTGTAGAAGTTAACACAAAAGACAATTACAAGTCAATTGATTTTGGTTTGTCTGCCGGAGTTGGTTACGTTCATCCTCCAACTGGCTTTGGTGTAGATGCACGTTACAATCTTGGTTTGAGCGATATTAATGATAACAATCCTACCAATATTACCTCTACCAACAGGGGTGTACAGCTGGGCGTGTTTTACCTGTTCAATCATAAAAATTAAGATCAAAACCACACTAACCTTATTTCAAAGCCGGCAAATTGCCGGCTTTTTTTATTTTTGCCATACCCAGCCAGCTTGATAAAATTACCTCGAAGCGTATACTTAAATGTTTACTTCATTACGGAAATGCCTACGGACCTGTTTAAATGGCTTTTAAATACAAACTCCAAATTCTCGTCTCCGCTTTTCTATTCATTCCCCAAACTGTGGTAAGTTGAGTAAATATCTACTCATACGACAAATTATTTCCACAATTGATTCATCGTGCTTTATATAAGAATTTAATTCACCAAAGGGGAAATCATCGTCATATAATTGCCTAATCACAATCATTGTAGCCAGCTTACCGATGTATTACTTTGTTGTTTAAAAATTTATCAACAATATAAAAATTACGTCATGAAAAAGTGGCTATTAACAGCAGTGGCATTTACTTACCTAAATGGCTATGCGCAGAATTGGGAGAAAAATTACGATTATGTTGACAACGGGGTTTGTGGTTTGTCGAAAGTGCAAAAGAACAATAAAATCGGCTACGTCGATAAAAACGGCGTTGAAATTATTAAACTAATGTACGATGACGGACTTACCTTTCACGAAGGCTACACACCGGTACGCAAGGGCACTAAATGGTTGTACGTCGACAGCACCGGACACCAGGTTACTCCACCACTGTATGAAGATGCCCTCGAATTTAGCGATGGCATGGCCGCCGTGGCCAAAAATAACTTATATGGGTACATCAACAAAGCGGGTGAACTGGTGATTGCCTGCACCTTTACCAACGCCCGCAGCTTTAGCGAGGGCCTGGCACCTGCTGCCAATGCCAAAGGAAGCTGGGGGTTTATCAATCCTAAGGGCGACTGGGTAATAAAACCCTTGTACACTTTCGCGGATAATTTTCAAAACGGCGAAGCCAGGGTAATGATCGGTAGCAAGGTAGCATACATCGATAAAACCAACCTGGTGATTAGGGAAAAATAACCAGGCGGAGAGGCGGCTCTATTGCCAATTGGTAACTTTTTGTTACCAGTTGGTATACTGTTGGGTAATCCCCCAGTACCGGCGCAATGACAACACCCGCAAAACTTCCCCTAACGGAGTCGATACCCGAAATATTTAAATGTTTTGCTTTTTCAATTCCTTCACCGCGTAATCGCAGGCCCTTGCGGTAATGGCCATATAGGTTAAGGAGGGATTCATGTTTGACCCGGAAGTCATACACGAACCATCTGTAATAAACACATTGGGCACCGCATGCATTTGATTAAACCCGTTTAACACAGAAGTGGCCGCATCCCTTCCCATCCTGGCAGTACCCATTTCATGATTGGCATTGCCCGGTGCGGAAATTTTACTGTTCTGCTGAACATCTTTAAACCCAATGGATTCCAGCATCTCCACACCGGTTTCCACCATTACCTTGTGCATGGCCTGTTCATTGGCTTTAAATTCGCAGTCGATTACCGGCACCGGCTGGCCAAATTTATTTTTCTTAGTTGCATGCAGGGTTATCCTGTTATCCTGATAAGGCAGGCATTCGCCATAAGCGATAAGCCGCACCTGCCATCCTCCTGGCACGCTCAATGCCTCCTTTAAAGGCGCCCCGATACCATCGGCCATTTGCGGCCTTCCCCGGAAAGCGCTGCCACCCATATTAAAGCCTCTTAAAAAGCGGGTATCCTTCGACGTTAGGTTTTGAAAACGTGGAATGTACAATGCAGTTGGCCTTCGCCCGTAAAAATAGCTGTCTTCAAATCCTTCCACATTAGCGCTAACATTGATGCCCTTGTGATGGTCCATCAAATTGCGTCCTACCTGGTCGCTATCATTGCCCAGGCCGTTGGGAAAACGGTTAGATAAGGAGTTTAATAAGATAAAAGTAGTACCCACGGTAGACGCATTCAGGAACACCAGCTTTGCATAAAACTCCATCGTGGTATTGGATTCCGTGTCAATAATCTCCACCCCGCTTGCCCGCTGTTGTTGCTCATCATACAACACCCTGTTTACAAGGGAATGCGGACGTACCGTTAAATTACCGGTGGCATACGCCGCAGGCATGGTACTGGCGTTGGTACTAAAATAGGCCCCAAACGGACAACCCCTGTGGCAAAGGTCCCTTGCCAGGCATTGCCCCCTGCCCTGCACCGGTTTGGTGAGGTTGGCGGTACGGCCCATAATTACTTTCCGGTCTGCATATTTACCTTCCACCCGGCGTTTAAAATCCTTTTCCACTTCATTCATTTCAAAAGGCGGTTGAAAAACACCATCGGGCAACTGCGGTAATTGCTCTGCCTGTCCGCTTACGCCGATAAACGACTCCACATAAGAATACCAGGGCGCCAGGTCCTGGTAACGAATGGGCCAATCGATCCCCATACCATCCTTACTGTTGGCTTCAAAATCAATATCACTCCAGCGATAGCAGGCCCTTCCCCAAAGCAGTGACCGCCCCCCAATAATATCCCCCCTGATCCAGTCAAATCTTTTGGTTTCCTCGTAAGGATTTTCCAGGTCGTTGATATAAAAGTGCTTATTGTCTTCCCGGAAACTGTAATGCCTGGTTTGAATGGGGTGTTGGTCTCGATCTTCATTGGTAAGCCGCATTGCGTGTGGAAACTCCCATACGTCGTGGTTGGCGGTGGGATAGTTAGGGTGTACCACATTTCCACCGCGTTCCAGCAGAAGTACTTTCAAGCCTTTTTCACAAAGTTCTTTGGCCGCCCAGCCGCCACTAATACCCGAACCAACAATAATGGCATCATAGGTTTGTTCAATCTTTGTTGGTCTGTTTAATAAGCTTGTATCTCCGGGCATAGTGATGGATATGGATATAGGTATTACTATAGGTTTAAAAAATGTTGCTTCATTACGTTGGGATAATCCGCCAGGGCGGTTTCGGGTGCTTCAATTTCCGGGTGCCATAATTTTTCCCATTCAAAACTATAATAACCCTCAAACCCATCCTTATGTAGGATATCAATAGCGTCAAATACCGGCACGTCTCCCTTCCCCAATAAACGATATTGTAGCTGATCGCCTGTGGTACTGGCATCCTTGATATGACAGTGCCTGATGTATTTCTTTAATTGCGGGTACACTTCCGCCGGCGACTCCCTGGTAACCGTCCACATATTACTGATATCCCAAATCAGGCCTACATTTGGGTGTGCAGCCACCTGCATAATTTGAGCAAGGTCTGCCGCCCTTACCACCTCTCCATGGGTTTCCAATAACACCGTTACTCCTGTTCCTTTGGCATGGCCGGCCAGTTGAAGCAGCCCGCTGGCAATAAGCTCCATCGTTTCCGCTTTTTCCTGGTCCTTTGGAAATTTATTGGGAAATACCCTAACATAGGGACAGTTAAGTTGTTGTGCAAGGTCGATAAAACGACGGGCTTCCGCCATGTTTTTTTCTCTCTCCGGCCCTTTTTTAAAATGAAGATTGGCAGATGACCCGAGGCCTGCAAAAGCCACCCCCTTTTCCTTCATCAACGCCATGGAAGCAGCTAAAGCAGCCCGCGTTTTAAAAGCAGCCGCATTGGGCAGTTCAAGTTCCCGTTGGATGCCCCTTAACTCGATGCCTGAATATCCATGCCGGGCAGCAAAATGTACGATGGTAGTAAAATCCCAGTCGGGGCAGCCAATGGTAGAAAAACTCAACCTGGGGGCGGACGCACCTTGTTGGTACGGAAAACCGGTAAAAGCCGAAGCCAACAATACAGATGCGGCTTTCAGAAAACTGCGACGGGAAGAAGAATCAATCATAATATTTTTCAACTTTTTCCAGTATCCACTGGCGTGCAACAGCAGGGCGCAGGCATAGTACCCATGTTAATTTTCATTCACCATTTGCAGCAAGCAAAAATGGCCCTTAAAGCAATGCCTTACCCCGGCCGGGTAACTTTTGAGCTATAAAGGTAAAGGAAAGCAATGTTTCAACGGCAGGGCCAATAAATGAAAAAATAATTTTAGCGTATTTTAACAGGAGGATGATGTTGATCCCGTTTTACCAGGCCCATATCAATATCATCCAAAAATTGAACGCGCTGCCATTGACACCTGGAAATTTATAGTGCAGTTATACATTAAGAAGGGCATTGCCACTTTTTTGGTGGCTATTCGGGCGCTTATTAATGACATCTCTTTTAAAAAAGCATAGGCGGATGCTTGCGCCAGGTAATCGCGGACTTGGCAAAAGCATCCAATTGGATGTATTTTATTGCCCTAACCAACACTTTATGCGCAACATCATCCGCCCCCGCACAAATCAGGTAATAGGTAAAAAGAAATGAGATGATGGAATGGTATGATTTTTACGTTTAAAAAACTGCTTGTTTGTTATGCCCTAAAAGTAATCGGCAAATTTAAAGGTGTTGACAATAAGTTTTTTATGAAATGTGGCGGCGTATAAAAATCTAAAGTAAGGAAGTAAGCCTGGGCTTGATATGTTGAGAGACAAAAAACTAATTGACAAATAAGGAAACAAATAAAGAAAGAAAACCTGCCGGTGAAAATCTGCCTTGTTTGCGACAGGGCATTTACCTGGCGAAGGAAATGGGAAAGGGTTTGGGAAGAGGTAAAGTATTGCAGTGAAAAATGCAGGCTAAATAAAAACAAACTTTGAGGTTAAATTTTACCCCAACCAAGGAGGTCGGTATGAGCCAAAAGCGCCCTGTTTGTAAAACCTTCCTACCCTATCCCTTAAACGAACGCCACTGCTATTCCTGTAGCATTGAAAAATGTTATCTATTTCTTGTATCGTATTCCGCAGCCGACAATGATAGCACAAAGCCAGGCGCCCTGGCTGAAAATATAATGGGCCATGAAAATATTTCACAGCCCATTACTTCAAACAGCTATCATAAATGTTATAACAGTTTCACTTTCAGTAAATAGCTACGACTATCTTTCTCGGTGATAATAAGTTGGTACCATCCTGCCGGCAATTTTTTAGGCTGATAAGTGTTACCACTAAAGGTTGCCTGCTGAACCGCTTGCCCAAGTTGGTTAATAATTTGTATGCCTGTACCCGCCGCAAAGGTTTTATTAAAGTTGATGATGGATATAACAGGATTTGGATAAACGCTTACCTCTTGCTGCGTCTCACCAAAGTTTACCAATTTCACATCGCTGTAACTTGTATTACCATCTTTGTCAACTTGCTCAAGACGGTAATAATTTTTACCTTGAAATACATCATAATGAGTAAAAGAGTACCTGGAGCCTGAAGCGGCACCCGCATTTACAAAGCCAATGCCGGTAAAATTTAAACCATCTATGCTATGTTGCACATTAAAGCCACTGTTGTTTATTTCTAATACAGTTACCCATTGCAGCGCTGCGCTGTTCCTCAATGGCTTTGCAGTAAAACTAACAAATTTTACCGGCAGGGGAGCGGCACCGATACCAATAGCAAAATCTGAGAATCCTGAGATATCTGTTGATGTGCAAATGCTGTACCCTGCGCTATCTCTGGCCGGTTGATAAGTTCCGGCTGGCTGCCATGCAGCGGCCGCATTGTTTCTTTTAATTAATGCATACCTGTTGGGGGTGGCAGTATTAGTGCTGCCTTTAAGCCATGCTAAGGCTGTGTAACCGTTCCCTGCTTCCAGGGTGGTATCAGCCATGATGGTCCAGGTGCCGCCATTTAAAATACTTCCAATTGGCTGGCCATTTACGATACAGGTGGAAGGATTTGGCGTAGTGCCCGTATTGGTATTGCTAAAGCTTGCTGTAAGATAGCCAATGCGGGTAGGGTTATTAAACCGTACACTAAAAGGCTGTGCATTTGTACCATTGCCTACCTGTAATTGCATCGGCCTGTTGGGTAAAACCCGGTGTATGAGGGTACCGGCGATATGAGCATTGGTAGCGCCTATACCCGCAGTTCCCCATACAATTTCGTTGTTTACATAAAGCCTGTTATTTACAGGGTTTGCCACAACTAAATTCCCTTTGATAATTTGTAGCACCTCCATACTGTTACAGTAACTATAAATTTTATCGGTAGCAGCAGTAAGATTAATTACAATTTTGTTGCGGCCGTTCCTGCTGTAGTCGTAATAACTATCCGTACCGCCCCGGTAGGTTAGTTTCCCATTGCCTAAAAAATTATAAGCACCAAACCCAAGAAAATTTATTGGTGCATATCCATAAAGGTGATTATAAGTTATATCTCCATTGTTGTTAAGCGAACCATTGATAACGGCACCATAACCCAGGTAATAATTAACGCCTGTGTCAACCACCAACGTGCCACAGGCAGCCCATTTATTGGTAGAAAAATTATAAAATCCATTATCAGTGGTAGGGTAACTGGCAGCTCCAGCCGGTACAATTACCGTGGAAGTATCAGTGGGTATCCCATTGGACCAGTTAAGGGACTGGAACCAACTTCCGTTACCAGCACCGGTCCAGGTAGTTGTATGGGGAAGCGCCACTACTGCCGGGGAAGCACTAACCAGGAATTGATAGCTGTTATTGGTTGTGTTGCCATTTGTGACCAGGCCATTGCTAAATAACAAACCCAGGTAGTTTCGATTATAGGAGTATATAAAATTGCCCTGTGTTGTTCTAAAGAAGTTTTTTAGCGATATGTTGCCAGCGTTTCCCATGTAGCAGGTAGTAAAGGCACTGTCTGTTTCGCCAAGACTGTTTATGCGAAGCACATTCTGGCTGTTTTGTGTTCCCACGATTTTAAACAATTTGTGCGCCAGCCCCACTTTTAAGCCCCCTGCGCCATAGAAGGAAATATACGTATTGCCATCGTTTGCAACATGCAGACCATCTATGTTAAATGCGTATTGCCCCCATAAATACTGGCTGGTTTTTAAAACAGCTTTAAACACATTGTATCCTTTGCTGCAGTAGCCTGGCACAAAAGGGTTGGTGGCAAGACCGGTTGCGTTGGGATATACGGTGGCACCCCCCACATAAACAAATCCATCCCTGGTAACCTGTGCCGATGAATTTGTTTGAAAGTTAATATTGGGCCTGCACCAGTTGGTATTGCCATTGGCATCAAGGGAAAAATAAGTGCGGTTTACATCTCTGTTGCATGGGTAACTTACGCCGTTAATTACAATAGTGGTGCTGTTCCCATTGTCTGAAACCAGAGAAAAAAAGGTGTTTCCATCATCATCTGCGTAGCTGTTGAAATTTTGATTTTCAAAAGTTGCGGTATTACCATCATACGCAACCGGCCTAACCCACACCTGGTTCCCATCGGCCGTTAGTTTTCTTATCTTACTGTTAGTTAGATAATTAGTGGTGATGAAAATGCCATTAGCAGTTGCATCTATTGCAGTAATACGGGCATCGCTGCCGGAAGTGTTAATGGCTATAGCGGGATTCGCCGGCGGGTCAAAGGTTTTAACCCATTGTGTATTGCCATTGCTTCCATTAAGCTGGTAAACAATACCGCCTTCAAATTCGGTGTAAGCAATTGTAAATCCATTACCCATATCAAGCCCGTTGGGATA
>Ga0105048_10019197_pt1 | contig 10487 bp, 8 predicted proteins | sample MAT05_FD_78382 | JGI IMG/M metagenome (GOLD analysis project Ga0105048, IMG submission 78382) | Freshwater microbial communities from Lake Fryxell liftoff mats and glacier meltwater in Antarctica - MAT-05 | ecosystem: Environmental > Aquatic > Freshwater > Ice > Liftoff microbial mat | place...
CGAAAGTGCCGTGCAAACCAACCGCCAGCGACTGTGCGACGCGGTCGGCGCTTTGCCGGTGTTTCTCAGCCAGGTGCATGGGGTCCACAGTGTCGAGTTGCCCGGTCCGTCCGACGTTCAGAGCAAGCACCTGATCGAGGCCGATGCCTGCGTGAGCGCAGTACCCGGCGTGGTCTGCGCCGTCCGCGTGGCCGACTGCCTGCCGGTGCTCTGGACCGACACCCAGGGCCGGGTCGTGGCTGCGACGCATGCCGGGTGGCGCGGCTTGGCTGGTGGTGTCGTCGAGCGCAGCTTCGCGCATTTCGCGCAGCTGCTCGCGCGCCATGGCGGCGAGGAAGATCATGCCGTTCTGGCAACACGCACGCTGGCTTGGCTTGGCCCATGTATCGGACCGCAGGCGTTCGAAGTCGGTCCTGAAGTCCGCCAGGCCTTTGTTGCCACCGACCCTGGGGCGGGGCATTGCTTTGCGCCGTTGCCAGGCGGCAAATTCCTGGCTGACCTGCCGGCGCTGGCGCGGCGGCGTCTGCACGCGCTCGGTGTGTCCCGGATTTATGGCAACGACGGCTCGCGCACATGGTGCACGGTCAGCAATCCGTCACGGTTCTTTTCGCACCGGCGCGACAGCGTTGCCCTCGGCGGCAGTGGACGCATGGCCGCCTGCATCTGGATCGGCCAGCGCCACAGTTTCGACTGATTGCGCCTCCCGCTGGCGGATTGCCCGGCGCCTTGCCGGCGCGCCCATCAGATAGGCCAGAAGGCCCACCGGCAACAGGCCATACAGGACCAAGGTAACGATGGCGCCAAGCACGGTTCCGTTGCTGTTGCTGGCTTCGGCCAAGGCCATCATGACGGCCACATACAGCCAGCCTATCAAAACAATGTACACGGATGTGCTTATTTGAGGAATGCCGGTTTCGCGGCGAATGAAAGCTGAGATACTCAAGTGCTCGCCAGCACACAGTGAACTTCAGGAGACGCGGTGAACGACATCAACCCGGAATTCTGGCGCCAGTCCGTGGAGCAGATGCAAAAAGCATTTATCGGCAATTGGACCACGGCCATGCAGTCCTTGCAGGGTCTGGTGCCTTCGGCAACGACACAGCCCGCAGACGCTGCGGCGCCGCTTGCTTTCTCGACCGGGAAACTGGCGGCGCTGCAGAAACAGTACCTTGGCGAAGCATCCGAGCTTTGGCAGCAGATGCTACAGGCAAAGGTGCCGCTGGCAGACAAGCGCTTCAGCCACCAGGCCTGGAGCAGCAACCCGGCGGCAGCGTTGACGGCCGCCAGCTATTTGCTCAATGCGCGCACCTTGATGGGCATGGCGGACGCAGTCGAAGCCGACGAAAAAACCCGCGCCCGTGTGCGTTTTGCGGTGGAGCAGTGGATGGCCGCCAGTTCACCCAGCAACTTTCTGGCATTCAACGTGGAGGCACAACAAAAGGCCATCGAATCCAAGGGTGCAAGTATCGCCAGGGGCCTGCAGAATCTGTGGTCGGACATCCAGCAAGGCCATATGTCGATGACCGACGAGCGGCTGTTTGAGGTCGGCCGCAATGTGGCAACGTCCGAGGGCGCAGTGGTGTTCGAGAACGAACTGTTCCAACTGATCGAGTACAAACCACTCACGGCCAAGGTTTTCGAGCGTCCGTTCTTGCTGATCCCTCCATGCATCAACAAGTTTTACATCCTGGACTTGCAACCGGAGAATTCCTTTATCCGTTACGCCGTGGAGCAGGGCCATCGCACTTTTGTGGTGAGCTGGCGCAACCCGGATGCCAGCCTGGCGACCAGGACCTGGGACAACTACATCGAGGATGCTGCAATTCGGGCGATCAGCCTGACGCAGGAGATCGGCGGCAGCAAGACGATCAACGCGCTGGGTTTTTGTGTCGGCGGGACCATCCTGGCCACGGCGCTGGCGGTGTTGGCTGCGCGGGGCCAAAAGCCGGTCGCCAGTGCCACCTTTCTCACCACACTGCTGGACTTCCGCGATACCGGGATTCTGGATGTGTTTATTGACGAGGCGTTTGTCAAGAGCCGGGAGGCAGAAATGGGAAAGGGCGGAATGATGAAGGGCAGCGACCTGGCTGCCACTTTTTCGTTCTTGCGCCCGAACGACCTGGTCTGGAACTATGTGGTCGGCAACTACCTGAAGGGTGAAACGCCAGCGCCGTTTGACTTGTTGTACTGGAACAGCGACGCCACCAATCTGCCTGGTCCGTTCTATGCCTGGTACCTGCGCAACGCCTACCTGGAGAACCGCCTGGTACAGCCTGCAAAGACCACGGTGTGTGGCGAAAAAGTCGACCTTCGCCGACTCGATCTCCCGGTCTACATCTACGGCTCCCGGGAAGACCATATTGTTCCGATTGGTGGCGCCTATGCGTCAACACAGCACCTGCCGGGGAAGAAGCGCTTTGTAATGGGTGCTTCCGGGCATATCGCCGGTGTGATCAACCACCCGTCGAAGAACAAGCGCAGCCATTGGATCGGTCCCACCGACAAGTTTCCGGCCACGGTCGAAGCCTGGATCGGCAGCGCCAAGGAGCACCCTGGCAGTTGGTGGCCGGACTGGGCGGCGTGGTTGAAAGCCCATGCTGGCAGACAGGTCGTCGCGCCAAAGTCATACGGGCGCGGTAAATTGAAAGCCATCGAGCCGGCGCCCGGACGGTACGTCAAGGCCCGCGCCTGAGATTCCAAAGCCCCCATTCCTTCTAATCTCTGGAGACACCATGGAAGACATCGTCATCGTTTCAGCAGCGCGCACGGCCGTTGGCAAGTTTGGCGGCAGCCTGGCCAAAATCGCGGCGCCAGACCTAGGCGCAGCCGTGATCGCCGAGGTGCTCAAACGCAGTGGCCTGGAGGCGGACCAGGTCGGTGAGGTCATCATGGGGCAGGTGCTGGCTGCCGGGTCCGGCCAGAACCCGGCGCGCCAGGCCTTGATGAAAAGTGGCCTGAACCAGGCCACCCCGGCCTTGACGATCAACGCGGTGTGCGGCTCCGGGCTCAAGTCCGTCATGCTGGCGGCGCAGGCGGTGGCGTGGGGTGACAGCGACATCGTGATCGCCGGCGGGCAGGAAAACATGAGTGCCTCGCCCCATGTGCTGATGGGTTCGCGCGACGGACAACGCATGGGCGACTGGAAAATGGTCGATTCCATGATCGTGGACGGCTTGTGGGACGTATACAACCAGTACCACATGGGAATCACCGCCGAAAACGTTGCGCGCAAGTACGGGATCGGGCGCGACCTGCAGGATGCGCTGGCGCTGGCCAGCCAGCACAAGGCAGCGGCGGCGCAAGAGGCGGGGCGTTTCAAGGACGAAATCATCGCTTTGGCAATACCGCAGCGCAAGGGCGACCCAGTCATTTTTAGCGCCGACGAGTTCATCAACAAGAAGACCAGCGCCGAGGCCCTGGCAGGCTTGCGCCCGGCCTTCGACAAGGCGGGTGGTGTGACGGCGGGCAATGCCTCCGGCCTCAACGACGGGGCCGCTGCCGTGATGGTGATGTCGGCAAGGAAGGCGGCTGCACTGGGCTTGACGCCACTTGGACGCATTGCGAGTTTTGCCACCAGTGGACTGGACCCGGCCTATATGGGCATGGGGCCCGTACCGGCTTCGACCAAAGCCTTGCAGCGTGCCGGATGGAAGGCGCAAGACCTCGATCTGCTTGAGATCAACGAAGCATTTGCCGCACAAGCCTGCGCCGTCAACAAGGAGATGGGTTGGGACACCAGCAAGGTCAATGTCAATGGCGGCGCCATCGCCATCGGTCACCCGATCGGTGCGTCCGGCTGCCGCATACTGGTAACGCTGCTGCACGAAATGCAACGCCGCGATGCCCGCAAAGGAATTGCCTCATTGTGCGTTGGCGGTGGCATGGGCGTGGCGCTCACCATCGAACGCTGAACGGCGAAACCGCAGACAAATCAACAACGGAGAACGATCATGGCTCAAAAAATTGCGTACGTTACGGGTGGCATGGGTGGCATTGGAACGGCCATCTGCCAACGCCTTCACAAGGAGGGGCTGAAGGTCATTGCCGGTTGCGGACCCACCCGTGACCATTCGAAATGGATTGCCGAACAGACGGCACTGGGTTACACGTTTTACGCCTCGGTGGGCAACGTGGGCGACTGGGACTCCACGGTGGCCGCCTTTGCCAAGACCAAAATCGAGCATGGTCCCATCGATGTGCTGGTCAACAACGCCGGGATCACCAAGGACCGCATGTTCCTCAAGATGACGCGCGAAGACTGGGATGCAGTGATCGAGACCAATCTCAATTCGATGTTCAACGTGACCAAACAGGTGGTGGCGGACATGGTCGAGAAAGGTTGGGGCCGCATCGTCAACATCTCTTCCGTCAATGGCGAGAAGGGACAGGCTGGCCAGACCAACTATTCGGCTGCCAAGGCCGGTATGCACGGGTTTTCGATGGCGCTGGCGCAGGAACTTGCGACCAAAGGTGTGACCGTCAACACCGTGAGCCCTGGCTATATAGGTACCGACATGGTGAAGGCGATTCGGGAAGACGTGCTTGCCAAGATTGTGGCGACGGTTCCAGTCAAGCGCCTGGGCGAGCCGAGTGAGATCGCCTCCATCATCGCCTGGCTGGTATCCGAGGAGGGCGGATACGCCACCGGCGCCGATTTCTCCGTCAATGGCGGCTTGCACATGGGTTGAGTCGGTAGCACCGATCCTTCCTGGTGAGCCGCGCCATCGCGGGGTTTCTTGCCGATGCGCAACGCGCTCGCTGACTACGTCCGCGCGTTTGACGGGCTGCTGCGGTCAGCCCGTGCCGCAGACATGCGTGCGGCGGCGGCAGCGCCACTGGCGCCTGCTTTGTCGGCGGCACCGGTATGCCTGGTGTTTTCGCCACATCCCGACGACGAGGCGATTGCCGGCGCGCTGCCCTGGCGTTTGCGCAGCCAGGCAGGCTGGCGCGTAATCAATGTGGCCGTCACGTTGGGCAGCAACGACGCGCGCCGGGCTGCCCGGTGGCAGGAGGCACGGGCCTGCTGCGACTACCTGTCGTTCGAATTGTGCAGCGCCTCGGGAGAGACGCAATTCGGGATGGAACGCATCGCCCCGACGACCGAACGATCAGAGCCCGGCCATTGGGCCGCCTGTGTGCAAAAAATTGCCGCCCTGCTTGGGCAGTACCAACCCCGGGTTATCGTTTGCCCGCATGCCGACGACGGCCATCCGGCCCACGTCGGGACCCATTTTCTGGTGCATTGCGCGCTGCGCCAGATCGGCTCGGCGCTGCTGCCGCATGTGGTGTTGAGCGAATACTGGAACACCCAGGCGCAACCGGGTTTGATGGTCGAACTCGGTGTGCCCGAGGTAACCCGGCTCGTCAGCGCGCTGAGCCTGCATGCCGGTGAGGTTGCCCGCAACCCCTATCACCTGACCCTGCCGGCCTTTTTCATGGACGCCGTGCGACGCGGCAGTGAACGGGTTGGCGCTGCGGGTGCGCCCGGCGCGGCATTTGATTTTGCGGCCTTGTACGGCTGGACGCGCTGGAACGGTTCGCAGTGTGTTGCGCAGCCGGCACGCCTGCTGCCGCTCACGGCGAGCCCGGCAGTTTTCTTCGACTGAGCAAAACCGCTTCGCGCAACAGCGGCAGGCGATCATTGCCGAAAAACATGTCGTCTCCCGAAAACATGGTTGGGGACCCGAATCCGCCCCGGCGGACCAGTTCCGTGGTGTTGTCCTTGAGTTGTTGTTTGATGTCTTCGCGCGTAATGGCCTGCAGCAGCGCCGTCGGATCGACCCCGCATTGCTGGCACAGTGCAGCCAGCACGGCGTCATCTGCAATATCGTCCTGCCGCACCCAGTAGGCCTCGAACGCGGCACGGGCAAACGGCAGCAGAAGGCCCTGCGGCTGCAGCCAGAGGCAGCTGCGCATCACCTTGACGCTGTTGACCGGGAATATCCTGGGCGGGAAAACGATCCTGAGTTTTGCCAGGCGCGCCCAGTCCTGCAGGTCTTTTTGCATGTAGGCAGCTTTCGCCGGTATCGGGTTTTCGCGCTGCGCATAGACACTGGGATTGATGCTGTTGAAAATGCCGCCCACCAGAATGGGACGCCACGCCACCGGTTCCTGCAATTCGTCGGCCATAAGCTGCAGATTGTGGAACGCCAGGTAGGTCCAGGGACTGGAGCAGTCGAAGAAACATTCGATCATGGTGCCGCATGCTTTCTGGGGGTGTGCATACGGAACATCATAGTTGGCGCACTCGGTGCGGTGTCTTCGGTATTCTCGCCACACTTTCACAGCCATTGATAGTCATTCGCGCGGCCAGGTAGTAAGCTTGTCCGGGAGTCAAAAAGCCACGGTACGGTGGTTGGCACTGCGGGTAGTGACAGGTAATCTCAGAACATGATCGACACGCGCAATGAATATGTGGCGCCGGAGCAGTTGCGTCGGGGCCTGTATGTTGACCTGGAGCTGGGTTGGATGTCGCATCCGTTTCCCAAGAGCAGCTTCAAGATTACCTCTGAGCGGCAGATAGCGATCATTCGCACGCTGGGGCTCAAACGCGTACGTTACCTGCCCGCCAGGAGTGATCCCGAGGAGCTCGACGAGGACACGCCGACCCGGGTCGGGGACGAGCAGCCGGCAGTCGCCGAAGCCGTTGCCGTGGCCACGGTATTGGCGCCAGAACAGGGTCGCCGACAGATGCATGCCCGGCAACTGCAGGCGCAACGCGAGAGCCTTGCGCTGTGTGACCAGCAGTTCGGCGCGGCTATCCGCCGTTACCAGTTGGTACTCGGGCAATTGCAGGCGCAACCCGGACAGGCCGCGCTTCAGTGCCAGCAAATGGTGGCTGGCATCGTAGACGGCGTGCTGGGTAATGGCGAGTCCTCGATCCGACTGCTGTCCGAAGGCATGGGGGACAGGGCCGGCATGCACCCGGTCAACGTTACCGTCCTGTCGCTGCTGTTGGGAAGGTCGCTCGGACTGGGATCCACCGAACTGCAGGATCTGGGTTGTGCGGCATTTCTGCATGACATCGGAAAGACCCAGTTGCCGGAGCGGGTGCGTTGGCGGGACAACACACTCGCTGCGGCGGATCAGAAGGCGTATCAGGATCACGTCGCGCATGGTGTCTTGCTCGCCCAGCGCCTGGAGCTTGCGCCGGCAGCGGTGCGCGCCATCGCCGAACACCACGAAATGATGGATGGCGGCGGATTTCCACGCCACCTCGGGGCGGACGCGATCTCGAAGGCAGGTCGTATCCTGGCGCTGGTCAACCGTTATGAAAACATGTGCAACCCGGGTCGCCCATCCGCAGCGGTGACGCCACATGATGCCCTGTCGTTGATCTTTTCCCAGTTGCGGGCCGGCTTCGACGGAGCCGTTCTGGCGTCGTTTATCCGCATGATGGGCGTGTATCCGCCCGGATCCATCGTGCAACTCTCGACCGACCAGTTTGCGCTGGTGGTGTCGGTCAATTCGGCGCGACCGCTCAAGCCGCGTGTGATCGTGCACGACGCGAAGGTACCACGCGAGCAGGCTTTGATGCTCGATCTGGAGCAGCACGGGGCACCGGGCATACGGCGCAGCATCAAGCCAGCGGTATTGCCGAAAGCGGCCTTCGACTACCTGTCGCCGCGTGCGCGCATTTGTTACTTCTTCGAGCGTGCCGTGCTGCCGGAACTTGCAGTGACCGCCCCATGAGGCAGTCGGACTGGGCGGGACTGGTCGATGCGCTGCTGGAGGCGGTCTGGGTCGTCGAGGCGGCGACGCTGCGGATTGTGGCGGTCAACCAGGCGGCGCTGGACCTGGTCGGTCTTGCGCATGGCGACGTGATTGGCAAGCCCGCGGTTGAGCTCACCGCCACTCCGGAGGACATGTTTTTCTGGGAGGACGTGGCAGCGGGTCTGTCCACCAGCATCCACTCCGAGACCATGGTGCGTGGTGCCGACGGTGTACCGATTCCGGTCGAGCGCCGTGTCAGCCGGCTCTTGAGCGAAGCCGGGCCAACTGTGTACCTGGTGGGAATGCGGGACCTGCGTGAAGAACGCAAGTCCGAGCAACAACTGGAAACCCTGCTGGCTGAGTTGCGCGCGACCCTCGAATCAACTGCCGATGGCATCCTGGCGGTCGACCTTGAGGGCCGTGTGCGCAATTACAACCGGCGTTTTGCCGAGTTGTGGGGGTTGCCGGAGGCGCTGTTGGTGCACCGCGACGACGCCGCGCTGCTGGCCTACATGGCGCGCCATGTGGCCGACCCACAAACTTATGGGCACCGATTGGCGGAGCTGGCGGAGTTTCCCCTGCTGGAGGCGACGGATCAGTTTCGACTGGGTTCAGGGCGTGTGGTGGAGCGGGTGTCGTTGCCGCAATACAACCGCAGCCAACCCAGCGGCCGGGTCTTTGCCTACCGCGACATCACCGAGCGCACCGACACCGAGACGCGGCTGCGGCTGGCCGGCAAGGTGTTCGAGTCCAGCCTCGACGCGATCTTCATCACCGGTTCGAAGTTCACCCTGCTCGCTGCCAATCCCGGATGTGAACGGATGCTGGCGGCGCGGCAAGCCTCTCTTCTTGGCATGTCGGCGCGAGAGTTGTTCTTCGACCCCCATGACGTGGGGTTCTTTGACGAAGTCGAGCGGCGCCTGGTGAACGATGGTGTGTGGGAGGGCGAACTGTGGCGCAAGAATGGAGGCGAGACGCCGCGTGCCGTCCAGTTATCGTGGGTGGCGTTGCGCGACGACCAGGGCGCGTTGCAGCAGACCATCTGCTTCTTCAAGGACCTGACGGAAAAACATGCGGCACAACAACGCATCGAAACCCTCGCTTACCGGGATGTGCTGACTGGCCTGCCGAACCGCCTGATGCTGGCGCAGCGGGTCGACTTTGCGCTGCGCATGGCCGGGCGCAAGGGTGGTCGTTTCGCCGTGTTTTTTCTGGACCTGGACCGCTTCAAGAATATCAACGATTCCATGGGGCACGCCTTTGGCGACCGGGTCCTGGTGGAAGTGGCCGACCGTATCAAGAGCTGCCTGCGCGATGTCGATACGTTGTGCCGGCTGGGCGGTGACGAGTTTGTCGTGTTCCTGCAGGAGGCCGATGCCCACGGCGCCGAAGTTGGCGCGCACCGCATTTTGCAGGCCCTGTCCCAGCCGTTCCAGATCGACACCCTGAACCTGTCCGTTGGCTGCAGCATCGGCGTAGCCCTCTACCCGGATGATGGCAAGACGCTGGACGAACTGATCCAATACGCCGACACGGCGATGTACCGTGTAAAGGAACGTGGCCGTGGCAACTTCCGCTTTTACCAGCCGCAGATGAACGTCGATGTCCGGTCGCGCATGAAAATGGACCATGCGATGCGACTGGCCATGCAGCAACAACGCTTCCGCCTGGTTTACCAGCCGCAGGTCGACCTTGCCACCGGGACACTGGTCGGTGCCGAAGCGCTTTCGCGCTGGACCGATCCTGATCTGGGCGAGGTCGGTCCCGCGCAGTTCATTGTGCTGGCCGAGGAGACTGGTTTCATCATCACGATTGGAAACTGGGTGCTGCAGCAGGCGGTGCGCCAGGCCGCTCTTTGGCAGGATGCAAACACGCCCGTGGTGGTGTCGATCAACGTCTCGGCATTGCAGTTCCAGCAGGCCAACTTCGTGCAGATGGTGGACAGTGCCTTGCGCGCGAGCCAGCTCAATCCGGCGTTACTGGAGCTGGAACTGACCGAATCGATCCTGCTGCAAGATGCCGAAGAAGCCTTGGCCCGCCTGCACGAACTCGCTGCGATCGGTGTGGGCATGTCCATCGACGATTTCGGCACTGGTTATTCCAGCCTGGCCTATCTCAAGCGTTTTCCGATCTCCAAGCTCAAGATTGACCGTTCCTTTGTCATGGGCCTGCCGGACGACGAGGGTGACCGGGCCATCGTCAGCGCGACCATCAGTATGGCGCACGCCCTCAAACTCGACGTGGTTGCAGAAGGTGTCGAGACCGAGGCGCAGCGACAATACCTGCTGGGGCTGAAATGCGCGTCGTACCAGGGTTACTTGTGTTCGCCGGGTGTGCCTGTGGCAGATTTCGAGCTTTTGATGCGGCGTTTGCCAGCGGCCAAGGACCGCAGCGGATCCGGGGCGCCAGCCTGATTGCCAACACCGGATTTCCCAGTCGTGTCGAGGCGAATACGCCCAGCGCGCCCAGACTCCCTGGCAATGCCTCGCTGGTCCGGTCCCGGCCGCAAAGTGCCACAAACCTGAATCTTTGAACCCAAAATGGTTTTGGGTATCCCGCCGCTCACCATTCTGGCAATGGTCTTGCTTGTGTGTGCAACACGAAGTACGCTGCCAGGCAATACAGGACCACCGCAAAGGCTATCTTGAGCGGGGCGATGTCCATGCGGTGGGCCAGGCGCGCGCCAAGCGGTGCAGTGGCGACGCTGGCAATCGACAGTACCAGCAGGCCGGGCCAGTACAGGTAACCCTGGAAACCGCAGTTGGACGCGCCCG
>Ga0105048_10019198_pt1 | contig 10486 bp, 8 predicted proteins | sample MAT05_FD_78382 | JGI IMG/M metagenome (GOLD analysis project Ga0105048, IMG submission 78382) | Freshwater microbial communities from Lake Fryxell liftoff mats and glacier meltwater in Antarctica - MAT-05 | ecosystem: Environmental > Aquatic > Freshwater > Ice > Liftoff microbial mat | place...
ACCTTTTTGCACATCCTGCCCCTCTTTGAAATTGACCTTGATTAGCTCGCCACTGATCTGGCTCTTGATTATGACGATTTCTGATGCCTCCACATTGCCGATGGCGCGCAGCAGAACCGGTACATCTTTTTGCGTGGCTGTTGCAATAACTACCGGAGCGGGTGGGCGCAGCTGTGGAGGTGGAGTTTTTTTGGAACATGCGGTTGTCGAAAATAATACTGCTGCCAGGACTAGAAGTGAACGAAAGCTAAACAACATGTGAACCCCGATTAATTTGAAACGTTCTTGTACAGTTTATCAGCATCACTTTCGACAAATCTTATCTTTTCACGTTCCAGTAGTTCACCGGTAACCTGCCAGTATCTAGTGATAGCGGCGTCGTATGTAGCAAGTGCTGAAACCTGGTTCCCTTTAGCCGTTGCCAAATCATTTTCCACATCAAGTACTTCCTTGATGGTGGCAAGTCCGACCTGGCTTTTGCGGATATAGGCATTCAGTCGTTCTTCTGCATATACCCGGCCACGGTTGGCAACATCAATCTGTTTATAACCGCTGACTACGCTGCGAATGGCGCTGCGTAAATCCTTGCGGGCTGTTTCTTCCAGATAACGGATTTGAAGATCGATCTGTCCGGCCTGTAGTCTGCTCTTGCGGTAGTCGTTCTCGGCCGCATTGTTACCGAATGGGTAGGTAAAAGACAGTCCAAATCCCCAGGTTGGCGTGTCAAGGCTGCCTACTTTTTCCAGATCCTTGCTGTAGCTTCTGTCTAGTCCATTCAAACCGGCTGAGGCTGTAAAAGTCAGGTCCGGCAAAAGTCTGCTCCGGAGAACACGGGTTTGCAGAGAAGCAATTTCCAGATTGCGGCGTTGCTCTCTTATATCCGGCCTCTCCAGCACTAGCTTGAATGCCTCCTCTTCATTGATCTGCAAAGCGGCATTCTGCGGTGAATCTGCAATCTGGAGGTCATCTTTTTCGTCCATCTGCAGCAACAATTTCAAAACATCAATCTGATCCTTGACCGCTTTTTCTGCATCAATCAGCTCTTTTTCCCGTGTTGCTGCTCCAAACTCAGCACTGGCTATCTCCATTGCTGGCATGACTCCTACTGTGACGCGTGATTTTGTCTCTTCCAGAATCTTGTTGGCCAGTTGCATTGAAACCTTCTTGATTTCCAACTGTTCTTTCAGATTGTAAAGCCTGAAGTATTCAGTCCTGACTTGAGCAATCAGGTTTAAAAGGTTGTTGTTCAGTTTTTCAATGGAAGCACCCTTTGACAGGATAGAGATGTTGATAGACAACTCGTTGGAATCGCGTCCGAAATTTTTTAAAAGAGGCTGCGAAAGGTTGACTGACAGATCTGTTGACCAATATTTGGCAAGTGAATTGGTGAAATTATTTTGGGAATAATTGTTGTTGAATTGTAATGAAGCTGTTCCGCCTGTCCAGATCCTCTGGCTTAGTGAAGATATTAATGACAGGCTTTGACTGGATGAAGTCGTGTTCTGATTTACCAAAAGCGGAGAGTAGCTAGTGTTGTCGTTATAGGAAGTCTGAAGTGATAAAACCGGGTCATAGATAGCCCGGTTACGATTGATGTCGGCCTCGTATTGCGCCGGGTTGTATATTTCTGCCCTGAGGGAAAGATTTTTTTCCGCAGCCTGCCTGATCGCTTCTGTCATTGTTAAGGGCTTGCCGGAAGTGCTCTCGGCAGAGTAGCTGATAGTGGTATTACAGATGAGAACTGTCAACGCTGATAAAGTACAGAGTGTTCGTTTCATTTCTAATCCTCTCGTTATTCCAACTCCAAATCAAAGCGCTATCTTTGTTGCCTCAATCCTTGCCGCCCTGGTTTGGTCCTTGTTTGAAACAGTCATTATTACTCATAACGTAATGCCTCTATCGGGTTCAGCGATGCTGCCTTGCGGGCCGGATAGAACCCGAAGAATACCCCAACTCCGGCAGAAAATACAACAGCAATGACAATCGCCTGAAAAGAGATCAAGGTCGGCCAGCCGGCAAGTTTGGAAACGGCAAAGGCACTGGTAACACCTAATATCATTCCTGCAATTCCGCCCAGAGTTGTTAAAAGTACCGCTTCAGTTAGAAACTGGAGCAGAATATCACCTTCTTTGGCACCGATGGCCATACGGATGCCAATTTCCCGTGTTCTTTCAGTTACTGAAACCAGCATGATATTCATGATGCCTATGCCTCCAACAATCAGTGAGATGGAGGCGACAGCACCCAGCAGCAATGACATGACTTTAGAGGATTGTGCTGAAACCGCCATGATCTCTGACAGATTACGAACAGTAAAGTCAGCCTCTTTGCTGGGGCCAATGCGGTGGCGCTGGTTCAATAGTGCGGTAATTTCCTCTTCTGCCTTTTTCAGTGTCTCGGCATCCTTTGCCTGAACCATCATGGCACCGATTGTATTCGGGAAAAGGCTGCCGAAGACCTTGCGTTGAGCAGTGATCAGCGGTATGAAAATGGTATCATCCTGATCAGTTCCCTGTGCAGAACGCCCTTTTCTGTCCAACACTCCGATAACAGTAAAAGGGACTTTTTTGATGCGGACGATCTTACCGATCGGATCGCTGTCTCCAAAGAGGTTCTCTGCAACAGTCTGTCCGACCAGGCAGTTTTTTGTTGCTCCGTCCACATCAGATTGGCTTAGGTTTCGGCCGGCCTGTAGCGGCCACTCCCTGACAATAACCATTTCCGGTGTTGTTCCCAATACAATCGTGGACCAGTTCTGATTGCCATACACGACCTGGGCGGTCCCCCTGACCGTTGGTGCTACTTCTGATACAGACGGGCACTCGGCCTTGATCGCTTTGGCGTCGTCATAGGTCAGTGTCGGGGTGCCGCCGGAACCGGTCCGTAGGCCGCCACTGGTGGTTGATCCGGGCAATACCAGCAGCAGATTGCTTCCCATGCTGGCAATCTGGTCGGAAATAACCTTGCTGGCACCGGCGCCAATGGCCACCATGGCAATAACGGCGGCAATGCCGATGATGATGCCGAGCATGGTCAGAAGAGCTCGCATTTTATTGACCCGCAACGCACGAACGGCGATCCTGAGGGACATCATTAGCTGAATCATATTGCCCCTTTCATCTTTTTCGCATCGGTCGGGTTGATGACCCTTGAGTCTGAAATTATATGACCGTCACGGAAAACGATATTTCGGCTGGTAAAGGCCGCAACATCCGGTTCGTGTGTGATCATGATGATAGTAATGCCTTGTCGATTGAGTTTCTGGAAGATGGACATGATTTCCAGAGTGGTTTTTGAGTCCAGGTTACCGGTCGGTTCGTCGGCCATGATGATGGCCGGTTGATTGACCAGTGCCCTGGCAATGGCGACCCGTTGCTGCTGGCCGCCTGAAAGCTGATTGCTGTAGTGATCGGCGCGCTCTGACAGTCCAACCATGCTGAGGGCCGCCTCGGCTCTTTCATGTCTTTCAAAAGTGGATGTTTTGGCATAGATCAGTGGCAGTTCGACATTTTCACGAGCAGTTGTTCGGGCCAGTAGATTGAACCCTTGAAAGACAAATCCGATTTTGCTGTTACGGATATCTGCCAGCTGGTTTTTGGCCAGATCGCTGACATTAACCCCCTCCAGCCAGTATTCGCCGCTTGTTGGCTTGTCCAGACAACCGAGGATGTTCATACAAGTTGATTTTCCACTGCCGGAGGCACCCATAATGGCAACAAAATCCCCCGTCTGGACTGTGAGCGAAATATCTTTTAAGGCTTCCACACGCTGGTCTCCCATGGTGTAGATCTTGCTGATGTTGTGCAGTCTGACTACTTCATCCATTTGTACGTCTCTCTTTGGGAGATTAGGTTAAGGTTAAGGTTGAGGCTAAGAAAAATGGTTATTGCTCAATCTTAACCTGATCCTCAACCTGCCTTAAAACCTCGGTCCTGTTGGCATGCCTGTGCCACCCCGCTTTTTAGCGCTGTTGGCCTGTTCGGTAATTACTTCGTCATTTTCTTTCAGATCACCTTCAAGCAGTTCAACAAACCTGTCGCTGGAGATTCCGGTCTTTATTGAAACTGCAACCGGAGCATTGTCCTTGCCAAGAAGATAAACTGTCTGGCCACCTTTTTTCTTGGGTGTTTTTTCGGCAGTTGCACTGTTGGGTTTCTGCGGAGTATCCTTGCCTGCTTTAGGTCTGAAACGGATGGCCGCATTGGGGATTTTAACAACGTCGTCTTTTTTCATGGTTTCAATGCTGACATTGGCTGTCATACCCGGCTTTAGCAGCATATCCTTGTTGTCAACATTGATAACCGTAACATAGGTGACCACGTTCTGCGTTACAACCGGTGCATTTCTGATTTGTCGCACAAGACCTTTAAATTGTTTGTCCGGGTAAGCATCTACAGTAAAACTGGCTGGCTGTCCTACTTTCAGCTTGCTGATATCCGATTCATCGACACTGGTTTCAATCTGCATTTTTGTCAGATCCTGAGCGATTGTGAAGAGAGTCGGCGTCGAGAATGATGCAGCCACGGTCTGCCCCACATCCACATTACGGGATACAATCGTGCCATCAAGTGGAGAGCGGATGGTTGCATAGTTCAGGTTCGTTTCGGCTTGCCTGAGTGATCCACGCGCCTGACTGACTGATGCTTCGGCTGAACTAGCCAGGGCAACATTCTGGTCGTAGGTAGTCTGGGCAGCATCAAAGTCGCTTTGGGCAACTATCCCCTGTTTTAAAAGAAGTTTGTTTCGCTCCAGAGTCCGTTTAGCATCTGCCACGGCAATTTTGGCTTTGGATAAATTTCCTACGACACTAAGGTAATTACCTTTTGTCTGGTCAATGGCCGCCTCAAACAGCGATGGGTCAATCTGGGCAATGGCCTGGCCCTTTTTAACCGGAGAGTTGAAATCCACATATAGTTTCTGGATGGTCCCTGAAACCTGCGTGCCGACCTGTACTGTTACTACGGCAGCCAGGTTACCGGTTGCTGAAACTGCAGATACGAGTGGACCGCGTTCTATTTTGGCAGTTTTGTATACAGCTTCCTTCGGTTTGGTGAAATAGAAGTATCCACCCACAGCCAGGAGAACCAAAATTATAGTAGTCAATGTGATGGTTTTCTTCATTATGCGACCTCATGGACATCGTGTTTACGAATATAAATCAATAGCACATATTGAAGTTATTAACAATTGTAAAGCATTGTAATAATGTAATATTATGTTTAAACAGCTCGCTTGAAACAGGAGTGTGCCCAGAGTTCAAGATAACAGTTGTTTGTGAAACAACGATGAATGAATTGAGATCGATTGTGAATGTGCATGGATAGGTACAGGAAAGGTTCGTATATCAAAAATCAGGATGACCGCTTTTTTCTTAAACGGTTGGTTTTTCTTGTGAATGATTTTGCTGGCGGTCGATATGCGCAGTCTTTGGGTAACCAGCGCAGTGTAGCTACAAGTTCAGGTGTTAATTGCACACAGTCAGGGTTTATCTCGAAACGGCGTTCAAATATTTTGCAGCGACGGGTTTCAAGATCAAGATATTTGCAGGCATCATCGGTATAGATAATTCTGCCGCGTGAGTCTTCGAGCTTCTCCAGGCAACAACGTCCACACTGGTTGCAGATGGTATCCCAACCGTTTTCATTTATAGCTGTATTGTTCATGAAGTCCATGAGAAGGGCGTTGTTTAGCGATGTAGCAGTCAGAGCAGGCAGTTGAAGTACATTACAATTGCTGCTCTGACTGCTTTAACACAGAGTGTTGAATTACTTTTCAAAAATAGCAATTGCATCCGGTACAGCCTTTTGCAGGGCGGACTTAATAGCTTCTTTCAAAACTCTGGTGGCCAGAAGATCTCGGTCTTTGATGGAGGTTTCAGATGATTTGGACTGGTACTGCAGCTTTTTGACCAGTTGGCCATTTTTATAGATGTCCAGCGAGACGATCAGTGTGCAGGTCGCCTTGATGTCTGCGATATCAGACAACTGATCCAGTATTACCTCCACATTGGTCATTACGATTGACTTTGCAGAATCTGTCGGGCGCACTGTTGCTGAAACTACAAAATAACCTGCTTTTTTGAGTTCCTGGCTAAAGGCATCTTTAACAATTTCGGTTGCTGAAGTCGTACTATGTATTTCATCTATTTTTTTGTTATCGTCATTCTTTACAGTTCCAATGACCCATTTGATATTTTCAGCTTTTGTCTGTTGATCGGCAGCAGAAATCAGGTGCAAGGTTCCGGAACCTCCCCGTACCGTTGTCGTAGGTTCATAGAGTATGGAGACATCTTTTGCATAGCGGACACATCCGGAACTGAAAAAGGTAACCAGCAGAAGTGTAATCAGAAGGAACAGCTTTCTTGTTTTGAATGTATTCATTTGTTACTCCTTTTAGTATGGAAACTTGTTTTACAAATTTGGCGCGCTATTTGACCGGTGCCAGTTGTTGAGTTTGTTCTTGAATTACAGGAGGCTGAATCGGTTTTATTGGTGGTACTGGTGGTTCAATAGGTTGTATCGGTTGTATCGGTTGTATCGGTTGTATCGGCTGTATCGGCTGTTCTGTAAGTGTTGGTGATTGACTTGGTGTTGCCGGTACTGGTGGTGGTTGTGGTTGTACAGCCTTAGCAGACGGTTCTTGGGGCAATGATTGGACTGACTGAACAATAACAGCTTTTTCGAGGCATTGGCCGACGGAACCTTCTGCGCAGACCCGTTTGTCAACCCAGATCGCGTTGTCCAGAATAGCCCCTTTCATATCTACCGCAGTTATTGCCGACTGAAAGAAGCTGGTCATTTTCAGGTTGGCCCCCTTTAGGTCGACTCTCTCCATGTTCGATTCGGTGAAGTCTGCTCGTTCCAGATTGGCTTTACTCAGGTTGGCACCTTTCAGGTTTGCTCTGCTCATATTCAGTCCGACCAGACTCAACCCGCTAAGATTTGAGCCGGACAGGTCGCGTGATGTTCTCAAGATAGACATAACCTGAGGAACAGTCATTTTTACATTGGGAGCAAGCTCTCTGAAGGACTCGTCGTCATCGAACTCTTTTCGGGTTTTCTTTTTAGGTTTGGGGGCATTCTTATCAGAGTCTGAGATTTGCTCCGGCAGTACTGCTGTTGGTGTTTCTGGTAGTGTTCCGGAAACACCAACATCCAGGTTGTAAGAATCCTCAGCCGAGGCTGTTATAGAGGTGATCGGAATTGAAATTAAATAAAGTAAAAAACATGCAAGTGAGATTAAATTATAAGGTGGCGACATTGTTACCCCTTGGACTGCTTTGAATCAAGCTGCAAGCTTAGGATCCGTTACAAAATAACCTAATCATCTTGCATTTCATCTTCGTGCCATCTTTGACCGATCATCAATCACCAAACCCTCAGCGTAGAACGACTACGCCTCCGGTTTGGTTCAATCTGACCGGCCAAATCTAACCCAAATCTGAACGCAATTTTGACCATGTTATTTTGTAACACATCCTAAGATAACACTAATCACTAAAAATAGAAATAGAGTGCTGTAGATATTCTGAATTGCTACTAAACCGCATATGTGTCGATAATATGGCGTGCTATGCTTCGCTTTGGTGGCAGGATTGGAAGCTGATTCACATTGAACCATTGCGCATCTTCCAGTTCATTATGGTTAACTGAAATTTCACCGCCAGCATAGTCGGCCACAAACCCGGCCATCATCTGGGCCGGGAAGGGCCAGTTCTGGCTGCCGGTATAGCGAACGTTTTCTATTCGAATGCCGGTTTCTTCAAAAACTTCGCGGACAGCGCATTCTTCCAGCGACTCGCCGAAGTCCACAAAACCGGCTACCAGGCTGTATCTACCAGGAATCCATTCTGCTTCGCGGGTAAGCATCACCTGGTCGCCCCGTTTAACCAGTATGATTGCGCAAGGGTGAATATGCGGATAGTGTTCAGCTTTACAGCCGCTGCATTTTCTGCCCCAAGTGCCATAAACAGGTTCTGTAAGGCTGCCACAACGGGAACAGTGTCCGCTCTGTCCAATCCAGTGCAAGATCTGTTTGGCCAATCCGCCCAGTGTCATGATTTGAAAATCCATGCGGATGTCAACGGTTGTGAACATCTCGGTTGTATAAGTGGAGTCAATTGTCTGGCTGGAACTGATATTGAAAGCTCGTAGCGGCTTACCCTTCCAGTTGCCTATGAAAATCGGGGAGGACAACGGTGTCAACCAGGCGGGCAAATCTCCTTCGAGAAGACTAAGTAGTCCGTTTTTTTCCTTCAAAACCAGGCTGTTACCCTGGATAATTATCCAGTAACCTGCTTCAGCAGGCTGATCTGGTTGTTGTTGTCCAGGCGTAAAATCGTTTTTAATCATGGAGAAATTGTAGGGGAGGTTGATCTGTTCTGGAAAAGACATAAAGTTCCTCAGGAGTGGATTATATTGGAGTAAAGTATTTTATAAACGACATTTTTTGTATCAATATATAGGTGCTGCTGTCAAGGTACGCGGTCAGGCTTGACGGATGGAGAAAAAATTAACATAATGGCTGCAATGTTTACTTTCAAACTTCCATCAATAAATCTTGTTGTACTGCTGGTCCGTTTGTCCCTGTCAATCCTTCTTTTCTGGTATCTATGCTGCCTGTTTGTATCCCCTGGAAATGGAACTGCTGTTAAGGATGTCTCCTTTCCGGCGGGCAGTGGGATCAGAAAGCTGGCAGCAGAACTTAAGGCGGCTGGAATTGTCCGTAGTTCCTGGCACTTCATTCTGGTCAGCAGACTCAGGGGGCAGGCGCAACGTCTCAAGGCCGGAGATTATCGTCTTAATGACTCTATGGATGTCACAACTATCTTGAATAAGCTGGTTAACGGGGATGTGGATTTCCGTCGCTTTGCTCTGCCGGAAGGTTATTCAATTTATCAGGCAGCAGAACTGCTGGAGCAGAAGGGTTTTTTTAGCAAGGATGAATTTTTGAAAGCCTGTCGTGACCCTCAGGTGCTGTCAGGGCTGGGTATTCGTTCTGAAAGCGCTGAAGGGTATCTTTATCCAGCTACCTACAACCTGACAAAAACCGGCACTGCAGAACAGCTAGTCTCCCAGATGACCCAGCGATTTGAAAAGGCTTTTACCGGGATTGGTTCAGGATCTTCGGCAGTTTCCAGGCATGAGGCTGTTATACTGGCTTCCATGATCGAAAAAGAGGCTGTAACGGCAGAAGAAAAGCCGCTGATATCTTCAGTGTTTCACAACCGGTTGAGAATCGGAATGCCGCTGCAGAGTGATCCCACAGCGGTTTACGGTGTGCGGGCATTTAGCGGAAAAATCAAAAAAGCGGATATTCTGCGCGAATCACCATACAATACCTATCAGATCAAGGGGCTTCCTCCCGGTCCCATCGGTAATCCAGGTGCAGATGCCATCAAGGCGGCGCTGAATCCAGCAAAAACACCCTACCTCTATTTTGTTGCCCGCCAGGATGGTACCCATCAGTTTTCCAGTTCCCTGGCGGAGCATAATCAGGCTGTCAGGCAGTATCTCAGGTAGGGCCGGTACTCGGGACTCGGAGTCCGGGACCGGTAAAAACGTCAAGCAGTTCCTGGTCCCTGGTCCCGAGTCCCGGCCTTCAATCATCCAGCCCTTTATCAGCATCCTCAATCAGAATTTCCAGTTCAGCCAGTGTAATCTCCTTAACCCCCAGGCAGTGTGCCTCCGGTGCTGCTATCAGGCTGATACCCGGATCAGGAATCATGTCTTTTCCTGCTTTTTTACAGGCCAGATTGGCAAGCCTGACAATGATCAGCAGAATGTCGGTATTGTCAAAATCTTCTCTGTGGTGGTTAATGGCGATGTTGCCATATGATTCGGGAAGCGACCAGGTTTGCATCAATCTAAGGCCGACCTCTTCATGCATACGAGTCATGACCTCGTTGATCAGTGTTGCTGAAAAAGTTGCTGTTGTTTCCTTGTTGCTGCTGATATCGTCCAGCACTTTAAGGATTGCCAGCTTGCCGATATCGTGGAGTAGTCCGCCCATAAAGGCTTCTGAAACCAGATTGGTATAACCGGTCTTTCGCGCCAGCCATTTAGCTCCAACCGCACAGGAGAGGGCGTGTGACCAGAGATCCTGCATATATTTATTGAGGATGACATTTTCTGATTTATAAATTTCAAGCTGTGAGGCCACCATGGCTAGATTGGCAATTTCCTGGGCTCCCAATCTGATTACAGCGTCTTTAATTGTGGCTACTTTAGACAGGCCAGCATAGAAAGACGAGTTTGCCACCTTCAACACCTGGCTTGACAGTGACTGGTCTTCACTGATCTGTTCTATGATCTGATCAATCTTGAATTCACGATTGGATAGCATCTGTTGGAGTTTCACTGCAACAGAATGGAAAACCGGCAGGTTGTTAAGGTCACCGGCCAGGTGCTCATTGATCAGCTCGACGAGCGGTTTTTCTTGTTTCATTGCTTGACTCCCAATAATCTTTTTAGCTCCTGCAGTGACC
>Ga0105048_10019201_pt1 | contig 10486 bp, 10 predicted proteins | sample MAT05_FD_78382 | JGI IMG/M metagenome (GOLD analysis project Ga0105048, IMG submission 78382) | Freshwater microbial communities from Lake Fryxell liftoff mats and glacier meltwater in Antarctica - MAT-05 | ecosystem: Environmental > Aquatic > Freshwater > Ice > Liftoff microbial mat | place...
TGGTTGCATCAATTGCAAATACATTACCCTTTAGCCATAAATCAAGATCATCATCATTGATATATAATTTTTTTACTTCTTGAATAAGTGACATTGCAAGGTCTTCATAAATTTGAGAAGATCGACTTTCATTTGTTCTTGCAATTGAGTTAAGAGAAACAATTTTTCCAATTTCAAGATGATAAGCTTTCCCTGAATTTGCATTTAAGCACAACATGGTATCTGTCATACTTTTTCTATAAGTTCATTGTCTAAAGGCCGTGCATAAATATTGCTTCCAGCAAGTAAATTCGCGGTTCTTGTAATCTCCAGAATGAGTGTCTACAAGGGTTTGAAATTGTTTATGCGAAATTAATCCAATTAACTGAGAAAAAATGGAACTGCCTTGATTCATGTTGCCGATTTACAGCAATATACAATTTTTTAAAACCTCAAAAATTCAAATCGTTTCCAAGTAAAAAAATGCTGCAGCACAATAGTAGTAAATCTTACAGAAGAATCAAATTCCTCGTAACGCAACGCTGGTGACAAAATAGGTAGTCCAATATCGACAATAGCCTCACTGGACTATTCTCTTAGTGTAAAGGCATTTACCATTGTAAAATTATCAACTAGGTGGGCGCTATTTAAGAATTACAGTTGGTATAAGATTGGTTATTTTCTGCTCTCAGTTTTCAATATTAATTTTTAAAAAACGTTGGAGCAAGAGGAACTTTTCCTCTTTTTTGTTTTCGCGAACCGAACCAGGTCATCTCTTAGGCAATTAAAACGTAACAAAGCGCAGCGAGGTGGAATCTCATCTCGGCGAAGATTGATGTCCTAAGGCATTTATATACTCAAATCACGCTTCCGATAGTTATTGGAAAGAAAGCGATAAGTTTTTTCATCCAAAGAAATTCCCTTTCTTTCGCGTCCCTATGGGAGTAATCACGAGAGCGAATCCTAATCAAACTGTCTTAATGAGCAATTTGGGATTAAAGAATTCTATGGGCTCTTTAATAAATAGTTTTGGTTTAACTTCCCGACCAATATGAGTGAAGAAAAAATTTGTCCTAAATGTCAGTCTAACCTGATTTATCCTTTAGGCAACCTGATGGTTTGCACGCAATGCTTCCATGAATGGAATCCGGAAGAGGAAGTGAGTGAGCTTGAAGCAGCGAGCCTTGGAAAAAGAATACTGGATTCAAATGGGAATGAATTACAAAACGGCGATTCCGTTATTTTGATTAAAGATCTTCCCGTAAAAGGAGCACCAAAACCACTCAAGGCCGGAACGAAAGTGAAGAATATTCGACTAGTTGAAGGTGAACATAATATCTCGTGCAAGGTCGAAGGCTTTGGAGCCATGGGTTTGAAATCGGAATTGGTGCGTAAAGCTTAGTTGTCTTTATTATTGTAATACCGATTACACAGAAGAAATAGTGCAATTTCGCCATTTAGTCTCATTAGACTATGTTGAATGTGTATACTATATTATATCGGCATTAACCATTGCATACTTATCAAATAACTCGGAGCCATTTTATAATTACAATTGGTATAAAATGAGGATTTTTGTGCAGGTTTTGTGTTCTGTTGACTCACATTCACACTCACTCATCCACTAAAATTATCGCTTTTTTAACCTTTCCACCAATTTTTGTTCTCCATCTAAAATCAAAAAATAAACGCCTGATGGCAATGTTTCAACGCGGATGTTTGTGGCGAGTCAGTTCAATTTTCCTGAGAGCTCAATTTTTCCTGCAACGTCAGTGATTGAGTAATAGGCATTGTTGAGGTTTAAAGAAGATTGAATGGAAATGACATCGTTGGCAGGATTTGGATAAAGTGATATTTTATTTTCCACTGTAAATTTGCTTCTTCCCAAAACAAAGGCTTGTTGGATTTCTTGCCCAGAAAGTTTACGCCTATATATTTTGTAGTCGTCAATTTGTCCATCTGAATATTCGTCAGGCCCGGCAAGGCTGCGGCCAATGACAAACGATGAAGTAGTATCAGCCACACTGATGGCAGGCGAATAACGTTAGAGCAAACATTTACACCATCAACGTAGAATTTTGCCAACTGTTCAGCCTGACTGTATGTAAAACCAGTGTGAAACCATTGGTCGAAATTCCATGAGAGGTTGCATCCACTCCAATTGGTGGTACTTGATTCATCCGCAAGAAAAAGGATACCCTCTGTTGCCCAGTTCGCTTCGAGCAACCAACCACCATCTGTTATTGAATTGTTTCGTTCAAAAATGGAAAACACATTTCCACTGCTGTGCCACTGATTGATGTTAATCTATGCTGAAATGCTCACTTCATCCACTGCTTGAATGAAATCCATGGTAGGACTTGCAGGGATATCTATGTGGCTCGTTGAACCATTAAACCTATATCAACTGTTTTGATCCCCATAACCATTGGTGTCAACAACGATATCGAATGCTATACCATGTTTGTCATAGCCGCTGAAGTCCTGAACATCGCCATTGAAGGGTATATATAAGATGAGGTTTTCGTCCGAAACTTGAGCATTAATGATTAATCTCAGCGGAAGAATCAGTAGGGTAAACAAGTGGTTCATATGTTGGGATTTATTATTGCAAAGATGCACTGCTTGCTGCGATAGTCCATCCTCAAATGTGATGATATTTTGCTCTTCGATGAGTCAAAGGTTTACTGTGTTGAACGCTCACAACAAACCAAAAGCCGTTATTAAAAAATCCTTTGTACCAATTAATAACTCCTTTTGCTATTATACTTTCATAGATTTGTCAAAACTGCAAAAAAATATAATGACCACGAATGTTGAAATAAGTGATAAGGAATGAACCGAATTATATTTAGATAATCAGATCACGACATTTCAGAAAATACACTTAGGCTCGCACAAATAATTCACAACCCCATGCACAAAAAAAAACTAACCAGCAAAATAAATAGATTTCCATCCATTGAGAATGGAGCAATTGATATTAGTAATTCGTCTAGAATTCGAGTGGAAATTCTGAAAGAAGGGAACGCAAAGAATAAGTTAATTGCTATTTACAGCAACAACGGAAAGGAAACACAGAAAATACCTGTAACAAGCGCTCAGCTTAATATTCCAATCGTTATTGGTGAAAATAATCAGCTTCATTTTGAGGGTGAAATAGTTGACGACTCAGTGCTTACCTTTCGTTGGGGAGTGAAGTAAAGCGAATCAAAATGGAGCGTTATGATACCCACTCTCCAATCGCTCGATTTTTCGACTCGTGTATGGTTTCTTTTGGTCTGTGACCGCAAAGAGAAAAGGCTTTCATTTGTCACAGAGTATAGATTCAATTATAAGTTTTATGTATAATTGAAAGCTTTCCGCAATTTCATACCAATAGAATTATTAGACTAGTTCAATGACTCTCAAGGTCTCCACAAATGCACGAGTGGCGCCGATTTTTATTCATGCATTCGTAGCGACCAAGTTAAAACTGGCATCGTGGAAAATTAGAATGAGATTTTCAAAAGTATCTTCTTCTAAGAAGTTTTTTAAATTGATACGAATGCATGAATGACACTGATTCTTATTCGTGCATTCGTAGCGACTAAGTTGAAATGAGTTTCGCGAAAAATTAGAATGATATCTTCAAGACTATCCTCTCCTAAAAACTCTTTAAAATTGACACGGATGCACCAATGGTTCCGATTTTTATTCTCGGCAAACCTATCGCCCAAAATTTTAAGTTGGTAGGTTATTTAATTCTTTTTACACTGCAAAGTCCAAGGCTACTTCAGCGGTCGAAGACCAGATTTCTATGGTTCAGAATCATTTTTGGTCGTCTTATGAATTCGGATTATTCTTCGAATACTTTTCCTTCTTTTATAGTTAAAATCTATAGCCTATCGATAGGCCAAATCCGGTATTTTGTTGTGCCAATTTAGAACTCGTTTCGGAATTAATATTGATAAGCCCCAATTGTGAATTAAGCACAAAATTTAGTCCATTTTGAAATTCGTATCCTACAAAAAAGTCTGCTCCGACATCCATTCTTTTGAAATATATGAGATTGTTTGAAGATCCCGCAGGCACATTCTTGACAAGTTCTAAGTCTATATCATTTGGCGCTGAATTCCCGCTGAATGCGGCCTTACCTCCAAAACAGTAGCTTACATAGGGACCAAAGCCTACTAGCAAATGTCCTTGTCCTACCAGCGGTTTGTATTTCAAGTGAAGCGGAAGCTCAACGTAGTTCATGGTTATTTCCCTATCGATGGAATAAGCACCATTATTGTCTATGTAGAGCACCTCGCCCTTTGTTCCTTTAGAAATGTATTGCAAGCCTATCTGTAAATAGAAGTCGGGGGCAATTGGAATTTCACCATTTACTCCAATATGATATCGTAGAACTAAAGAATTCGAGAGCTTGTCTCCTGAAGCATCTTTTCCGTTGATGTTTTGGAAATTGATTCCTCCATAGATCCCAATAGAGCTCTCTCCATTTGGATTCCCTAAGTAAGCATTGTCCTGAGCATTCACAGGGATTATATAGGCTAGAGTTAGGCAGGTGAGTATATATTTTATTTTCATAAAGAGGTGTAATTGATGTTACTAGTTCGTCTGGCTCTGAGCGTCTTCCTGCATTTTTTTATTGGCTGTAATCAAAAATTCTACACGGCGGTTTTGAGTTCTACCATCTTCAGTTTCGTTCGTATAGTTTGGTGCTGATTCCCCGTATCCTTTTCTTGATAATCTTTTTGACGAGATGCCACCTACACTTAAATAGTTAGACACTGATGATGCCCTCCTCTTGGACAAATCCACGTTGTAACTGTCGGTTCCCGAATTGTCAGTATGTCCCTGGACCTCTATGTCGGTGTCTGGATATTTATTTAAGACGGTGATTAGTTTCTCCAAACTTCCTTTAGAACTAGGATTCAAATCCGATTTATTTATATCGAACAGGACTTTATCGCTGAACTCGACAATGATCCCTTCTCCAACCCGGTAAACTTTAACGCCTGGAATTGTATTTTGAATTTCTTCCGCTTGTTTGTCCATTTGCCTTCCTATTACTGCGCCTGTTGCGCCGCCAACGGTAGCTCCAATCAGTGCGCCAAGAGCGGTGTTTCCAGACGCCCGGCCCACTACAGCTCCAATTGCTCCGCCTCCTGCAGTGCCTATTAAAGCGCCTTTCTTGGTGCGATTCATTGTCTTGCATCCCATGCCGATGACACATGTAAGTAATAAACTAACAGTTATAATTTGTAGTGTTTTCATGCTCTTTGTTCTTTCATTATTTTTTGCGCAAGGTCATTCCAATCTAAAATCTGTATGTTATATTCTAAAAGGGAGTCGTTACATCATTGTCACATTTGTAGGATGCAGAGGAAGGCACAATTCGATGAATTTGGGGCTTTTTTATTTTTTCTTTCGCACGAGTTTTGGGCCCGATCGCATTTCTTTATGTCTTTGACCGTGAATACAAAAGAACCTCTATGGGTTAAGGTAAAGAGTTTAACATTTGAGATTTATACATAATCTACAGTCTTTCGCTATAGCACTTTTATCTTCAAACAGGATTCAATGGGCTACAGCAAATATTCTTCTTTGGGTTTGAAAATATTTTTAAAAATCACTTAACAGAATTGCCACGAATGCACGAATGACTCCGATTTTTGTTAGTGCATTCTTGGCTATTAGAAGAAACACAAATTCTTATAAGAGTCGGCGTACACAAAAAATTAAGGAATGTTCAAATGAGATAATTTTAAGTAAATTCATTTTGTTTGGAATATCTAGAACTTTTCAACCAAGTCGTTGTTGTGAAGATTTATAAATAAAAACTTAATAAAAATGAAAACAATGAAAAATGTATTTGTAGGTTTATTTTGTCTTGCATCTTCTTTAGCATTCAGCCAAACAAAGGACGTAGTTGACATCGCTATTGCATCAAAAGACCACACAACGCTCGTAGCTGCTGTTAAAGCTGCTGATTTGGTTACTACACTAAAAGGAAAAGGTCCTTTCACTGTATTTGCCCCCACCAACGCGGCTTTTGATAAGTTGCCCGAAGGAACAGTTGCAAGTTTGTTAATGCCGGAAAATAAAGCGCAATTGTCTAAAATTTTAACCTACCACGTCGTTAGTGGTAATCTAGATGCCGCTGCGGTAGTTGCTGCCATTAAAAAAGGAAAAGGCAAAGCTGTTTTAACAACAGTTAGCGGTGGAACCTTGACAGGGTCAATGGAAGGCGACAAAGTTAAACTCACTGACGAATCGGGCAATTCTGCTTTCGTAGTTGTTGCGGATTTAAAAGGCAGCAATGGTGTAGTTCACGTTATTGATGCAGTTGTTCTTCCAAAGTAACAATAAATATCCCAAATTTTACAGCTCCTTGAAGAAATTCTTGGAGCTTTTTTTTTGATTGATTCTCCGCCATCTCTAATGCGGAATATTTCAAATTGTAATTAATGCCGTTTACACATTCAACATGGTTCTACACAGTGTGGCTTTAGGATTAGTCCAATTCCGTTTTGATGCATTGTACTAATCATCAATCGCAAGGCATTTACCATTTTAACTTATAAAATGGTTTAGACCATTTTATAAATTACAGTATTGTAATATCGGCCTTGTGTTACTGAACTATTTGAATGTAGTTATTGCATTATAAGTGCAATTTACACCAATCGAAATTGTTAAATGGTCAAAAGATTTTGATAACCTTACAATAGTTATTGCCGAAATGACAAAATACAAGTCCAACGAGTATTCTATCTAAATTGGACTTTCTATTTATATAATCGGTTTTATTTTTGAGTCTTTAGAACAAATTAATAATTGCTTTTGATTTAAAAGTTAATTCGTTGGATATTTTTGTAAATTTTAGCAATTTTTCTTATTTAAATAGTCCAAAGCTATTTAATAATTTTACAACGTGATCCTCTACAATGGGGGAGATTGTAGAGGATCACTTTTAATAATCTCAGTTTTTGGAAAAACAGTCAAATTGTTTTTTTCAAAAAATTTCAGTTCTTACATTAAATAGTTGGGCATCTTCAAAAAACAAATTATGTCTCTAGAGTGAGTTTTTAAATAGTCAAATCCATAAAAAGTATTACTTTTATGGAATACAATCCATGTTTAGTTTCCCCGCAATTTTTAACGTGAATGATTGAAAGAACATTACTAAAAATCCTTGAAAAAAGGATTGAATATAAAAGGCTTTGATTCTGTAAGGTCCACGGCAGACAGGCAAAACCACCTTGGCCAAAGCTCTGGCAACCCAACTGCAACAGCCATTTGAATACTTCAATTGTGATTCTGTTGTAACAAAGTCGCTGTGGAAAGTAGAAAATATAGCAGCCCTTAGACAAAGTGTTGGCACCAACAAAGTTGTCATTCTGGATGAGGCACAAATGATTGAGCACGTGGGAATTATTTGTAAACAGCTTATTGATGCTGACCTTGGAATTCAATTTCTAATTACAGGGTCTTCTTCACTCAACATTGCCGACAAAACTCAAGAGTCCTTAACAGGCCGCAAATGGGAATATTTTTTATACCCCATTAGTTGTCCAGAACTTATGAATCATCTGGGCATTCCTACCTTTCTTCAATCCTTGCAACAACACTTGGTGTTTGGCATGTACCCAGAAGTAGTTACTCACATGAGCGATGCTAAAGAAGTACTTTCAAATATCGCAAGCAGCTATTTGTACAAAGATGTTTTAGCTCTGGTGGGCTTAAAAAAACCACAATTGCTGGAGAAAATTTTAAAAGCATTGGCTTTGCAGGTAGGCATTGAAGTTTCCCTCAACGAATTGGCATCTTTGGTTTCTGCAGATGTAAAAACAGTAGATAGCTACATCTATTTGTTGGAGCAGGTTTTCGTTGTGTATCGGTTGGGCACCATTAGCAGAAATGAACGAAACGAAATAAGTACAAAGAAGAAAATTTACTTTTACGACAACGGAATTCGAAATGCTCTTCTGGGGAACTTTGCCCCTGTGGCTGCAAGGCAGGATGTTGGTGCATTGTGGGAGAATTTTTTGATCACAGAGCGAAAAAAAGTCCTTCAATACAATGGCTTCCATGGGCGTACCTATTTTTGGAGAAACAAACAGCAGGCAGAGATTGATTATGTGGAAGAGATTGATGGAAAAATATATGCTTATGAATTCAAATGGAATCCCCTTACCAAAGTGAAATTTCCGGCAGCCTTTCTGGAAAAATACAAACCCATTGAAACAAAAGTGATTCATCCCGAAAATTTTTGGCAATGGTTAAATGAGTATCCTTCTTAATCAAATTTTATAATGGCATTTCAAGCTAAGAAAATTCGAAAGATTAAAAGTATGCATACAAAAATTCATATGACGCTGATATTAAGTCTGTTTATTGGGGTAACCAGTTATGCTCGACCACCAGAAAAAAGTAGTTTTGACAAAATATTGCAACCTTTCTTAACTACCAAACCAACAAGACAAGGCACAGTATTAAAATTGTGTTATGATTTGGTGGAAGCAGACGGTGCAAGATTCTTCATAAAACTCCCAAAGCAAACAGTAACGTTATGAAAGCCATTTTAGCAATAGGTATTCTTTGCACGATCCAAAATCTGTGTGTTAGTCAGGATTTCACAACCTGGGATCAACAAATTGATTCACTTAAAATACGATTAAAAAATCCGACCGACACGGTAAAAGCCGATGCATTGCTCGAATTGGGTAGAGTGTTTACCAATAAGGGATGGTCTTGCACGAATAGCGGCCAATTTGCAGATGCTTATGATGCATTTACATCTGGTTTCGATTTGCTGGAGGATTCGGGCACAGCGCAATTGTTTCGTAAGAAGGAACTAAATGGCAATTGGAAAAAGAAGTATTGGAGCACCTTAACAAATATGTATTTTAACTACGGCCACCTCATGGGAGCTACTGAAAACATGCCCGAAGGCAAACGCTATTATCAAAGAACATATGCACTTGCCAAAACACACGATGATGTTTTGAACATGGCGTATTCAAAATCTGCAATGGCATTGGCCTATTTGGAACAAGACATGCCAGACTCAGCACAAACGGCTATTGACGAAGCCATGTCATACCCGCCGGAATTGTATGATTATTCCAATTACTCAACCCTTCTTTACATTCAGGGAACTGTAAAACACGCCAGAAGTGAATTCCAAAGTGCACGTACTTCCTTCATTAAAGGTCTGATACCTGATCGTGAAACGGACGGAGCGCTTTTTCACATGGCTATAAATTCTCTCGGAATTTCTAAAACCTACCAGTCGCTCAATATGCCCGATTCGAGTTATTTCTTCGGGTTGCAGGCATTGATCGCTCTCAAAAAAATTAAAGAAATTAAAATGTTGAAAATTGACCTGGCTTCTGGCTATGAAAATCTGTACCAGCATTTCAACACATTTGGAGAACGCGACAGTGCATTCAAATACCTAAAACTAGCAAGCACAGAAAGGAATTACTTCTCGCAGAAAACCATACGCAACATGGCTTTATTTCAAGAAGCCCTCTTGAAAAAGCAACTGGATATTAAAGAATTGGAAAAAGAGACCATCCAGGCGCAAGGCAGAACGAGAACTTATTACCTTGCTTCAGTCATTGGTTTTTTCTTAATTCTAGCCATTGCTCTTTACATGGGCTTTCGCCAAAAGCAAAAAGCCAATGCAGTTCTGGCGAAACAAAAAGATGAAGTCCAGTCAGCTTTAAGCCAACTCAAATCCACCCAAACTCAACTTGTTCAGCAAGAAAAATTAGCTTCATTGGGCGCTCTCACTGCCGGCATCGCTCATGAAATTTAAAATCCATTAAACTTCGTAAACAACTTTAGCGAACTTAGCAATGAATTAATAGATGAAATGAATATCGAATTAAATAAAGGTGAATTCGAAGAAGCTAAATCCATTGCAACCGACATCAAACAAAACTTAGAAAAAATAAACCATCACGGCAAGCGTGCCGATGCGATAGTAAAAGGAATGTTGCAACACAGCAGAAGCAGCAGCGGTGTTAAAGAACCAACTGATATTAATGCTTTGTGCGATGAATATCTGAGACTTTGCTACCATGGATTGAGAGCGAAAGACAAATCATTTAATGCCAATTTGATAACAGATTTTGATGCGAGTCTTCCCAAAATCAATATCATTCCACAAGACATGGGAAGAGTGATTTTGAATTTATTGACCAATGCGTTTTATGCTTGTACTGAGCGAAGTCGAAGTGACAGTGGCTACGAACCAACTGTTTCAATAAGTACAAAACAACTTGAAGACAAGGTCGAAATCAGGGTTTCAGATAACGGAAACGGCATTCCTCAGAATATTATTGACAAAATTTTCCAACCGTTCTTTACCACCAAACCAACAGGACAAGGAACGGGATTAGGATTGAGCTTGAGTTATGATATTGTAAAAGCGCATGGTGGGGAGTTGAAAGTTGAAACGAGTAAAGGCGAAGGTTCAACTTTTATTATTCATTTTCTCAACAAAACA
>Ga0105048_10019202_pt1 | contig 10485 bp, 5 predicted proteins | sample MAT05_FD_78382 | JGI IMG/M metagenome (GOLD analysis project Ga0105048, IMG submission 78382) | Freshwater microbial communities from Lake Fryxell liftoff mats and glacier meltwater in Antarctica - MAT-05 | ecosystem: Environmental > Aquatic > Freshwater > Ice > Liftoff microbial mat | place...
CATGATTCCCACCCACTTCTACGAATCGCTGGGGGCTCAGGTCGTCCGTCCGTCGGTTTTTGTGGAAAAAGAGGCGTGCCTCGACACGGATCCTCTGGTAATCTTGAAGCCGGGATGATTGCGATCAATAAGTCCCACCCCGCCGAGCTTCCGACTTTTGCTCCCACCCCGTATCCCGTTTGCAGGGATTTTGAAGTCATCGCGAGAACGTACCATGAGGCATCCAATGTCCGAGGCTCCGTGGGCACGCCTGTTCCTGTTGGTCAATTCTTTCGTGTTCGCCTTGTGTCATTTTTGCGTCTTTTCCGACTTGCACGCTGCCGAGCCGTTCCAAGACAAGGTCATGCCATTCTTGAAAACCTACTGCGTGGAGTGCCACAACGGGAAGAAGAAAAGCGGTGATCTGGACCTCACGCGATTCAGCTCGGTCGACAAGATCCTGGGTGACTTTCGGCAGTGGGAGCACGTGCTCACTTTTCTCAAGAAAGAAGAGATGCCCCCTGCGAAGTCGAAGCAGCCGTCGGCAGAATTACGGTCTGAGATTCTCACGACGTTAGAGCAAGTGCTTTTGGCAGAGGCCCGCAAGATCGCGGGCGATCCCGGTGTCGTTCCGCCTCGGCGATTAAGTAATGCGGAATTCGACTACACCGTTCAAGACCTCACCGGTGCCGACATTCGCCCGGCAAGCTCTTTTCCGGTCGACCCCGCATCGGGTGAGGGCTTCAACAACACCGGCGAAGCTCTGACAATGTCTCCCAGTCTGTTCAAGAAGTATTACGCCGCGGCTGAACTCGTCGCGGATCATGCTTTACTGACATCCATGGGGTTGAAGTTCGCTCCTCACACCGTGGTAACCTTCGCCGACCGTCAAAAGTATTACGAACAGGCCATTCTTCGCTTCTACGATCATCATGCGATCGACTATGAAAAGTGCTTGTCAACATTGTGGTTGTACAAATATCGAGCCACCGCAAAAAAAGAAGCCACACTAGAAGACTGGGCCAAGGAAGCGAGGTTGAGCCCGAAGTATCTGCGATCGTTATGGAACGCATTGGAAGGAGATTCGACTGACAAGTTCTTAATTCGCTGGGTACGAGAGCGCTGGAATGCTCTGCCGACTCCAAAAAACCCTGCCACGCCGACTGTCAGTGAAGTCCAGTCACCAGTACGAGCGATTGCTGCCGAGATTCGACGTCTCAGTCAGTTGCTATGTGCGGTAGAAACACCAGCCATCGTTGCCAACGCTGGCAACGGCCCCATCGAACACCTTGCGCGGCGAGGCCGCACGGCAGAATCGCGGGATACGTTCGACAAAGGCGCGCTGAATCGCAAATCAACCACCCCAGATATTCCGGACATCGCCCGAATGTTGTTCGACCCGAAGCACCCCGACGCTTCTGAGAGTGAAGCATCCGGAATCGCGTTTTGCAAGCTGTTCCCGAACCGCTTTTTCTATGTGGATTCCACCCGCGGGCTCTCGGCGGGTTTCCACCTGATCGAAGGATTTTTTCGCGATGATCGACCGTTGTTCAACTCTGTGCTCAGCGACTTGGATAAACGGGAACTGAACCTGATGTGGGAGGAACTCTATTTCGTTACGGGCATCTGGGAAAAACTGCTTCGCGGATTTGTGTTCTTCGAACGATCCGAGCGGAACTTTTTGAAACACGCTGACTTTGACAGATTTCGGGAGGAAGATCCAGACTTGGTCAAAGATGAGACACTGGTACGGTTTAAGGAAGTGTACCTGAAGCGGTCGAATGTCAAGGCCACGGGCGAAGACCTTGCAAAGCATCCGATTACAGTGTTTTTCGAGGACATTCGCAACGGCTTACGTCGCCGTTCCGAAACGTTGAAACGTGCAGAGTCGATTTATCTCATGGACTTGATGAGGTTCACCGAGAAAGCCTTTCGTAGATCGTTGACGGATGCAGAACGCCAAAAGCTAGTAAAGTTCTATGTCGAAGTCTGTCGCGATAAAGATCAAGGTGTTGATGCAGCAGTGAGGGCTTCCATCGTTCGTGTGTTAGTGTCGCCGCATTTTTGTATGCACATTGATCCGACACCGCCCGGGGATTCCGTCGCTCCACTTTCGGATATTGCACTGGCATCGCGGCTTAGCTATTTCATCTGGGCCAGTGCTCCGGACGATGAGTTGATCGCCATCGCCAAAGCCGGGAAACTCCGCGATGAACGAGTATTACGTGAGCAACTGCGTCGAATGCTGGGCGATCCCAAGGTGAGCCGCTTCGCATTAGAATTTTTTGGACAATGGCTCGGATACCGCGATTTCCTAACGCAGGAGTCAGTCAATCGACAGTCGTTCCCCACGTTTGACGATGCCTTGAAGCAAGCAATGTTCCAGGAACCGACGAAGTTACTAACTTTCTTGATTCAGAACGACCGACCCATTACTCAGTTATTTAACAGCGATACCACATTCGTCAATAAGAAACTCGCCCAGCATTACGGTTTGCCATTCCGCGGGACGACGGATGATTGGGAACGATATTCCGGTCTGCACGACAAAGGCCGTTCGGGAGTATTGGGCATGGCCGTGTTTCTGACGAAGAATTCTCAGCCGCAGCGAACCAGTCCCGTGAAACGGGGTTTCTGGGTTGTCCACAAGATCCTCGGCGAACACATTCCACCACCTCCGCCCGATGTTGCCGTGCTACCTTCCAAGGAGACGGACACCAACGGCAAAACAATTCGCCAGTTGATGGCAATGCACGTCGAGGATGCCAAGTGTGCTCGTTGCCATCTGCGCTTCGATTCAATCGGCTTGGCGATGGAGGGCTTCGACCCGATTGGCCGAAACCGGGCGAAAGATCTTGCGGGTCGGCCAGTCGACAACGCGGTCACGTTGCCGAACGGGAAAGAAAGCCGCGGCGTGCCGGAGTTCGGACAATATCTAGCAACGAGTCGCAGGGCGGAATTCACCAAGACGCTATGTCAGAAGTTCCTAGGCTATGCCCTCGGTCGCTCGTTGCAGTTGTCCGATCAGCCGCTACTTGAGAAGATGCAGGCCGATTTGAAGTTCAACGATGACAAACTTTCCACACTATTCGAACTCGTGGCGACGAGCCCCCAGTTTCGAAATCAGCGTTGTCAGGATTTCGCACTCACTAAATTCAAAGCCGAACTACCTTCTGAGAGAGAACCATGACCACAAACAAAGTTTCGCGTCGAGTGCTGCTCCAAGGGCTGGGCGCAACAGTAGCGTTGCCTTGGTTGGAGTCAGTTTCCGTGCTTGCAGCGGAACCGGCCATCAAGTCGAAGGCGGCCCAGCGATTCGCCTGCCTGTTTATTGGCGATGGCATTTCGCCCTCACAATGGTGGGCGAAAGGCAAGGGCACGGAGATGGAACTCGGCTCGAGCCTGGAGCCACTTGCCGCGTTCAAGGAGAAGATCAACGTCATCAATGGGCTCTGCAACAAGGAGGGTGATGGCGGTCACGCGAAGTGTACCGGCAACATTCTCTCCGGTGCAGCCCTCCAACGCGGTCGCACCATCAAGGGTGGCGTCAGCATGGATCAATTGCTGGCGAAGCACTACGAAGAAGAGACCGTACAACCGAGCCTCGTGCTCGGTTGCGAGCAACCGGTCAGCGGCTTCCACGAAAGTCAGTATTCGATGGTGTACGCCTCACACATCTCGTGGCGAAACCCGGATTCGCCGATTCCGATCGAACTCTACCCGTCGCTTGCGTTCGATAGTTTGTTCGGCGGCAAGGCCGGTAAGTTGCAAGGCAGCATCCTGGACGAAGTGCTGCAACAAGCGAATGATCTGACCGGTAAAGTCAGCGGTTCGGATAAAACGAAACTCGATGAATATCTTGCATCAGTTCGCGATACAGAACAGCGCATTCAGAGACTGAACAAGATGGCGAAGGACGACGCGTCAGCCGTGCCACCCGGTCAACGTCCGCCTATCGGCCAACCGAAGGACTTTCGCGAATATACCCGCCTAATGTGCGATATCATTGCACTGGCGTTCCAGACGGACCGCTCGCGCATTGCAACGTTACTCATGTCTCGCGACCTGTCGGGTCAGGTATACCCGTTCCTCGGTGTCCGCGACGACCACCACAGCTATTCCCACGACAATGAAGGTAAGAACTACCAGGCAATCGTTAAGTGTCATGTGGAGCAGTATGCCTACCTGATCAGCAAACTGTCCAAGATGCAGGAAGGCGAACGCACAGTCCTGGACAACTCCTGCATCATGTTCGTTTCGGAACACTGGAATGCCCACAACGGATCCCAAGTTCCCCTCGTTCTCGCGGGCGGCCTCGGAGGCACCCTGGCAACAGGTCGTAGCCTCGATTATCTCAAGGCTGGGAACGACCGACGGAAGTTGTGTAGCCTTTATTTATCCATCATGGATCGCATGGGGTTGAAGGAGCCAGAATTTGGCGATGCGAAGGAGCGGCTGACTGGGATTTGATCTTACCGTTTGTTTTTTAACGCAATCAACAAACACACAAAGTCCGGCTCGGCTCGTCGGACTTGCTCGCTCCTTTCTCTTCGAGGACTTCACATGCTACCTCCGAATGTTACTCGCCGTGGCTTCCTCAAAACTGCCACCGCAGCCAGCGCAGTGCTCGCGGCTCCCAATTTCATTCGTGCGCGGAATGCGAATGAAAAACTCAACATCGCCATCATCGGTTCCGGTGGCCGCGGCGCCTCGAACCTGGCTGGGGTATCCAGCGAGAACATTGTCGCCTTGTGCGATGTCAATAAAGCCGCCGTCGGCAAGGCCGCAGATAAGTTTCCGAGAGCCCGTCAAACATCGGATTTTCGCAAGCTCTTCGACGAGTATGCCAAAGAGTTCGATGCGGTTGTCGTCAGCACCTGCGAGCACACCCATGCGTTCGCTACCTTGGCCGCGTTACAACTGGGCAAGCACGTTTATTGCGAAAAACCACTGACGCACAACATCTGGGAAGCCCGGGTGATTCGCGAGGCTGCCGCGAAGACGAAACTCGCCACGCAAATGGGCACGCAGATCCACGCGGGCGAAAACTATCGACGGGTTGTCGAACAGATTCAAGCAGGAACGATCGGCCCCGTTCGCGAGGTTCACGTTTGGGTCGGGCGGGCGTGGGGCTTGCAATCGACCGCGGATGCGAAGGCGAATAAGGATATCATTCATGTCACCGAACGACCCAAGGAATCAGTCGTTCCACCCGCGGACCTCGATTGGGATCTCTGGCTTGGGCCAGTTCCTGAACGGCCGTTTAACCCGATCTATGTGCCCGGGCCGAATTGGTATCGCTGGTGGGATTTCGGCAACGGCACCATGTCCGATCTCGGAAGCCACTGGAACGATCTGCCGTTCTGGGCGCTCAAGCTCAAGTCCCCGACGACCATCGAAGCGAGCGGCCCTCCACCCCATGCGGAGATTGCCCCGGCATCCATGCAAGCGAAGTACGAGTTTCCTGCCCGCGGTGATATGCCGCCCGTGACGCTGACATGGTATCAGGGGGCAAACAAACCCGCATTACTCACCGAAAAGCAAATCCCACAATGGGGAAGTGGTGTGTTATTCGTCGGCGATAATGGCATGTTGCTATCCAGCTATGACAAGTATGTTCTTTTGCCGGATATTAAGGCAACGCCGATGCAACGAGTTGAGCCGATTCCAAAATCCCTCGGCCACTACGTCGAGTGGATTCACGCCTGCAAGACCGGCTCGCCCACGACCTGCAACTTCGAATACGCCGGGTGGTTGACCGAGTCGAACCATCTGGGCAATGTCGCGTTCCGTGCCGGGAAGAAACTCATTTGGGATGCCGAGAAATTGAAAGCCACGAACTGTCCCGCCGCGGATGCATTCATTCATCGGGAGTATCGCAAGGGGTGGAAGTTGGTTTAGAGTGACGTCCAGCCACTGTTGTCTTTCGCTCCGCGAAAGACAACAGTCCTGAACCTTACAATCGGATGCAACATGCCAACGATACGTCGAATTGCATATCGAGTCTGTGCATTCGTATTGCTCTGGATCGGAACTCCGAGCCACGCCGCGGACCCCGACTACGATCTCGTCCTGCGCAACGGCAAAATCGTTGACGGCACCGGCAACCCCTGGTTTCACGGCGATCTCGCAATCCGCGGCGACAAAATCCTTGTTGTAGGTCGCGTTCCCGAGGGAGCCTCAAAACAAGAGATCGACGCCCGCGGGCTCATCATTACGCCTGGCTTCATCGATATTCACTCGCACTCAGATCTACTTCTCCTCGAAGACGGCAATGCTCCCAGCAAAATCCGACAAGGGGTGACCACCGAAGTCCTCGGCGAAGGCAACTCCGTGGCACCGCACCGTGGCGATCTTCGGCCAGGTGCAACCGATGGCCGATTTGAAACATTGACGCGCTATTTTGAAGCGACAGGCAAGAACGGCATTGCTGTGAATGTTGCCACATACGTTGGGCTCGATAACATCTGGCAATCCGTGATGGGCAAGTCTTATGCTCGACCCACTTCGGCTCAATTCGCCAAGATGAAAGAACTAGTCGACGAATCGATGCGCGAAGGAGCCTTCGGCTTGTCGACCATGTTGGCGATGCCGCCGGGGTCGCTTGCTACCACCGACGACATCATCGAATTGTGCAAAGTCGTGGCAAAGCATGGTGGTATTTATTCCACTCACAACCGTCATGAAGGAACGGGTGTCATTGATGCGGTAACAGAAGCGATCACTATTGGTGAGAAAGCCGGGGTTGCAGTCGACATCATTCACTTGAAAATCGCTGATGAAAAACTGTGGGGAAAGATGGATGCAGTGATCGCCCTGATCGAAGCCGCACGAAAGCGCGGGGTGAACGTTCAGGCCAACGTCTACCCTTACACTCGCGGTAACAACAACCTTGCGAGTATCATTCCTCCATGGGCTCACGAAGGTGGTACTGGGAAAATGCTTGAACGCCTGAAAGACCCCGTTGCTCGGGACCGACTGAAGAAGGAAATTCGCGATGGGTTGCCCGGCTGGTACAACCATTACACCGCCGTGGGAGGGGATTGGTCGCGGATGCTCGTTAGCGGGAAAGGGAGCTTGCAAGGATTGACGATGGACCGGGTCATCGCAGCGAAGAGTCAACACAAAGCTCGCACGCCGGACCCGCTCGATATACTTTTCGACATTTTGATCGCTGAGTATGGTTCCGTACCGACGGTGTATGAACACCACACCGAAAAAGATATGAATCTGGCGATGCAACAACCATGGTGTTCGATTGGCTCGGATGGTTCCGCATATGCAATCGAAGGACCGTTGAAGCGGGGCAATCCCCACCCGCGGAACTTCGGCACTTTTCCTCGCGTGCTTGGCGTGTACGTTCGCGAGCGCAACGTGATCCGTCTTGAAGATGCGGTTCGCAAGATGACATCGTTGAATGCGACAAAGATTGGAATCACCGATCGCGGGTTACTTAAGGCGGGCAACTTTGCTGATGTGACAATTTTCAATGCCGAGAAGGTGATCGATAAATCGACGTATACCGATCCATTCCACTACAGCGAGGGGATTGAGTATGTGATCGTTAACGGCAAACTCGTGTTGGAGAAAGGCAAGCCAACCGGCACGAAACCAGGGAAGCCACTGATCCATCGTTAAAGATTTCGCCCTGCAAGCCAGCCCGTGCTCCACGCGGATTGAAAGTTGTATCCACCGATCCAACCATCGAGGTCGAGGACTTCCCCTGCGAAAAAGAGTCCGGGCGTTCGTTTGCTCTGCATGGTGCGAGAGTCGACTTCGTCCAAGTTTACTCCCCCTGCCGTAACCTCAGCTTTCTCGAAACCGAGCGTTCCTCGTAGCGGAACCCGGAGTCGTTTCACCGTGGCAGTCAGCTTTTGCCGATCGGCCTTACTCAACGCCGCGGCCTTGCGATCGAGCGATAACTCCGTAATGACGAGTAGCTGATCGCAGACGCGCCGTGTCAGTTTTTCCGCTAGCACTCCCGCGAGCAACTTCTTCCCCGAGGCTGCTGATTCCACACGTAGAAACTCATCGAATGTAGGTTCTGTCATTGGTGGTAGTAGATCAATTTCCAATATTAATTTGGATGGCGTTAAATGAGCGCTGACGGCTCGACTCACATCGAGCGGGGCCGGTCCCGAGAGGCCGAAGTGGGCGAAGAGCATCGAACCCCGACGTGCTGTGAGCAGTTTGTTTTCGTCAAAGACTTTCAGCCCGATGTCTGGAAGTGTGATGCCGCGAAGTTCTGCGACCCATGCGGGTTGCACCATCAATGGTACGAGGGCAGGTTTCGTCGGCACGATGCTGTGGCCGAATTGCGTGGCGAAAGTGTAACCATCACCGGTGGTGCCACACCCGGGGTACGATTTGCCGCCGGTGGTCACGAGCACTCGCTCGGTCGTGATGCTTCGTTTTGGTGTGACGATGCGAAACCCACCCTCGGTTAACGGGTGAATCTCGCGGGCCTGTTCTTCAAGCGAGAGAGTCGCCGGGGTTCGTGCAAGTCGACGGAGCAGGGCATTTAGCACATCAATGGCCCGATCGCTGACGGGGAAAATCTTGCCGGTGTCTTCGATTTTCGTGGCGACACCCTCGGCTTCGAAGAAGTCGATCGTTTCGCGAACGCCGAAGGCTGCGAGGGCGGAGTGCAAGAATTTCCCGTTAGGTCCGAACGCTTCGATGATGCCGCGGTTGTCGCAATCGTGAGTGATATTACAGCGAGAGCCGCCGGACATGAGGATCTTCACACCCGCTTTTTTCCCTTTTTCCAACAGCAGAACGCGCCGCCCGCGTTCGGCCGCGTGGATCGTCGCCATCAGCCCGGCAGCCCCGGCCCCAAGGATAATTGCATCGTAATCCCATGTCGTCATTCGGTGCCTCAAGTTCATTCGCGTGTTGCCGTGGCACGCGGTACACTACCGCCGGTCGACCTCGAACATTCCGGAGTACCGCACGATGACGACACGCATTCTCTTACCAACGATGATCGTATTCGTCCTGATGATCAGAATCACGGGTGCAGCCGATCCACCACCAAAAGAGGACATACGCGATTTGAAACTTCGCGACTGGGAGCCGAAATCGTCGATGGTGACGAAAACCACCATCGTCGAGAAACCGATGTTCCCCGTGGTGGACGTTCACAACCACCTGGGCGGCGGAAAAGATCGACTGACGCCGACGGTGGTGCAGAGATACCTGAAGGAAATGTCCGAGGCCGGGGTCCGCACAGTCATTAACTTGGACGGTGGCTGGGGCGACCGATTGAAGGAGACCGTTGCTGCGTTGGACGAGGCTCACCCCGGAAAGTTCCTCACGTTCGCCCTCGTAAATTTTGAGGGGATCGACAATGCGGACTGGGTCAAGACCGAGGCGGCCCGGCTCGAAGAATCGTTCAAGGCGGGGGCCAAGGGGTTGAAGTTTCACAAGACCTTTGGCTTACGTTACCGGTACAAAAACGGGAAATTGATGCCGATCGACGACCCGAAGCTCGACGCTGTTTGGGAAATGTGTGCGAAGTACAAGCGGCCGGTCGTCATTCACATTGCAGACCCCGCGGCGTTTTTCACGCCGTTGGATCGTTTCAATGAACGCTGGCACGAGTTGAACTCCAACCCCGGCTGGCTATTTTTTGGCGAACAATTTCCGAAGCGACAGGATCTTCTCGATCAACTCCATCGCGTCATCGCGAAACACCCGAAGACGACATTCATCAATACTCACTTCGGCAATAATGCCGAGGATCTCGGAGCCGTTGCAGAGAATCTGGATAAGTATCCCAATATGTACGTAGATATCGATGCTCGTATATCGGAGCTGGGTCGGCAACCCTATACATGTCGCAAGTTTTTTATCAAGTATCAGGATCGCATTCTGTTCGGCACTGATACCACGCCGAACCGCGAGGCGTATCGCATCTATTACCGATTCCTCGAAACGGATGATGAATACTTCGATTGCTCCGCGAGCCACCACCGTCAGGGATTCTGGAACATTTACGGGATATTCCTGCCGAAAGAGGTCCTTGAGAAGGTTTACTACAAGAACGCTGAACGCGTGTTGTTCGGGCTTCCTGCATCAGCCGAGGCGGCTAAGCGGGAACTCCACGTCAAGTCAACCGAGGATTTTGAAGTGACAGGCGACGGGGCAAGCGCTGCTTGGAAGGCGGCCGAGTGGGAACCATTACAAAAGCGCAATGCGGAGGGATTGCCATACGAGACTCGCGTGAAAGTGTTGTATTCCAAGAAAGGGTTGTACGTTCTGATGGATGCCACAGACAAAGTGATTACAGCCACGATCAAGGAGGACAATCAGAACCTGTGGTTGGAAGATGTCTTGGAAGTTTTCTTGTGGCCCGATGAACGCGATGCACTTTACTTCGAGTATGAGATTTCACCGTTGAACCGCGAGTTGCCAATTCTGGTGCCTAACCCGAACGGGAAGTTTCTCGGATGGCTTCCCTGGCACTACGAGGGCGGTCGGAAGACGCGAAAGGCGACAACCGCC
>Ga0105048_10019204_pt1 | contig 10485 bp, 8 predicted proteins | sample MAT05_FD_78382 | JGI IMG/M metagenome (GOLD analysis project Ga0105048, IMG submission 78382) | Freshwater microbial communities from Lake Fryxell liftoff mats and glacier meltwater in Antarctica - MAT-05 | ecosystem: Environmental > Aquatic > Freshwater > Ice > Liftoff microbial mat | place...
GGGGTGACGGGTGGAGGCGATACCCATTCAGGGTGAGGCTTGATCCCCCACCCGCGGGCTGCGCCGCGACCTCCCCCCTTGTGGGGGAGGTCGCGGCGCAGCCCGCGGGTGGGGGATCAAGCCTCACCCTGAATGGGTATCGCCTCCACCCGTCACCCCGCCGGCTCGTCCGCCGGGCCGAGCTGGTAGACGGCCTCGATCAGCTGCTTCATCGTCACCGGGCGGACCATCACCGTCCCGTGCGGGTGGTCGGTCGCCCGGCCCGCCCACCCCGCCTGGTCCTCGGACAGGATGAGCACCGCCGCCACGTCCACCCCGGCCGCGTCCGACTCGCGCAGCACCCGGTTGAAGGCCGAAATCCCGTCCGCCCCGACCGTCCCGGCGTCCACGATCAGGGCGTGGTACGGCTTGTCCTGGAACCGCTTCAGCGCCTGGGCCGGGTCGATCGAGATCAGCACCCGGTAGCCGTGGGCCTTGAACTTCTCCCGGAAGGCGTCCTGCAACTTGGCGTTCGACTCGACGGCGAAGAGCGTCTTCGGCCCCTCCGGCACCCGCGACCGGACGTGCAGGACCGACGCCCCGCCCAGCTCGACCCGGCACTGGCGGACGCCGTCGAGCAGCTCCGTCGGCGTCTGGAACCGCTCCTTCGGGTCGAACGCGACCATCTTGGCGAGCAGCTTCTGCAACTCGGTCGGCAGCCCGAGTTCCGGGCCGGTCTTGGCCAGCGTGGTCTCGACCTCCTCGTACCGGCGGGCCGCCATCCGCACCTGCCGGTCCTTCGTCACCGGCATGAGCGACAGCCCGGTCGCCATCTCGTACAGGACCGTCCCGAGGAAGTAGATGTCGCTGCGCACGTCGCCCGCCTTCTGGCCGGTCGCCTTCTCCAGACCGGCGTAATCGACGGTGCGATCGACGGACACGTCGTCGTCCTTGTCGGCCTGCCGCTGGAGCGTGACCGACCCGCCGCCCACCCCGGTGCTGATCTCGGCCAGCCCGAAATCGACCAACTTGGCCTGCCCCTGGGCCGAGATCAGGATGTTCGTCGGCTTGATGTCGCGGTGGGTCAGCCCGCGGGCGTAGGCCCCGACCAGCCCGGCGGCGCTCTCCTCCATGATCCGCAGGGCCTCGTCGAGCTCGAACTTCTTGCGGATGTTAATGATCTCGCGCAGGTCGCCCCCCTCGATGAATTCCATCACCAGGAAGTACTGCCCGGTCTTGGCGTCCTGGCCGACGGCGAGGACGGCGACGATGTTCGGGTGGCGGATGCCCATCCCGAGCTTGCCCTCGCGGACGAACAGATCGACCTTCTGCTTGTCCTGCGTCCACTTGTGGCGGAGCACCTTGACGGCGACCACCTGCCCGGTCCGCGGGTCGTCGCCGCGGTAGACCCGGCCGAAGCTCCCGGACGCGATCTTGTACAGCAGCCGGTAGCCGCCGAGGAAGTACCCGTCGAGGTCGCCCTTGCGGAGCTTGCCGCCCTGCCACGGGGTCAGGGTGCCCTTCCGCTCCAGGAGGCGAATCATGCTGTCGGCCGGGGCCTTCTTGTCGTCGAGGTCGGCGAGGGCGTCGCGGACCTGGGCGTCGGACAGCAGCCCGAGGCGGACGGCGAGTTGCCCGATCCCGGAGGCGTCGAGGGTGACTGACATACCCGCCGTCGTGAGAGGGAGGATTCCGGCCGCACCGGGAGAGGGGGGCGGGCCGGCGCGGGGGCCAAAAGTATTTCACTACCTTAACATGCGCCCGCGGCCGGTTCAATCGAGCGGGTAAGGGTGTGCGACAAAGGCGAAAAGCAACCTAACCCCCCCCAACCCCCCTTCCCTAAGAGGGAAGGGGGAGTCCGACGCCGGGCCTACGGCCCGACAGGTTTGTCCGGCTCCCCCTTCCCTCTTAGGGAAGGGGGTTGGGGGGTTAGGTCGCCACCTGCCCACCTTCTATCCTGACCCTTTCCCGTCCCGCTTCCCCCGGTGCCCCATGACCGAAGCCCCGACGCTCGCCGAGCTGGCCAAGATGTTCGACCACTCGCTGCTCCAGCCGCACCTCACCGACGCCGACCTCGAACGCGGGTGCGCGCTGGCCGCCGAGTACCAGGTCGCGTCGGTGTGCATCAAGCCCTACGCCGTCCCGCTCGCGGCCCGGCTCCTCGCCGGGACGGGGGTGCGGACCAGCACCACCGTCGGGTTCCCCCACGGCGGGCACCTGACGCGGGTGAAGGTGTACGAGTGCGAGGCCGCGATCGCGGACGGGGCGGTCGAACTCGACATGGTCGTGAACGTCGGCAAGGTGCTCGGCGGCGACTACGAGTACGTCGCCGACGACGTGGCGGCGGTGGTCGAGACGGCCCACCGCCGCGGGGCACTGGTGAAGGTGATCTTCGAGAACGCCGTGCTGACGGACGAGCACAAGAAGCAGCTGTGCAAAATCTGCGGCGACGTGGGGGCCGACTGGGTGAAGACGAGCACCGGGTACGCCGAGGGCGGGGCGACGCTCGACGACCTGAAGTTGATGCGGACGTTCAGCCCGCCGCACGTCCAGGTGAAGGCGGCCGGCGGGGTGCGGTCGTTCGACACGCTGATGGCGGTCCGGGCGATCGGCGTCACCCGCGTCGGCGCGACCGCGACGAAGGCGATCCTCGACGACGCGAAGGAGCGGCTGGGTGGGTGAGGCGTCGTCCTCTTGTGGCACGGGTCTCCAGACCCGTGCGGCCGACACGGGTCTGGAGACCCGTGCCACAAGATAAAATGGCCACGGCTCGCGGCCGTAAACGGAACCAGGCCCGGGAGGTCTTCCCGGGCCTGTCGGGCCAGTCAAAGGCGGGGATGAGACGGCGCTTGAACGCCGGCTGCGGGTGCTGTCGGGGCGGGACGGCCGGCGTCGTTTTACCGACGACCCGCCCCGAGACCGACATCGCCACCTCGTCTCTGCACGGGGTCCGCCCGGCCCGGTCAACGTTCCGTTGACCGCTGATTCGCAGTCGGCCGAAACCGGGAACACCGTGAAGGCGTTGGAACTCTAGCTCACGCCCCGACCGATGCAAAGTCCAATTCCGGCGCGGCGGGAATCGGCGGCATAACTTTCCCGATTCACACACCCGGCCTTGACGGAATCGTCATCTTTGTCAGCCGGAGGCGGACCATGTTGAGGGCGAGCTTGGCCGTGCGGCTCATCACCTCCTGCCGGGTGCCGAGCCAGCCGTGGCGGGCGGCGTCGGTGCCGGTCGGGTGGGCGAGGGCGACGTAGGCGGTGCCGACCGGGTCGGCGGTCGTGCCCCCGCCCGGGCCGGCGAACCCGGTCGTCGCCACCCCCAGGTCGGTCCCGAACTTCGCCCGCACGCCCTCCGCCATCGCCCGCGCCACCGGCTCGCTCACCGCCCCGAACCGCTCCAGCAACTCGCGCGGCACGCCGAGTTCGGCGGCCTTCACGGCGTCGGTGTACGTCACCACGCCGCCGCGGAACACGTCGCTCGCCCCCGGCACCAAACAAACGCGGTGGGCGACCAGCCCGGCGGTGAGGCTCTCGGCCGTGGCGAGCGTCTGCTTCGCGTCGTGCAGCAAGCGCACGACCGCATCTTGAAGCTCTTCGTCTTCGACGCCGAACACCAGCTCGCCGAGGCGGGCGCGGATCGCGGCCTCGACCGGGGCGATCTGGGCGTCGGCCGCCGCCCGGGTCGCGGCCCGGGCGAGGACGCGGAGCGAGACGACGGCGTCGCTGACCGTGATGCCGACCTCGGGAACGTGCCCGCGGCGCGTCAGGTCGCTCAGCTGTTCCTCGACCTGCGACTCGCCCATCCCGAACGTGTTGATCTTCCGCTGGACGAGCACCCCGCCACCGGCCCCGGCCGCGAGCAGGCGCGGCTTCACCTGCTCGTCGAACATGCGGAACATTTCGCTCGGGACGCCCGGCATGGCCGCGACCGTCGCCCGGCCGACGACCATCCAGACGCCGGGGGCGGTGCCGGCGGCGTTGACGATGGCTTCCGCCCCGCGCGGCAACAGCGCCTGGACGCGGTTGCGGTCGGGCATGACCCGGCCGCGGAGGGCGAACATCGCGCGGATGTGTTCGAGCGAGGCCGGGTCTTCGACGAGATCGACGCCGGCGACGGCCGCGAGCGCCTCGCGGGTGAGGTCGTCCTGCGTCGGGCCGAGGCCGCCGGTGACGAGGACGAGGTCGGCCCGGCCGCAGGCGAGGCGGAGGCAGGCGACGTTGTCGGCGAGGTCGTCGGCGACGGTCGTGTGGAACCCGACCGGGACGCCGATCTCGGCGAGCCGGAGGCTGAGCCAGCGGGCGTTCGTGTCGAGGTTCTGGCCGCTCGTGAGTTCGCTGCCGACCGAGACGACTTCGGCTTTCATGGGTGGGTTTACTCGAGCCCACCCGTTGCGACGGGTGGGCTTTCCTGGCGCTCTTGATTCCGGCGGGCGGGGCCGCTATCCCGGTGGCACTATGAAGACATCCTATTACCTCGGCGCGGCCGCGGTCGTCGCCGCGGCCGTGGGAGTGGCGGCCCTCGGCCGGCCGGCCGTCGCCACCCCGCCCGCCCCGCCGCCGCAACTCCCGGTGGTGCCGTCGCCGTTCCCGCCGACGCCCGCGATCCCGGCGATCCCGGCGATCCCGGTCCCGCCGCCGGTCGTCACCCCGACGCCGAAGCTGCCGGCCGTTCCCCCGCCGGCGGCGTTCGCGCCGATGCCGCCCGCGCCGCCGCCGCCCGCGGTCGGCGCGCCGCTCCCGCCGCCGACGCCGTACACGCCCCCGCCCCGGCCCACCGTCGGGCAGGTCGTGCTGCTCCGCGACGGCAAGCTGGTCGAGGGGACCGTGACGAAGGACGGCGACAAGGTGCTCGTCCGCCGCGGGGTGATCGACCAGCCGTTCGCGGCCGACCAGGTGCAGGTCGTCGCCGACTCGAAGGACGCTGCGTACCGCTTCCTGCTCGCCCAGTTGAAGGCCGACGACGCGGCCGGGCGGTTGAAGCTGGCCCGCTGGTGCATGTACAACGGCATGCGCGAGGCGGCGCTGGCCGAGGCCCGCGAGGTGGTCCGCCTGCGGCCGAACGACGGGGCCGCGACCGCGATGGCCCGGGCGCTCGACGAGTCGCTCCGCCTGTTCCCGGCCGACGGGTCGGCCCCGAAGCCCGCGCCGCCGGCCGCCGTCGTCCCGCCGGGGTTGCCCGCCGTCCCGCCGCCGCCGCTGACGCTCCCCCCGCCGCCGATCCCGCCCGCGCGGGCCGTCGCGCCGGCGGCGCTTCCCGTCGCGTCGAAGTTCGGGCAGGACGCGCCGCCGCTGCCGTCGGGTGCCCCGGACCCGGACCACGCGGGCGCGGCGGTGGACGAGTTCGACCCGTCGGTGTTCAACCGGGCGGCGCGGCCGACGAAGTGAGGGTGCGCGAACAATGACGAAAAAGCCCACCCGTTGCAACGGGTGCGGCTCCGCCCCCACTCACGGTGCCTTCGTCAGCTTCCACCCCTTGTCGCTCACTTCCAGCCCGCGGTGGCCGGCGTACTCGTCGTACACCGCCTCCATCTCCGCGACCGAGTCGAACCAGCCGACGACGAACGCCGCCCCGAACGCCTCGCCGGCCTTGACCGCCCGGCCGCCGACTTCCTCGATCATGCACACGTACCCGCGCTGGTGGCACCACGCCTCGGACACGACGGCCGGGTCGAGCGTCATCCCGGCGAGCCACGGCCCGTCCTTCCCGGTCTTCGGGTCGCGGGTGTGGTACGCCCGGATCACGCGCTTGGGGATTTTCCCCTCGTCGCGGGTGTAGAGGAACTTGTCGTCCGGGGCGAAGCTCGTCAGGAACTCCTTCGCCGGGATCGTCCCCTTGTAGCTCAGGTAGACCTCGCTGAACGTGTCGCCGTCCTTGTGCTTGATGTGGCCGGGCATGTCGATGCGGAGGAACAGCTCGTCCACGGCGTTGACCGACGTGACCTTGTCGGCCGACAGGAAATAGCGCTTGCCGGCGGGAAAGACGATCGTCTGCTCCCACTTCGAGCCGGCCTTCTTGCCGGGGGCGGCGAGGGTGTAGGCGTGGCTCTGGCGGACGGCGACGAAGTCCGGGCCGGTGACGATTGTGGGCGCGAGCTTCTTCGCCTGCGTGCAGATCTGCGGCCCCTCGACGCTCCGCTTCGGCCGCTTGCCGTGGTGCAGGTTGTTGAAGACGTAGGGCAGGTCGCCGGGGAGCTTGTCGCGGTACGCCTCGTCGCTGCCCGGTTCCATGATCCAATCGACGATGTCGAGGCCGAACCCGAGGTCGCGGCGGCCGGTCTTCACGTCGAGCAGGCTGCCCCCTTCGACCCCGCTGACGTACCCGCGCTTCTTGACCGAGGCTTCGAGCGCCGGCCCGACGATGCGGATGCGGTCGTCGTCCTCGGTGACTTTGAACGGCGCGGCCGGCGGCCGGGCGGCGGCGGGGAGGCCGCTGATTGCGGCGAGGGCGAGGAGGGCGAGGCGCATGGGGGGGGTCCTTGACTCGGGATTGTCTTGAAGAACCTAACCCCCCAACCCCCTTCCCTAAGAGGGAAGGGGGAGCCGGACGACGGAATCCGGGGGATCAAGTCTTTCGCGGGAGGGCGAGGCTCCTGCCGAGCCGAAGCTCAGGCTCGGCAGGAGCCTCGCCCTCCCACCCGGAAGCGTCCGCCGATGGATTTCGGCAGAGCAGTAGGGGAGCCGGAAAAATCCGACGAGCCGTAGGCTCGGCGTCGGACTCCCCCTTCCCTCTTAGGGAAGGGGATTGGGGGGTTAGGTTGCCTTTTCTCCTCCCGCCTTCAGCTCCGCCGGCAGGTCGCCGCTGTAGCTCGCCCACAGGGCGTCGACCGGGTGGGCGCACCACACCGTCGGGTCCACCTTCTTGATGTGCCGGGTGATCTGCATCAGGCAGCCGACGTTCCCGGTGAACACCGCCCGCGCCCCGGTACTCGTGATGTTCGCCGTCTTGCGGTCGCCGAGGCGCTCGGCCATTTCGGGCTGCGTCAGGTTGTAGCTCCCGGCCGCCCCGCAGCACAGCTCGCTCTCGGGGAGCGGGACGAGTTCGAGGCCCGGGATCATCTCCAACAGCTGCCGCGGCTGCTTGTAGATCTGCTGGGCGTGGCGCAGGTGGCAGGCGTCGTGGTAAGTCGCCCGCACCGGGACCGGGTGGGTCGGCTGGACCGGCCCGAGTTCCATCAGGAACTCGCTGATGTCGCGCACCTTACTTTGCAACCGGGCGGCGGCCGCGGCGTCCGGGGTGCCGGCCATCATGTGGGCGTAGTCCTTCAACTGGAACCCGCACCCGGCGGCGTTCGTGATGATCGCGTCCAACTTGTCGAAGTCCGGGATCGAGTTCGCGCCGAACGCCGCGCAGTTCTTGGCCGCGAACTCGCGCGCCTCGGGTTCCATCGCGGCGTGGTAGTGGAGCGCCCCGCAACACACCTGGTTCCGCGGAATCCACACCTCGCAGCCGTTCTTCTGCAGGACGCGGGCGGTGTTCAGGTTGGTGTCGGGGTAGAGGGCGTCGGCGACGCAGCCGAGGAAGAGGGCCACCCGCGCCCGCGGCTTGCCCTCGGGTTCGAGCACCTCCGGCAGCTGGCCGTAGTGCGGCTTCAGGTCGGGGAGCATGTCCTTCATCGACCGCAGCGACTTCGGGAGGAGCGATTCGAGGCCGCTCTTGCGGAGCAGCCAATCGGCCCCGGTCCACTGCATGAGGCGGGCGGGGGCGAGGCTGACGCGGTTCGCCCAGCGGTACGGGAAGACCTTGAACAGCAGGAAGCGCTGCAGCGCGTTGAGCGATTGCGTCTGGCGGCCGGGTTCGAGTTCGGCCATGTGCTCGCGGAACGGCTCGATGAGGCGGCCGTACTGCACCCCGGACGGGCACGCCGTCTCGCACGCCCGGCAGTTCAAGCACAGATCGAGGTGGTGCTTCACGTCGTCGTCGAGAGCGAGGACGCCGTCGATGACTTGGCGCATGAGGTAGATGCGGCCGCGGGGCGAATCGGCCTCGTTGCCGGTTTCGACGTAGGTGGGGCAGCTGGCGGTGCAGAGGCCGCAGTGGACGCAGTCGAGGATGAGTTCGTAGTCGATCTTCGGCCCGTGCGACCCGCCGCCGTGGGTGTGGGGCGGGGCCGCGACCGCCCCGCCGGTGGCGGTCGCGGCGGGGACGTTCGCCGACAGCACCGGGAGGGACTGCCGGGGGGCCTCGGAGTCGGCGAGGCGGGGGGTGGCGGTGGCCATAGGGGTAAGCCGGCGCGGGGGCCGGTCGAGGGTGGCGGATCAATGTCTGGCTCCCCTCTCCCCTTGAGGGAGAGGGGCTGGGGGTGGGGGGAAGGCCCGCCTCACCCGGTTCGCGCGCCGGGGTATCCGGAGGTTTTCCCCTCACCCCGCGGGCTGCGCCGCGACCCTCTCCCTCAAGGGGAGAGGGTAAAACCGGCGGCCCCCGTTTTCATCCCTTGGGTGGCGGGCGACCGGCCGGGTCGGAACAGGCGGTCCAGATCGCCTCCATCACGCCGTCGAGGTTGTCGTACAGTTCCGTGTTCCAGAACCGCTGAACCCGATACCCGGCGGCCTCAAGGTACGCCTGCCGCCGGGCGTCCTTCACTTCCTGGCCGACGTGCGAGTCGCCGTCGAGTTCGACGATCAGATTCACGCCCGCGTAGAAGAAGTCGGCGATGTACGGGCCGACCGGCTGCTGCCGACGGAACTTGAACCCGGCAAATCGGCGGCCCCGCAGTTCCCGCCAGAGGATCGCTTCGGTCGGGCTGAGCGGCCGGCGGAGGTTCCGGCCACGCTCGTAGGCAATCGGGTTGTGTCGGTCCGACGGTTGAGGGCACATGGCTTCCCCTTCGCGAGCCAAAACCTCACGTTCGACCCCTATCGACAGCGCCAAGTTTTCACCATCTCCCCTTGAGGGAGAGGGTCGCGGCGCAGCCCGCGGGGTGAGGGGAAAAGCTCCCCGTCACCCCGCGCGCGAACCGGGCAGGGCGGGCCTTCCCCTCACCCCCCAGCCCCTCTCCCTCAAGGGGAGAGGGGAGCCTGAGAAACACTCTCCCCATTGAGAGGGAAGCGAAACACTCGACGCCCGCCCTACAAATCCCCGAACAGCCGGCCGGGGTTGAACACGTTGCCCGGGTCGAGCGTCCGCTTGACGTGGCGCATCAGCTCGCGGTCGGCGGCCGGGCGGCCCCACACCGGCAGCGTCGCCTTCCACGCCGGCGGGCAGCGGCGGACGGTCACATGCGCCCCGTCCGCGGTCCCGGACGGGCTATGGATCAGGCTTTCGAGCCGGTCGGGGGTCATTGCCTCGGCCGGGTCGCCGTCCGCCGCCGCCCCCCACACGATCCCGCTCAGCGCCTCGGCGAACAGCAGGTCGGGGCCGCCGGCCGCGCTCCGGGCGAAGTACGAGGCGACCCGGCTCGGGCGGGTACTCACCTTGAAGATCAACCGCGACTCGGGGCACGCCTGTAACCCGTTCAGGGCCGCCCACAGCCGGTCGGCGTCCGGCGCGCGGAGTTCGACCGGGTCGATGGCCGGGGTGCCGGCGAGTTCGGCGAGCAGGGTGGCCACCTGCCATTCTACCGTCGCCGCCTTCTCCTCGAACCCGACGACCAGCCCGAACCCCCGCCCCAACCCCACCCGCCGGGCCGCGGCCGGGTTGAGCAGCTGGACCGCGACCGGCCGCGACTTCGACTCGTGCAACCGGTCGAGCAGGCCCGAGACGTTACTCCCGCAGGCGAACGTCACCAGCGCCATCGCCTCGGGCCGCGGCTTCACCTTGAGCGTTAATCGCGTGACGGCCCCGAGCGTGCCGACGGCCCCGGTGTGGAGCTTCATCAGGTCGTACCCGGCGACGTTCTTGACGACCCGCCCGCCGGCCTTCACCTCGTCCCCGTCGTCGGTAACGAAGCTGATGCCGATGACGTAGTCGCGGAGCGTCCCGTACCCGTACCGGCGCGGGCCGCTCTGGTTCAGGGCGACGGCCCCGCCGAGGGTCGCCCGGTCGGGGTGCGGCACGTCCACCGGCAGCCACTGGTTTTCCGTCGCCAGCGTGGCTTGCAACTTCGCTAGCGTGATCCCGGCTTCCACGGTGATCGTCATGTCGCGGGCGGGGTAGTCGATGACCCCGTCGAGGGCGGTCGTCTCGACGGCGAACCCGGGCTTGAGCGGCGGCAGCCCCACGTCGAGGGCGGTGCGGCCGCCGACCGGGTAGACGCCCTGGCCCGACGCAGCGGCCTCGCGGACGAGGGCGCACAGCTCGGCCGCGGTCGCGGGCCGGCGGACGGGGAGGTGGGCCGTGTCGTCGATGGAAAGCGGGGGGAAATCCACGGCGGATCGCGGTCTGGGGTGGGGCGGGGCGACCGGGGTGTTGTATGGAATCGGTCCGCACGAAAGGCAACCTAACCCGGATATTTCATCAGGTTTGGGTCATTACGAGTAACGCGGTGGTTGAAGGTTTGGTATGAGAAGGAGTTACCACACAACTTCACATTCCTCACCCCAACCACCGCGATGACACACCGTACC
>Ga0105048_10019205_pt1 | contig 10484 bp, 10 predicted proteins | sample MAT05_FD_78382 | JGI IMG/M metagenome (GOLD analysis project Ga0105048, IMG submission 78382) | Freshwater microbial communities from Lake Fryxell liftoff mats and glacier meltwater in Antarctica - MAT-05 | ecosystem: Environmental > Aquatic > Freshwater > Ice > Liftoff microbial mat | place...
CCGCTGAAACGCGCGCGAACCTTATTCCATCTGATTACCATACGACCCGCGCGGCGGCTGGCTGTCATGGGAATGCCGCTATTTAGTCAGGGATTCCCTTGCCTACGTGGCCTCCGTGACCTCCGTGATTCAACCCAGCACTGTCTGGTATTGAATCACGGAGGTCACGGGGTACACGGAGGCGCGCGGTCACGGCATCCTTGGGGAGATCACAATTTCCGTGGGTTGGCAGTAGACTGAAGTACACTATTGTTTTGGTGGTGGCGTTTCGTCATTGCCGCTGTCCACGTTTCACCTCACCCGGAGTGCCACATGAAGAGTCGCCTGTTGCTGGCCACGTTGGTCTTGCTTGCCGTTGCCTGCGAGGGCAAAGAAAACGAGCAGGACGAGGCAAAGGAAGGAAAGGAAAAGACGCCGACGGCCGCTATGGTAGCCGACGCGAAGATCTCTGAAGATTCCGCGCGCGTGATTGCGTTGGCGACGGTACCAGGGGGCACGGTGACCGAGGCGACGCTGGAAGAAGAGAACGGCGCGCTCTTGTGGTCGTTCGATATCCAGGTGGCCGGCAAGTCAGGCATCGAAGAAGTACACGTAGATGCCAGGACGGGCGCGATTCTTAAGCAGGAGCACGAAACGCCAGCGGACGAAGCGGCGGAGAAGGCCGCAGACTCGGCGGCGATCAAGAAGTAGCGCTGCGCCAACCTACCGTGAGTCGCCATTTGATCCAGGCACGCAAGTAGGCTGAGCGCTTTCTGCGCCGAAGTTCCGCAGACGACAGCTGGATCGTCCTTCAGGCATGCCTGCTCTTCGCCTCATCACGTTATCTCTCTTCGCCTGCCTGCTGATCGCCTGTGGCGGCGACACGCGCGGCAAGATCCGCGCGTCGGATGATCCGGTTTTGGCCGAGGGGGAGCGTTGTCCGTCGCTCGCCGGTCGCTACTTCGATGCGTCCGAACCGATTTCGTGGATGCTGGCTAAGCGTCTCGTCGGCTACGACGCCGACTCGGTGGACTGGGACTATTTCGAGCTGGCGGGATCCGCGGACACGGCGCTCAGTGTGACGGTGGCTTATGTCGATGGGACCCGTGACTCGGCCCGACTGCGCAAGGGCAACGCGTACGATGGCGACTATTACTGCGAAGACGGGTGGCTGCAGATCGGCGATCGCAACTTCCCACATCGCTGGGACGACGAGGTCAAGCTCGACGGGTTCACCCCGCGTCGTCGCCGGATGCGCATCGCGCCGACGGCCGACCGGTCGTTGGTCGCACGGTTGGACTTCATCAATTTCGACCAGTTGGACGTCTGGTGCGGCGATGGGTGCAGGGGCTTCCCGATTCCGTGGACGTTCAAGACGCGGTCCTTGTGGAGCCGCGCCGACGCGTGGGAGCTGGACGGGCCGCGACCGCGCGCGACGGCGAATATGAGCGAGGACGAACGGCGTCGTGGGGCGCGGCGCGGCGCCGAGAATGATCGTCTCTATCTCGAGGAGCAGGCGCTTGAGAACGGAACAACCGAACCGCGTGCGGCTGTCGCGCGCACGCATGCGCGCACTCCGTAGCCTCCGTGACCTCCGTGACCTGTGTGACTCAACCCAGCGCTGTCTGGCATGGAATCACGGAGGTCCTGGGGTACACGGAGGAGGTTGGCCACACAATCGGACCTCACCGACTTCACTGCGGCAAGGACTGAAGATCGACGACTTGCGCGACTGGAGGCTCAGTCTGATAACGCGGCACCTTGATGGCCGCACTCCTTTTTAAACCAAATTCGCGGCGTTGCTTGGCATCAGCGTAGATACGCTGCAGAACTGGGAACAGCGACGTCGGCAACCGGAAGGACCTGCAAAGGTGCCGCTCCGAGTAGCGGCGGCACATCCCGAGGTGCTGCTCGAGGTTACTGGCTCAACGCCGAAACGTCGCACGAAGACTGCCTAGTTCCAGCGTAAGTCGAAATCGTAGTCGCCGTACCCGCGCCGCTTATCGGTAATGCGCACCACCGCGGTGAACCCGTTCCGCGCGTTGGGCTGCTGCACCACGATCACGTCGCCGCGACCGCGTGAGACGTCGAGCTCTACGTCCACCGACCGGCGCGGGAGCGGGTTACCGCGCACGTCGATCTGATCACGGCGAATCGGCTGGCCGCTCCGTGTGAAGTACTCGACGCGACGACCTTGAATGCGAATCTCGCTCACATCGTCTACCTCGCCGCGCCATGACAGGCTTCCGGCGTCGCGGCTGTTGTTGCTGCGATACACCCATTGCCCGTTCACCCAGACGCGATCGCGGTTCCGCCCGTCGTCCCGGTTGCCGTTATCCCGGATGCGCTCGTCGCGGGTGCGCTCGTCGCGGTTCCAATCGTCGTCGCCGCGACCGCGGCCGTCGTTCGGGCCGTATCGCACGTCGACCCGCTGCCACGTGACCACGACGCGATAGTTGTCAGTCCCGCCGCGTGGATCACGGATGCGCACGAGCGCGGTATAATCGTTGCGTGCCGACGGCTGTTGGAGCACGTCCACGTCGCCGCGACCATTGGCGAGATGCGCGTCCACGTTGCCCACAACGCGCGGCAGCTCGTCGCGCTGTTCCAGGCGTGGGGCGAAGGACGCGTCGAGGGCGCTGGCGCGGGTCTCGACCTGTCTCCCGTTCACCTGAATCACGACCTCCTTGTCGATGGTACCATTCCAGATGAACAAGGTGCGGTCTCGGCCCACGCTCTGCGAAGGCGACTGCGACAGAGAAGCATCCTGCGCCATTGCGGCCGACGCGGCGAGAAGACTGAGGGTGAACGGCGCGACGTAAAGGGTCCGACGATGCACAAACATGGGGCCTCCTGGCCTTTATGCTGACCGAAACGGCCAACCCGCCGATGCGGCGGTGGTCACCCGCACATCAAGCATCGACAATGCCAGCGTCTGGCTCTGTCGAGGCAGCAGATCGCGCGCGGTGTTAAACTCCTATCGTCAAAGACGTTAGCGTCACGCAGCTGGTCCCGACGGGAAAATCGCCCGGTGGAGTTGTCACCTATTCAGGACAGATTCGCGACCGGCAAGCGTGACGCGATGATGCGCGGAAACCCTGACGTCATCCGTTCACGTATCAGGTAGACTCATTCAGGCCACGCGCCGCTCTCGATATGGACCGCGAAGGCGTGGGTGGTGTTTATCGGACAGTATCTCGCGCGCTCGCGGCGAGCGTTTCGAATGCCGCGCACAGATCCTTCTCGACTACTGCTCTGTCTCACGTGGGTGCATCGCATGATTACTCCGCATCGCCGCTGGGTCTGGTGATTTCAGGATGAGTCGCCAAACGCGCGTGCAACGACGGGCCGTGGCTGGCTTGTTGAGCGTCGCCGCTCTAGGCGCGGCGTTCTCGCTGGGCGCGCGCTATGGGGCAGATCGTGTGCGCGCGGGCAACGATTGGGCGGACGGTCGTTTGTTGTCCACGGCGATCGATTCGGTGCGCGTGAATGCGTTGGACTCCCTGCCAAGTGATGAGCTTATCCGGCGCGCGGTCTCGGGGATGTTGAACGAGTTGCATGACCCGTATGCGGCTATGTTGCGACCGGACGGGTACCGCGACTATCGCGGATCATTGATGGGCGAGAGTCAGGGATTGGGCATCAGTTTGCGCCAGCAGGGGCAACGGCTGTCCGTGCGACGGGTGGCAGCGGGATCGCCGGCGGCGCTGGCAGGCATCCGTCGCGGCGACCGGATCCTGTCATGGAACGGCATGCGTGCCGATGACCCGACGCTGCGACTGCGTTCCGACAGCAATCGTGTGGTGGGCGATCTGACACAATTGGTCCTCCTGCGTGCCCCCACTGATGACTCGTTGCGCGTGGCGATACGCCGAGCGAATTGGCATGCACCGGCTATTACGGAATCGGGGTTGCTGACCGACTCCATTGGATACGTGCGAATCGGTTCGATCACCTCGCGCGCAGCGGCCGAGCTCGAAGCGTCTGTTGATGTGTTACTGCGGCGCGGCGCCCGATCGTTGGTGCTCGACCTGCGCGGCAACACTGGAGGGTTGTTTGAAGAAGGCGTTCGGGCGGCGGCGCTGTTCCTGCCGCCGGATGCGCTGGTCGCCTCGCTTGATGGACGCAGTGGGACCGCCCCGCAGCCGTTTCGCGCCGCACATTCGCGGTGGCCCACCTTGCCGCTCACGGTGCTCATCGACGCCGGCACCGCGAGTGCGACGGAGGTGATCGCTGCGGCGCTTCGCGAACACCAACGCACTGTGCTGATCGGCGCTCCCAGTTACGGAAAGGGCGTCGTGCAGCGGGTGGTGCGACTGTCTCGCGACATTGCGCTTCGGCTGACTACCGCGCGATGGCTGACGCCAACCGGACGCGCGCTGGAACGACGCCCGGGCCCGGGACGAACATTCGTAGGCGGACTGCGTCCCGATGTGCTGATTGCCGACGCAGCGCTACGCGATCTTTCGCAGGTCCCGCGCGAGTGGAAACCCGCTGCGGTCCTGAGCGCGTTGACCGCCGCCGACAGCGTGGTGGCGGAGGCCGCCCGCGAGCGGTGGCCGGTGAGCGCCGACGCGGAGTCGAGTGTCCGCGAGCTGCTGCTGCGAAGGGTCTCAGCCAAGCGCGCGATCGACGAGATTCCGAAAGCGGAGTGGATACACGTTACGACGCGTGTCGCCACGGTGCGTTTGCTCGAGCTGCATGCGCAATATGAGGCACTGCTGCGCTATTCGGTGCGCGATGATGCGCCGCTTCGAACGGCAGTGGCGCTGCTGACACCAGCACGGGCGGTGACAGCCACGCGACAAAACGCTGGCGCTGTTCGCGCGCGCTCCCAGTGAGTGTTCGGTAGCGTATCCGGATGACCGTGGGAGTGTTGCAGTTGGCGCGGGGCACGCGAGGCACGAAGGTGCGCGCACCGATCGCGATCGTCGCAGCAATCATTTCGATGGCCGTCGCGATGCTCGTCGCGCCATGCGTGGTTGGCGCGTCGTTGCATGCCCAGGGAACGCCAGACAGCAAGCGTAGTGTGGAGGAGAAAGGCGAGGCAAAGAACGCCCGCCAGGCGTGGCGCGATCCCGACGCCGATTCGCTGGTGATGCGCGCAACGGCGCGTCGGAGTTTGCAGTTGGCCGACAGTACGCTCGAGAGCTATCGCGCCGATGCGCACGGGTTTTTGGCATTCCTGGTGCAGCTGGGTGAGGGGGTGATCATTCCGCCCAAGGTGGTGCAGAGCGAGGAGCTCGCGCTCACGATCGCATGGTGGCAACCGAATCGCAGTGCGCAACAGCTGGTGGGTCGCCGAGACACGACACTGCTGCCGGCGAACGTGGGATACTATCGCGATCGATATGGCGTTATTCTGGACAACTTGCCCGATCGCATTCGATTGGGTGATGGACAGGATGTGCGCGACGTCGCACATCCGCTCGCGGCCAGTTCGTTTGCGATCTACGAGTACCGTCGCGTCGCGCCGGTGAAAATTCGTTTACCCGGGCGCGAGATCGTGGTCGACGAAATCCAGTTTCGCCCTCGCGACGGGAGAGAACCGGCGGCGATTGGTTCGGTGTTTCTGGATCGGGAGACCGCCGCGGTGGTTCGCTTGTCGATGACCTTCACGCGCGCGGCGATTCTCGACAAGCGGATCGAGACGCTGGTCGTCACGCTCGAAAATGGATTGGTGCGTGAGCGGTACTGGTTGCCGCGTCGACAGGAGGTGGAAGTGTCGCGCGGTTCAACGTGGATGGACATTCCCGTGCGCGGCATTGTCCGCGGGCGATGGGACGTCTCGAACTACGATGTCAACGAGAAAGTCCCGGTCGAGACGCAGCGATTGCCGCGTTGGAGCTCGGTATCGGCAGATTCGCTCAAAAAGTATCCGTTCGCCGATCGCATCGTGGATATGCTGCCAGCCGATATTCAGATTGCGTCAAGCGAAGACGTTGTGCACGCGCGCGAACAAGCGGAGATCGCCGTGCGCGCGGCGATGTTGGCCCGGCCGGCACGCACGGCCGTGACGGGGCGCGGGCTGAGTGACGCGGCGCGCTACACGCGCGCGGAGGGGTTGTCGCTTGGCGTGGGTGCGTCACAACGATGGGGCTCGGGGTGGCTGCTTTCTGGGCGCGGGCGGTACGGCGTGGATGATCGTCAGGCGAAGGGCCATGTGTCCTTTGGTCGCACGCCCGCGTTCGGTCGCGTGCCACTCGCGCAATTGTTCGTGGAACGCGACGTGCGCGACCTGGCATTGGCGGAACGCGCCGGTATCACCAACTCGCTCGGCGCCGCATTATTTGGCAGTGACTTCACACAACAAGTGGACACGCGATCAGCTGGCGTCATGCTGCGCCGCTCACCGCTGGATCCGTTCACGTTGCGCATCGCGTACGAAACCGACGCGCCGCTGCGCGTGGTCGCGCGATCACTGACCGGTGAGTTTACGCCAACCGTTGCCGCGTGGCGCCTTCGCGGCGTGCGTACGGAGCTTCGCGGTACTGGTGGCTGGGTATCGGGTGATGAGCACACCACGCGCGGCCTGTGGTCGCTGCAAGCGTCGGTGGGTGGATATGCCGGCACCAATGACCGCAGCGCGCGTGTATCGCCGATCGTAGCGCGGGGGTACGGTCAACTCTTCGTGCATCGCCCGCTGCCACGCGATCGTGCGGTCGTGTCGGTCACGCATGTCGGTGTCGCGGGCGGCACTGATCTGCCACCGCAAGGCTTGGTGTTTGCCGGCGGACCGTGGACCGCGCCAGGGTACGACGCAGGCGCCTTTGCCACGCGCGGATTTGTGTCGCAGCGCCTCGAGATACGGCAGCCGATTCCCGCGCCCGCGATCCCACTGGGTCGCTATGGGAAATCACCCAGGCGCATTGTGCTCGCGCCGTATGCGCAGGTGCTGTTGTCGGCGAGCGGGAATGCATCGGTGCCCTCTCGTGCGTCGGGCGCGTGGCCATCGGTTGGGACGGGCGCGCTGCTGTTCTATGATCTGGTGCGTGTTGATGTGGCCCGCGGTTTACGTAACGGCGGGTGGCGATTTGCGATCGACATCGATCGCGCGTTCTGGAGTGTGATGTGAGCGCGGTGGACGATCAGGCGTACGATCAGGCGTACTTCGACAAGTGGTATCGCCACCCCCACCATCGCGTGAAGACGCCGGTCGAACTGCGTCGACAAGTCGCATTCGTATTGCGGATGGCTGAATGGGTGTTGGGGCGGCCGGTGAAGAGCGTGTTGGACGTGGGCTGTGGTGAGGGGCAGTGGCTGCCGGAGCTCAAACGCATCAGGCCGCGCGTGCACTACGACGGCGTTGATCCCAGCGCATACGCGGTCGCGCGCTACGGGCGCCGTCGTCGCTTGCAGCAGGGCGGCATCGAAGACCTCGAGACGCTCGCCCTCCGCTCGGCGTACGATCTCGTGGTGTGCTGCGGCATGTTGAACTATCTCGCGCCGAGTGTGTTGCGCGCAGGACTGCAACAGGTGGCTGCGAAGACGGAGGGCATGGCGTATCTGGAGTTGTTCACGAGTGCGGACAACATCGAGGGCGACACCAACTGGCCGGCGCCGCGCGCGGGGAAATGGTATCGCGCGATGATGCGTGCGGCGGGGTTGACGTCGATTGGCATGCATGGGTATGTGCCGACATCGCACCGCAGTCGTGTGGCGGTGTTGGAGCGTGGAGAGGAAAGGTAGGTCTCGGATCTCAGCGAACGCGCAGCCACCCGTGCCGTGCGGTGAGCTCGCTTCGACATTTCGTGCTATGCCGCGATATTCGCGGGATAGCACCGAGTGCTGTTTCGATCCGATCGTCTGATAAACCGTTGCAGCCTGGTCGCTTGCGCGGCGCTTCGCGGCGTATGCGAGAAAGTGCTATCGTTCGGGAGTTCGCGGCATAGCGCGCTGGTTGCAGGGATCCCCCGCGATAGAATACTCTTTACGACGTCGGAACCGCGCTCGGTGACCCCGCGAGGCGCCTTGGGCTACATTTGGATGGAGCCCTAGCCCGCAGCGCGACTTATGGCCCCCGCCACTGCCAAAGACCTCCTGAAGGAAGCCGCTGATCGCCTCCCGGATGACGCCTCGGTCGAGGAGGTCATGGAGCGTTTGCTGTTTCTGGCCAAGATGGAGCAAGGCCGGTCCGATGTCGCCGCGGGCCGGACGGTTTCCCATGAGGACGTGAAGCGCCGCTTGGGTCTGTGACCCCGGTGCAGTGGACCGAGACCGCGCTCGGCGATCTGGAGAGTATCCGTGACTACATCCGACACGACTCGCCCGTGATGGCTCAGGTGGTCGTCACGCGCCTCTACGAGTCCGTCGGCCTGCTCGTGGACAATCCCGACGCGGGTCGTGTGGTCCCCGAGCGCGACGACCCAGTCGGCGTCACGAGAGCACCGCGTCGGAGGAGGCGCGATACGCCGGCATGGTCAGCGTCACCGTGGCTCCCTCGCCCGGCGTGCTCTCGATGCTGAAGGCGCCGTCGAAGGCGGCTGTGCGCTCGCGCAGGCCAAGTATGCCCAGCCCCGATGGGTTTCCCCCACCATTCGTCATGAGCTCCGGAAAGCCGATGCCGTCGTCGCGCACATCGAGCGCCACGAGGTCCGCCATGAAGGAGAGCGTCACGCTCACCCGCGTCGCCTGCGCATGCTTCCGCACGTTCGTGAGCAGCTCCTGCGTCCCGCGGAGCAGCAGCACCTCCAGGTCGGCGTGGAGCGGCAGCACAGTGCCGGTCACCGTCACGCTGCACAAAACGCCTGTCCGGTCGGCCCACTCTGCCCCAACGCGTGTGAGCGCCTGCGTCAGTCCCCCCGCCTGCTCCAGTGCCTCCGGGCGAAGCGCCCGCATCATGCGCCGCGCCTCCTCGATGTTTTCGCGAGCGAGCGACTGCGCGAAACGCAGGTGCGGTCGGCTCGCCTCCGGAGAGCGCGTCCATTCGACTTCGGCTTGCGTGAGGTGCACAAGAATGGCCGCGAATCCCTGCGCGAGTGTGTCATGGATTTCACGGGCAAGACGTTGGCGCTCTTCGAGACTGCCCGCGCGCCGTTCCACGACCGCCAGCGACTCCTGAAGCCGCAGCCGCTCCTCGTTCTGCACCACGGCAGTGCGCACCACGAGGCCGATCATGAGCATGATCGGGACTCGCAGGAACAGAAACGACGTGATGATGGTCATGTCGGTCTCAGTCTGCCCATGCGTGTCGTACAAGTGGCTCGTGGGGAAGGTGAGCAACACCGTCATGACGATGGCCCAACCCAGAGGAAGCTCAATGAAGAAGATCGGCATCAGCAGCAGCAGCGAGAGCAGATACGCGTCATGGATCACGGCGAGCACCGACGTCAGAACCAGGCCTGCGAAAGCCATGGCGAGGCGTCGCACCACGGCCTTCCGCCCGGGATCTGACCGCATCAGGACGCGCCACGCGTGAAACCACAGCGCCGTAAGCGCGGCCACACCCACGCCGGTGATCCGCGCGGGCCATTCAACTCTCGTGAGCAATAACAGAATGGCTGTCCCCGCTCCGAGCGGCAGGTAGTAGAACGCGTAGGGATTCTCCACCCATCGTCGCCAGATGCGATCGCCATGTGGCGCACCGTCGGTGATCGCCGTGCCGAGCTCCGAACGACGATTCATGGTGCGTCTCGGTGAACGGTGGGATGCCGCTGCAACGGCGGCGTGCTGCACGCACCGCTCACGCCACAGCTGGCAGGTGATGCAGGACGCCCCATGAACATAGCACCTGAGTGAACGGCCGCTGTTAACCGCTCGATGGAGGGGGCCATCCACCAATCGATGGATAGTCACAACGCTGATCGCACGATGACATGGCTGGTTGGTACCCCCTACCGTTCCCTGCGTCATGCATCCGGCGCCCCGACGCATCGGGCGCACCTCAACCTCGAGCCATGGTACCCACCAATGAACTCATATCGTGTCAACCTGCTCGCTTCCCTCGCGACCCTTGCCTTCGTGACCGGCGCCTCCCCGCTGTTCGCACAGCGCTGCGTCGGCATCGCCATGCCGCGCCGCACGTACATCGGCGCCGAAACCCGGCATGCGTGGACCGGCGAAGGTCGCCAGGCTAGCGTCTACGGTGGCCGAATTGCCCACCGCCTCGACACGCGCGGAGGGCTCGGGATCACGGCCAGCTTCTCGGGAGCCGGCGGCCCGTTGCGCGGCGACAGCAGTGTGGTGCACCTGTCAGGATTGCTCGCGTTGAGCCGCTCGCTGCCGGCACTCTCCGAGAAGCTCTCTGCCTGCGTCGCCTCAGTCTTCGAGGTGCACGGGGTGAACGTGCCAACACAGGGCGCGTTCTTCAGCGGTAACGGAGATGGCTTCTCGTCTGGTGCGGTCACCGCTGGATTAGGCTATGACCTGACCGCGGGTGCGTGGACCATTACGCCATTTGCGTCGCCATCCATTGCGCGCTATGCATTTGAGAGCGCGCTCGTCGCCAACGGCGCGCAGCAGCGTGGCTGGGATGGCTACGTCACGTTTGGCGCCACCGCCTCGAC
>Ga0105048_10019206_pt1 | contig 10484 bp, 8 predicted proteins | sample MAT05_FD_78382 | JGI IMG/M metagenome (GOLD analysis project Ga0105048, IMG submission 78382) | Freshwater microbial communities from Lake Fryxell liftoff mats and glacier meltwater in Antarctica - MAT-05 | ecosystem: Environmental > Aquatic > Freshwater > Ice > Liftoff microbial mat | place...
ACTCCACCCCTGGCTATTGTCGGTGGCCCCGTTGGGGCCATAAATCCGAGTGTGAAGTCGTTCACGGCGTTGCCCGAAGGGGCGATAGAGCACTGAGAAATCTATCGCCCCTTCGGGGGAGAGGGGAGCAGGAAAAGACACCAGCTTGTTACCGCTCACCGGCAATCCGAGCATAAGAAGTAGCCCAATCTTCTCCTGCTCCCCTCTCCCGCCGAGAACCGAAGGTTCCGGATAACAGGGAGAGGGGTTGGGGGTGAGGGTCGTTATGCAGGCGAGAGGCTGGTAAATTAAGAGTCACGAGAAACCGGAATGACAGCCCCGGCCGGCTGGTGCCTGGCTGGCTCATGGGAATTGCAGGGCTGCAAAACTTGATGGCCGCTCGATGCTTCGCGACTTCGCAGATCGTCCACAATTGCTTGCAGGTCAAATGCGAATCGGGCGGCATGGGCCTCTCGAACCGCCCTGACTTCCTCCAAGACTTCATCACCCCACATCCGACACCTCCTTCAACAACTGCTCAGGAGTCGCAATCACTGGCGCCTGGAATCCCGCTGCGTCACACGCAGTCGCAATGCGGGCGCGGTTTTCCGCATTGGCGATATGCGTGCAGTTCCACGTTAGAAGGGATTGCGATATGGACCGCATCGTTTACTGCCTTGGCCGGTAGAGACAACGACTGGACGATTAATGCCGCCAACGTGCCCACTGCCTCGGTTGCTGACAAAATCGGAATGCCCTTGAGTACGGCAAGTCTGGCTTCCGCATCCTCCATGTCGCCAGCCGCACATTCGTCCAAGACCAGTTGGGACACGACCAAGTCGAAATCCACTCGTCGAGCTTCCCACCATTGTCGAGTGATCAACTGATGCGCTGCTCGCACCACATTTCGGCTCGGCCACGCCGTCAGGTAACTTGGAATCGTCGTTTCGATGTAGACGGTCGGTTTCATGGGGTAAATTGTATCGCCGCTCAGATCCGACCGCAACTGGGCGGGAGAGGGGTTGGGGGTGAGGGCCACACAGCCCTGGCAATCGAACAAAGGTAACAGCAAAACTGGCGTAATTGGCCCGTCATTTCGCACGGGATCTCGGTTTGGCCGATTCGGCGCATGTCCATGACAGGCATAGGCAATCAAAACTAGGCTGGTCTTTTCAGGAGGTGTGTGTGCAAAAGTCGGCGGAAAAGACTAGCCGCAGGCGGAATGGATACATGGGGAAATGGTGCGACTGTAGTAGACGCACCATTTGATTGAATGACATTTCCAAACCCGATACCGCAGGCTGTGGGGCTATATGAAGTCGCGGCGGCAAGTCATAGTGTAATGGCATGTCCGACATCGTGATAACCTGCCCCAAGCGTTCTTGTGCCGCATCGTTGCGCCTGGCACTCGACGTTGCTGCCAAGCCGCTTTCGTGCCCGCATTGCCGGACTGCGATCCTCGTGGTGCTGGGGTCGGATGGCAATCTGGATCGTGTGGAGAGGGCTACAGCATCCGGCTGGCGAGTGCCGGGGTTACTGCTGGTGCCCGGCTTTGCGTTGTTCATTCTTGGCGTAGCTGGCGCCTTCGCCAACGGCTACCTGGCGAATCGCTGCTGGCAAGATCCAGCATTCTCGCTCGATTTCGCCCGCAATCGGGTCAGCGACCTTCGCTCGGGCGGATCGCTAACAGGCCCCGCGAACGACGCCAAGAAAAAGAGCACGGAAGCGACACCTGAAGATGCGTTCGCCGCGGTCGCCGGGCCGTTGGCGGAAGAATCTCGCAAATTGCTGGCCGATGAGGAACTCGCCCAACACTGGCAGGAGTATGTCTTGCCGGTGTGTGCCAGCTTCGCAGCCGTCAGCGTGGTGATGGCAATCGGCGGCCTTTGCATCGTCAGTGGGCGTTTCTACACCCTGGCGTTTCTTGGCAGCCTGGCCGGCATTGTGAACTTCAATCTGATGTGTTGCGTGCCAGGCGCGGTCGCTGGTATCTGGGGCATCCTCATGCTCGTCCGCGACGACGGCCGCAAACATTTCGGTCTCAATCCACGCAAGTGATTCGCAAACCTGATCCCGTCGCTGACGCTTCCGGCTCGTGAATCTGTTACCCAAACACATCGGCAGGATCGGCGCGGACCAAGCCTACCAATGCGATCAAACCGGAGAGTGCGCACATCGCCAGCGTACTGACGAATAGCCAGCCGACGCGCTCAAAGGTCATGCGCATTGGCATGCCGGTGATCGCGGTCAGGAATTCGTACGCCCCCCACGAAACCAGCCAGCCGAAGATGAAGCCGACGATGGCCAGGATGACGGATTCCTCCAGCACCACCAGCACGAGATCGCGGTTGCGATAACCCATCGCCTTCAACGTCGCATACTCGGCAATGTGATCGCTGACGTCGCCGGAAAGGATCTGATAGCAGATGACCATGCCGACGGCGAAGCCCATGAACAGGCCGAAACCAAAGGCGAACCCGATCGGCGTGTTGTTCTTCCAGAAGCGTTGTTCGCGGTCGCGAATCTCGGCGATGGTGAAGACTTCCACATCCGCGTCGCGCTCGCCGGTAGCGACGGCCTCGCGAATCGCCGCCTGGGCAGCTGCCACATTCGCCCCAGGCTCCAGCCGGATCAGTCCAAAGTCGACCTTTGCAGTAGGCGGCGCCCCATACGAGTAGGGTCGACGCAAGATGTCCACGAACGTATCGGCGGAAACGATGACGGTGCCATCGGTCGTGAAGTCCGAACCGAGGTCGAACGAGCCGACGAAGCGGATGGACTTGCCGTTCAGTTCCGTGATTGTGCCATCGGCGAGCGGCCCGTAAATGCTATTGTTGGGGTTTTGGGCATTGGGCCGCGTTCGGCGGTCGAATAACGCCGTGTGTTCGTAACGAAGATCGTTGAGGCGCGAATTCGGGTTGGAAGGATTGAGTTCCGGTAAGTCGAGCAGAAACTCGTCCGGCTCGATACCGAGGACGCGCACGGCACGAGCGGGGCCGCGAAACGCCGGGTCCGGATTGGTATCGCGCAGAAACGCGATCGCGTTTTCGACATAGAGCGGGTGTACGCTGCGAACGCCGGCCGCCGCACTCGCCTGAGTCAGCCGTCGACGGGGGAACGAATCGCGCATTGCCAACGTCTGGCGGCTGGGCGACACCATGACGAGGTCCGCTCGCATATGGTCGAACAGGATCGTGTTGCTATCGAGGAGTGCATTGCGGAAGCCAAGCTGCACGAACATGAGCACGACTGCGAACGATATACCAAGCACGAATAACCCGAACCGCATGCGGTCGTGGGTGAGGTTGTACCAGGCGAGTGGAGTTCGAGCCATGTGCCATCTGGTATATAGCCTGGGTTTAAAAAGCCCTCATACAACACAGCTCGGCGGCCTATGCTGGTGCTGAATCACCGCTGGACTCGGGCGGTGCCGCCCTTGGCGTAGTCCTCGACTTCTCTCAGTGTCGCCATGGTGGTGTCGCCGGGGTAAGTAGTGAGGAGCGCGCCGTGGGCCCAGCCGAGGCGGAGCGCCCAGTCTGGCTTCTCGCCGCGAATCAAGCCGTGGATCAGACCCGCTGCGAAGCCATCGCCGCCGCCAATGCGGCAGACGACATCGAGGTGAGCAGTCGGGCTGACGTATTTCTGGCCATCGAGCCAGAGGACCGCACCCCAATCGTGGCGGTTGGTGCTGTGAACTTCGCGCAGGGTTGTGGCCACCGCTCGCACGTGGGGGAACGCCTTCGCCGTCGCATCGATCATGCCGAAGAATACATCCGGATCGAGCTTCGATTCGGCCTGCTTGGTCACCTCCGGGCCGCGCACACCTAGCCCTTTTTGCAAGTCTTCCTCGTTGCCGATCAGTACATCCACATGCTCAACGATGCGGCGAAGGGTAGCGACGGCTCGGGTTTCGCCGCCGACGGACGACCACAACTTCTCGCGGTAGTTTAAGTCAAACGAAGTGATCGCACCGGCCGCCTTAGCGGCTTTCATCCCTTCGATGATGAGTTCGGAAGTCGTCTCGGACAACGCCGCGAAGATACCGCCCGAATGGAACCAGCGGATTCCGCCTTTGAATAAACCCTTCCAGTCGAAGTCGCCCGGCTTCAGCAACGCAGCAGCTTCATTGGCACGATTGTAAAAGACGACCGGTGCCCGTACGCCATGACCGCGGTCGCTGAAAACGCTGGCAATGTTCGGCCCGCGAACTCCGTCGTGTTCGAAGTTTTTGTAAATGCCGAGCACGCCAGCCTCACGAACGCGGGCCTTTACGAGATCCCCGATAGGGTAGCTGGGCATCGCGGAGCAAACGGCGGTGTTGTGGCCGAAGCAATCGGCGAGGTTCGCGGCGACGTTGTATTCGCCACCGGAAACGTGAATTTCCACAGTTCGCGCTTTGCGGAACGGGATGATGCCAGGGTCGAGCCGGTGGACGAGCCCGCCGAGCGAAAGGAAATCGAGTTGGCAAGCATCGGTACGAACGGCAAACGGGGGCATGACAAACTCCAGGGTCATCAGCGATCTTCGGATCGCCCTACACAAAGCTGTTCTACGGCAATCGAGAACTCAGGGTAGCTCGCCTGGTTTCATCATGATGAACTTCGCGCGGATCGCTATCACGCCTTGACATCGTGATGGGGTGGCCCGTAGTATCTACATAACCATTATCTGCACTCTCCCGATGACCTAGCCGCCCCGATCCCATGTCTGCGTGAATCGGCGGCGTTCGAACCTCCAACCTCAGAAAGTTCGCCCCCCAGGTCATCCGGAAGGTTTGTGATTATTCGTGCCTCGCACGATACTCCGTCGGCCCACCCGATTGAGTGCGTTACGTCCCTCCTACCTACCCGGTGTGCCTTCGTGGACGCCGCCGCTCTGACACCACCGTCGCGACCTCGTGTCTACTTACTAGACACGCATGGCCTCATCTTCCAGATGTTTCACGGCATCCCGCAGATGAACGCGCCGGACGGTCGCCCCACGAACGCAGTCTTCGGCGTGACCCGCGCCATCATGGACCTGTACGATCGCGGTGCCGAGTATCTCCTCGCCACGTTCGACGTACCCGAGCCGACATTCCGCGAGGCGCTGTTCAAGGAATACAAAGCTCATCGCCTGCCGCCGCCGGACGATCTCATTCTGCAGTTACCGCTGATCGACCAGGTTCTCGAAGCCTGCCGCATCCCGATCATCAAGCAACCAGGGTTCGAAGCAGACGACGTGATCGCGACTCTCGCCGCCTCCGCAGTCGATCGCGAGTTCGAAGTTTACATGTGTACCAGCGACAAGGACTGCCGCCAGCTTCTCTCGCAACACGTTCGCATCCAGAATTTACGAAAGGGCGAGACGCTGGACGCGGCCGGGCTGATGGCGGATTGGGGCATCCGCCCGGATCAAGTCGTCGACTTCCAGACGCTCGTCGGCGATTCCGTTGACAACGTGCCGGGTGTGCCGGGTTGTGGTAAGAAGACCGCCACCAAGTGGCTAAAGGAATACGACACGCTGGAGAATCTGATCCGCCATGCGGACTTCGTCGGTGGGCCGAAGTTGAAGCAGGCGCTCAAGACCTCCATCGGCGATGGCTCGTTAGAGTTGAGCCGCACCTTGGTGACGCTGCGTAAAGATGTGCCGATGACCATTGACTGGGACGGCTGGCGCCGGCGCGATTGGCACGGCCAGCGCTTGCTTGAGTTGTTCCAGGAGTTCGGCTTCCGTGGCTTCGCCAACAAAGTGCGAGCCACGCTGACCGCCAGCGGCGCGAAGCGCAACGCCGAGCTGCTGGAAGCGATGGATGAACCTGTATCTGTAGCGGTTGTTTCCGGTTCCCCTCTCCCCGCTGCGGGAGAGGGGCTAGGGGTGAGGGGGTCTTCTTCTGGACAAGAGGTTCATAAACCTCGCCCGAATCAGCCATCGCTATTCGATGTGCTCGATGGCGATGCTACCTTCGAAGAAGCATTTCCAGCACCACCACCAGATACCTGGAAAGGGGGCGACTACCGGCTGATCGACACGCCCGCCGCTTTCGACGAATTCCTGGCGAACTTGCGGAAGCAGCGTCGCTTCGCCTTCGATCTGCAAAGCACGCACCGTGAGCCAATGCGTGCGGAGATCGTCGGCTACGCCTTCTGCTGGCAAGCGGAAGAAGCGTATTACTTGCCTGTTCGCGGACCTGCCGATGCCAAGATTCTCGACGCCGCTGCCACGCTCGCGGCGTTGAAGCCGATCCTTGAAAACCCCGCGATCACCAAGGTGAATCACAACATTAAAGATGAACGCCTCGTGCTACGCACCAGTGGCGTTGAACTTCAAGGCGTAGTCGGCGACTCGATGATCGCCCATTATTTGCTAAACGCCAGCGAGCGATCCCACGAGCTTGCCGACCTGACTTCGGCTGCATTCAATCATCGCAACATTCCCACTGGGGACCTCATTGGCAAAGGGAAGAAGCAAGTCACCATCGACCGCGTGCCGACGGAGAAAGTCGCCGCGTATGCCTGTGAAGATGCAGACGCCGCCTGGCGGCTCACCGAGAAGTACGAACCCCTTCTCACGCCGTCTGGCTTGCGGAAACTTTACGACGAGCTCGAAACCCCACTGATCGAAGTGCTCGCGGAACTCGAGTTTAACGGCGTCCGGCTCGACATGCCGTTATTGGCCAAGCTCTCCGGCGAGATGGCGATCCAACTCGCGGACATGGAAGTCGAGATTCACAAGATCGCGGGGAAGGTATTTAACGTCGCCTCGCCGATGCAGCTTCGCAAAATCTTGTTCGACGAGATGAAACTGAAGGTGCAGAAACGAACCGGAACCACTGGTGAGGCAAGCACCGACCAGGAAACGCTGGAGCGGCTCGCTGCCGATGGCCACGAGTTGCCGAAACGCATCGTCGCTTACCGTCAGGTGGCGAAGTTGAAGGGCACTTATGTCGACGCGTTGCCGGCACTCGTGAACCCGCGCACCGGTCGCGTCCATACTTCCTTTAACCAAACGGTGGCGAGCACCGGTCGTCTGAGTTCGTCCGATCCGAACTTACAAAACATCCCGACGCGGACGGAACAAGGCCGACAGATTCGCCAGGCGTTCGTGCCACCCGATGGCTGGACGTTGCTCTCCGCAGACTATTCGCAGATCGAACTACGCTTGCTCGCGCACTTCTGCAACGACGACCGCATGAAATCTGCATTCACCGAGGACCGCGATATTCATGCGCGGGTCGCGGCGGAAATCTTCGCAGTGCCGGAATCCGCCGTCACCAAAGAGCAACGCGGCGTGGCAAAGACCGTGAACTTCGGCGTCATCTACGGCATCTCCGCCGTGGGCCTGGCCATCCAACTCGGCATTCAACGGAAAGCCGCCGCGAAGTTCATCGACGATTACTTTGCCAAATACCCCGCCGTGTTGAACTACCAGGACACGCTCCTGGCGAATGCCCGCCGCGACGAGTACGTGAAAACGATCCTGGGCCGGAAACGCCACTTCAACCCGATCTCGATTCGTCCACGCACGACGTATCAGCAACGCAACCAGGCCGAGCGCGAAGCGATCAACATGGAGATTCAAGGCTCCGCGGCCGACCTGATCAAAGTGGCGATGTTGAATGTGTACCGCCGCATGAAACGCGAAAACTGGCAGGCCCGCATGGTGCTGAGCGTCCACGATGAACTCGTGTTCGAGGTGCCGCCAGATGAAGTCACGAGTTTGGCCAAGCTCGTCCGCCAGGAGATGACCGGCGCGATGACGCTGGGCGTCCCCCTGCGTGTCGATGTATCCGCTGGCCCCAACTGGCTCGATGGGGAGGATGTGTAGTGGTGAACGCGACAACAACACTGACCGAAATCGACTACCCCAGCTCGGATGGGCAACCCATGGCCGAAACGCCGCTGCATGTCGACACCATGATGCTGCTTCATCAGGCGCTGGAAGATTTTTTCGGCGATCGGCCCGATGTCTTCATCGCAACCGATATCTTTTGCTATTCGAAGGAACTCGACGAAAAAGGCAATGAGCAGGTTGTGTGCGTTGCGCCCGACGCGCTTGTTGCCATCGGTGTGCCCGAACAGCCGCGGTACGATCGTCGCAGTTATTTCACCTGGCGGGAAAACGATGTTATTCCGTCAGTAGTTTTCGAAGTTGCCTCCAAGGGCACATGGCACGATGATGTTGGGTCAAAATATCGACATTATCAGAAATTGGGTGTACCCGAATATTTCATGTACGACCCGGAAGGTGAGTACCTTCACCCTGCACTGCAAGGATTCCGGCTCGAATCGGGCACATATCAACCTATCTTGCCTTCAACGGCATCCGAAGATGATGAGGTCGAGTTGGAATCCAATTTAGGTTTCCGACTTCGTGGCGAAGGTGTGATGTTGCGCCTGATCGAAGTGGACTCTGGACAGCCGATTTTGTCTCGCGCCGAACAAGTCGAACAACAACGCGAACGGACGGAAGACGAACGTCGGCAGAAGGAAGACGAACGTCGGCAGAAGGAAGACGAACGTCGGCAGAAGGAAGACGAACGTCGGCAGAAGGACCAAGAGCGCCTACGCGCGGACCAACTGGCCTCTGAAGTGGAACGCCTGAAAGCTCGCTTGGCACAACTCGGTCAGCCCACCGAGAACGGATCGTGACGTTACCATCCTCCAAGCCTGTGCTGGGCCTGATCGGAGCGATCGGGGCCGGGAAAACGACGGCGGCGGCGGCGTTCGCCCTCCGCGGCGGCTTCGTCGTCGATTGCGACAAGCTCGGCCATTTGGCACTCGATTTGCCAAATGTCCGCCAACAACTGGTAACCCGCTGGGGCGAGCGGGTGCTGATTCCCGCAGATGGCGTAAACCGACGGGTTATCGCCGGTATCGTCTTCGGTGAACCTACCGAACGCCGCGCCCTCGAAGCAATCGTCTTCCCGATCATAGGCGACATGACACGAACAGAGATGACGAAGGCTCAGGCCGATCCAAATGCTCGTTTCATTCTGCTCGATGCCGCGACGCTACTCGAAGCGGATTGGGGCAAGATGTGCGACAAGATCGTTTACATTGATGCACCGCGAGATGTTCGCTTACAACGGCTCGCCGCACGCAGCGGATGGACGAGCGCCGACCTCGCCGCCCGTGAGGCCGCCCAGTTACCAGCCGCCGAGAAACAACGCCACGCTCACGCCATCATCACCAACGCCGACTCGCCCGACTGTCTTCAACTCGAAGTCGATCGTGTACTGCAGAAGTGGGATCTCTTCCCAGAGGGTCGATCATGACCGAAGCCGCCAAGACCGAGATGACGCCGAAACCCCGCAAGACCCGCGCGAAAGCCAAGGTCGTCGAGGATGCAGCGCCAATCGATGTCGCTCCAACCGCAGAAGTGGCAACATTGCCGGAGCTTGCCTCGCTCGCCGAAACTGTCCTTAGCGAAGCGATCGCCGAGCCTGTTGCTGAGCCAGTCGCCGAGGCGGCCCCGCCGCGCCGTGAGGTTCGCAAGCGTGCGCCAGTCGAAAGCCACAATGGGTCGAACGGCTTCAGTGATGGCATCATCGAACAACAAGAACCGATCGCGATTTCTGAGCCAATCGCTGCCATCGCATTGCCGCCCAGTCCGCCCGTCGTGTTGGCACCACCCGCGAAGCCTTACACCGTCGACCAATACGAACGCGGCTTCGATGCCGAAACGAACTCGCGCTACGAGGAAATTAAGAAGGGCAACACGTACATCTCGGAACTGCAGCAGATGACGCTGGCCCAGCTTCAGGCCATCGCCCTCGAAGACGGCCTCGTTCGGGAAGAGTTCACCGGCCTGAAAAAGCAGGACATCGTTTATCGCATCCTGAACGAGAAAGTGCGGCAAAACGGCCTCATGCTCGGTGAAGGCACCCTCGAAGTGCTGCCCGATGGCTTCGGCTTCCTCCGCAGCCCGGACTACAACTACTTGCCCTGCCCGGACGATATCTACGTCTCCCCGAGCCAGATTCGCCGCTTCGGTCTCCGCACTGGTTCCGTCGTCGCGGGCCAGGTTCGCCCACCGAAAGAGAACGAACGCTACTTCGCGCTGCTGCGCGTCGAAGCGATCAACCTGCAAGATCCTGAGTTGATGCAACGCACGGCGGTGTTTGAAGACCTGACGCCGCAGCACCCGACGAACCGGCTGAAGCTGGAGTACGACCCCAGCGACATGAGTACGCGCATCCTCGATCTGATCACACCAATCGGCAAAGGGCAACGCGGCCTCATCGTCGCGCCTCCACGCACCGGCAAAACCGTGCTGTTGCAAAAGATGGCGAACGCGATCATCCACAACCACCCGGAATGCTACATCATCGTGCTGCTGATCGACGAGCGTCCGGAAGAAGTGACGGAGATGAGTCGCAGTGTGAAGGGGCCGCGGGTCGAAGTGGTCAGCAGCACCTTTGATGAACCGACCGCCAGGCACATCACCGTCGCCGAGATGGTCATCGAAAAGGCCCGCCGACTGGTCGAATATGGCGTCGATGTTGTCATCTTACTAGACAGCAT
>Ga0105048_10019207_pt1 | contig 10483 bp, 7 predicted proteins | sample MAT05_FD_78382 | JGI IMG/M metagenome (GOLD analysis project Ga0105048, IMG submission 78382) | Freshwater microbial communities from Lake Fryxell liftoff mats and glacier meltwater in Antarctica - MAT-05 | ecosystem: Environmental > Aquatic > Freshwater > Ice > Liftoff microbial mat | place...
TCATCTAGATAATCCGAACTGTCATCCTGCCACAGCAGGATCTGTAGTTCTCCGAATCATGATGGTGCAATGCAATAACTTCAGATGCTGCCTGCGGACAGCATGACGATCCGTTTGGCGAGGTGATCATAGTTGCAACGACAATGCGTAGAATGAAACGAACTGTCATCCTGCCATAGCAGGATCTGTAGTTCTCCGAATCATGATGGTGTAATGCATCAACTTCAGATGCTGCCTGCGGACAGCATGACGATTCGTTTTGGCGAGGTGATCATAGTTGCAACGACAATGCGTAGAATGAAACGAACTGTCATTCTACCACAGCAGGGTCTGCAATTTTCAGATTTAGAATAAAATTCAATTCATGCATTATGATATTCTTTTATCAATGCGGGTGAATCACACAACTTGGATTTTCCACCACTTTAGATGCGAAGTCAACAAGTGAAAAAACTAAAAATTTGTTTTCTTTCCAAATCCTAATTAAAAAGGAGCTGAAAATATCAACGCTTTAAAAATCTGGAAGTTAACCCTAGAATAACAAGTTATTACATTAAATAAAATCCAACCGGTAGTGGAAACAATTCGAATCTATAAATGGTATAACTTCGTTTATCAAGCACTTATTTTTTCGAATCCATAAAAATTATGATTCCGTGAAATACCTTATTCTTATCTTCACTTATATTGCCTTCGTTTCGCAATCATGCTCGAATAACACTTCTACTGATGACCAAACTTACAACGCTAAATTTATTGAACTCGACGGCAGCAGTACTGTTTTTCCGATTGCTCAGGAAATAGTGAATAGCTACCATGCCTTCAATCCTGACATCAAAATGAGCCTCTCGCTCTCGGGTACTTCGAACGGTTTTATGAAGTTTTGCCAAGGTCAACTGGAAATCAACAACGCTTCAAGACCAATTGAAGACGATGAAATTGAAATGTGCAAACGCAATGGGGTTGAATTTTTGGAATTAAAAATAGGGTTTGACGCCATTGTTTTGGCTGTGAACCCAACTAATACATGGTGCAATCAACTTGACATTGAACAACTAAAAAATATTTGGAATACAGAACGTGAAATACGTTGGAGTGAATTGGATCCGAACTGGCCAAAAGCGAAAATAACATTTTTTTGTCCGGGCAGATTGAGTGGTACTGCGGATGTTTTCACCAAGATACTCTTTCAAGGAAATAATGGTTACATGAAAAAGTCTGTAACGAGCGAGGATCACAATGACATAGTTATGAGCATTTCGCGTGATACTTTTTCCATCGGTTTCTTTTCCCTGCCCTACTTGCATTCCAATTTAAGTTTTGTAAAACCACTAAGTATCGATGATTTAGACTCAACTAATGGTACTGGATTTATCTCTCCGACTTTTGATGCTATCGAATCCCATAGCTATAATCCTTTTCAGCGACCACTCTTTTTATACATCAATAAGAAAATACTGAGCAGTGAAGCGCATTATGATTTTCTTCGTTATTTTCTCGTAAGCTCAAGAGAGATCGGAAGAAATGTAGGATACGCTCCTTTCGACAAAAACTCCATGAACTATGAACTGGCTAAGCTAGAAAAGGCTTGGAAAGAACAACAACCCCGAGCTGGAAAGGGTGATTGATTATAAACGCTTATTCCAATATTATCAATTGTCTTGTGTTGATATTAGAAATTGTCATAGTGTTGTGTTCAAGTTAGATGAAATGATGTTGGATAATTACAGACACCTATTCGGTATTACTATTTGAATGTCTTCGCTGTAATGACATTGGGCTATTTGATATTATAGCGGTAAAATGAACTGTCAAAGGATTCACACGTGGCAATTTTATTGCCATAACTAAAGCAGTCGATGCGCCGATGAACGCGGACTCTATTGCCTTCTACAAACAACAGGGTTTGAAAGCTTGCGAAAAGGGCAATTATGAACAAGCTGAAATCTTGTGTTTAAAAATTGTTGAATCCACTCAAAAAAAATAATTGCCAAAATACTTTGAGGTTCCAAACAACTTGGGCAACATTTTGGCATATTAAGGCAATTCTGAATCTGCCATCGGTATGAATCAAGAAGCACTAAAAAATTATGACAAACAGATAATCGAGTTTTGTTTGAGGCCAAAATCCTAAAAGAACATTGGTGCAGACTAGCTGGATTCGAAAGATTTTGATAACTCATCTTCGAAATTATACCAAAGCATTTATTAAAGAGTACAAAGGATTCTTTAATAAATTGCTTTTGTCATGCCGTCACTGCATTCAAATAGTTCAATGCGTCAAAGCCAATATTGGACATTATTGAATGTTTATGTAGTATAAACCGCAGCAATACTACAACATTGACCTAGCAGCTTTATGTCTCTTAATTCTGTAGTTTTCACTTCTTTCCTACCTTCACATTCCAAACCTTTACCTCTCATGAAGCAAATCTCGCTGGCAATAGCAATTCTTATTGCAATAACTTCGGAAGCCGATGCGCAGTTGAATGCTGATTCTATTGCTTACTATGAACAACAGGGTCTTCAAGCATACGAAAAGGGTAACTATGAACAAGCTGAAATCTTGTATTTAAAAATTACCGAATCCACCCGACAGACAAATTTCCCAAAATACTTAGAGGTTCTAAACAACTTGGGAAACATTGTGGCATATTCCGGCAAGTCTGAAGCTGCCATCGGATATTACCAAGAAGCATTAAGAAATATTGACAAATCGGATAATCGAGTTGAGTTTGAGGCCAAAATTCTGAAAAATATTGGTGCAACTTATTCGGATTTGAAAGATTTTAAAAACGCTTCCTCGTATCTCAATAGAGCAGAAGTAATTGCCAAAAAAACTGGCAACAATGAATTGATTGCTGATTGTCTTAATAATCGAGGAATCATTTATGAACAAATAGACAGTGTGTTTAAAGCTCTTGATATGTATATTCAAGCGCGCACTTTCTATCAGCGGTTGGGTAATCCGGAAAGACTGGCATTGGTTTTTATCAATATTGGTGTCATATCAAAAAATTTGGAGCAATGGGATGTTGCAAAAAACTCATGCGACAGTGCACTTTATTATAGCCGACTAATAGGAAATGAATTTTATATCTCTGCTACGCTTAACAACTTAGGGAATGTATACGCCGGAAAGAAACGTTATGATGAAGCAATTAAGGTGACAACAGAAGCGCTCGAAATATCTCGAAAAATCGGTCAGCCAGATCTAGAGCAAAACTGTCTCTCAAGTTTGGCTGAACAATTTCACGCAAAGGGTGACAATAAAAATGCTTATATATGGCAACAGCAGTTTCTGACCTTACATGATAGCATAATTAATATAGAAAGAGTAATTGCACTTACAGAAATGGAAACGCGGTTTGATGTAGAAAAAAAGGAACTTGAACTAGATCGTTTGTCGGCCGAAAATCAATTAATCGAAGCAGAAAACGAACACGCAGTTCTTAACCAATTATTATTGGCTTCACTTCTGTTTTGTGTAATTGCAGGATCGTTGGCGATTGTTCGAATAAGAAATCTTCGTCATAAAAGAAAACAACTTGAGGTGATAGCCATCACAGAAAAACAAGAAAGAGAGCGCATTGCCAAAGACATGCACGATGAACTTGGTTCAGGCATTTCGCGCATCACTTGGATAACAGCGTCAGTGGCACAAACAGTAGCAGACGAAAAACAAAAAAGTCAAATCTCATTGATAGAAAGCATCGCCGATCAACTATCAACAGGAATGAAATCTTTAATTTGGCTTTTAAATAGCGGAAATGTTGAGTGGGAAGTTCTATCTGGTCGTGTCAGAGAAATGGCCTCACAACTATGCGAAGAGTTCGAAATCAACTTAAAATTTGGCCAATCAGGATTGGAGAAAAATCCAGTGATAAAACAAAATGCAGCACGCGATATTTTTCTTATTTGTAAAGAATCATTAAACAATTCGGTTAAATATTCGAATGCTCGGAGAATTGAAATTAAATTTGAATACAAAAACGATCAGTTTGTATTAGCGATTGCAGATAATGGATTAGGTTTTGATCAAAGTACCATTCAACGCGGACATGGGCTTAACAACATAGAGCGAAGATGCAAAGATTTGGGAGGATACGCAGAATTAAACACCACCCCTGATAGCGGAACTAAATGGAATATTACGCTTCCAATAAATAGTGTAATTCACGGAAATCGGGAAACCATATTGAGAGAAAATAGAGTTTCCCTTCCGTAAAAAAATATAAGTCAAATCAAAAAATACTTCCGAAACGAATTCCTGCAGTAAACAATGTAGTTCTTTTGGCCGATGCAGCATCGGTTGAGAGATAGAGGTATTGATCGTTGTTCGAAGCCAATTCTACAAATACCCAATACCTACTTTTAGGAAATGTCGGAAGCTCCAATTTGACACCGCGTGTTTGCATGCCTGCTTTTACTGAAGTCCATGCACTTGCTATAATGCGGTATTCAAAATGGGAAAACGGACGCCACTCACCTCTAATTGCCAGTGGATAATCGAAAGTAAAAAAACCGAGACCTCCTGAGTTTGCCTCAGAACTAAAATCTCCGATGGACAACATAGACCATTGAGGACGAATGCCTCCCATGAGACCCCAGTTTTTGTTTCGATATCCCAAATAAAAATCATAGCCCCATTTAAAGGCAAAAGAAAATTTTCCTTCACGCATCGGGTCATCAGGTGCACGCTCGGTTCCCAATGGTTTAGTCGTCAACTTACCAAAAGCAATGTCAGTATAGAGTGCATCAAAGACTACAAAATTCATGTACTTATCCATTGCATTGGAAATCAACATGAACTCACATCGCAAATCAACCAATTGTGCTTTGCGATGCTCCATACTATCCGATAAATTGTTGATATCAGCCCAGGTATACCCCACCTGACCGCGAATAGTATTTGCATCGAGAATTATATCATCTGGGCCATAATAATTAACCGTCACACTTTTTTGGCTAAAACTGTCGACACACATTAAGAGAATCGACAATATAAAAATCAGTTTTTGTTTCATGATTAATTCGTTTTGAATCTGTACAAGATATTGTCTTTCTTTTTTACAAATTCATTTCCATCATAAGAAAAATAAGGATATCCGGTATCTTTTATTCCACCTTCAACAGCTCCGGTTTCTAAATTGAATCGAATAAATTCATTGATTTCATCGGGCTTTTTACCGGTCCACACATAATATACATCACCTCTAAAAAATCCGCCGAAATTCTGATCAAAATTGGTGGCATAAATTGTTGCACCATCCGATTTTTTAACCCTGGCCAAACCTTCTTTTGTACCAATTAAAATATCATCACCTTCAAAATAAATTACTCCCGGTTTTCCAATCTTCATCTTTGCAACATCAACTTTCCATTTTGCAGCACCTGTTTTCGCCTCAAGTGCAAATAGATTTTTTTCACTAGCTACATAAATTATATCGTTATCAGTAATTAAATTGCTGATGCCTTTAAATTTGTCACCCAATGCTTTGAGATCATCTGCGACCCAAAGTGATTTTCCCGTGGAAACGTCATAAGCATTTAAACTGAAGTCACCTTCTTCTTTCATTTCGGAAATACAGGTTTGTGAACCATCATTGCCATTGACCACCAATTTTTGAACAAGCACCTCTCCACCATTACGCACGATCAAAGCCCCGTTTACAACAATCATTTGTGTGATGATTCCATCTTTATCCAATCGCTCTGATTCCCATAATTTATTTCCTGTGCTCAAATCAAATTTTCTGATTGCACGCACATCTTTGCTTAGATCTGCGATATAAGCTGCGTTGTTATCACAAACAGGCATTGGTGCGCGACCAATAATCATTTCGGATTTAAACACGCCGAAGTCAAATGAACTGAAATCAAACGTGGTTGACCACAAAACTTTGCCTGATTTAATATCAAGTACGGTAAGTCCTTCGTATTGAATAAAAACATAATTGCCATACGTATCAATATCAATAAAATCACCGCCAAAGTCATCACCATACCCAATAACATTGTCGCACAATGCACGAACAAATGCACCTTGAATAGTGGTTGACCAACGGAATTCACCCGTGCAGCTCACTGTTATCGGCATGGTTTTGCCTCTACCAAAAGACGAGTTCATTTTTGGTCTTTCGTATTCAAGATTTAAAGTAACTGCAGGATCTGCAACTTCGAGTCCACCCAAGCCTGCGAAAGAGGATTTACTGCGTTTGGATTTAATTCTTTTAACTTTTGGAGCTTTTTCACTTCTTTTTCGTAATTCAGTTTCTTTGCCAATCAACTCACCTGTTCTTTCTTCTACAAAAGAATAAGTGAAATCACCTTTTTTCTCCCCTTTGTACTTAAACTCAACAACACCAAGATCAGTATCGTAGGTCCAACTTTCAACTTTTTTAGTTCCAAATTTCTCTTTGGTGATAATGGTCCAGAGCACTTTTCCACTTTCTGCATCGATGCCACAGACTTCGGCCATGTCCCCAGCCACAAGAGTTGTGATGTCGTCATTAACTTCCCATTGGTCTACAGTAACCGGAAATTTCAATTCATACATTTTTGGGAATTCTTTTTGGCTGGACATCAATGTACTCATGCCAATCGCCATAGCGATAGTAAAAATGGTCTTTTTCATAATATGTTGAATTTTAGTGAGACTTTAGTCCAGTAAATTTCAACTTGAAAAAGTCAGGTATCAATACGCAATTAGTAGTAGTAAGCGCTGCGTTTAATATCCTCTCAATTTGTTTATAGCTTCAGTTCTTGACTGAACTTGCAGTTTCTGGTAAATATTCCGAATGTGTGTCCTCACAGTCTCTGCGCTTATATTTAATTCATTAGCAATTTCTTTATATCGCAGACCTTCAGAAAGCTTTTGCAATAGTCCATTCTCACGCTCAGTGAGATGTTCGCTTTGTAATACTTCTTTTTGACGAAACGACTCCATTACTTTTCTTGCGATGGTGCCTGTCATTGGTGATCCTCCCGTCATTACCTCATCAATGGCATCGAGTAACTTTGAGGGACGTGAACCCTTTAGAATATAGCCAGTTGCACCTGCTTTTAGCGCGTTAAAAACATGCTCATCATCTTCAAAAACCGTGAGAACTACGCACTGCATGCGCATATAGGTTGGTTTAAGATAACCTATAAGCTCAATGCCCGATTTAGCAGGTAATTCAATATCAGTAAGCAATACATCAATCGAGGAAAAGTCTATTTTCAGTAGTGCTTCTTCGGCAGACGTAAAACTTCCTACCAACTCAAAATCAGGAGTAGTGCCAATAAATGCAGACAGATTCTGTAGGGTGATGAGATCATCTTCAACTATTACGAGGCGAATGTGCATAACACAAAAGTAGTAGATTAAGATTGAGCAAAGAGATATGAAGGTGATGTCGACATAGAAACTGTCCACATTTTTTTGTAGTATAAATTGATAGGAAAATTGGAAACAATAAAAATGCCGCTCATTAGGAGAGCGACATTTTCACACAAACTATTGACCCAAAAGACATTCAAATAATTCCTTTATTTTTTATTAGAAAGGAAAATAGGGATAAAGTTTTTCGATAATTTTGGTTCTGTTACTGAACTTTTAGCTTGTTATTTTTTTGTGCTTTCGACTAGAATATGTATGAGATACCAACATATCCTGCATAAGTTTTGACCTTTGTCCGATCAAGTAAATAGTATGAGTCGTTGGTCATTGTGCGATTATTATCACTTATATCTATCAACCCAAATACTCCACGAAATCCTATTCCAAAACGCAATGTTTTGTCTGGATTGAGGCCAAAGTCCAAACCAGCACCGTAAGCAAACCCTAGATCACCCTTTTTTACAGACAATATAGCCGTGGTCGAAAGCGAATCGTTTCCTCCCGTCGACTCTATTTTGCTGCCTGAACTGAATCCTATTTGTGGGCCGGCAACAACATTTAAATTTACTGATTTGTCTTTTCCCGTGTTTAGAGATAGAAGCAAAGGCACGTTGAAATAATTGAGTCTCACTTTATTTTCTTGATCGTTTTCAACATATTTTTGAGAAAGTGTTGTGTAGATTCCTTCAACTTGTATACCAATGTGCTCGTTAAAATTGAATCCCACGAAAGCGCCAAAGCCCCATCCTAAAGTGACCTGACCCTCAATTGTACCGCCCGTCGAACTTTGAGCATCGAAATTAGAGAAAGTCGGCATTAATCTTACTCCAACTTCTCCCCCCTGTGCCGACATGCTTTTTGTATTAGAGAATGCAAGAATAGCTATGCAAATAAGGGCTGAGATGTTGATCCGAATTTTTTTCATTTTGTTTGTATTAGTTATGTAAAATTTGATGATGCAATTCTACATTCCCTTTGCACCATCAGAGTTACATGGTAGTTTGTATATTTTACAGCATTCACATATTATACCATAAGCGTTTATTAATTGGTCCAAAAGACTGAAAATAAATTGCTCTGGTGATGCTGTAACTACATCCAAATAGTTTAATGAGAATAGGCCGATACTTTATCAATGTTACTTGTAAAATGATCAAAACCATTTCATAAGTTACAGCAGTAAATGCTGTTGTGATTGATGTTTAGTTCAATGGGGTGAAACTGAATTAGACTAATACAGTGTAAATGTCTGAAATAGTCTAATGCCGTTTCACTCTATTGGCATATAAAAACCACTATCAAGGCATTTAACACTACACGCATAAAAATTAGTTGGAATTATTTTATGTGCAACGATGGTATAGTGTATAAATCCATATTGTATTGGACTATATTGAATATGTATACAGTATTACACAACTGATATTTATTAAATAGTCCGAAAACTCAAAAACCTCAGTTCAGTAAACGCACTTTAAAAAAAATCGCGTTACTTGCTTTTCGGACTAACCATTGAGAAATAGAGAACGTTTAGAATGATTGATAGCTTTTTTTAACTAACCTCATTGGACTTAATTTTTAAATGTCAACTTACAGCAATCATACTTGTTTGCTTTTGAGGTTAAGCATTATAGAAAAAAAAATTTGAATCATTTGTCAGGAAATAGCAGCATCTTCGACTAACCAATTGAAATCTTCATAACAACAAAAATTTAATAACATGAAAAAAGTTTTCTTTTTACTATTAATCCTTTGTGCTGGTAAATTGTCGGCACAACTGGCCAACGGCAGCATTGCTCCTGACTTTACTTTAAATGATATAAATGGAAATTCTCATCATTTATACGAGTACTTGGATCAGGGAAAAACAGTAATTATTGATTGTTTCGCAACTCATTGTCCAGGTTGCTGGGCATATCACAACACGAATGCAGTAGACAATTTGTATGCGATGTATGGTCCTAATGGCACTGAAAATCAAAATGTAATTGTCCTTGCAGTTGAACAAGATCCTCAAAATGGAATCAATGAAATATCAGGAATTAGTGGATTCACCGTAGGCAATTGGCTTGCCGGTACAAGCTACCCTATTATCAATCCGGAGGGCGCTGAAAGGACTCAATTCATCAGCGACTTTTCTGTAGATTATTATCCTTTAATTTATGCCATCTGCCCGGATAGAACCGTAAAAGTAACCGGATCAGCTACTACGGCTGCTTTGTATGAACAAGTGCAAGTGTGCGCTTTAACGGCTAGTACAGAAGATTTATCTAAAGCTTCACAAGTTACCTTTCGATACGATACGAATACTCAAAACTTAAAAATATTCAATGCGACCAATATTGTGAATCTAAAATTAACTGACAGTTCAGGAAAATTAATAATGGAAGCTAAACTGCAACAAAATGCAAACGAACTGCTTCTTCCCAATTTGTCATCGGGTGTTTATTTCTGTACTTTGGTAAATGGATTAAATGAAGTTAGTTCAGGTAGGTTTGTTGTTGAGTAGATCTTTCAAGTTTGAGGTTTGAAGTTAAGTTCATCACCTTGCGAATGGATTAACGACACACTTCATTCGCTTTATCCTCCCAGCGAGGTCATTCCATGCAACGCAGCTCAAGCGAAGGAATGCGTGGAATGTCATATTGGTCTGAAAATACAACGGCAGATTCCACCATCGCACTCAATGAATATTAAAACCAATAGCAATTATATGTGCTCGCGGGAATGACGTCAATGATTGATGTCGTGATACAAATAAAATTGAAAACGTACTCAGCCCCCCTTTCCTCCGGAGAGGGGGCTAGGGTGAGTCGCACAAGTCTTCGCTTTCATTCTGGCTTTGCAGCAAAATCATTCCACCGTGAGATGGCCTCTGCGGGGTGGAGGTGGAATCTGTACTGGTTAGTAATAATAATAAAACTCTTTCGCACTCGCATTCTTGATTCGCAATTTTTATTGCAGAACTGTTATTCACCGCAGAGGTACGCGAAGGACACGAAAAGAGCGGCAAAGGCACATCTTGTGAAAAATAAAGAAGGACACTCCGCACTCGCGTTGTTTTCTATGGAACTGTTATTCACCGCAGAGGTGCGCGAA
>Ga0105048_10019208_pt1 | contig 10483 bp, 7 predicted proteins | sample MAT05_FD_78382 | JGI IMG/M metagenome (GOLD analysis project Ga0105048, IMG submission 78382) | Freshwater microbial communities from Lake Fryxell liftoff mats and glacier meltwater in Antarctica - MAT-05 | ecosystem: Environmental > Aquatic > Freshwater > Ice > Liftoff microbial mat | place...
CATTGGAGTGCGCGCCGTTGGAGGCGAGTCCCAGCACTGTGTCGCCAGGCCGAATGTCAGAGCCGGTGATGATGTTGGCTTTTTCTACTACACCCACAGCGAAACCGGCAAGGTCATACTCGCCCACCGGATACATGCCCGGCATTTCAGCGGTCTCGCCACCGATGAGTGCGCAACCAGCCAGTTCGCATCCTGCCGCTATGCCCTTGATGACTTCGGTAGCAGCATCCACATCCAGCTTGCCACAGGCGAAATAATCAAGGAAAAACAGCGGCTCTGCGCCTTGCACCAGAATATCGTTGACGCTCATTCCAACGAGGTCGATGCCAACTGTATTGTGACGATTCAATTCGAATGCCAATTTCAATTTTGTACCCACGCCATCAGTGCCCGACACCAGCACCGGCTCGCGGTATTTTTTAGAAATTTCGACTAATCCGCCAAAGCCGCCTATGCCACTCAGAACTTCCGGGCGCATCGTACGTTTAGCGAATGGTTTAATGTTTTCCACCAGACGGTCACCTGCGGCTATGTCTACGCCGGCGTCGCGGTAGGAAAGGGTATCAGGTAAGCTCAAGTTGAGTTCTCGCTTTCTTCGGGATACAGTGAAGGCTATTTTGTTAGCGATATTTTACCCCAAATGACCATTCAACGCTTCGCCGCACTGCAAGGGGGTGCGCTTGCTTGCTACGGGACGTTTCCCGTACTGGGTAGCATTGTTGATCGGATTGAGCCATACCCAAGGCATGGTAGCTATCCCTATCCGTGTATCGTGATTCATTTTTTATGACGCAATTATTATTAAATATCACTCCGGACTGGTTGCCTACGCTCAATAATTTCGTACCAGGTCGCAATATTGAGTTGCTCTCGGCGTTGCAACACGCATTGGCAGGAACCTCGAATGAACGGTGTTTCTACCTATGGGGCGAGGTGGGCTGTGGCAAGAGCCATCTTATGCAGGCAGCAGTGGTGCAGGCACGCTCATTGGGACAGTCCGCAGTCTTTGCTCATGGCGCTGTGCCGGATTTGGTTCCAGTGATTGCGGTGGATGATGTTGAGTTGCTAGATGCGGCTGCGCAGATTGCCCTGTTCGCCCTTTATAATAGGGTGCGCGAAAGCGGCGGCATGTTGCTGGTTAGCGGTGTATCTGCGCCGGCCCATTTAAACTTGCGCGATGATCTGCGCACCCGATTGGGGTGGGGGCTAATATATCAGGTGCATGCGCTGAATGATGCAGAAAAGGCGCAAGCATTAGAACAGCATGGACAAGCGCGCGGCTTTATATTGCCGCGCGACGTGACGCAATACTTGTTGCGTCACGGACGGCGCGATATGCCCGCGCTGCTCGGGCTGATGGATGCACTGGACGCGCAGTGTTTGCGTTTGCAGCGTGCGCCCTCGGTGCCATTGCTGAAAGAAGTGATGCAAACTTTTAATCTGGAGTCTGTGTGAACCTTGCGCTATTTGATTTAGACAATACCTTGCTGAACGGTGACAGTGATTTTGAGTGGGCTCAATTTCTCATCGAACAGGGCGTGCTCGATCGCGAGCTGTTTGAAGCGAAGAACTTGGCTTTTTATGAGCAATACAAAGCGGGTACGCTGGATATTTATGAGTTCCTCGATTTCCAGTTGAAACCATTGTCGCGCCATGAGCGCAAGGTATTAAACGGCTGGCGTGACGACTTCATGCAGCACAAGGTGCGTGGCATGATGACTGTGCCTGCGCAAGAGCTGGTAGCACGGCACCGCGCGGCAGAGGACGTATGTGTCATCATTACTGCCACTAATAGTTTTGTGACCTCGCCGATTGCGCGCGAATTCGGCGTGGAGCATTTGATTGCTACCGAGCCGGAAGAGAAGGACGGTGAATTTACTGGAGGGGTGTCTGGCGTGCCGTGTTTCCGCGAAGGCAAGATTACCCGGTTGGAAAGCTGGTTGGCGCAACGAGGATGGGGGTGGGATAGTTTTGCTGATAGTTTTTTTTACAGCGATTCTTTGAACGACCTGCCATTGCTGGCGAAAGTGAACAATCCAGTGGCTGTCGATCCGGATGTAACATTACGCAAGCATGCAGAACAGCATGGCTGGCGTATTTTGACTTTGCGTTGAGGGCTGGTGCAATATGACAAGCAGACTAATTGTCCCGTCCCGTGTGATCATATCCCGGTCCGTAACTGGATTTAACTGAATCGAGTCAAATAAAAGTGGATAAAGAATCCCAAATTGCTGAGTCTGAACTCATCGTCGAAAAAGATGGCATTGCTGGTTTTGCGAATCAAGTTCTTCGATATTTTCAGGATTTCATTCAGACCGACTTTAAGCGTCAACAAGCTCCTCGGAGACGGATCATCTTTAAGAAAGACGCCGGTTTTCGGATGGGGGTTCCCCTCCGAAAATATCCCATTCTTTATGATGCCATCATTAAGAAAATAAAAGCACCTATCTCCAAAGGCTTTGAGTGTTCGATCCCCAAGGGACGATACACGTCCCCCTTATCTGCAACGTTGAGAGATCTCATTCGTCAACAAGTCCAGGCTATTCCTGACGAAGCCTTTTTGGCAATTCGCAATAACACACTAACCTATGCGAAAAACAAACGAATTGAGGGATCTAAACATGCCGAAAAATTTGTAGATGATGTCTCCATTCAGTTTGTTGAAGAAGCAGGACAGAGAGTAGTTTTACTGCTCCTTTCTTTACTGGAAGAACCTTTCAAACAGTGGGCTTATTCCGCCGTGGAATCCGTGTATGACATTGAAGCGGACCTCTCCGACATCATTACCGTCCCTGCGATTGAACAGTTCCCTGCTGCCCTAAACACCTTGATCACCACAGGTGATCAAGCTTTATTGACTGCTGTGTTGGATGAGTTCTTTTCTCCCTCTGAAATTCGGCAGAGCATCTTGAGATTTTTTGATGAATTTACAACTGCCGATGTCTTTTTAGAACTTCGAGATTTAGAAAACACCCTGAGCACGACTGAAAATCAGGCGCTTTATTTATACCTAGGCGATATCCGTTTTGGCACAACAAACTTCCCGATGTTTTACATTCCGCTGGAAGTGGAGTTTGATGGAAGTGCCGCTGCATTCAATCTTCGTGCTGACCCTCACCTTTATGTGAATAAACGTGCGTTGGATTGGGTTGCCCAAGAAATCAGTGCGCAGAGTGGACGAACCTTCATTTCCCCAGCACTAGACCGAATTCTTTATCTGGATGAAAACGATTCCTTCTTAGAAGCAGCACAACGACTTACCCAAGCCATGGTAAAGGGCATTGACTTGGCTTCTGAAATTGATTTCACTACAGCTCGGATGCAAAAGGTAGACAACTCCACTGTGCAGATGTCCACCAGTATGTGTTTTGCGGTTTTTGACCGCTCCGATGAATCCATCTTAAGTGATTATGAAGCTTTGCTGATGGCAGTTGAACAAGACAACCTGATGGCCCAGCAAATGTTTACCGATATCGTGCGTGGCATGATTTTAGAAGAACCCCATAACTCGATTCCGGCTATTGAATCTGAATGGGATGGCGTCTTAACACCGGATCGATTGATTTCTGCCTCTCCCATTCCAATGAATGAAGAGCAACGAAAAATTCAGATTGCGCTTAAGACTCCCAACTGTCACTACATTATTGTTCAAGGCCCGCCAGGAACAGGGAAGAGTCATACCATTTCAGCCATTGCTTTTGATTCCATCTTAAAAGGACAGAACATACTTATTTTGTCGGATAAGAATGAAGCTCTGGATGTGGTGGAAGATAAATTAGCACAAACGTTGGAGAAGGTTCGCCATGCTGGAGGGGATTTCCCCAATCCAATTCTTCGATTGGGGAAAACGAATTCCTATCCAAAACTCATGGCAACGGCAACACTAGAGCTGATCAAGGAACAAGATCGTGCTCAAAAGGCCAATGCCTCTCACGTGGATATGGAAACTAAAGAAACTCATATGGATCTTCGGAACAAAGTTGAGCAGACCATCAATGCTTTTACCTCCGTCAATCTGAAAGAGATAGAGGAGTTGCATCAACTCGAAGCACGAATTGAGAAAGCGGCCAAAGGTTTCACACTCCAAATTCGTCAGCAGAAAGAGTCTCTGCCTCACTTTCAGAAAATCATGACAAGTTTGGAAAAGATTTCTTCGGACAAAAATCAGGAATATCTGAATTTCTTGGGAGACGACTGGCGTTCGGCAAACGATTTACAGGAAGCAATTTATATTGCTAGTTCAGTCCATCATATGATCGAAATGGGTCATCGACATCACAGCCTGGCTTTATTTCCTAGCATTCACTCGGGTGAAATTTCTGTTCTTTCCCAATTCATCAACGAATATGAGCAAGCCAAATGGCCTATCTTTGGCTATTTTTTTATCAAAGGGAAAGTGAATGCGATCTCTCTACGATTGATTCAGCAATTAGAGTGTTCCAACAACCTGAACCTACATCTCCGAGTGAGCGATCTACGGCAGATTGTCACCGTGCTGGAGGACTTAAAACGGAGTGCCCTCAAACATAGGGTGAAACCAGAACACGAAAATCTGATATACCAACACCTGATGAATGGAGCTAATCCTCCAGACGGGCTTTCCGAACTGGGAGACTTGGTTTCGACCTATCAAAAAGCCATGCCTCAAGGCTGGCCTTCCAAAGAGCAGATGGGGAACCTCAATCAGGTCTTGAATCTGGTTCGAATGATTGCTCAATATGCGGTTCAATGGGAGAGGATATCCAATACGTTGTCCTCGGCACCTGTCTTCGATTATGTGAACGACAAGACCCGTCTTGAAACTTTACATGCCTCACGGATGAGCCGTGAGATTGATCACAAGTTTATTAATTTTGTGGAAAATAACAAAGCCCTTGCCCGCTCTCTTTCGGCTGTGATTAAAGCGAAAAAGCAATTCCCAGTCGAGGAATTTGACCGTTTCAGCCAAGCGTTCCCCTGCATCATTGCAGGGATTCGTGAATATGCCCAATATGTTCCTCTGAAGTATCAATCTTTCGACGTGGTGGTCATCGACGAGGCTTCACAGGTCTCGATTGCCCAAGCGCTTCCGGCGCTCTTAAGGGCAAAACGTGTCGTCGTGTTCGGGGATGAAAAACAATTTTCAAACGTAAAATCCCAACATGCCTCCAAAGAACGGAATGCCACTTACACGACGGAACTCGAAACCTTCTTCCGTCGTAAGATCTCGGATTCGGCGGATCGGATCCAACGACTCAAACAGTTCGATGTTAAAAAGTCAGTATTGGATTTCTTCAAGTTGATCGCCAATGCCGAAATCATGCTGAAGAAACATTTTCGGGGTTATCAGGAGCTCATTAGTTTCTCATCCGTGAACTTTTATGAAGGACGATTACAAGCCATTAAAATCCGATCCAAACCTATAACAGAGGTGCTTCGATTTGAGATTTTAAATCATGATGGTCGGGTTGAGAAAAAACGAAACTCGAACACGGTGGAAGCTGAGTTCATTCTTGCGGAATTGAAAAAAATTTTGGAATTGGAATCACCTCCCACCGTTGGAATCATTACCCCCTTTACGGATCAACAAGTGCTTTTATCTCGCTTCTTGCTCAATGATTCGGATGGGGATCGATTCAACCGTGAATTACGCTTGAAAGTTATGACTTTTGATTCTTGCCAAGGAGAAGAGAGGGAACTCATCGTTTATTCGATGGTAGCTACAACAGGTCATGATGTGCTTAATTATGTCTTTCCAGCTTCCCTGGAAGAGGATAAAGACCGCATTGAAGAGGCCTTGAAAGTTCAACGATTAAATGTGGGGTTTTCTCGTGCTAAAGAAGGAATGCTGTTTGTTCTTTCCAAGCCCGTCAATGCATTTCGGGGGAGCCTAGGGAAAGCCCTTCGTCATTACGAAGCAGTGTTGACACGTCGAGTCGACTTGAAAGATGCCGTAGTTGAATCTCCAATGGAGGGCAAAGTGCTGGATTGGGTTCAGAAAACCACTTTTTATCAAAGTAACATTGAACAAATTGAGTTAATGCCTCAGTTCCCCGTTGGTGATTACCTTAAGCAACTTGATCCAAATTACTGCCATCCGGCGTTCCGTGCAGATTTCCTCCTGACTTACCATGGGGAGGATGAGCAAGTCCGAGTGATTATCGAGTATGACGGCTTTGCGGAGCATTTTGTGAACCGTGATATGGTCACTTCGGCTAACTACGATCAATTTTATAAAGCTTCAGACATTGAGCGTCAGTTCATCATCGAGTCCTACGGCTACAAATTCCTTCGCCTAAATCGCTTTAACTTGGGCGATGATCCAATCACAACGCTTTCTGTTCGTCTTTACCAACTGGTCGAGGATGCTTCAAAAAAAAAGCCATTAAGAAGTCTTAATCAAATTATGGCTCATACAGAAGACCTTGCTTCTGGCGAGTCTAAAGTCTGCACTAAGTGTGCAAATATATTTCCGTTAGAAAATTTTTTTGACCCAGAGTTGGCGAAAGGCACCGGGGCGCATGGCCGTGTTTGCATGACGTGCAAGAGTGATTTAAAGCCTACTTTTACAGGAGGCAGAAGTAAACAGCGTTGGTCTAGGCGGTATTAACAGATTAGTTAGTTATCACCAGACTAATTTGAGGTTTCCAGTTTAGATGAGAGCCAAAAAAAGCCCTGTTAGTACTAACAGGGCTTCAATCTAAAACGTAATCAACTCTTTTTCTGAACGGCTTGCGTCAAACCGTGCGTTTTTTATTGATTGCTGATGTCAAATAAATAATGTCCCCACGAGTCCTTTTTTTCGTGCTGCTATGCACAGTACCGCTGAGTCTAGGCTTTGGCCTGATGAACGGCTCATTGCCACTTGCACCGATTGAGGTGTGGTACGCTTTGTTAGGTAATAACGAGGACACTGCTACAGAGGTGTTGTGGCAGTTGCGCTTGCCACGTGTATTGGCGGCATTTGTCTGTGGTGGGCTGCTGGCTTTGTCCGGTGTGCTGTTGCAGGCGTTGTTGCGTAATCCGCTGGCAGATCCTTATATCCTTGGTATTTCCGGCGGCGCGGCGGTGGGTGCGCTGGCCGCAATGTTGCTTGGCGCGGGCTTTGCTACCACGCAGTTATCCTCGTTTACGGGTGCATTGCTGGCTATAGTCGCGGTATTTGGTTTGGGCTTTCGACACGGCGAACGAAACATCTACCGTCTGCTGCTTACCGGCGTGGTGCTTTCTGCCGGTTGTGGCGCGCTGATTAGCCTGCTGCTGACATTGGCGCAGGGGGAGCAGGTGAAGGGCATGTTGTTCTGGCTGATGGGGGATTTGACGCATTCGCAAGGTTTGCCATTTGCCTGGTTCGTGTTATTGACAGTGGGGTTGTGCGCCACGGCATTTTCCGGTGGGTTGGATGTGTTGGCGGGCGGATTGGAAAAGGCTGCGGCATTAGGGGTGGCGGTTGGTCGCTGGCAGGCGGGATTGTATTTCGCTGCTGCTGTGCTTACTGTGACTGCGTTGCAGCTCGGCGGTAGTATAGGTTTCGTCGGTTTGATGATACCGCATGCCATCCGCCTCCTCGGTGTCAGCGCACACCGTTGGCTCATCCCATTATCGACATTATTGGGTGGCAGCTTTTTGGTGCTGGCCGATACTTTGGCACGCATGTTGTGGTCGCCGCTGCAATTGCCTGTGGGCATATTCACTGCGCTGCTGGGCGTGCCTGTATTACTGTGGTTATTGAGTCGGCGGAGCTGATGCAAGCATTTAATAATCTGGTTTTAGAGGTGCGTAAACTCACGGTAGCAATAGGCGGCAAGATGATATGCCGTGAACTTGATATGATGATTCGTCCAGGCGAGTGTTGGGGCGTGTTAGGACAGAACGGGGTGGGAAAGACTACCTTGCTTCGAACGCTGGCCGGTTTGCATACGCCACAGTCTGGTATGGTTAGTTGGAATGGTGTGGCACTCGCCGCCCATACTCGGCGCAACCTCGCGCAGCATCTTGGTGTGTTGCTGCAAAATGAAGGCGGTGAATTTTGGGGTAGTGTGCAGGAATATGTATTACTGGGTCGCTTTCCCCATCGCGCCTCGTTGTTCGGTTATAACGTACAGGATGAAGCGTTGGCACAGCAGGCTTTGGTGCAGATGGATTTAGAAGGGTTGGCGCAACGACCATACAATACATTGTCAGGCGGCGAACAGCAGCGTGCCGCAATTGCCCAGGCGCTGGCGCAGCAGGCACAGTGTTATTTGCTGGATGAACCATTACAGCATCTTGACTTGCGCCATCAGGCACAGACGATGCAAGTGTTCAGTCGGTTGAAGGAGCAAGGGTGCGCGCTTATGATGGTGCTGCATGACACGCTGTGGGCGCAACGCTGCTGCGATCATGTGCTGATGCAGTTTGCTGATGGCCATGTGCTGCATGGTACAGCGCAAGAGTTGCTGACGCGCGCGCACTTGGAGTCGCTATATCAGTGTCCATTACGAGAGCTGTCCGTGGAGGGAGAGCGCTGGTTTGTAGCGGGTGTATAATCCACGCTCCTAATTATGTCGCGGTTTGTTGCGGCATTTCTGTCACAGTAGAAAACAATGATAAAAAAGCTGTTCAAGCGCATATTCGGAAAATCTGTCCGCACTCGGATAGAAGGAAAATGTCACATCATCCCCTTTGATGTTCATGGCGTTAGCCGCGATGGCATTAGTCCCGCTGCGCGGAGGGTGACTGATGGTTTGCAGGCGGCGGGCTACGCGGCTTTCGTCGTGGGCGGTGCGGTGCGCGATTTATTACTCAGCCGTCATCCTAAAGATTTCGATATTGCAACTGACGCTACGCCGGAAGAAGTGCGCCGCGTTTTCCGTCGTTCGCGCATCATCGGGCGGCGCTTCCGTTTGGTGCATGTATTGTTCGGCGAGGAAACGGTGGAGACTTCCACTTTTCGCCGCAAGATAGAGAGTGAAGAGGCAGAAACTGATGAACATGGTCGGTTGCTGCGTGACAATGAATTTGGCGATCAGGAACAGGACGCGGCGCGACGCGATTTTACCGCTAATGCACTATTTTATGATCCGTCCAGTCAGGAAATTTACGATTATCACAATGGTTATGCTGACATCTGCTCCAATACCCTGCGCATGATCGGTGATCCGGCTGTACGTTACCGCGAAGATCCAGTGCGCATGCTACGCGCGGTGCGCTTGTCGGCTAAGCTGGGCATGAAGTTGGAGGCTGCTACCGCCGCCCCCATTGCAAAAATGAAAGACTTACTTGGCAACGTGCCGCAGGCACGCCTGCTGGATGAGATGCTTAAGCTGCTGCTATCGGGCCATGCGTTGGAGTGTGTCAAGAAACTACGATCTATGGATTTACACCATGGACTGTTGCCAATGCTGGATGTGATATTGAAACAGCCTTTGGGCGAAAAGTTCATCATGCTGGCTTTGCAGAATACCGATCAGCGTATTCGTGATGAAAAATCTGTCTCGCCTGCATTCCTGTTTGCCGCGCTACTGTGGCACGATGTGCTGTCTGCCTGGAAAGTGCATCAAGATGCAGGCGAGCGCCCGGTCGCAGCGCTACACGCAGCGATGGATGAGGTACTCAGCAGGCAGCAGGCGCGGCTCGCCATCCCGCGCCGTTATGATGCGGTCATGAAAGATTTGTGGTTATTACAACCTCGTTTCGGGCAGCGCGGTGGGCAGCGACCATTTCGGTTGCTGTCTCAGCCGCACTTTCGCGCTGCTTATGATTTTTTGCTACTGCGTTGTGAAAGTGGCGAGGTGGATTCGCAACTGGGTTTGTGGTGGGACGAGTTTCAGGATGCCACGGATGAGCGTCGCGCCGAAATGTTATTGCCTGACGAAGTGGTCAAGAAACGCCGTCGTCGCAAGAAATCGGGCATGACGGTGCAAGCGGAACTGTCTACTAAATTATGAGGATCAAGGAAGCCTGCATTTGCGAATGAATTCCAAGCATACGGCTTTCATTGGCTTGGGCAGCAACCTGGACGACCCGTGCGAACAGTTATTACACGCTTTGCGGGCATTAGCCAGTTTGCCACATATCCAAGTATTGAAGAGCTCTTCGTTCTACCGCAGTGCGCCAATAGGTTATCTCGAACAACCGGATTTCATTAATGCGGTAGCGCAATTGGAAACGACTTTGAGTCCACGCGCCCTGCTGGATGCGTTACTTGGACTTGAACGCGAGTGTGGTCGCACGCGGAAGTTTCGTAATGCACCGCGAACACTTGATTTGGATGTGCTGTTATATGACGATTTGCGTCACCATGAGCACAGCCTGACCATTCCTCATCCGCAGATGCACCTGCGTGCATTCGTGTTGCGCCCTTTACTGGAAATCGCACCGGATTGTGTTATTCCCGGTGTGGGTACGGTGGCAGAAGCATTATTAGGTTGTCAGCAACAGCAATTGGAGCGGATTGTAGATGTTGTTTGATAAGTACCGTTACGTAGTGGTCGAGGGGCCGATCGGGGTGGGCAAGACCAGC
>Ga0105048_10019209_pt1 | contig 10483 bp, 10 predicted proteins | sample MAT05_FD_78382 | JGI IMG/M metagenome (GOLD analysis project Ga0105048, IMG submission 78382) | Freshwater microbial communities from Lake Fryxell liftoff mats and glacier meltwater in Antarctica - MAT-05 | ecosystem: Environmental > Aquatic > Freshwater > Ice > Liftoff microbial mat | place...
CGACGAGGCCCGCAGCGTTCGGCTGAGGAACTCGCGACGAGGGCGACACGCGCCACTCCGAGACCTCCCGGTGGAGGAGTGACGCGCGGCCGCGGCGAACTACAGTTCGCGTCGCCATGAGTACGCATACGTCTTCCTCCCCGGCCGACACCTCGAGCCAGGGCCCCAAGCGCCTGAAGCCGCACCAACTGGTCATCGGGATCGGGATCGGGATGGGGGTGTTCATCATCGCCTCGGGCATCCTGCCGCTCGCCACGGGGTGGGAGAACGACAACGCCGTGCATCGCAAGGTGTTCGGCAACATCCCGGGTCCGCTGAAGATCGCCTTCTACACGGTGATGCCGGCGATGATCGTGTGGGGTGCGTTCGTGTTCGCCGATCGGGTGCGCAACTGGGAGCGGGGCGTGTCCGACCGCCGCCGCACCACCCCGAAGAACGCGAAGCGCCGTCTGGCCGACTTCCGTGCCGGTGTGTACATGCAGACGCTGCTGCGCGATTCGGCGGCCGGCCTCATGCACTCGTTCATGTACTTCGGCTTCCTCGGTCTGCTCGGCATCACCACCACCCTCGAGGTCGACCACCAGCTGCCCGAGAGCCTGAAGTTCCTCCAGGGTCGCACCTACATGGCGTATGCGTTCATGGGCGACTTCTTCGGTGTGGTGTTCATGATCGGCGTCGTGTGGGCGATCGTGCGCCGCTACGTGCAGCGCCCGTATCGCATCCGCATCAAGACCAAGCCCGAGCACGCGCTGATCCTGGGCGTGTTCCTGCTGCTGGGTGTGTCCGGCTTCGTCGCCGAGGGCTTCCGCATCGCTGAGGAGGGCATGCCGAACTACGAGAAGTGGAGCTTCATCGGCTATCCGATCGCCCAGCTGTTCGACGGTCTCAGTGCCAGCAACCTCGAGCTGTGGCACCAGATCTGGTGGGGGGTGCACTGGGTGAGCTTCCTCGCATTCCTGGCGATCCTGCCGGTCACGATGCTGCGCCACATGTTCACCTCACCGTTGAACATGTACCTGAAGGACCGCGAGCGGCCCAAAGGTGCGATGCGGGCGATGCCGAACCTCACCGAGACCTCGCTCGAGACCTTCGGCGCGTCGCTGGTGGAGGACTTCACCTGGAAGCAGTTGCTCGACACCGATGCCTGCACCATGTGCGGCCGCTGCACCAGCGTGTGCCCGGCCCACGCGACGGGCAAGCCGCTCGACCCGCGCGAGATCGTGCTGAAGACCGGCGAGGTGATGGCTGCCTCGGCTGCGCATGGCCACGTCAGCCCGCCGCTCGGCATCGATGGTGAGATCACCATCTCGTCGAGTTCGCTGTTCGAGCGGATCAGCGCCGAGGAGATCTGGAGCTGCACCAGCTGCAAGGCCTGTGACGAGATCTGCCCGGTGAACATCGAGATCCTCGACAAGATCCTCGACATGCGGCGCTACCTGTCGCTCATGGAATCGAACTTCCCGGCCGAGCTGGGCAACGCCTACCGGGCGATGGAGAACCAGGGCAACCCGTGGGGCATGAACCAGGGCGAGCGCGCCGATTGGGCCAAGGGCCTCGACGAGGTCACCGTGCTCGACCCGGGCGAGCCGATCACCGCCGAGTACCTCTACTGGGTGGGCTGTGCCGGTTCGTTCGACGACAAGAACAAGAAGGTCACCCAGGCGATGGCCAAGTTGCTCGGCAGGGCCGGCATCGACGTCGCGATCCTGGGCCCGAGCGAAATGTGCACGGGCGACTCCGCTCGCCGTTCGGGCAACGAGTACCTGTTCCAGATGCTCGCGATTCCGAACATCGAGATGCTCAACGGCATGGGCGTGCGCAAGATCATCGCTCAGTGCCCGCACTGTTTCAACACGTTGAAGAACGAATACCCGCAGCTCGGCGGCAACTACGAGGTGATCCACCACACCCAGCTGCTCGAGCAGCTGATCGAGAGCGGTCAACTCGACGTCAGCCAGGCCACGCTCGAAGAGCGGATCACCTATCACGACAGCTGCTACCTCGGCCGTCACAACGACGTGTACCTCGCGCCACGCAAGGTGGTCGGCTCGATCAAGGGCATCGAGATCGTCGAGATGCAGCGCAACGGCACCACGGGCATGTGCTGTGGCGCCGGTGGTGCCCGGATGTGGATGGAGGAGTCGATCGGCACGAAGGTGAACGACGAGCGTGCGGCCGAGGCGATCAGCACAGGTGCCACCCGCGTCGCCACTGCCTGCCCCTTCTGCTACATCATGCTCGACGACGGGGTGAAGGCTGCGGGGATCGAGGAGGACCAGATGAAGGTCGCCGACATCTCGATCCACCTGCTCGAGGCGATCGAGGCAGGCGAGCGCGCACTGGCCCACCAGGACGCCCCCCTCGCCCACTCGGTCACGCCGGTCACGGTGGGCGCCAGTCCGGTCACCGTCGGCTCTGCGGCGAACGAAACGGCGACGGTCCAGTCGTTCGCCGGCGGGATCGACCCTGCCACCATCGCCCGCGACAACCAGGCGACCTGATCGTTCATCGAGGTTGCGTCGACAACCGGCCGAGGCGGTCGGCGAGCGATCAGGCGAGGTCGTCGGTGACGCGAAGGGCGTCAGCCACGAGGCCTGCGTCGTGCCGCTCGTACTCGGGGAATGCGACCGACAGGCCGAAGAGACGCTCGATGGTGCGCTCGCTCGGAACATCAGGCGTGTTCCGGTGGACGCTCTCGAGGAGCAGTGCCCGCTGATCCATGCCGACAGTGTGGCCCAGGCGGACACCGTCGCGCCCACGTCCGGCGAGACCTTGACCGAAGTTGAACGAACGCTGGGGCGCAGGGCGACGAGTCGAGTTCAGGTGCCGGCGCGGAGGGCGTCGACCGGCTCCATCCGGGCCGCCCGGATCGACGGGTAGAGGCCGGCGATCAGACCGACGAGTGCTCCGGCGAGGGGGGCGGCGAGCGGCAACCAGAGGTCGAGGACAGGCGTCCACTGCCGGCTACCGGCGACGCCGACGATGGTGACGATGCCGACCGTCGCACCGATGATCCCGCCGACGAGACCCATCGCCGTCGACTCGGCGAGGAACTGCACCGCGATGTGACGTCGCGACGCGCCGAGCGCTCGTCGGAGGCCGATCTCACCGGTGCGTTCCATCACGGTGACGAGGGTGACGTTCGCGATGCCGATCGCCCCGACCACCAGTGAGATCAGACCGAGCAGCAGGAACAGTTGGTTCACGTCGTCCTCGACGGCGTTCTTGGTGGTGGTCGGGTCGCGTGGTGCCGTCACCTTCAACCCTTCGGCGCCGTTCGGCGCCAGCGCAACGGGCGCCTGCTCGGCGATCAGCTGGGCTGCGCCGATGTCGGTCTCGATGACGACACGTTCGGGTCGGGTGACCTCGAGGCGGTCCTGCGCACTGGTGTACGGCACGATGATGCTCGACACCAGACCAGCGTCTCGCGGTGCGGCGTCGATGATGCCGATCACCGTGAACAACTCGTCGCCGATGAAGACGCCCGGCTGGGCGTCGAGACGGTCGATACCGAACTGGGTTGCGACGTCGGCGCCGATGACAGCGACACGATCTCGCCTGGTCACGTGTCCCTCGTCGTACCAACGGCCGACCGAGATCTGGCCACGAACGGCGTCGAGCAGACCGAACGAGGCGGCGTACACCGGCACGAGGCGCTCGGTGACGGTCTCGGGGTCGCGCAATGGCACCGTTCGCACGGTGCCGGGGTTCGCCACTTCGGCCACCGCGCCCGCTGCGACCACGCCGTTCAGACGATCGATGCGCGACTCGACGTCCCACGGCAGGAACGCGGCCGCCCGTTCCGAGGATCCACTGCCGGTGGTGCGCGAGGCAACGGTGACCTGGGTGGCGGCGAGCTCGTCGAAGCGGCCGACGATCTGGCTGCCGGCAGTGCGGGAGATGCCGAGCGTGGCCACGAGCGACGCAATACCGAGCACGGTGCCGAGGGTGGTGAGTGCAGCGCGCGCCGGGCGGGCGAACACACCGGCCAGCGTCTCGTCGACGAGGTCGGGAAGGCGCAAGCGAGGGCGCGATGACACTGGGTGCCTGGCGCGCCGGAGGGCAACCATCACGCCACCTCGCCGAGTTGACCGTCGACCATGCGCACACGGCGCTGGGCGCGCGCCGCCACCTCGGCGTCGTGGGTGATCACGAGGATGGTGATGCCCTGGGCACGGAGGTCGTCGAACAGGTCGAGCACCGATGCGGTGTTCACCGAGTCGAGGTTTCCGGTCGGCTCGTCGCACAGCAGCAGGCTCGGGTCGCCGAGCACGGCGCGAGCGATGGCAACGCGTTGACGTTCGCCGCCGGACAACCGGACGGGCTCGAAGCCGAGCCGGTGGGACAGACCGACCCGCTCGAGCGCCTCGATCGCCCGACGACGGCGATCCTTGCGGTTCGTGCCGAGGTACAGCTCGGACAGACCGACGTTCTCCTCGACCGTGCGATACGACAGGAGGTGGAAGCTCTGGAACACGAACCCGATCCGACGGCCCCGCTCGGCAGCGCGGGCGGCATCGCCGAGGTCGGCGGTGTCGATGCCATCGAGCAGGTACCGTCCAGACGTCGGCCGGTCGAGCAGGCCCAGCACATTCAGCAGCGTCGACTTGCCCGACCCACTGGGCCCGATGATGGCGACGTACTCGCTCGGTTCGACGCGGAGGTCGATCGAGCGCAACGCCTCCACCGGAGGATCGGTGGGGAACATTCGGCTGACCTGGTCGAGCAACACCACCGGCTGGATTGGTGCAGCGGCCGGCGCAGGGTCGGACGCCGGGTCTTCGACCGACGAGGCCGTGAGGTCGAGCGGACTCACCCGTCCGACCCGGTCCCGCTGTCGCTGCTGGCGTCGCTGCTGGTGTCGCCGCCGCTGTCGCCGCTGCGTCCGGTGTCGATGCCGACGACCACCCGGTCGCCCTCGGCGAGCGCCGCACCTCCGATCGGCGTGATCTCGGCGTACCCCTCGGCGCTGAGGCCGACGGTGACGGCCACGATCTCGACCGATTCCGCACCTTCGCCGGCCGAACGCTCGACCTGCACTCGTGACTCGCCGTCGGGGCCGACGGACAGCGCGGCGACCGGCACTGCGAGCACGTCTCCATCGGTGGAGCTGACCGTCACCGTGAGCCGGACCCCGAAACCGATGTAGTCCTGCAACACGGTCGGGTCGTCGGGCTTGACCACCAGGGTCAACCGGCCCTCACCCTCGTTGCCCTGATCCTGGTTCTGGTCGTCCTGCTTCGGTTCCTCGATCTTGTCGACCACGCCGGTGCTGGAGATGTCGGCGTCGCGGAGCTCGATCTCGACCGTGGTGCCGACGCGGACGAGGTCGGCATCGCTCGCGCTGATGCGACCGCGGATGAGCGAGTTCGTGCTGGACGCGGTGGCGACCGGATCAGCAGGGGACTTGCCGACCTCGGCAGACACCTCGGTGAGGGTGGTCGGCACGACGGGCAGGAACACCATCTCACCCGAGGGCATCTTCGTGCCCACCTGCGACTGCTCGATCATGAGGTCGGCGCGTGTCTGGTCGAGTTGCTTGCGCGCCGCGACCACGCCCTCGCGGGCCACGGTGACGTCTTTCGGCGCGACGGCTTCCGAAAACGTGAGCTCGGCAAGGGTGATGGCGTCCTGCGCAGTGGCGATGCCTGCTGCGACCTCGGCCGCCGTGGTGTCGCGCTCGCTGACCGCACGGCGGAGCGCAGTCTCAGCTTCCACGAGCGCCGACTCCTTGGCGGCGAGATCCTCGTCGAGCAGCTTCAACTCAGCGGCGAGGTAGTGCGCACCCGTGTCGGGGTCGATCGCTGACGGTGCAGCCGCGAGGTCGCGTGTGGTCTTCGCAGCATCCCTCGCAGTCTTCGCCGCGTCACGGGCAGTGGTGGCCGCGGTGACGTCCGCTGTGGCATCGCTGTTGCGCCGGGTGGCAGTCGCCTGTGCTGCGGGCACGGCGTCGCGCGCTGCCTGCAATGCCTGTTGCTGGCGCAGCAGTTCGGCACCGCTGAGCGGCTTGCCGGCGCTGGCGACATCGGCTTGGGCCTTCAGCAGTTGGGCATCGGCGTCGGCGACGGCCTTCTCGGCCGTTCGAAGACGGGTTCGCTGATCGGGTGTCGGACCTTCACTGGCGTAGCCGTTGGTGTAGTAGAGGGCATCGAGCGCCGACTCGAGCACATCGTCATAGACACCGTCCACCGTGCCGGGTTCGTACCCGAGGCGGGCGAGCGCCACCTCGAGCTGTTGGACGTCGGGCCCCGAGGCGCCGGGTTCGAACGAGCGATAGGTGGGGAGCGCACCCTGGAAGACGAACACCGGTCGGCCCGAGATCTCCATCAGCACGTCGCCCTCGTTCAGGGCTACGTCGAGCTCGGGTGCCTTGGTGACCACCTGGATGCTGCCAGCACTCGCACCGACCGACCCAGACAGCCGGACCGGTGTGGGCTCTTCGTACTCCAGCTCGCCGTTGGCCACGAGGCGCGACTCGAGCGAGCGCCGCTCCACCGGCACGGTGATGCGCGATGGTGCTGGTGCCGCTGCAGCCGCTGCCGCGTCGGCCGGTGACCGAAGTCGCTGTCCGATCACGATGCCTGCGGTTGCCGATGCCAGCGAGGCGCCGACGACGAGCAGGGCGAGATTTCGTCGCCGATGTCCGGCAACCCGCCCGGCGGACATCAGGACTCCCCGAGCTCCGGGAACTCAGCCAGTAGGTCGTCGGCGAGGCGCTGTTCCACCTCACGCCGCAGCTTCGCCAGCTCGGCGTCCTGCTGACACGCCCAGTCGTCGGTCCAGGTGGCGAGCTCGTCTTGACGGAGCTCTTCGAGGTCTGCCTCGTCGATCTCATCGGTGCCGTCCAGCGGTGCTTCCGATGACACGATCACGCCGCCGCTCCCGTCGTCTTCGCTGGTCTCGGTCTGGATACCCTGCATGGTGTCGAGCCGCTCGTAGAAGCCGTTCACGACCTCGTTGGGATTGGTGAACTCGTCGCTCGGGTCGCGGTCGGCCATGCACGTGGCCCACTGCTCGTACGCCTGGGTGATGACGGGGTCGCTCTCGGCATCTTCGAAGAGCTCGTTCAGGCGCTCCTGCATGTCCGGATCGTTGAACGGGGATTCGCCGTACACCTCGAGCTGCGCCGCTCCGTAGCAGCCCTGCTCCTCGAGCGCCGGCATCACGAACTCCTCGTCGGGTACGTCGCTGTAGCTCTGCTCGCCGTACAGCGCCGCTTGGTAGTCCTCCATCTCGGCCTGGCTGAGGGTTTCCATGTATTCCTGGTTGGGGTCCTCGAACGTCTGCGAGGACATGCCACCCTGCAGCTCGTAGCTACGGACGACGCCATAGCCGAACTTCTCGCCGTAGCCCTCAGGGTCGCCCATCTGCTCTTCGAACTCTGCGGCGAAGTCGCCGGTGCCGGAGCTGTAGTCGACGGGTTGGTACTCCCAGCCCTCGCTCTTCATGCACTCGACCAGCACCTGCTGCACCTCGAGTTCCTTGGCGCGTTGGTCGGCCGGGGAGATGTCGTAACCGAGCAGCTTCGCGAGCGGGCCCTCGGTGGGGTCGTTGAGGTTCGCGTCAGCTTGATCGGTGTTCGAAGCACCACATGCCGTGAGCACCACGGCGAGCGACAGTGCCGCGGCTGCTCCGCGACGGCTTCGAGCCCCGCGCTCGGTGGATCCGTGGCCAGAACGAGCGCTGAGTGCAGTGCAATTCATACTCGTTCCGACGCTCGAACGGCACGAACCGTTCCAAGACCGAGCAAGAAATTCCTTGCTGCTCAGCCCTCTTGGAAGTTCTCCCAGTATCGGCTGGGGGTGGGCCCGCGCTGGCCCTGGTACTTCGAGCCGCGAGCGCCCTTGCCGTAGGGGTTCTCGGCCGGCGTGGTCATCTGCATGAAGCTCACCTGACCGATCTTCATCCCCGGGTACAGCGTGATCGGCAAGGTCGCGATGTTGGTGAGCTCGAGGGTGATGTGCCCGTCGAAGCCGGCGTCGATGAATCCGGCGGTGGAGTGGATGATGAGACCGAGGCGGCCCAGACTCGACTTGCCCTCGATGCGGGCCACGAGGTCGTCGGGCACCCCGATGCGTTCCGCCGTACTGCCGAGCACGAACTCGCCGGGGTGGAGCATGAACGCGTTGCCCTCACGGATCGTGATCAGTTCGGTGAGCTCTTCCTGGTTCTGCTTCACGTCGATCACGGCCGACGTGTGGTTGCGGAACACCCGGAACAGGTCCCCGATGCGGACGTCGATCGACGACGGCTGGATCATCGACGGATCGAACGGCTCGATGATGACGCGGCCAGCCTCGATCTGCTCGCGCAGGGTCCGATCGGAGAGAATCACGGCGTCAACCTAGTGGAGGCGACTCGGCGCGGGTTCAGTGCCGAAGAGTGCGCAGCGGCGGTTCAGCGAAGCGGCGCGCGACGCAGCATGGCGGGGACCTGCCGATGCGCAAGGCGGGGATACACGAGGAGTGCCGCCGCAGCCCAGCAGGCGAAACTGAACCAGTCGTTGAGGTGCACGCCATGGGTGGCGCTGAGTCGCACCAGTGTCGGGCCCGACCACGGATTGGTGTTCACGATCCAGCGCACGCCCACCACGACGAACAGCATCGCGATCGAGAGGCGGACGGGGCGCGAAGTCACGCATCGCCATCGGCACGTTGCACATCCACCTTGAGCAGAGATCCGGAGATTCCTCTGCAGGGCCGCTGACCTGGTCGAACGGGGCGTCGACGAGCGGCTCGACTCGTACCCGCGGCGCTATGACGACGCGATGACCTGACCGTTCGGCCGGGCCGACCTCACCCACGAGGCAGAATCTCGTCGTGCTGCTGTCGATTCGTCGGGGGTCTGCGCGTCATGAGTTCGTCGGTGGTGGTCACCGACCGAGAGAGGAGCTGTCATGAAGTATTTCGTGTTGCTCGCCGGCTGTGGCGAGCTCCCCTTGTGGGACGATCTCACCCCCGAGGAGCAGGAGGCGGGAATGGCCCAGCACGGCGAGTTCGCCGATGCATGTGCCGTGAAACCGGGGGTGGAGATCCTCGGCGGTGAGGCGCTCGGCGAGGGAACCACGGCCACCACGCTGCGCACGCGCGGCGGAACCGTCGCCGTGACCGACGGCCCGTTCGCCGAGGCGGCCGAGCACATCGGCGGCTTCTACCTGCTGGAGGCACTCGATCTCGACACCGTGATCGACCTCTGCCGGATCCTGTCCATCTACGACATCGAGATCCGGCCTGTCCTCGACATCGGCTGATCGGGTCGTCGGCGAGCTCCACCGGTCGGATTGGGGCCGGCTGCTCTCGTTGCTCGTGACGCGCACCCGTCGCCTCGACCTCGCGGAGGACGCTCTCGCCGAGGCGTTCAGCCGCGCTGCTGAGCGCTGGCCACGCAATGGCGTGCCGGCGAACCCAGCTGGCTGGGTGTACACGACCGCGCACCGATACGTCGTCGGCCGACTGCGCGCCGAGGCGACCGCTGGCCGCAAGGCGCCGTTGATCGCGGTGCGCGACGGATGGCAACCGGCGCAGGACGGCCCCGACGAACCGGCCGACGACCGACTCCCGGTCATCCTGCTGTGCTGCCATCCGGCGGTGCCGACCGAGTCGAGATCGGCGCTCGCGCTGCGCCTCGTCATCGGCACGCCGACGGAGCAGATCGCTCGGCTGTTCCTCGTATCGACGCCGACGATGGCGGCTCGGCTCACACGGGCCAAGCAGAAGATCGTGCTCGCCGGCATCCCGCTCGGCATGCCCTTCGACGAGGAGTTGCGGGTGCGGCTCGACGAGGTGTGCCGGACGATCTACCTGGCGTTCACCGCCGGGTACACGCCTGGCGATGGCCAGGGACTCGTGCGGGCCGATCTCGCCGACGACGCCGTGCGGCTCGCGCTCGTGCTGCACGATCTGGCTCCCGATGCTGTGCAGGTGCGAGCGATGCTGGCGCTGTTGCTCCTGCAGCACTCTCGCCGCGATGCTCGTCAGCGCGACGGTCGGCTGGTCACACTCGCCGAACAGGATCGTTCGAAGTGGCACCACGACGAGATCAGAGCCGGCCTGGGGCTCGTTGCCGGGCTCGGGCCCGGCGACGGGTATGGCGAGGAGCTGCGTCTCCAGGCGCTCATCGCCGCTGAGCACGCCCGGGTGTCTTCGGCCGATGCGACGGACTGGCACATGATCGCCCGGCACTACGCCGAGTTGGAAGCCCGGACCGGCTCGGCGGTCGTCCGGTTGAACCGGGCCGTCGCCGTGGCCGAGGCCCACGGTCCGCACGCCGGTCTCGCCCTGCTCGCTGATCTCGACGAGCTCCTCGGTGCCTCGCACCGACTCCCGGCCGTACGTGCTGAGCTCGCCCGCCGCGCCGGCGACATCGCGCTCGCCCGAGCGTCGTACCGCCGAGCCGTCGAGCGGTGTGCGAACGAGGTGGAACGAGCGCACCTCACCGCCCGACTCGAAGCGCTCGGGTGACGATCTCGCCGCACCGGAACCGC
>Ga0105048_10019210_pt1 | contig 10482 bp, 9 predicted proteins | sample MAT05_FD_78382 | JGI IMG/M metagenome (GOLD analysis project Ga0105048, IMG submission 78382) | Freshwater microbial communities from Lake Fryxell liftoff mats and glacier meltwater in Antarctica - MAT-05 | ecosystem: Environmental > Aquatic > Freshwater > Ice > Liftoff microbial mat | place...
AGAGCCAGAGCCAGAGCCAGAGCCAGAGCCAGAGCCCATTGGTGCGCTGGTCAGTCACGAAGATGTCGTGGCTGCTTCTGCCGATTGGGAGCCTCTGAGCATTGATGCGCCCGGGACGCAACTGGCGGAGTCAAGTTCACCGCCTGACGCCAACCTGGAGCCAGAGTCGCCGAGCGACCCTGAGCTAGTTCAAGAAACTGTCGCGCCTGAACCCACCGCCGCGTCGATATCGTTCATGCGTGACGCAGCTCCCATATCAATCTGGGAGCCCGGCACTGTCAAGCGGGCCTTGGTGGGTCTTGCTGTGGTCTTGACTCTGGGCCTGAGTGCGCAGTGGGTTTACCAGGACCACGATCGGCTGTCGGCCTCACGGCCGAACTGGCAGCCTATGTTGACAAAGGTGTGTGGCGTGTTGCGCTGCTCGATCGAGCCCTTGCAACGGATTGAATCGATGGCGATCGATTCGGCTGCTTTCACCAAACTGGGCTCTGATCGTTTCCGATTGAGCTTTGTTCTGAAAAATACCGACCCGCTGATGCTGGCGGTGCCCAGCATTGAGTTGACGCTGACAGACGTTCAGGATCAGGTGGTGATTCGCAGGGTGTTGTCGCCGCAAGAACTGACAGCGGCCTCTGAACGTCTGGCCGCTGTTTCTGAATGGCCGGTCACGGTGAATCTGCGCGTCACGCCGGATGTGACTTCGTCGGCTGTGGTGGGTTACCGTTTGCTGGCTTTTTACCCCTGAGGGCACTCACGCCGATCAGGGCTTGGACCCGGTAGGAAACGGCCAAGCTGAGTGTGGGTTGAGTTTGGTCTTTGAGGCCGGTGCTGGCGGCATGGCAACTGCTGCAGCTTTGGCAGGCGCAGCCGCTTTCTTGGCTGAGGCTATCGCTTTTTTGGCTGTCGCTGGGGCAGATGCTGCTTTTTTCGACGGGGTTGTTACTTTCTTCGCTGGGGCAGGGGCCTTTTTTGCGGTAGCGGTTTTCACAGGCGCAGTCGCAGCCTTTTTTGCGGGCGCTGCTTTAGCTGCGGGTGCTGGCTTGGGCGCTGCTGTAACGGTTTTTTTCGTGGGAGCAGCGGCTCTGTTGACCACAGGTGCCGCCGCTGACTTCACCGCAGCCACAGCTTTTTTGGCTGGCGCAGAGACCTTGGTCGGGCTGGTTTTCTTGGCTGCTGGCGCAGGTGGTTTGGCCACGACAGTCGTGGGTACAGAAGCCGCTTTTTTCGCGGCGGTTTTTTTTGCAATGGCCATCAACTTCTCCATGGAGTAGCTACAAAGAGCACTTTATGTCAATGATTTGGCATAAAGCGATTCAGGTTGTTGGGGCTGCCCCAGAACCATGAATGGGAACACACAGGCACGCGAGAAAGCAGTTTGCGTCTGGCTTGTGAAAGAGGGTTGGCATGCATCGTGGGGTTCAACTCGCGGCCTAAAGCGGCAGGGGCACGGTAGCCTTGAAGGGGTCGATGCAGATCGATTAGCAATGAATCTGGCAATGCTAAAAAAGATGAAGGGTTGGCAGAGGGTGTAACTTTTTGGGCCCGAGGCGACATAGTATTTTCCAATCCACGAATTATGAGAGTTCGTTGCAAAAATTGAAAGATGTTCAAGCGAGCAAATGGTGATGGAACGTGCAATGTTGCGCGCCAACAGCGACTCAGCGCCGCTGCTGCAGACGCAGGCCTTGTTCAGACGCGTATCGTCGCTGGCAAAAGCCTCGCGTCCAGGGCCAGAGATTGCTGTAAAAGACGCCAGTCAAACCCGGCACCTGGGTCATGCTTGCGACCAGGCGCAATGTGTTCGTGCCCAGCCAGGTGCTTGATCGGGTAGCGCTGCTGGATGCTGGCACACAGAGCGACCAGGGTGGCGTACTGGGCAGCCTCAAAGAGGGTGCCCTCCAGGCCTTCAAGTTCGATGCCGATGCTGTCGTCGTTGCAATTGCTGCGGCCTCGGTAGCTGGAGGCGCCGGCGTGCCAGGCGCGGTCGTCGCAACTGACAAACTGCCAAAGCTCACCGCTACGGCGAACATAAAAATGCGAGGACACCGTCATCCCTTGGATACTTTTGAAATACGGGTGGGCTTGCCAATCCAGCTGGTTGGTGAAAAGCTGCTGAACTTCGTCACCACCATACCGGCCCGGTGGCAGACTGATGGAGTGAAGCACGATCAAATCAATACAGCTGCCTTTTGGGCGCGGGCCAAAGTTGGGCGAGCTCAGGTGGGCTGCAAACTGGTATCGGCCGTCACGCCACAATGCGTTCGAGGCGACAGCGTCGCAGCACTCAGTCGGCGGTGTCATCGGTGTTCTCGTCAGTGCCAGGGGCGTCAATTTTGAGCCGCGCCATGCGATAGCGCATTTGGCGCAAATTCAACCCCAGACCTGCTGCTGCGGCAGTGCGGTTAAATTGGGTAGCGCGCAGTGCCTGCAGCAACAAGCTGCGCTCCAGCTGGTCGAGTTGCGCCTGCAGGTCGCTGGCCGCTGGTTGCTGCGCGGTCTGTTCAGGGGGATGCAACGCAGTCGCAGTGAACTCCAGGGCATCCAGCGTGGAGTCGCTGAGCGTTGTCGTGACTTGCATTGGACGATCAAGCTGCAGGCGCTGCCCGTCTCCCAGCGCCACGGCGCGGTACAACAGGTTTTCCAGTTCGCGCACATTCCCCGGTAAGGTCAGGCCCGCCAGCTCCTGCAGCACCTCGTCGGGCAAAGTCGGCACCGGTGTGTCTGATTCCTGGGCAATGCGTATCAGCAACGCGTGACACAGTTCGGGCAGATCCTGGGCCCGCTCTCGCAGTGGCGCAATCGTCAGGTCGATCACGTTGAGCCTAAAAAACAAGTCTTGGCGGAAATGGCCGTTCTGAACCTCTTGCGACAGGTTTTTATGGGTGGCACTGACAATGCGCACGTCCACTGCCTCTTCCTGATTGGAGCCCAGCGGGCGAATGCGCCGCTCCTGGATGGCGCGCAATAGTTTGGACTGCATCGGCAGCGGCAAGTCACCAATCTCATCCAGAAATAAAGTGCCGCCACGCGCCGCCTGGAAAAACCCCTCGCGGTCCTGTGTGGCACCGGTGTAAGCGCCTTTGCGCGCACCAAAAAATTCGGCCTCCAAGAGCGTCTCGGGGATGGCGCCGCAGTTCACCGCCACCCAGGGGCCTTTGACGCGGTGGCTGTTGGCATGAATGGCATAGGCCACCAACTCTTTGCCGGTGCCGGATTCGCCGGTGACCATGACCGGCGCCATACTTGTGGCTACCTTCAGAATGCGCGCCTTGATCTGTTGCATGTACTCGGAGTGTCCAATCAGCCGGTCCAGTGCGCGCTGGCCCAAAGCGCCAGCGACAACACCGGGTATCGGTTTGCTGAAGACGGCACCGTCATCTGCTGCGCCTGGTGTCACGCTGCGCACCGCCGAAGCCACCACCGCCCGGAACTGCTTCAGATCAACCGGTTTGGTCAGGTAGTCAAAGGCGCCTGCCTTGAGCGCTTCCACCGCATTCTGAGCCGACCCATAGGCGGTAATAACGATGCTGCGTTCGTTGCGGGCCTGGGCTTTGATGTCGGTGATGAGCGCCATGCCCAAGCCATCGGGCAGCCGCATGTCAGTGATCATCACATCAAAGCGGTGCGCTTCCAGCAGCGCACGCGCCTGCTGAAGGTTCTCCGCCGTGTCAACCTGATGACCCTCTCGCAACAGGGTCAGCTCGTACAGCGTGCGCAGGTCGGGCTCGTCGTCGACGACCAAAATCCGGGCGTGGCTGGCAGGTGTGGTCATGGTGTTGCGGGCTGGTCAGGTGCTGGCTTGAAAACAACGCGAAATTCGTTGCCTGGTACCAGCTGCTGGTTCAGTAATCTGTCGCTGCGGTCGTAGGAGATGGTGGCGCCATGGCTCTCGCACAGCTCACGGCAAATATACAACCCCAGCCCGCTGGAGCGGCTCTCAGAGGAAAAAAAAGGTTCGAACAAATGCTGCTCTACTGATGGGTCAAGCACCGCCCCGTCGCTCCAGATGCGCAGCGTCAGGTCGCGTTTTGAACCCGTCTGGCCGCCGCTCTCCAGGCTGACCTGAACGCTGCTGGGCCGATGGCTGGCAAAGCGGTGCGCGTTGTCGAGCAGGTTGACCAACACCCGGCGCAGGTGCTCCACATCAAACCAGCCCCTGAGTGGCCCGGTAGGTTGGCTCAAGCTGAGCTCACCACCAGCGGCGTGCTGGTTGCGCCAATCCCGGCAAATGCGCTCGGTGCTTTCGCCGACGTCCAGTGTCTGTGCAGAGTCTGTCTGGCCGGGCTCACCCGCATGTGCGAGATGCAGCACATCCTTGACGATGTTTTCCAGACGCAAGGCGTTCTGACCAACCATTTGCGCCAGGCGCTGCTGCGCCGGGTCGGTCAGGTCTTCGGTCAGCAGGGCATTGGCCTGGGTGATAGCCGCCAGCGGGTTGCGAATTTCATGCGCCACAGCAGCCGACATTCGGCCCATGCCAGCCAGTTTCTCGGCCCTGATGCGCGCCTGAATCTCGCGCTGATCCTGCATGAACACCACGCACAGGCCCTGCACTTGTTCTTGAGTTTGGCCCTGCGGTGAGCCGGTCAACTGGGTGCGAACCCGCAATCTGCGCGGGCTGCTACCTGGCCCGTCGACGGTGATGTCAGCCTGTTGCGGGCGCTCAGTCGCAAAACTGGCGAGCACCAACTGCATCAAGGCCTGCCAGCCAGGGCGGGTGCTCAGGTCGAGCTCGTCATTTTGCGCGCTGGTGTCTAGCAGCAGGCAGGCTGCCGGGTTGGTGGAGCGGACCTTGCCAACTTGGTCGACGACCAGTACGCCATCTGTCAGCGACTTGATCACCAGCTCGTTCACCCGGCGTTGCTCGGCGGCCGCCAACTGGTTGCGCTGCGCTCGCAACTCCACACTGGCCAGGCGTGTAGCCAACTGACTTGCTATTAATGAAATAGCAAAACACCCAGCACCAGTCAGCGCTGCCTGCAAAAAATTACCTGTAACATCGCCCGAGTGCCGGGTCATTAGCCAGGCCGCATGGGCAAACAGTAGCAAGGTGACGCCGGCCGCAGTGGCCATGGCCAGCAGCATGGTCCCCAGCACGCCAGCCATCAGCACCGGTAGGGCAAACAAAGGCGTGTAATCAATGGCACCACCTTGCACAATTTGCAGGGTGGCAAAAGCCAGCACATCCACCCCGACGGTGCGCAGCCAGGAGGCGTCAAAAGATTGCTGCAGTTGCTGTGCATGCCCGGTCAGGCGCTCTGTCAGCGAAGCTGCAAAATAAGCCAGGCAGATCAACAGGGGTGCGCTGCTCTGTTGCGGTATCAGCGCATAGATGCCGCCCTGAAACAGCGCCAGCATTAACCCCAAGGTGGCACGGGCGGTCATGAAACCGCTCCACAGGCGTTCAAACTCCTGCGGCTGGTCGGACTCAGCGCGTAAAGCGCCGGGGAGGGAAGGAGGCCAGAGGGAGTTCACTGGCGCAGCAACAAATTAGGACTCTGAAAGGTGCAGATGCTCTGCACAGCAGTAACTGCCTTGACGGCCCGCGATTGCATCCGCCGCCGGAAGGTGCAAACCACACTGCTGGCAGCGCACCATGTCTTGCAACTGCGGCTCAACCGCTCGGCCAGCACGGTCGGACTTGACCGGACTGGCACGACTTTTCCACAGCCAGACAACCACCAGAACGGCGGCCAGAAGCAACAGACCCCTCATAAGGTACGCCCCAGAACCACCTCGAGCACAAAGCGCGACCCCACATACGCCAGCAGCAGCAACCCGGTGCCCGCATACAGCACCCGCACAGCCTGCCGACCCCGCCAGCCAAAACGCGTCCGTCCGATCAGCAGCACACCAAACGTCAGCCAGGATAGCACCGAGAAAATGGTTTTGTGGTCCCACTTGATGGCATGCGCACTGCCATACAAATAGGTGCCAAAGAAGAAGCCGGCAATTAGGGTGGCTGTCAGCAGCAGGAAGCCTACATGCACAAAGCGGAAGGTCAGGCGCTCCATGGTCAGCAAAGGCATGCCGGTAAAACCGTCTGCACCGCTGCGAATGCGTGCCTCGGCACGCGTCATCATCCAGGCATGCACTACCGCCACAGCAAATAAACCGTAGGATGCAATGCCCAGCGCCCAGTGCAGCGGCAGCCACGCCGACAAATTGGGGCTCAGTGGTTCACCCGGAAAAAACAGGGTCAGCAGCACCACCGCCGCGCCAAGGCTCGACAAAAACCAAGGCGTTTTGAGCTGTGGAAAAACAAAATTTTCAACGGCATACACCAGCCCGACCAGCCAGGCGGTAATGGACAGCGCTGGGGCGAACCCGAACAGCGGCCGCTCCCCGCCCCACAAGCCCCAGGCGAGCAAAAAACCATGCAACGACCACGCCAGCCACACAGCCACGCGCGATAGCGTCTGGTCAGTTCGAGTGGCGCCAGTGGCAGATACCGCATATGCCGCAGAGGCTGCCAGCGACAGCGTAAGCGTCAGAGGAGAAGCACTGGGTAAAATCATGTCTACAGTTTACCGTTTTGTCATTTGCCTTATCTCAAAGGCTCCAACTCAGGCTCCGCTCGCCGGACACCCCTCACATGGCTTCTGCTCTTACCGACAAACTCTCCAGACTGGTCAAGGAAATCCGTGGTCAGGCCCGCATCACCGAGGCCAATGTGGCCGACATGCTGCGCGAAGTCCGCATGGCACTGCTGGAGGCCGACGTTGCCTTGCCGGTGGTGCGCGACTTCATTGCCCGGGTGAGGGAAAAAGCGCTGGGCCAGGACGTGCTGGGCTCGCTGACGCCCGGCCAGGCACTGGTGAGCATTGTGAACAAAGAGCTCGCCGCCACCATGGGCGACGGCGTCGCCGACATCAACTTGGCCGCCCAGCCGCCTGCAGTGATTTTGATGGCGGGTCTGCAGGGTGCCGGTAAAACCACCACCACCGCCAAGCTGGCCAAGCACCTGATCGAAAAGCGCAACAAAAAAGTGCTGACCGTTTCTGGCGACGTGTATCGCCCCGCGGCTATTGAGCAGTTGAAAACCGTCACCGCCCAGGCGGGGGCCGAGTGGTTTCCCAGCACGCCAGAGCAGAAGCCGGTTGACATTGCGCTGGCTGCGCTGGACTTCGCCAAAAAACACTACTTTGACGTGCTGCTGGTCGACACCGCCGGGCGCCTGGCCATTGACGAGGTGTTGATGCGCGAGATCAAAGACTTGCACGCCGCCATCCACCCGGTCGAAACCCTGTTTGTGGTGGATGCGATGCAAGGCCAGGACGCGATCAACACCGCTCGCGCCTTTAAAGAGGCGTTGCCGCTCACCGGCATCATCCTGACCAAGCTCGACGGCGACTCACGCGGTGGCGCGGCGCTCTCGGTGCGGCAGATCACTGGCGCACCAATCAAATTTGCCGGCACCAGTGAAAAGCTCGATGGCCTAGAAGTGTTTGACGCCGAACGCCACGCCGGGCGCGTGCTGGGCATGGGCGATATTTTGGCGCTGGTGGAGCAGGTGACCGCCGGGGTGGACATGGCCAGCGCGCAAAAGTTGGCCGCCAAGGTCAAGAGCGGTGCCGCATTTGATTTGAACGACTTTTTGAGCCAGATCCAGCAGATGCGTCAAATGGGTGGTTTGGGTAGCCTGATGGACAAGCTGCCCACCGCCATGGCCGCCAAAGCGGGCCAGGTGGATATGGGCCGGGTTGAAAAAGACATCAAGCGCAAGGAAGGCATCATCCACAGCATGACGCCCAAAGAGCGCACCAAGCCGGAGCTGATCAAAGCCACGCGCAAGCGCCGCATTGCTGCGGGTGCCGGGGTTCAGGTGCAGGAGGTGAACCGCATGCTCAAGGAGTTTGAGCAGATGCAGGACATGATGAAAAAAATGAAAGGCGGCGGCATGATGAAAATGATGAAGCGCCTGGGTGGCATGAAGGGCATGGGCGGCATGGGTGGCATGCCCAAGATGCCGTTTTAAGCTGGCTTTTGGCTGATTTTACAAACTTTTTCTGCTTCCAGCCCTTATGGTATAAGCGCCAAAAGCTATCAATAAAATAGTGGCGGGCTGCTACTGAAATTCTCGTGGAAGTGTTGTGAACCCATGTAGCCCACGATCAGCCAGAGGCCTATCACCACCGCCCAGATGATATTGGAGACCTTCTGGCTAGGTCCGCGGCTCATGGCGATCTGCGCGCGCAGCATGGGGCTCCTTGGGGTGGTGTCTGGTGGTTCCTCTAACTTGTTGTCATCAATGATCCGGTTGGTTTGAACCCGTGCGATCGCCATGATTTGCTCCATCACCTCCCGCACTTCACGGGTTTGCGGGGTGCGCTGCAGTCACTGGGCTTGCCGGGTGATGGCTTTGAAGGCGGCAAACTGTGATTCTGAAAGGCTCATCTGGCGGCTCCGTATGAAAAATTTCGCGCCATTTTCACCTTGAAAAAATGTCGCGAGCCTGTCCTGAATCAAGGAAACCATCCGCAGTTGCAGGGCCGCTACTACGCCTAACGGAATAGGGTTAGATCGTGCCACCAGCGGGCTTATTCCGTTTCCATATCAATAGGATCTGTTGTTGCTTCGCCTTGCCGTGCGTCTGCACTGTCTGCGGCTTCGCGCCTAAGCTCCTATCGATCTGAAAATGGAATTAGACCGTTTCTTGCGACTCCACAGTGGCGTGTTGTGGCGCGCTGGGTGTGCTGGTTGTCGCGCGCGAGCTGCTGCGGCTGCGCCGCGACGCGTGACGCTGCGCGCGGGCGATGCGCTGTTTGCTGCGCTTGGCTGACTTCCAGCGCAGATAGCGGTACAGCAGCCGGGCCAGATAGCCCACCGCATACAGCACCACCAGCCCGATCAGCCACGGCGTGATCTGGTCAATCAGCTTCTCACGCATCATGCTGGCCGTTTCCCTGTCCAACTGGGCTTGTGCAGCGGTTCTGGGGGGGGCGGCCGGGTCTTGGCCGCTGGATGCATCCCACCGGCCGGGGCCTTTAACGGTGGCGTCGGTTTTCTCCTGGTCACTCCATTGGTGTTTGTTCAGGCCCAGATCGGCTTTCAAATCGTGCAGGGCTGCGAGCGCACCAGACTCGACCAACTGCTCGTACACCGGGCGAACGCTTTCCTTGACGGCGCTGTGAATCGACCCGTCGACGTCGGCGTTGGCTTTCGGCTGGCCTTGCGCCGCGTTGGGGGTGGCAGCGGGGCGCTCCAGCGTCATTGGGCCAGCGGGCGGCGCGGGCAAGCTGCGCTCAGCTGTCCTGGCAGCTTCTGGCTTGGTGAGCGCTGCGCCGGTGGCGGCTGGCCACACCTGAGCGTCATCCACAGGCAGGGGGTCTGATTCCGGTATCACCGGTGCGCGAGTGAAGGTACTTGTATCCGCCTGCTGAAAGCCGTCTTGCAAAACAAGGGGCGCGGCGTGTGTGGCTGTGAGCAAGCTCAAGCAAAGCGCACAGACCGCGCCAAGCTGCGCGGCAGCAACCCACATTCGTCGCAATGATCTCTGGTGCATAACGCTGTTGATTTTTTCGGGACTGTGAATCGCTGGCGCGTGGGGAAGTTCTGCGCATCCAGCCGCGAAGGGGTGCTTGACCGGTCGGGCCCGATCAACGTTTGGGCTGCAAATTCTAGCGCTGCCCTCCGGGTTTGTCAGCAAGTGCCGACGGACGCCGTGGGGCGGATGCAGTGCTGTGCCGGTTGGGCTGTGATTTGTATAAGAAAACCGCCTGTAGCCCCCGTCTTTAAAGCGTCAAACGCTATTTTTTTAATAGTGTTCGGCTGGGTGTGGCTTCCCGGGTCAGCACCTCGCCACGCAGGGTGTAGGTGCGGGTCTCGGAAATGTTGACGTCCACCATCTGCCCGATCAGGCGCGGCTGGCCGATAAAGTTCACCACCCGGTTGCATTCGGTGCGGCCCATCAGCTCGCCGCCGTCACGCTTGGAATCGCCTTCCACCAAAATGCGCTGCACCGTGCCGACCAGGCCCTGGCTGATGCGCGCCATGTTGGCGTTAATGGCGGCTTGCACCTCGTGCAGGCGGCGCAGCTTGACGTCGTGCGGCGTGTCGTCAGGCAGATTGGCCGCCGGGGTGCCAGGGCGTGGGCTGAAGACGAAGCTGAAACTGTTGTCAAAACCCACATCGTCGATCAGCTTCATCAGCTTGGCGTGGTCGTCTTCGGTCTCGCCGGGAAAGCCGACGATGAAGTCGGAACTCAGCGCCATGTTCGGGCGGATGGCGCGCAATTTACGCACCGTGCTTTTGTATTCCATGGCGGTGTAGCCGCGTTTCATGGCCATCAGCAAGCGGTCCGAGCCGTGTTGTACCGGCAGGTGCAGGTGGCTCACCAGTTTGGGCAGCTTGTCGTAGGCCGCGATCAGCGCGGGCGTGAACTCGTTGGGGTGGCTGGTGACATAGCGCATGCGCTCAATGCCGGGAATGTCAGACACGTATTCCAGCAGGGTGGCAAAGTCGGCCATCTCGCCGGTGTCG
>Ga0105048_10019212_pt1 | contig 10482 bp, 9 predicted proteins | sample MAT05_FD_78382 | JGI IMG/M metagenome (GOLD analysis project Ga0105048, IMG submission 78382) | Freshwater microbial communities from Lake Fryxell liftoff mats and glacier meltwater in Antarctica - MAT-05 | ecosystem: Environmental > Aquatic > Freshwater > Ice > Liftoff microbial mat | place...
ACCTCGCGCCTTCCGAACAGCCGCCAGGGGGCAGCCTTCACGCCGGCACGACCTCCGCACGATGGCTGCTAGGTCCGCGCAGTGCCGCAGCCCCGGAATCCAACCTCACGAGTCCTTCAAGGCGCAGGGGGGCAAGCGCCGTCGCCGCTAGGATCTTCACGTCGAGCCAGAGCGACTGTCGGCTGACGTAGGCGCGGTCGATCGCCAGCTTGGCCGGCATGACTTCGTGGATGTAGACGCGCTCCCAGTCGTCGCCGACGAGCAGCCGCTCCTCGTCGCGGTACAGCAGCGCCGCCAGACTGGTCACGCCCGGCCGCGCCGCCAACACCGTGCGGTCATGCTCGCCGTAGAGCCCGACGTAATGCGGGTCTTCCGGGCGCGGCCCGACGAGGCTCATGTCACCGCGCAGCACGTTCCAGAGGTTCGGCAACTCGTCCAGGCGGGCCGGGCGCAGCAGCCTCCCGACGCGCGTCACGCGGCGGTCGGCGTGGGTGGTGATCTTCGGGCCGTGGCTGTCGCGGCGCACCTGCATCGTCCGGAACTTGTACATGGTGAACGGGAGGCCGTACCGACCCGACCGCGTGGCGCGGTAGAACACCGGCCCCGGCGAATCCAGCCGAATGGCTGCCGCTATCGCCGCGAACATCGGGCTGAGTACCAGCAGCCCGAAGCCCGCCAACAGCGCGTCGAACGGGCGCTTCAGCCGCGACTCACGCGGGCCACCTGCCGCCAACCGATCAGCGCCGGAAATGGCGCACCACCTTCTGCACGCCCCCGATCACGTCGTCCACGTCCGAGTCAGACATGCCCGGCCAGATTGGCAGTGAGATCACCCGGCGATACTCATGGTGGGCCACCGGGAACGACTCGGGCGTGAAGCCGTACCGTTCGCGGTAGGCGGGGTGCAGGTGCAGTGGGATGAAGTGGACGCTGGTGCCGATGTTCTCGGCGTTGATCGCCTTGATGATCTCGGCGCGGTCAGCCGTGAGCCGGTCGAGATGCAGCTTCAGCACGTACAGGTGCCACGCCGAATCAGTGTGGGCGGGCACGCTCGGTGTCTCAAGCTCGGACATGGTGCTGAATGCTGCTTGGTACCGCTTGACAATCGTCTGCCGCTCGGCCAGGAACCGTTCCTGCTTCGTCAGTTGGCGCAGGCCGAGCGCCGCCGCCACGTCGGTCATGTTGTACTTGAAGCCCGGCGCGACGACCTCATAGAACCAGGAACCTTCGGACGTATGGCGCTTCCAGGCGTCGCGGCTCATGCCGTGCAGACTCATCAGCTGGGCGCGTTCGGCCCACTGCTGGTTGTTCGTCACCAGCATGCCGCCCTCGCCCGTCGCCAGCGGCTTGGTGACGTAGAAGCTGAACGCCGTAATGTCCGCGATGGTCCCGACCATCTCGTCCTTGTAGCGGGTCGGGATGGCATGTGCGGAGTCGGCCAGCAGCACCAGATTGTGCCGCCTGGCAATCTCACGGAGGGCGTCGTACTCGCAGGGCACCCCCGCCAGATCGACCGGCATGATCGCCTTCGTGCGCGGCGTGATGGCAGCCTCGACGGCCGCCGGGTCGATCAGCATGTTGACCGGGTCTACGTCCACGATGACCGGTGTTGCCCCGAAGTACAGGACGACCTCGGCCGTCGCGGTGAAGGTGTAGGCCGGCACGATCACCTCGTCGCCCGGCCGTATCCCAATGGCTTCAAGGGCCAGGTGCATGGCGGCCGTCGCGGAGTTCACGGCGACGGCATAGGTCGCGCCCACGTAGTCGGCAAACTCGCGCTCGAATCGCTTGGCGCGCGGCCCGGTCGTCAGCCAGCCGCCGCGCAGCGTTTCGACCACCTCTGCGATCTCGTCTTCCTCAATGCACGGCTTGTGGAACGGGAGCCAGGACGGGCGGTACGGCTCGCCACCGTCCAGCGCCAGTCGTTCTGCAATCATCTTCGGCTTCCTCCTGCTGGTCCGTTCCGTCAGGCGGTCAGGGTGCCGCGAGCGGCTTGCTGAGGACGACCAGCTCGTGGGTGCGGAGCCAGGGGACAGCTTCGAGCAACTCGCACAGGAGCCAGCTCCGGGCGGCCAGTGCCCTGACAAGCGGCGGAACCAGCGTCACGCGGCGAGTGTCGGCCTGGAACCCAGGAAACAGCGCGGTCAGGTCGGCGGTTCGCAGGGGACGGGTGTTCCGCCGGTCTCGTGCCACGCGGAAGTCGTAGGATACCACGAGGCCGCCCGGCCGCAGTACGCGCACCATCTCGCCGGCCACCGCCCGACGCATCGCATCGTCCAGAATCGACGAGAAAACGGTCAGTTGCCAGACCAGATCAAAGCTGTCGGCCGGGAACGGCAGGACACTGGCGTCTGCCTGCTGCACGCGCAGGCACGGGTCGATACGCCGGGCCGTGGCCACCCGGTCGGGCAGCAGGTCAACACCGGAGAGCCGGGTCGGGTCGGCCCCCCAACGGACCAGCCGCCGCAGGAATGAGCCGTCGCCGCAGCCAACGTCCAGCAGGTCGAAGTCCCGAAGATTCGAGCGGCCGTGTCGGGCCAGCGCCGCCAGCGTGTCGCGCTCGAACTGCTGCATCCGGTACAGGCTGCCGCGCTGAAACAGCGAGTAGCGTCGCGCCATGCCAGCAGCTTCGCGCTGCTCGTAGTAGGCGGCGATGCGGGCCTGCTCGTCGACCAGCGGCCCCGGCGAGCCGGTCAACGGCGGTACCGCTCGACGTTCGCGGCGTGCTCGGTGTCCGTCTTCGAGAAGACGTGGCTGCCGTCGCCCTTCGCCACGAAGAACAGGAACTCGGTCTGCGCCGGATTGCCGACGGCCTCCAGGGCGGCCAGTCCCGGGCTGCAGATTGGCCCCGGCGGCAGGCCGCGCTGCACGTAGGTGTTGTACGGCGACAGATTGCGTAGATCGTCGCGTGTCAGTTCGCGCTTCCAGAAGCCGTAGCCGAGCGCCTCGACCATATTCGCATTCGCGACGGCGAACTGCACCGTCGGGTCGGCCTGGAGCGGCATGTTGCGGCGCAGGCGGTTCAGGTAAACGCTGGCGATGATCGGCTGTTCGGCGGCGATGGCGGCTTCGCGTTCGACGATGGAGGCCACCGTCACTGCCTGATGCAGCGTCAGGCCGTTGGTGGTGAACTGCTGGCGCAGCTTCGGCGAGACGGCCTTGTCGAACTGCCGCACCATCATCTCGGTCAGTGTGCGGGCGGTCGCTCCCTTTGCGACCTCGTAGGTGTCGGGGAACAGATAGCCTTCCAGGCTGATGCCGGACGGCGGCTGTTCAATAAGCGGCAAAGCGCTGCCGGCCCCGGCCCGCACCAACCCCAGGATCTCGTCGGTCTGCGCGATGCCGGTCGCTTCGACGCGCTGGGCGGCTTGCTCGGCGCGCCAGCCTTCGGGGATGGTCACGATGATGCCGGTCCGCGTGGCCCCCTTCGACAAGATCGCCACGATCTCGTTCGTGGTCATTGACGGGCTCAGTTGATAGTTACCAGCCTCGATGCGGTTGCCGACGCCGCGCGCCTTGACAATGGTCCTGAACGCCAGCGACGACCGAATGAGGCCGAGTGTCTGCAACTCGTCGCCAATCTGCGCCGCCGAGCGACCGGACTGCACGGTGTAGTTCACGCGCGTCGTGTCGTCGCTGACGGGGGTGTCCATCTGGCTGACGCCCGTCCGCACGGCCCCCTCAATGCCGCCGATGCCGCTGAACACACGGTAGGCGAACAGGCCGGCTCCGACGACTATGACGAGGGCGACCAGCGCAATGATGATCTTGAGGATCGTCGCGAGTCCAGGTACTCCTGAAGGATCACCGCCGCGGCCACGGCGTCCACGTGGACCGCCCGCGCCGGATGCCCGCGGCGGCCACCGGACGGCTTGCTGGTCGCGGCCAGCCGATCCCGAGCCTCCGCTGTCGAGTAACCTTCGTCCCATAACCTCACCGGTGCGTCGACTGCGTTTCGCAGCTCATCGACGAACCGCTCAACCCGCCGGGCCTGTGGCCCGATCTCTCCCCGCAGGGTGCGCGGAAAGCCGACAAGTATCTCTACCACGGCGTGCGTCTGCACAAGTTCGGCCACCGCTGCAATCCGGTCTGGCGCGCGGCGCTGGAGGATACAGAGTGGCGTCGCCAGAATGCCAAGCTCATCGCTGAGGGCGACGCCGATGCGCCGCTCGCCAGGGTCGAGCGCGAGGACGCGCCCGACCAGCGGCAGCCCTGGTTCTAGCACCTCACTTCGGGGCCAGCACCGACACTTCGACGCGGTAAGCGCGCGGTGCCCACTCTGGCGACAGGTCTATGCGCGGTGCGCCGCTCAGGCCGTCGTAGGTCGCGAGAATGTTCCGCGCCTCGGCCGGCGTCTTCCAACGCAGCTTCTCGGTGAGCTCCTCGCCGTCCACCTGCCGCACCAGACCCGCCTGCGACTTCGTGCGGATGCGGACGCGGTTGTCGTCCACGCCCAGCACCTCAGGCGTCCCGACGCCAAGCTGGCTGATCGGCAGATCGAAGCCGGGGCCGGCATTCGCCAGGAATGTCTTCTGGACCATACCGTTGAAGTCGCTGTTACTGAATACGACGGCGCTGGCAACCATCGCGACTCGGCCGTTCACTTGCTCAGCCTCGGCGTCGATGCCGGGGTCGAATGACTCGGCCTCAGGCCGCAGGCGCACGCTCTGTTGTACCAGCGAACGGTCGCCGCCAGCGCGGGCGTAGAGTTCCGCCAGTGCCTGCTCGCGCGCCCGATTCAGCAACTGTTCTTTGAGCTTGGCAATGTCGTCGGCGGTGACGGACTTGCCGTCACGGTCCGTGCCGCCCGCCATTGGCAGATCGTTGCGGGGCGTGACCTTGTCGATGCCCGGCGTCTCGAAGCGCCCGATGGTCCGCACCGCGACGTTGCCGCCGGTGCCGCTGTCTACGGCCGTTACCCCGACCTTTGCCGCACCCTGACTGAACGCGGGCACCTGGACATCTTGGTCTGTGGCGAACCGCACGTTCGTCGTGGACACCAGGATCGTCCCACGCGAGATCGTGACGGGCTGGTTGTTCTGGCTCAGGAAGAGGACTTCGCCACGCGCCTTGTCGCGGCCCAGCTTCTTGCTTCCCCCGGTCGGCAGGCTGCCGACGACCTCGACGCGTTGCTGAAGGATCTCGCCCGGCACCAGCCGCCGCGACAGGTCAACGGCCTTGACCGAGGGGTCAATGAAAATTTCGAGATCCTGGTTCTGCGAGACGACCTGCGGCGCGACCGACACTTTCATGACCGGCAGTACGCCAAACATGATGACGCCGGCGATGCCAACCAGCAGCGTCGTCAGCAGCAAGCCGGTGAACGACGGCAGCGGCACCCAGTCTGGCAGGGCCGGAATGCCCCAGGCTCGCGTACCCGGAGGCCGTGAGAGGTGCGACAGCGAACGCACCGACCGGCGTGTTCGCAAGCCCTCTTGCCGCGCCAGCGAGCGCCGGCCTCCGTCGGCCGTGACGATGATCGTCTCGGAAGAAAGCTGGTGTGTCAGCCGGGCCAGGATGCGAAACTCCAGCGGCGACCGGAGGATTGGCGAGCGCTTGGGGATGACGAGGTAGACCTCGTCCGCTGCCGACGATTCGAGCTTCGCTCGGACCGTTCCTAGATCGTCGTCGAGATCCAGGAAGATGACCTCCTGAGCGGCCGACGGAGGTGTCGCGGATGCTGTCGCCACGGGTCTACGGCCCTCCAACTGCGCGCTCAACAAGGGGGACTACCTGAGCCAGCGCGACGCCGAGCTGGCTCGCTTCTTTCACGCCGCCCTGTGCGAAGTCTGGGCGACCGCCGCCCTTCCCGCCAGCAGCTGCAAGTGCCTGTTTCAGAATGTCGCCGGCGTTCGTCCCACGCTCGATAGCGTCGCGGCTCGCACCCACCACGAAGGCGAACTGGCCGTCAAAGTCGGCTCCCAGCGCCACGACCGAGGTGCCAAGCTGATTCCGCAACTGATCCGCCATGTCGCGCAGGCCATCACGGCTGGATGCCTCAACCTGTGCGGCCAGCACCTTGATCGGGCCGACCTGCACCGCCGAGTCTACCAACTTGGTCGCCCGGCCGCTGGCAAGCTGCTGCTCCAGTCGGGTAGCGTCGCGCCGGGCCTGGTCCAGATCTTCGATCAGTGACGCCAGCTTCGCTTCAAGCTGGTCAACCGGGGCGTTGACCGTGCGCGCCAGATGCAGCAAACGCTCTTGCTGCGCCCAGGCATGCGCAAAGGCTGGCTCACCGGCCAGCACTTCCACACGTCTGATGCCGCTGGCAAGGCCGGACTCCCGAAGCAGGAGCGCAGGGCCAACCTGCCCGGCCCGGTGAACGTGCGTGCCGCCGCATAGCTCCTTGCTCCAGCCGCCGATATCGACGACGCGGACCTCGTTGCCGTACTTCTCGCCGAAGATCGCCATGGCGCCGGACTTGCGGGCCTCGGTGATCTCCATGATCTGCCACGTCACCGGCGCATCCTCGATGATGTGCTGGTTCATCAACGTGTTGATCCGCTCCATCTGGTCACGGGTGACGGGGCGCGGGTAGTTGAAGTCGAAGCGGGCGACGTGCGGCGCGACCAATGAACCGCGCTGCGACGTGTTCTCGCCTAAGACATCCTTCAGTGTGCGGTGCAGGATGTGCGTGATCGTGTGGTGGCGGGCGGTCGGCGCACGGTGCGTCGGGTCCACCTCGGCCACGACCGTGGTGTCGCCGGTACGGCTCAGGTAGCCAGACTCGACGTGCCCGATGTGGACGACGTGCTTGTCGTCGAGCTTCCTGGTGTCTGTAACCCGAAATACTCCGTGCACGCCGCGTATGACGCCCCGATCTCCGACTTGCCCGCCGCTCTCCGGATAGAAGGGCGTGACCCCGCTCAAGAGCAGTTGACCGTGCTGACCTTGCACAATCTGTTCGAGATCCCAGCGCAAGGCCAACGGTTCGCCTGACTCCGAGACACCCACCGCGACGATCTCGGATTCCAGCGTTAGCGGACGCTCCCACTGGAACTGGCTACCGGGCGCACCGTGCGGGCCTTCGCTCGCCAGCACCTCGGCGATGCCGTGGAAGCGCGCCCCAGCACGGCTGCGCGTGCGCTGCTCCTCCATCGCGGCCTCAAAGCCCGGGCGGTCGATGCCAAGTCCCAATTCAGAGACGATCTCCTCCGACAATTCAACAGGAAATCCGAAGGTATCGTGGAGTTGAAACAGCGGCTCGCCCGGAATTCGGAGATCCAGAGGGCCTACGGCCTTACGTACTTCTTCTGCAACTAACCGATTGTTTGCTTGAAGCACCGTATTCACCAGTTCAGTTGCCTGCTGTCGCGTCGGCTCCATTGCCGTCTGCAAGATTTGAGCGATTTGCTTCTGGAACGGTTCCAAGATTGACTGCGTTGCATCTCGCATCTGCTGATTGAACTGAGCGGTGATGGCTTCACCAGCCGCCTGAATAGGACCTTGTGGGTCAGGCATCATTTTCGCCACAGATCGGGCGATTGTTCCAAGATAGGGCTGGATGACTGCCGCCATTGACGCGTTCAGGCGCTCGGTGCCGGCCGCCAGCGTCTCGGCAAAGCGCGACTCTTCCAGCACAATCGTCTCGATGATGCCGGCCCGGCCGGCGACCATGTCCGGGTAGTGCTCGCCCATCCGCGAAATGACGCGATCAACGATGGCCTCAAGAAACGGCCGCTCGATGCCCAGGATGCGCCCGTACCGCACCGCCCGCCGGATGATCCGGCGCATCACGTAGCCGCGCCCCTCGTTGCCGGGCACCACGCCGTCTGCCGCCAGGAAGGTCACGCCGCGCGCATGGTCGGCAACGACCCGCAGCGCGTAGTCATGTTCCTCGCTGTGGCCGAACGACGTGTCGGCAATCGCGGCGACCGCGTCGATGATTGGGCGGAACAGATCCGTTTCGTAGACCGTCCGGACATCTTCCATGATCGCGGTGACGCGTTCCAGGCCGGAGCCAGTGTCGATGTTGGCACGCGGCAGCGGCGTCCGGTTCCCCTGACGGTCCTGGTAGAACTGCATGAACACGAGGTTCCAGAACTCAAGATAGCGGTCGCAGTCGCAACCCGGCGCGCATTCGGGCGTGCCGCAGCCGGACTCCGGCCCCCAGTCCCAGTACAGTTCAGAGTCGGGACCGCACGGCCCCTCGGCACCCGGCGGCCCCCACCAGTTGTCTTCCAGCTCCACAATGCGCTCAGGCGGGATGCCGATGCCGAGCCACAACTGCCGGGCCTCGTCGTCCGACGGGTGGATGGTGATATAGACGCGCTCGGCCGGGAGTTGGAGCCATTCGGTGATGAACTCCCAAGACCAGGGAATGATCTTCTCCTTGAAGTAGTCCCCAATGGAGAAGTTGCCAAGCATCTCGAAGAACGTCAGATTGCGCGGGTTGCCAACCTCGTCGATGTCATTGGTGCGGAAGCACTTTTGCACGGAGGTCATGCGAATAGCCGGCGGCACTTCGCGGCCCAGCATGTACGGGATCATCTGCTGCATGCCGGCTGTCGTCAGGAGCACGCTCGGGTCATTGAACGGCACCAGGCTAGAGCTTGGCTGATGGACATGGCCGCGCTCGGCAAAGAACTCGACGAAGGCGCGACGGACCTCGTCGCTCGAAGCTGGGCGCGGACGAGAGAGCATGCTGGAAATCACCCGCCGATGTCGGAGAATTGCGACCGTGAGATGTGCGCGCCGACGCAATGCCTACCCGCGCTGGACGTGCTGACTCGGAAGGATTGTATCAGACGCATTGATACAGCCCGGCCGATAGCCCGCCGTTGGGTCAACACCGTAACTCGTCAGAAGGTGCGACGGCAATACGAGTGCGCGGCCGGCTGGCTCCGAGCGGCGGGCATGGCGCAAAGCCTGATGATCGGCGCCGCAGGACGCCCTCTCACAGGTCTAGCGCGTCACGGGAAACTACCCAGAATCGGCTGGAACGAGCGCACGAACCGTCCAAAGCAATCAGCTATCGAGCGACGCGGCGCGCGGGCAGATGGCGTCGAGCGCGTCGAGCGTGGCGGCGAACAGCGCGGCCAATTCGCGTATCGCGTCGGTCAGGCCTGTGACATCACCGGTCCGAGCCTGTGCCTCCATCGCGCGAGCAACGTTCACGAGGTCGGTTGCCCCCCAGGCTAGCGCCTCGCCCTTCAGCGTGTGCGCCAGCCGGAAGACCTGTTCGGCGTCATGACGGTCCAGTGCTACCTGTAGCTGATCAATGCGGCGGCTGCCCTCGCTCCTGAACAGTTCCAGCATCTCCGCGAACAGGCCCGGCTCACCGACTGCTTCAAGCTCCTGGATCGGGCACAGCGCCACCGGGTCCAGTGTGACGGTGCGGCGGGCGGGCGCGTTTCGCGCGCTGGCAGGTGGGAGATGTGGCGTCGTGGCCGGAGGGAACTGAGCAGCCATTAGGCCTCCAGGCCGCGCGTTGGACGCGGCGGACATCACTGCTGGTGCGACGACGTGTAAGGACGCTACGTGTGTCGATACGAGTAGGGTACGCTTGGGCGCAGTCTGCGTCCAGGGCCAAGCCGTGGCAGGGAGGACGCCCCACGGCGGGAGCGTGCGGTTGGTCAGGTGGGAGATACGCGGCGACAAACGTCCGGACGGCCGTCAGAAGAAGAGCAGCGCCGCAGGCCAGTCCGCGACTTCATGGCTGCCCGGCACCGAGTACCAGGCGCGGCACCGCCGCCACCGCATGCGCAGCAACGTACGTCCTCCGACTGAAGCCGAGGACCATCACGGCACCCAACACCATGCCGCCTACGACCAAGATTTTGCCGAGGGCCGGAATGGTGACGTTGATGATGTTGTACGTGCGGTCGCCGAACTGATGCGGCGCGGCCAGCATCAGCGCGCCAAGCAGCAAGCAGAACAAGCCGACGGCTAGCCGGAGCGTGTCGCCATGCAATCTGGAAAGCACAGGGACACGCCTCACACACCCGCGCCACTCCCGAGGAGTCGGGTGGATACACGACGAACGGGGGAGTAGCCGATAGCGGAATGGCTCTCCTCCTACATCACATGTTGAGTGCGCCGGGCAGGCGACCAACGGTCACATACCAGCGTCGGCCCGCAGAGCAGCGGCCCTGCCGAACAGCGGCGGCCCCCTCACGCCTAGAGCAGCGACAGTTGGCGCGTACGCGGTGCAGCCGACCAGTGCAGGCTGGGACGGTGCCGCTCGGCAACCTGCACGGAGACGTGCGGCAGATCCACTGCCCGGAGTCGGTCGGTGATCGCCGACAACGCGGTGACTGGGCAGTTGTTCGTCGGGCTGAGATGCGCCAGCCAGACCTGGGTCGGCACGCGGTCGCGGCAGGCCGCCAGCGCCTCGGCGGTCGCAGCATTGGACAGGTGCCCGTGCTGGCCGAGCACGCGGCGCTTCAGAAAGGTGGGGTACGGCCCGTTCTGGAGCATCTCCACGTCGTGGTTCGCTTCCAGAATCAAGAGGTCGTTGTCGCGAAGCTGGCGTTGCACCTC
>Ga0105048_10019218_pt1 | contig 10479 bp, 10 predicted proteins | sample MAT05_FD_78382 | JGI IMG/M metagenome (GOLD analysis project Ga0105048, IMG submission 78382) | Freshwater microbial communities from Lake Fryxell liftoff mats and glacier meltwater in Antarctica - MAT-05 | ecosystem: Environmental > Aquatic > Freshwater > Ice > Liftoff microbial mat | place...
AAATCAACCCCCGTCTGCCCCGCCCCGCCCGTGTTGTTGTCCAAATGGCTAAACACCAGATCAATCGTCCCCATCGCCACAAACCCCGCCTCCACTCGCGCCGGGTCGAAAATCTCAACCGTCCCCTTCACCGCCGCGCCCTGCGCATCAAACCGCTCCATCAGGGCGGTGTACCGCAGCACACACCCCGGTGTCGCATCGCGCGTCAGTTCCGCCCGGCTGATCTTCGCCAAAATCACCTTCTCTTTGAACTCCTCGGCGTGCCCCACCAGAATGCCGCCCGTCTGCGCCATGCCCTCAATGATGAAACACGCCGGCATCACCGGCTCGGCCGCCAGCCCGTGCTTCTCATCGGCCGCAAAGTGATCGTGCAGATGCTCCTCGGCCAGCGAAACGTTCTTCACCGCCACCATCTTCTGCCGCGGCACAAGCTCCACCACGCGATCAATCCACATCCAGCGCATGCGCGAACTCCTCCGCGGGCCCCCGGCCCGCCAGCGTGACCGCTCACACCTTCGCCGCCAGCTTGCCCTCGACAAACCGCACCAGCGTATCGACCGTGAAGATGTGTCCAACCTTCGTCAGTTCCGGGTTCTTCTCAAACCCCGAGAAGTCCACGTGCGGCAGCCGCGCCTTCAGCGTTGCGATGCCCTCCGCCGTCACCTTCCCGTCCTTCACAAACTTCGGGTCCTGCGTCACGTTCTCAGGAAACAGCTCGCCCTTGGCGATCTTGAACCCAAACGCCTTCTCAAGCTGAAACACGATGTCGAGGAAGTCGATCGACTCCGCGCCAAGGTCCTTTACCAAAGACGCCTGCGGCGTCACCTCATCTTCATCCACCGCCAGGGCTTCGACCAGAACGTTCTTCACCTTGGCAAAAATATCATCGCGCGTCATAGCTGCTCCAACACCACCCCGCCCAACGAGTCCAAAAACACCGCCGCCAGCCCGGCAGACACATCCGCCGAACAGCCACGCGAATCGGACAGAACCCTATCAAGGGCCCACCCAATCGCATCCGCAATCATATTCCGCTTTCAACCCATCTTCACGCCCAATCCGCCCGACTCGCCGCAGGTTCCTCGCCGCAGGTCCTCCTCCTCACCGCTCCATCACCCACGCACAGTCCACCGCCCGCGCCCCGGTCCCATCGTTCACGCTGAACTTCCCCCCTTTATAAAGACACGCCGAGCCAAACGCCCCGTCCTTCCGCAGCGCATACAGCGCCACGTTAAAATTCGGTCGCCCCTTAGCATCCAGGTTCCGCTTTTCCTTCGTCCGATCGATGATCCGCTTCGCCACCTTCAAACACGCCTCCGTCGGCGTGAGCCCGTTTTCCATCTCCTTCACAATCGCAAACGCGGCGCAGTTCACCGTCGTCGCTTCGCCCCGCCCCGTTGCCCCCGCCGCCCCCACTTCATTGTCGCAGTAGTTTCCCGCCCCGATGATCGGCGAATCACCCACCCGCCCCGGAATCTTCCAAGACAGCCCGCTCGTGCTCGTCACGCTCCCAATGTCCTTGTCCTTATCCACCGCCGCGCAGTGCACCGTGCCATAGTGAAACTTCAGTTCTTCCCTCGTCCACCCCTCACCAATCCGCTTCGCCTCTTTCGGGTCGCTCTTCCACCGGTCAATCTCATCATCACCCAGCCAGTCATCCTGCTTGCTGTGATTCTCTTTCCAGTCGAGCCACGCCCGCCGCGCCTTCTCACTCAAAATGTTCTCTTCCACAAACCCGTGCGCCTTGGCAAACCGCAGCGCACCCTCACCCACAATCAAACAGTGATCAGTCCGCCGCAGCACCTTGAGCGCCACCGCCGCCGGGTTCTTGATGTTCCGCAGCGCCGCCACCGCACCACTCTTGTGCGTCGGCCCGTGCATCACACTCGCATCCAGTTCCACCACCCCATCCTCATTGGGCTCCCCGCCAAACCCCACCGTGTCATCCTCGGGGTCATCTTCCATGATCTTCACCCCCTCCACCACCGCCTCACACGGGTCGGCCCCTTTCCCAAGCATCTCCATCGCCTTGACTGTCGCCCGCAACCCATTCAACGACGAAACCACACACACCCCTCGGTGCTGATCTCCCGCCGTTGGTTCCGCCTTCACCCCCTGCACCTCTTGGCCAGCCAGCGCCCCCCTCCCACCAAACACGCCAACTCCGCCCCCGACCCCGCCGACCCCCCCGACCCCCACCGCCGCGGCCGACCCCGCCAGCAAAACCGCCCGCCGCGAAATCCCACCCGCCGTTTGATGTTCGTTGCTCATACCCAAATCAATACCAGAAACCAAGCCCGATGTCGAGACACCCACGGCCCACCAACAGAGCCGACCAGTTCACCACCACATTCCGTCTTCGTTTGCCCAAGTTAACCCCGAACACCACCAAAAATGTGCATATCAACCCATCGAGGCCGTTTGGGTTTGCAACTCCCCCAAATGGTGGTACCCTGACAGTCTGGAGTGTCAGAGTAGTCGCCCCGGCCTTCCCGTGTCAAAACGGCCGTGCGACTCGCCCCTTGTCGGGAGGAACTCTCATGCTTACCAAAACGCCCCGCGTCGGCTTTATCCGTCCCTTCTCGAATATCGTTGCCGTTGCGTGCGCCGCCGTTGCCGCGCTCGCCGGCTCCGCCTTCGCCACCCCCATCTTCATCGGCGGTTCCGCCACCATCACCCATGGTGGTGGTTTCGGTGGTGCCAATGACATCCGCTCCCTCACCATCCCCAACATTCCTGCGTTCAACAGCACCACCTACCAGTACTCCGCCACCGGCTCCACCGGCATCACCAACGGAGCCTCGGTCTCCACCGCCCGCGCCGGCATCGGTTACGTCATCGGCCCCAACTACCTCGGCCTCGCCATCCCCGCCGGTGTGAATCTCACCCAGCGCAACAACCCAAACCCCGCCGAGAGCGCCGCATCCTCGCTCGAAATCTCCTTCTCCGCACGCTTCCGCATCCTCGGTGCTGATTTCGGCCCCGCCTCCGCCGGTGCCTTCTTCGGCCTCGTCGGCATCATCCCCACCGGCGGCAACGCCTTCACCGAGCTCATGATCAGCTCGTCCTTCACCTACATCCCCGCCGGCGGTGGCCAAAGCACCTTCCTCCGCGGCCCCATCAACCCCAATCCCTTCTTCCGCCGCACCACGCCCGGCTCGTTCACGTTTTCCATGAACGACAGCCGCGGCACGCTTCCCGGCATGCTCCGTAACGGCGACGAAGTCGAAATCAGCGGCTTCATCCGCTTCCGCGTCCACAACGACCACGATGAAGCCTCCCTCGAAACCAACGAGGTCAGCGGCTTTATCCCCGCTCCCTCCGCCACCGGCCTCCTCGGCCTCGCAGGCCTCTTGGCCGCCCGCCGTCGCCGCTGATTGACCGCCCCCCAATAAGTCGATAACCAGCAAGACCCCCGACCCCGGTCGGGGGTCTTTTCGTATCCCCAGCATCCGTGCTGCTGGCCCGCCCGCCGCCGCCCGGAAGGACCCCGTCCCCTGCGCCAATCGACCCGGCTCATCCTGAACACCGGCGTCACCTACGCCCGCATGCTCCTCACCGTCGGCATCGGCCTCTACGCCACGCGCCTTGTCTTCAGCACCCTCACCGAGTCCGATGTCGGCACCTTGGCCACACTCACCGCCGCCGTCTCCTTCGGCCTCATCCTCTTTGAGGGCATCTCCGCCGCCGCCGAGCGCACCCTCGCCTTCGAGTTTGGGCGCGGCGATCCCGCCCGCACCGCCCGCGCCTTCTCCACTCTCGTCGCCGTCTTCGGTGTCGCCGCCCTCATCGTGCTCACCGCCGTCTTCGCCCTCGGCCGCTTCATCCCTGATTGGTGCAGCGTCCCCGCCGCACGCTACGACGCCGCCGTCACCTCTGCGCTTCTCATCGGTGCCATGATCGCAACCCAGGTCCTCAGCGCGCCCTTCCGCTCCATGTTCATCGCCCGCCAGTCCATGGGCGTCCTCACCATCTCCGACGTGGTGGATTCAGTCGGCAAACTCCTCGCCATCATCGGTGTCAGTCACCTGCCCGGCGACAAACTCGTCAACCTCTGCGCCCTCAGTTTTGCCGCTCAGGCCGCCTCCGGCGCTGTCACCGTCATCGCCTGTAATGTCCTCTTCCCCGCGGGCCGCTTCAAGCCCTCACTCATCTGCAAAGCCACGCTCCGCGAACTCGCCAGTTTCACCTCGTGGTCCATCGTCGGCAATGTCTCATACCGCCTCCGCATAGCCGGCCCCCCCCTCGCCCTCTCGGCCACTTCGGCCAATCCTGCCTATTTAATTGCCACCACCATCGCTTCCTATCAACTCAGCATCGCCGGTGCCCTCAACAGAGCCGTCGGCCCCGCCATCGTCGCCGCCTGGGGCCGTGGCGATCGCGCCCGCGTGCTGGACCTGGTCTGCGCGTTCAACAGATACGCCACCCTCATCGCCCTCTTCTACATCATCCCCATCGCTCTCGAAACCCCAACCCTCCTCGCCATCTGGCTCAAAACCGGCACCATCCCCGCGTTCGCCCCCGAGTTCGTCCGTCTCGTCATGTTCCAGATGGGCCTCTCCTGGATCTACATGGGCTACCACCACGCCGCCGTCGCCCACGGCTCTATCGCCAAATACATGCTCATCGCCGTCGGCATGGAAGTGCTCACCCTCGCCCTCGCCTGGGGCACACTCCTCATCCCCGGCGTTGCCCCGTGGTCCATGTCCGTCACCATCACCGCCATGACGCTCCTCACCATCACCATCTATGTCCGCCACATCAGCAAACTCATCGACACCCCCTTCTCGCGCTGGATCACCGGCACCTGGCTCCCCGTTCTCGCCGTCGCCATCCCGTCCACCGGCCTCGCCTACCTCACCCGCTTCGTCATGCCCGAAGGATTCCTCCGCCTCTGCCTCACCACCGCCGTCTACATGTTCTCTGCCGCGCTGCTCGCCTGGCTCTTCGCTATGACACTCGCTGAAAAAACCCTCGCCCGCTCTCTCTTGGGCGGCCTCGCCCGCAAACTCCGGCTCATTCCTAAACGCTCCGCCCCGCCCACTGAGCCCACCGCCCAATCCTGATCGTCCCTAATCGTCCCTGATCGGCCCGCCCCCGCGCATGCCTCTCTTCTCCGTCATCATCCCCGCTTACAACCGCGCCCCCTTCATCGCGCAAACACTCCGCTCCGTCCTCGCCCAATCCTTCACGAACTTCGAAGTCATCGTCATCGACGACGGCTCCACCGACGACACCGTCGCCATCGCCCGCTCCTTCGAAACCTCCTTCTCCTCGCGACTTCGCATCGTCCAGCAGCCCAACGCCGGCCCCGCCCGCAATCACGCCGCCTCACTCGCAACCGGCGACTATCTCGCCTTCCTCGATTCCGACGATCTCTGGCAACCCTGGACCCTCGAAACCTACGCCGCCCTCATCGCCAGCCGCAACCGCCCCTCCATCCTCTGCGCCTTCCCCCACCCCTTCTCAAGCGAATCCGAGCTCGCCTCCCTCACCCGCGCCCCGCTCGATGTCGAGGTTTCCGCCGATTACCTCGCTACCAACCCCCTCACCGTCGTCCCCGGCGCCGGCACCCTCGTCGTCCGCGCCCACATCTTCTCCCAATCCCGCGGCTTCCCCACCCAGCGCATCAACGCCGAAGATGCCGACCTCTACCTCCGCCTCGGCATCGTCCCCGGCTTCATCAACGTCCGCGCCCCCGTCCTCGTCTGCTATCGCACGCACGATGGCGCGCAAAACCTCTCCACCCCCAAGTCCATCGCCGGCCGCCTCTTCATTGCCCATGGCGAGCGCACCAATCGCTACCCCGGCGGCCCAGCCCGCAAACTCGACCGCGACAAAATCATCTCTTCCCACCTCCGCTCCGGCGCCGTCGAAGCCCTCTACGTCCGTGCCTTCTCGGGTGCCCTCAAGCTCTACCTCGCCTCCTTCACCGCCAACCTCCGCCTCCACCGCTTCCCCTTCCTCTTCGCCTTCCCGCTCCTCATTCCTCGCCCACGCCCTTCGCCTCAAGTCACCGCCACTCTCAGCCCCCCGCACCGCCGCCCTCCTCCGCGCCGCCCTCCTCCGCACCGCCCCCGTCAGCACCGCCCCCGTCAGCACCGCCCCCGTCAGCACCGCCAGCGCGCGTTAGACTCGCCCATGCTCTAACGCATTCAGCCGATCACAATAAACTCGAGTCAAACGGGGGAGTACGCGCTCCCCTGTTTTCCTTTCCGCACTGCCTCTTTTCGCGGTGCCAGCCTCCACGCCTCCGCTGCCCACCCGCCGCCACGGGCCACTTGCTTTTTCCTCACCCCTGCCCCGGCGCCTTCACCGGCTGCGGCTTGGGCTTCTCCGGCGGCGCTTCCTCGCCATCCCGCAGCCGCTCCAGCGACGCCACCACCGTCGTCGCCTTCGCGTTCTTGGCCGTCTCGATCATGTTCTCCAGCAGCTTGTCGATGTACTCATCCCCGTCAAGATACGACCGACTCCCCCGCCGGCTGTAATCCATGTGATACGCCGACGAAAACACCTGCTCATGCGCGTTGTCCACCAGCCAGTCCATGTATTCCTTGTTCGCCTCATACACATCCGCCTCGGCCACAACCTGATGCGCAATCACCCTCGCCTCCACCCCCGTGTCGCCCTTGCGGATGAACTTAAACCCGATGACACACGCTGCCACAATCAGCACGCCCACGATCTTGCCCGCAAGATTCATATGAAGCTCCTCGAAGTAATCCACTGCGTTCACACAGGCCGCACAGCACAAGCCCGTCCGGCCGACCAAACAGCCCAATAAGCATACCTCAATTTCCCCATCCGCACAACCAAACCCCAGCATTTCCCGCCCGCATCGACCAATTCCATCCCCGTCGCCCCCGTCGCCCGTGTACACCACCCCGCGCCCCCCGCCAGACTACCCAACTCAACTTCCTCGCCGGCCGATCATCGCCAATCAAAACCGCCTCGAAATCCCCGCAAACACACCCAGATCTTCCGCCGCCTCCGTCAATCCCATCCGCACGCCCGCATCCAGTTGAAGATCCTCCGTCACCGCCAGCGTGAGCCCCGCATCGAAATACCCCCGATAGTCCTCGTCACCGTTGAGGTTCGCAAACCCCGCATACTCCAGATACCCGCTCAAATCCCCGATCAGTTCGTGCGCGATCGTCGCCGTGTGGACAAAGTCCAGCACGTACCGTTTGTCGTCGCCGCTTCGATTCACATCGATTTCCGCCATCAACCCCAGCGAGAATCCCTCCGGCAGCGCAACCGCCAGCGGCGCAATCAACCCGCCCTCAAACTCGTCATTCCCAACCCTGTCACTCGCCGTCGGAAACTTCACAAACGGCATGAGCGCAAACGCCGTCCCCTCCCAGCCCCCCGCCCACCACTCCTCGCCGCCGCCACTCGCGTCGTTCCCCACAGGTTCACCTTCACCCGCACCACCACATCACCAAACCCCTCAACGGTCTCCCGCACACCCGTCCCCCGATCCCTCACCTCTTCCCGCACGTACGGATCAATCCCGATCTGCACATCCACCTTGTTCAGCACCCCAACCTTCACCAGCATCGGCGCTACCGCCATTGCCCGCCGCGTTGCCGACTCCGCATTCCGCCGGTCAAACGTCAAATCCACCAGCGACATCTCTATCTGCACATGCCCCGCATCCACCGTGTACGCACTCTCCGTCGTATCCGGCCGATCCGTACTCATCTCCCGCATCAGTCCCCGCGGCGTCGGATTGAACAAGTGATACCCCGCCTTGTCCGCCCCCGCCTCCGGACCAACCCCCGCCCCAGCCCCCGCCCCAAACCCCGCAATCGCCCGCCCCGCAATCCCGCCCACCACCACCCCGGCCGCCACCGCTCCCGCCACCACCCGCCTCACCATCGCCCTCTCTCCAACGCCACCAAATGTTCCAAACACACGATTCATATCGCCTCCAATCTATAAGTTTGAGTCATCAAACTTATTCGCCCGCACGCGCCCAGTCAACCACGGCCTCCATAGATCCGCCCGGTTTCCTGCGGCCGCCGCCCCGCCGCCGCGCCAACCTGAACTGGCCGCCGAATCGAGCAGGCAGTCGACAAGCACTCGGCCGACTACATCCGCGGTCCCGATGCCTCGTGTCCGGCCTCGAAGCCGAACTTCCTGGCAAACGCCTTCTTCACCCGCACTTTCCCCAGTTCCGTGTTCGCCGTCGACAGATCAAACCAATCCGCATCCCACTCGCCCAGCCACGCCAAACGCTCGCGATCCGCCGCATTCAATCTCGCGTTGGGGTTCTTGGCCCGCCTCGCCCGCAGTTCAAGCAGTTCTTGGTACCCGTACACGCCCCCACAATCCTCCGGCGGTCCGCACATCGCACCACCCATACACACCGCCGCCCGCTTCTTGCCCGAAAACACCCCCTTGCCCGCCTCCACAAATGACTCGCGCGGATACGTGGCCGTCTCGCTCTCGACCCGCCCCTCGAACGTGATCTTGTGAATCCACGAATCACCAAAGTCATACTCATACGCCAGCGCTTTCCCCGCACAGTCAAACACCTCACCCACGCACACCCGCCGCTCATCAATAAGCCTGCCCGAATAGTCCGGATCGTCCCGCGATGGCGTGCCGTAGCTCTGGCCCGCCTTGTCCGAAAACCGATGCAGGTGCGAGTTCGTCCACCCAAACGCAATCTGCAGCACCGTGTGCAACTGCGCCATCGTCAGCCGCGGATCAACGATCACCCGCCGCCATATCTCCGGCTCAAACCCGCCAAGCCCCGCCCGAAGTTAAATCATCTCACTCATAGTCACCGATTGTTGCCCGACTCGTTCCGCCGCGCTCCGCACCCGATTCCAAAGGACTGCGACTAGCGCCCCCGGGGCGTGAGCCGCAGCGACACCCCCGATCACCGCCCCAACTCGCTCCCCTGGCGCGCTCGCCGACCTGCCCCCACCCCCCTCCAACACCAACCCGCCCTCCGTGGTATCATGCCCTCCCCATGGCAAGCGTTGTCTTCTATTTTCAAATCCACCAGCCCCACCGCCTCCGCCGCTATTCGGTATTCGATTCCGATCCCTTCTACTTTGACAACCAAAAGAACGGCGATATCGCCCGCAAAGTAGCCGACAAGTGCTATCGCCCCACCACCGAGCTCATCCTCGACCTCGTCAAGCGCCACAAGGGCCGCTTCAAAGTCTCCTACTCCATCACCGGCACCGTGCTTGACCAGTGGGCCGAGTTCACGCCCGACATCATCGACATTTTTAAGCGCCTCGCCGACACCGGCTGCTGCGAGTTCCTCGCCGAGACCTACTACCACTCGCTCAGCTTCCTCTACTCCAAGGAAGAGTTCACCGCTCAGGTCGCCATGCACACCAAGCGCATGCAGGACCTTTTCGGCCAAACCCCCACCGTTTTTCGCAACACCGAACTCATCTATTCAAACGACGTCGGCCATGCCATCGCCGAAATGAAAGACGAGCACGGCAAGCCCCGCTTCCTCGGCGGCATCTGCGAAGGTGCCGACCATCTCCTCGGCTACCGCTCGCCCAACTTCATCTACCGCCCGCCTCACACCGGCAACGGCCCAACCGGCAAGCCCTTCGGCCTGCTCCTCAAAAACTACCGCCTCTCCGACGATATCGCCTTCCGCTTCAGCAACCGCGGCTGGAGCGAATGGCCCCTCACCGCCGAGCGCTTCGCCCAGTGGGTCCATCAGATCAACGGCAACGGCAACGTCTGCAACCTGTTCATGGACTATGAAACCTTCGGCGAGCACCAGTGGGCCGATACCGGCATCTTCAAGTTCCTTGATGCCCTCCCCGAGAAAATCTTCGATATCGCCCCCGGCGTGAACGACTTCGCCACCCCCAGCGAGGCCTTCAAGCGCTACGACGCCGTCGGCGATTACGACGTGCCCCACGTCATCAGTTGGGCCGATACCGAGCGCGACCTCTCCGCCTGGCTCGGCAACGCCATGCAGTCGGGCGCACTCAATGAAACCTACCGCGTCGAACGCCTCGTCAAAGCCCGCCTCGCCGCCGCTCTCAAGTCCGGCGACGAGCAGGCCAAGGTCGAAGCCAGCCACGCCCTCAACGACTGGCGCAAGCTCACCACCAGCGACCACTTCTACTACATGTGCACCAAATACTGGGCCGATGGCGATGTGCACAAATACTTCTCCCCCTACGAAAGCCCCTACGACGCGTACATCAACTACATGAACACGCTCGACAACATGCGCACGCGAGTAAGCGGATGACCACCGATCGTCCTCTTCCCGCATCCGCCGCGGCCTCTCCGCGCGCACTGCCGCGAATCGTCCTCGCCACCAATAACGCCCACAAGGTCGACGAACTCCGCACCATGTTCAAAGGCGTCGCCAACGTCATCGCCCTTTCGGAAGCGCTCCCGCCCGGCACACAAATCGTGGAGCCCGACGAAACCGGCGCCACCTTCGAAGCCAACGCCGCCATCAAAGCCCTTGCCTACGCC
>Ga0105048_10019219_pt1 | contig 10479 bp, 3 predicted proteins | sample MAT05_FD_78382 | JGI IMG/M metagenome (GOLD analysis project Ga0105048, IMG submission 78382) | Freshwater microbial communities from Lake Fryxell liftoff mats and glacier meltwater in Antarctica - MAT-05 | ecosystem: Environmental > Aquatic > Freshwater > Ice > Liftoff microbial mat | place...
CTGGGCCGGAGTCAAAAAAACGCCGGGAACCAATCTCCTAGCGGAGAGTCAACGAAAGGAACCGCTTATCGTTAGCGGGCTGGCCGACCAAGGCCGCGTGGTGTCCATTGCGTTTGATACTACTTATTTGTGGACCCGCCAAGGTAAGTCAAACGAACACAAAGCGTTTTGGCGCAAGATCCTCTACTGGTGTTTGCGTCGCGAAATCGTCGAGGAAGGTATGCAAATGAGCATGCCACAGCGAAGGCTTTTGCTCGCACAGCCGAGCGAAATGATCTTGCAATGGAATGGCGGTTCCGATGCAGTTGAAATGCCTAAAAATATGCAATTGCACCTATGGAAGTTGGCCGACCGAAATAGCAATGCTGGCGAGGCCGACAAAGACTTAGGTGAGGTGCAGATGCAACGTAGAGAAAGCTCGGCCTTCGGACAATCGATGCGAGCCCAGTTTGCGGGTTCCAAGGAAGGTGGTCGATACGAATGGAGAGCCAAAGTAAGCGGTTCGAAGGGACAGATTCTGGAGTCCAAACTCCCGTTCTTGGTCATCGATCAATCGGCGGAGTCGATGCAGCCAATGCCCGACTGGCAACTGCTTGGACAAATGGCCAAGCTCAATGCATCGGCGGGCGGGACGTTGGTTGCTCCGGAACAATCCGATGAGATCGTTCGGCAAATATTGGATCGGAGAAAGCAATCCACCCAAACCGCCGTTGAGAACCGCCGCCTTGGTGATGGAACGCTGGATACGTGGACAGCGTTCCTATTATTGGCCTTGGTCATGATTTGCCAATGGTTGCTCAGAAAGAAATGGAACCTGCCTTAGAGATATGGTAAACATCCCCCGAGTAAACTCGGGGGCATTGCCATGCCGTCGGCTTTAAGCCGGGGGTTTTGACCCTCTGTTCTAAGATATTCGTCCACAATTGCCCACTCTCAACTGTCAACTGTCAACTGTCAACTGTCAACTGTCAACTGTCAACTGACAACTGACAACTGACACTTGTCACTTGTCACTTGTCCTTCGTACCTTGAAGCTTTTAAAGACCACTGGATCGCTGTGGCCGGCGAAGCCGATGTGACCATTCCGGTTATTAAGTCCCTTGGGCGCACCCTCGATTTGGCTGCGATCGAATTGATCAATGTCAACGTCGAGAATTTTGGTGCCGTTCAACGTAACTTTGATCGTCTGGCCTTTGACTTCAATCTCTTCGTAGTTCCACTCGCCAACTGGGCGAAGATAACCATGCTTGGCTCCAACGCAATGATACAAGGAGCCATGGTATTGAAACGGTTTTAATTGTGCTTTCGGGTGTTTTGCATTGTAACCGTCGCTATCGATGACTTGAATCTCAAGACCATCGGCTGAGGAATGACCGCCGACCGGTGTTCTCAAAGCGATGCCATTATTTCCGGCAGGCGGCAGCTTGAATTCGAATCGAAGAACGAAGTTCTCGTACTCGTCTTTGCTGAGCAAATCGCCACCCTTGCCTTGTTTGCAAACGATGGCACCGTCTTTGACTTCGTAGTTGTCAACCGCCCCTAGCCAGTTGCTCAGGTCTTTGCCATTGTTGAGATCGACGAACCCGTCTGCATCGCGGGTCGCTAAAGACTTGTTCGCTTCCTCAGCTCCGATCTCGCGAATAAAGACATTGCGCCAACGAATTTCGCTGCCGTGGGTTTGAAGTTGGATCGGGCCTTTGGGGTAAACAGGATCCAGCATGAAGCCATTTGGCATTTTCGGCGCGTCGCCATCTTTCTTTTGAGCGTCCTGTTTGCCATATGCTACATAGCCACTCTTCTGGTTCGCAAAGTAGTTTTCGAGGACCGCATGGTCGACCACAGTCTCGCCATTGAAGACGACGGTCACTCGCTCTCCGATCATGGTCATTTTAAGCGAATTCCACTCGCCAAACGCCTTGTCCATCTTCTTCGATGGGTCTTTGCCTGGCGCTCCCTTGCGGTTGTTCCACAGTCCACCCGAACCTTTGTCCTGACCTAGTCCACGCGAATCTCCCTCGGTAGCATCCCAAATCTGAACTTGCGGTGTCCCACGCAAGTAGACGCCGCTATCCCCCTTGGGCAAAGCTTTGTATTCCAAATGCAGTTCGAAATCACCGTAGTCCTTGTCGGTGGTCAGATAATGACCGCGACCATCGTTAACGAGTTCATGGTTTTCGATGGTCCAATGAGCGTTTAGGTGTTCGTTTGTCGGCTGGCCTTTCTTATCGAGCATTCCTCCTTCGATGGACTCTATCTTGTACTTGGCTTGTTCTTCGGGTGACATAGCCCAAAGATCACGCGGATCGCGTGTCGTCCATCCATACCAGCCGCTAAGGTCGGTGCCGTTGAAGAGAGCCGTGAAGCCTGGCGGTGGTGCCTCTTGCGCTTGAACGGGCAAGCAGTGTAGACAAACTACCAATAATAGAAGCTGGAAAATGGAAAATGGAAAATGAGGCGACAATCTGAAATGAGTGCATTCGTTGATTTTGCTCACAATCGTGTTCTGCTTTCTTGAAAATTTAGGCTAGGTAGGAAATCTGCGGGAGTCAATTATTCAAGTGTTTTTTGGTTGCCTCTTCGATCTTGGCCGACTAAGCGTCCCCGTCGTGAAAGACGAAGCGATGTTTTAGTTTCCATGCGGAAAGGTCACAGCGGCAACTTTTGTAAAAAATTGACAATTGAAAATGCACAATTGACAACGTTTGCGGGACGGGAATTGGCGGGTTACCAATTGTAACCAATTCCTGCACCTCTTGCCGGGAATGGACAATACCCAAAGGACCACGACAAAGTTTCGCAAAAATCCTGTACCGTGGGGCGAAATGGACTTCGTTGTCAATTGTCAATTTTCCATTGTCAATTCAGTTGCCTGTGTTACAAAATGCTCTGTCCAACTTAAGGATCGGTGTGTTTAAATCCTAGCTGGATGAAACACTGGGCGTCGGCCTACGATGCACACGAAAAACAGCCTCAGCAACATATTTATTGATCATTCATGAGTACCATTGAAAATTGCGTCATCATCGGAAGCGGACCCGCAGGTTGGTCAGCAGCCATTTACGCGGCCCGAGCTAATCTTCGACCGTTGCTCTTCGAAGGGGCGATGACCGAGGAAAACCGCGTGAACGGTCGCTACCCCATGGGCCAACTCGCCCAAACCACCGAAGTCGAGAACTACGCTGGTTTTCCCTCGGGCAAGCTCAAAGAATTCTTAGACTCCGCCATCGGTTCCGAACGCAAATACATGCTGCCTCCTGTCGAGGAGCATCCGCACGCAGTCACCGGTCCAGAACTGATGGAACTGATGCGGCAGCAAGCGACCAACTTCGGTACCCGCGTTATTACCGACGATATCGTAAGCGTCGATTTTTCTGGCAAGCCACTAAAACTCAATTCGAGTGAGAACGGCTCGTTTGAAACTCACACAGTCATTCTGGCGACCGGCGCCAGCGCAAACTATTTGGGCTTGCCGAGCGAAGAGAAATTCAAAAACAAAGGTGTCAGCGCCTGCGCAGTTTGTGACGGTGCTTTGCCCCGCTTTCGAAACAAGCCACTGGTCGTCGTCGGCGGCGGTGACTCGGCTATCGAAGAAGCGACCTACCTGAGCAAATACGCCACGAAGGTTTACGTGATCTTGAGACGCGGCGAAATGCGAGCTTCCAAAATCATGCAGGATAGAGCCTTTAAGAATCCGAAAATCGAATTAATCAAATTCTCCGTCGTGGATGAAGTCCTCGGTGACGCCGAAGACATGAGAATTGGCGTAACTTCGGTGCGTACCAAACATGTCGAGACCGGCGAGACGAAAGTGCTCGAAGCCGCAGGCATGTTCCTGGCCATTGGTCATACACCCAATACCAAGTTTCTCAACGGGCAAGTCGAAAACCAAGCCAATGGATACGTCAAATGGATCCAGCCGAACCGCACCTTCACCAGTGTCGAGGGAGTCTTCGCAGCCGGTGACGTTTCCGATGATTACTACCGACAAGCCATCACTTCGGCTGGGACCGGCTGCATGGCCGCACTCGATGCCGAACGTTATCTCGCGAGCGCTGGAGTCCACTAGAGAGTGACAGCACACGATCAACCGATTGTTGTTCGCGGAGCGCGCGAACACAATCTCAAAAGCGTCGATCTCTCTTTACCTCGCAATCAACTCATTTGCTTCACAGGTGTCTCCGGGAGCGGCAAAAGCTCGTTGGCATTCGACACGCTCTATGCCGAAGGCCAACGACGTTATCTAGAAAGTCTCTCAACCTACGCCCGTCAATTCGTTGGTCAGCTACCGAAACCCGACGTCGACTTTCTATCCGGCCTCAGCCCGTCGATCTCCATCAGCCAAAAGTCGACCGGAAACAACCCTCGCTCGACCGTGGGTACGATCACTGAGCTCCATGACTTCCTGCGCGTTTTGTTTGCTCGCGTGGGAACCGGTTTTTGTCCAGAATGCAACTCCGAAATTGCATCGCAAACACGCGATCAAATGGTCGAACGAATCCAGTCAATGGATCCGACGACCCCTTTTCTATTCTTGGCACCCGTCGTTCGCGGCCAAAAAGGGGAGCATCGCGATCTGTTCGACGATCTGCGTCGTCATGGTTTCAACCGCGCTCGCGTCGATGGCCAAGTCTACTTGCTCAGCTCGCCGCCAGACCTCGAACGCCAAATCAAGCATAACATCGAACTGGTCGTCGATCGAATCATTATCGGCCAAACTTCGCGACAACGCATCGCCGAAGCGGTCGACAACGCCATGAAATTCGGCGAAGGCACCATGCTACTTTCGCCATTGACCAATGCCACACCAGAAGAGCCAGCTATAGTATCGAAAAAAGCTAGCCGAAAAAAGAAATCGGCGGCAGCTAGCGAACCAAGTCCGGACATTGTGACCGAGACTACAGCGACTGCAACGAACAAAAGACTCGATACAAGCGATCCATCGCAAGACGTAGTCTTCTCCTCCACGTACGCTTGTGCCAAATGCGGCGTATCGTATCCGCCCCCTTCGCCTCAACTGCTCAGCTTCAATTCACCCCAGGGTGCATGCAAAAACTGCGATGGCCTAGGCGAAACATTCACCTTCACCGAAGAGCTCTTAGTCACCGATTCTAGCAAGTCTCTTAAAAATGGAGCCATTGACTTAATCGGCAAGTCGACGGAAATGACCCGATGGCTCCGCCGTTCGATCACCTACTTTGCCAATTACGTGGAGCACGTAAAAAAACTCGAACGCAATTATCTATTAACCACCCCTTGGAAGAAACTAACACAAGAAGAAAAGAACTGGCTTTTATTGGGCTATCAAGGGCTCAAGGTTCAAGCCAAAGGCCGTGCCTTGCATGGTCAAGCCTTCACGGGAATCGTCCATGATCTTTTGGCAACCTATCGTGCTTCCAAAAATCCGATGGTTGTCAAGCAATACGAAAAGTACATGCAGACTAGCGTCTGCAGCGATTGCAACGGCACTCGACTCAATCCGCAAGCTCGCTCGGTTCGGCTCAAATCTCTTGCTCCGACATTCAAAGCCAAGCCTTGGTTAGCCATCGGTGATTGCTCGCGATTGCCTCTCAATCAATGTGCCGAGTTCTTTGCCCATCTCGACTTGACCGACCGGCAAATCACCATTGGCGGCGAAGCCATCAAAGAAGTACGTGCTCGACTGCAGTTCTTGCTCGACGTGGGACTCTCGTACCTTTCGCTGGAACGAACCGCTCCAACTCTTTCCGGGGGCGAGTCGCAGCGCATCCGATTGGCCAGCCAGATCGGTGCAGGCCTGGTGGGTGTTCTTTATGTTCTCGATGAGCCATCGATTGGCTTGCACCCAAGAGACAATGCGCGCTTGCTCTCTTCCTTAGAAAGATTACGAGATCTGGGCAACACACTCATTGTGGTCGAGCACGATGAAGACACCATGCGGGCAGCCGACACGATTGTCGATTTCGGGCCAGGGCCAGGTGTTCGCGGTGGCGAATTGCTAACCGCAGGCACGCTGGAGGAGATTGCCGCCAACCCAAAGAGTATCACCGGCGGCTTCCTCAATCGTACCCGCCGGATTCATCGGCCTGCGGAACGCCGCAAAGGAACTGGCAAGACGATCAAGGTTCGCGGTGCCCGGCATAACAACCTAAAGAACATCGACGTCGAGATCCCGCTCGGTTGCTTCGTGGCCGTCACGGGAGTCAGTGGCAGCGGAAAGAGCTCGCTGATCAGCGACATCCTATCGCCAGCCCTTCGGAATGCACTGCAACGTGCCGAGGACAAGCCGGGAGCACACGATGCCATCGATGGAATCGAACATCTCGACAAGATTATTGATATCGACCAAAGCCCTATCGGCCGCACACCGCGCAGCAACCCAGCTACGTACGTAAAACTGTTCGATAATATTCGCGATTTGTTCGCAGAACTCCCTGAATCCAAACGACGCGGGTTCACACCGGGCACTTTTAGTTTCAATACCGAACAGGGGCGTTGTTCGGCTTGCGAGGGACACGGTGCCAACCGGCTTGACATGGAGTTTTTGGCCGACTTATGGGTTCCCTGTGCGATCTGCGAAGGCAAACGCTACGCCCGGCCCACCCTCCAGGTGGAGTTCAAAGGCAAATCCATCGCCGATTGTTTGGACTTGGACGTTCAGCAGGCCTTGGATCACTTCTCCGCCTTTCCGAAAATCTACGAAAAGCTTCAAACCCTGCACGATGTTGGACTCGACTATTTGAAGCTCGGTCAACCCTCACCCACACTTTCGGGAGGCGAAGCACAGCGCATTAAACTTTCGCGAGAACTGAGTCGCCGCGCGACCGGCAGAACGCTTTACGTCCTGGACGAGCCGACCACGGGGCTCCATTTTTACGACATCGATTTGCTCTTAAAAGTGCTCCAAAGTCTCGTCGATCTCGGCAACACCGTGATCGTGATCGAGCATAATCTGGACCTCATCCAGGCGGCTGACTGGGTCATCGACATGGGGCCCGAAGGAGGTGGAGGGGGTGGCGAGATCCTGTGCCAAGGCACCCCCGAAGCTATCGCAAAACAAAAGAAATCCTTTACCGGCATTGCTTTGAAAAAGTATTTTGAAACCCACGCGAAGTTAGACTCGAAAACCGAAAGCAAGCCGACCAAAACGCCTGCCAAGACGAAGAAGGTTGTCCAAAAAAGTCTCGCATTGCAAGACATCCAAGTTGTAGGTGCACAGCAACATAATCTTAAGAATATAGATCTCACGCTACCACGCAATCAAATGACGGTCTTTTGTGGCCAAAGCGGCAGCGGCAAAACGTCCATGGCCATGGATACGATCTATGCCGAAGGCCAACGGCGGTTCGTCGAGAGCTTGAGCCCATACGTTCGGCAATTTGTCGGACAGATGCCAAAGCCTATAGTGGAAAGAGTGGATGGCCTGAGTCCCTCGATCGCGATCGAACAACGCAATCTTTCTCACACACCTCGCAGTACAGTCGGAACCGTAACCGAAGTCTACGATTACTTTCGCGTTCTATTCGCCCGCTTGGGGCAGATGCATTGCACACGTTGCGATCTGCCAGTCAGTACGCAAACCAGCGATCAGATCGTGGATCGATTGATGGGGCTGGGAACGCCTGCTGGTACGAAAGCACTATTGTTGGCGCCCGTGACGCCGCATGCAAATCAGACACCGGAGCAGTTCCTGGCGGACCTCCAACAAGACGGCTTCGTCCGTATCCGCATCAACGGACGCACCCACGAAATCAATCTCTTGCCATCGCTGCAAAAGAAAAGCCGCTACGAACTGCAACTCGTCGTCGATCGCATCCGTTTGGACGGCAAGGACCGCAAACGTTTGAGCGATAGCGTCTCGACCGCATTGACCATGGGGAACGGTGTGATTCAACTGGCGATCGTAGATGATGAACGATCTGAAGTGCACTGGGAGACGCATACCTTTTCGTTGCAATTGGCATGCGCTCCGTGCGGACTATCATTTCAATCGTTGACGCCACACAGTTTCTCCTTCAACACAGCCGTAGGCTGGTGTCCTAGTTGCAGCGGCCTTGGGACGCAAACCGGCACAGATCCAGCGGCCTCCGTCGATGAAAGTCGATCGCTCGAACAAGGGGCCATGTTGCTATGGCCAGACCTCGATAATCCGTTAGCTCGAGGCATGCTTCACGCATTCAGTCGCGAGTCGGGGATTCCGCTCAACCGTGCTGTTTCGCAGTTGCCGGTTGGACAACGCTCCATTCTGTTCCACGGTTTGCCCGATCGGGAGATAGTTGTCTTCCAGTCCGACATCGAAACGTCGGCTTCGTCCGCCAATCCAACGGACAGAACCGTGGCCATGACGTTTGTCTATCGAGGGGTATTTCCAGCGTTAGAACTCGCCTCGAATTCGAACATCGGTTTGCGGATGAGGCTGTCTCGTTTTCTAGCCGAAGTGCCTTGTACGGCTTGCGGGGGTGCTCGCGTTCGAGCCGAGGCCGCGCACACTCGATTCCGTTCGTTTACTATTGCCGACATCGGTCGTATGCCGATCGGCGAATTGCTGGCCGAGACGAAGACATGGACGTTGGAACGGCGAGAAAAGAAGATCGCGGGCGAACTGCATCGCGAGATCACGCAGCGACTTCAGTTCTTGGCGGACGTAGGCTTGGAGTATCTTACGCTCGATCGGTCGGCCAACACATTGTCCGGTGGCGAAGCCCAGCGAATTCGATTGGCGAGCCAACTCGGTAGCGGACTGTGTGGCGTGCTATACGTCTTGGATGAACCGACCATCGGTTTGCATCCCAGAGATAACGATCGACTTATTCGAGCCATGCACCGGTTGCGGGACCTTGGCAACACGCTGCTGGTCGTCGAACATGATCGTGACGTGATAGCAAGCAGCGACCAATTGTGCGACTTCGGGCCTGGATCTGGACCGCTGGGTGGAACGGTGGTGGCTCAGGGTTCGCCCAAACAAATCGTGAAACAAAAGGGATCGATTACCGGTCCCTTTATCAGTGGTGCCAAAAGTATCGAAATACCAAGCCGACGCCGTATCGCGATTCCCCCGGACGTTCCGGCGTCGTGCAGCGACTGGTCCACGTTGGTTGATCCGCCCAAGGGTTGGTTAACGATCCAAGGTGCCAGGGCCAACACCCTTCGCAACATCAACGTTAGTATTCCGTTGGGTTGCTTTACCGCGGTGACAGGCCCAAGCGGCAGCGGAAAGAGCAGTCTTATCAACGGAATTCTCTATCCCGCCTTGGCCAGATTACTCCACCGGGCCGACTTGCAAGCAGGCCCGCATGACAGAATCGAGGGTACGAAGAACATCAACAAAGTACTGCGCGTCGATCAGTCGCCGCTCGGCAATTCCCCTTCGAGCAACCCGGCCACCTACACAGGAGTCTTCGAGCACATTCGTCAGTTGTTTGCCAAGTTGCCAGAAGCCAAAATGCGCGGTCTGCATGCAGGTCACTTCAGTTTCAACGTCGCAGGTGGTCGTTGCGAAAAGTGCGAAGGCAATGGACAGATACGCATTCAAATGCACTTCTTGCCGGACGTATGGATCGAGTGCGATGCATGCCGTGGCCTTCGCTATTCCGAAGAGGTGCTAACCGTGAAGTACCGTGGCCAATCGATCAGCGATTTCCTCACCATGTCGATCGGTGAAGCCCGCGACGTGACCAGCGAGTTGCCGAAGATACATGGCATGCTGAAAACGCTTTGTGAAGTAGGTCTCGACTATCTGGCCCTTGGCCAAAGCGCTCCGACCCTTAGCGGGGGCGAGGCGCAGCGAGTGAAATTGGCAGCCGAACTTTGTCGCCCTGCCACTGGCGATACGTTGTATTTGTTGGACGAGCCGACGACAGGCTTGCACTTCGAGGACATTCGCAAGTTGATGCATGTGTTAAACGCCTTGGCGGACAACGGCAACAGTGTGGTGGTGATCGAACACAATCTCGATGTGATCAAGTGCGCGGATTGGGTGATCGACATGGGACCTGAAGCAGGCAAGGATGGGGGCCAAGTTGTCTTTGCCGGCCCAGCCGAATCGCTGGTGGGTTATGCAAAGGACGTCAGTTATACGATCCCTATTTCGAAAGGCACGACGAAGGTAGTGCGCAAGAAAGCGTCGGAGAAAACGCCAGACAAAGCTTTGATGGTGGCCGAGCCCAACATCGAGAAGCTACGCTCCTACACGGGCGAAGCCCTCAAGGCAGTGCTCAAGTAAATGAGGAATGAGGAATGAGGAATGAGGAATGAGGAATGAGGAGTAGGGGCAACGCTGTGAAGGATTTTTTCGAGTCTGATTGTCCGGCTCGGGCTTTTCTAATCCTTCACGACGTTGAGATAAGTAATAGGGGGATACGGGTAGTCTGTTAAAAGTTTGCGATTGCGGGAGCAATTGGATTGCGCATCTTTTCTTCCACTTCGCCTGATGGAACAGACAGGCAAACCGATTCATTTTGCTTCCGTCGGTTTTCAACCGGCGGGGCAGCATCTGTCAGCTAC
>Ga0105048_10019220_pt1 | contig 10479 bp, 10 predicted proteins | sample MAT05_FD_78382 | JGI IMG/M metagenome (GOLD analysis project Ga0105048, IMG submission 78382) | Freshwater microbial communities from Lake Fryxell liftoff mats and glacier meltwater in Antarctica - MAT-05 | ecosystem: Environmental > Aquatic > Freshwater > Ice > Liftoff microbial mat | place...
CGGCCGTTCGGCCGAGAAGCCTGGGCCGAGCAAGTGGCGAAGAAGTTGGGCTTGGAAAGCAAATTCCGTCCGCGCGGGCGCCCAGCAAAGCAAGAGGAGAAGTCGGCGAATAAAGGTTCCTGACACCTTTTCTTCTTCCCCGACCAAACCCGGTAGTGCCGTTTCGGAAGCAGCATCGAACCTCAACAGCCATGTTAATCGCCCCGGCTGGCCTGGACCCGAGAAAAACGAGATTGTCGGTAATCAAGCTGCCAAAAACAAACAAGCACAGGATCTGGTTGATGCCATTATGAGCGACCCCAAGAGAACATCCTGGGCCCACGCGCATGACCGACCAGAGTGGGGAGGAACTGTTACTGGCGTGTATCGGCCCGATGGCCTCGGCGTGCGGTTTGATGCGAATGGCCAATTTGTAGGATTTATATCAAGATAGGCTATGAGCCATACTGAGGAATAGTATAAATCCATCTCAAATGCATATAGTTTGGGCTAACAAGCCTGATTGTAGCCTCGCCGTGGCCGAATTCTGGCTTGGCGAGGACCGGTTATGGTTTACCCTCTTCTGGGATGATAAAGATGGCCAATTGAAGATCGAATTGTTGCCTTCACTTCGTGGGTCAATGGGCTATCTGGTGGACTTTGCAGAAACCGAACGGCTCATCGAAACTGCGAAGCGTGAAATACTGGCAATGGCTAGTGCGTCAGAGTAAACCCACACAACGGCCGGAGGTTTAGTCCCGGATAGCCGGAGTGTCAAAGCGGAAAACGTAAGCGGAAAAGTGTCAGGACCTGTTGCCGTCCCCTCAATCATCGCACCACGCTGGTTTATGATGCCCTGAACCGCCAGATCTCCAGCATCGACCCCCTCAACCGCCGCACCACCTACATCTATGATGCCGCCAGCAATCGCACGGCCCTGGTCGATCCTGTCGGCAACCGCACGACTTGGACGTACGATGTCCTGAATCGAGCGATTTCCGAGACGGATCCGCTCAATCATGCGACGACATTCGCTTATGATGCCGCGTCGCGGCTGACTTCCACCACGGATCGGCTTGGGCAACGCCGGGCGTTTGTTTACGATGCGCTCGATCGGCAGACGGGCGAGGCCTGGTACAACGCGTCGAGCGTTTTGCAAAACACCAAGACCTTTACTTACGATGCCGCCAGCAACTTGTTGACCGCGGCCGATGGCAATGGCGCCTACAATTTTACCTACGATGTCTTGAATCGAGTCGAGACGGTCGCCGAGCCGTTCAGCCTGGCGATGACCTTCGCCTATGATGCCGTCAGCAATCGCACAAGCGTGGTTGACAACAAGGGCGGCGTTCAAACATCGATCTATGACGTGCTGAATCGGCTCGACGCGCGCGAGTTCACCGGCAATGGCGCGACACTCAGTTACGATTTTATCTATACCGCTCGCAGCCAAGAATCCGCAATCGCGCGCTATAGCGATCTGACCGGCACAACCAAGATTGGCGAAACGACTAACACGTTCGATGCCCTCGGCCGGATGACCAACCAATAACATCGAGACGGTTCGAACTCGCTATTCTTGAACACAACGTATGCCTACGATGCCGCCGACCGGTTGACGATCCAGACCGACAATGGCATCGCCAGAACGTTTACGTATGACAATACTGACCAACTGTTGGCGGATTCGACGACAACCAACACGTATGATGCCAATGGCAACCGCGATAATGGCGGCTATGACGTTGGGGCTGGCAATCAAATCCTCAATGACGGAGTCTTGGCCTTCTTCTCCTTGGCCTCCTGGGCGTCGCCACCGCCGGCGATCAACAGGATGCCGAGTGCCGCCATCATGATCAAAGAAAGGGTGGATCGCATCGAAGGCTCCTTGGGAGTCATTCCCTTCATGCTACACACACTATGGTGCGGCGCATGCTCTCAAAGTGCTGGTCGTCTCCGTAACAACCGCAATCCAACCCCCTCGCTTAATCGTCTTAGGTATGGGATAATACCTCTTCCTCGTCCCGCCTTTTGCCGTCTTCGGAGATGGAACCATGCCGACGCTTCGCCGTATCTTGTTCAGCATCATGATGTTAGCGCCGGGGATGGCTCAGGCCGCTGACGATCCGAAGGTCGAGCTGGCGCAGAAGGCCCAGGCGGTTTTGAAGACGCATTGCTACAAATGCCACGGCGAGGCCGGGGCCGTCGAAGGCGGTTTCAACTTCGTCGCCGACCTCGATCGGCTCGTCATCCGCAAGCGCGTAATCCCGGGCAAGGCCGAGGAGTCGCCCGTCTACAAGCGCATCACCAACGGCACGATGCCGCCGCCCGACGTCAAGTCGCGCATGACCGATGCCGACAAGACGCTGCTGAAGCAGTGGATCGATGGCGGTGCTTCGCCCATCCCCACCAAGCAAGCCCGCGAGTTCCTCACCTACTCCGAAACGCAGGAGCTCATCCTCGCCGACCTCGAGAAGATCGACCGTCGGTCACGCCGGTTCGTGCGTTACTTCACCTTCACCCACCTGCTCGATGCCGGCCTCTCCGACGACGAACTGCAGACTTATCGCAACTCACTCAACAAGGTCGTCAACTCGCTGTCGTGGCATCCAAAGATCCGCAACCCGGAACCGGTGGAACCGACCGGCTCGATTCTGCGGATCGACCTGCGCTGGTACATGTGGGACGCGACCGTCTGGAACCGCATCCTGAATGACTACCCCTACGGCATTCTTGATGACAGCACCGCCGCGCGGGCCATCATGGTCTCGACCGCGACCAAAGTGCCGATGATGCGCGGCGACTGGTTCGTCGCCACCGCCTCGCGGCCGCCTCTCTATCAGGAGATCCTGCAACTGCCCGCCAACCTCGCGGAACTTGAACGGCAACTGCGCGTCGATTCGACATTGAACATCACCCAGGAACGCGTCATGCGCGCGGCCTTCAACGGCTCGGGCATCTCGAAGAATAATCGCATCCTCGAACGGCACGATTCGATCCACGGCTATTACTGGCGCACCTACGACTTCGAAGAAGTGCAACAGAACTTGATCGAACGAGGCCAACTGCTGCCCGATCGCCGTAATGTGTTCGCCTACCCGCTCGGGCCGGGCAACGTCGAGAACGCCTTTCAGCACGCGGGCGGCGAGGCCATCTTCAGCCTGCCCAACGGCCTGCAAGGCTATTACATCATGAACGCCGTCAACAACCGGCTCGACAAGGCGCCGAACCAGATCGTCAACGACCCCAAGCGACCCGACAAGGCCGTCGAAATGGGGATCTCGTGCATGGGCTGCCACATACCGGGCGTCCACACCAAGGCCGACCAGATGCATGATTTCCTGGATAAGAACCCCAAGGCGTTCCCCAAGGCCGACTACGAGATCGCCAAGGCCCTCTACCCGCCCAAGGAAAAGACCATCGCCCAGATGGAAGAGGACGCCAAGCGTTACCGCGACGCCGTCACGCAGACCGGGGCCAAGATCGCCAAGGCCGAGCCGATTATCACCATGACCCTGCGTTACGAAGGCGATCTCGATGCCATCAGCGCGGCCGCGGAAGTCGGCCTGACCTACGAGGAATTCCAGAAACGGCTCGGCGATTCGGACGTGCTCGGCCGCAACCTGGGCGCTCTTCGCGTCCCTGGCGGCACCGTCGGCCGACAGCTCTGGGTGCAGGCCTATGGCGACCTCGTGCGCGAACTCAAGATGGGCGTCCTCTTCCAGTCGAACCAGGTCGGGGCCAGCTTGCCCGACAACACCGGCGAACTCGACCCGCTCGAAGTCGCCATCGGCCAGATGAATCACGTCGTCGCCACGGCCGACGGCCGCAAGGCGATCATCGCCAGCGCCGACCGCAGTGTGCAATCGTACGAGGTCGAAGGCAAACGCATCTTGAAGCGTTTCGTCGGCCACACGGCTTCGGTCTGGTGCGTCGCCCTCTCGAAAGACGAGACCCTCGCCCTTTCCGGCAGCATGGATGGCAGCGTCCGCCTTTGGCGTGTCGAGGACGCGCAACAGCTTCACAAGATGGACGGCCACGCCAGCCTGGTGACGGCCGTCGCCTTCACGCCCAACGGCAAGTGGGCGGTCTCCGGCGGGTTCGACGGCGCGGTGATCTACTGGAGCCTGACGACCGGCAAGGAAGTGAAACGCTTCGAAGGGCCGATGAAGTACATCAACGCCCTGGCGATGTCGCCGGATGGCAAGCGGGTGCTGATCGCCGCCGACCGCTGGGTGCGCGTCTGGGACATCGACACCAATACCGAAGTCGCCAAGTTCGAAGGCCACACCGCGCCGGTCAACACGGTTTGTTTCTCGACCGACGGCGCGAAGGCTCTCTCGGGCAGCGACGACCGTAGCGTGCGAATGTGGGACGTGGCGACCGCCAAGCAACTGCAACTCTTCACGGGACACGAGAATGCCGTCCGCGCCGTCGCCTTCAACGAGAAGGGCAACTGGGTCCTCTCCGGCGGCAGCGACACGACGGTTCGCCTGTGGCAGACCTCGACCGGTAAAGAGCTCGGCAAGTTCGGCAAGCACACCGAACCGGTCGTGCAAGTCGCCTTCCTGAGCAACGGCAAGCAGACGCTCACCGGCAGCCGCGACAACGCTCTACTCCTGTGGAGCACGGAGAAGTTCGAACCAGCCCCGAAGGTCGAAGTCAAGACGCCCGATTTCAACCCGAACGTGCCGATCACCCTGAAGCCGTGGGGCGTTCTCAACGTCGATGGCACGGTCGGCACGCTCACGCTGTCGCCAAACAAGAAGTGGCTCTACTACCTCGACATCACCAACAGCCAGCTCGGCCAGATCGACCCGGCCACGATGAAGCTGGCGAAATCCGTCAAGGTCGAAGGCGACCTGATGACGCTCTCCGCCGACGGCAAATGGCTCTACGTCGCCGGCCCCACGGCCGCCGGTAAAGGCAGCCTGCAAGTGATCGACGCCGTCACGCTCGCCGTGCGCGACAGCTACGTCATCGATCTCGTGCCGTTCTCGCTGAGCCCCGGCACTGGCTCGGCTCTCTTCATCGCCGGCGCCGCGGGCGGTTGGTCGAGTGTTGGCCAAGTCGATACCGCCACCGGCAAGACCGCTTTCCCCGCGCCGATCCAGGGCCGTTCCTATCTCTTCTGGATGCCCGGTAAATTGCTCTCGCACGGCGAGACGGCACAGGGAGTCGATGAATTGGCCCTACCGGTCGACATGACCAAGATGCCCGGCTGGAAACGCTCGGAACTCCCCGAGAAGAACACCTTCAGCGGCCCCTCGCAAATGACCGCCGACCGCAAGTTCCTCATCAATCGCACCGGCACAATCCTGAGCCTGCCCGACCTGAAAACCGCCGGCAAGGTCGACCCATACGTGTCGCTAAGCGTCGACGCCGAGGCGGGCAAAGCGTTCGTCCTTAACTCGACCGGTTGGCTGAAGCAATACAGCTACCCCGACTGGAAAGAGACCGGCAAATGGAAACTCCCGGTTACCGCCTACCAGATCGAGGCCGACACGAAAGCCGGGAAGATCTATCTGAGCGTGGTTGATCCCGAAGCGATCAGGAATCGGCCGCGAGCGAAGGGGTTTGGAGATATTTGGGGGGTGGAGGCGAAGGAGTTGAAGTAGCGGCGGGAGCGAGACGCTGGATAGAATGCGGAAACGAAACCTCGCCACGGATACGAGAGGCAGCCATGCAATTTACCGGCCAAGTCCAGAATGGTGTCGTAGTGTTCGACGGTCCATCGCCCCCAGAGGGTGCGGCGGTCGATGTGGTCATTCATCGGCCGGCGACGCCGAGCGGATTATCCGATGCGGTGACGAATTTCATCAGCCGCTGCCGAGCGAGCGCTTCGGAAAATGCAGGTCGGGAAAAAAACCTTCTCGAACTCATGGGCGATGTCGTGGGTTCCGTTGAAGGGTTGCCGTCCGATGCGTCAAAGAACGTTGACCATATCCTGTACGGACATCCCAAGCGATGATACCCGCATTCGCGGATACTTCTTATTTCGTGGCGATCCTCAATCCACGCGATGCAAGCCACGTTGTTGCCAAGGCGCTTTCTACCTCTGAAATGCGCGTCATTACAACCGAGTACATCTTGATTGAAGCAGCGAATTTCTTTTCCCTAGCCGCCGCGCGTTCGAGCTTGCGAACGATGATCGATCGCGTCAGCGTCTCGCCGAATTTCGTCGTTGTTCCATCCTCCACCGATCTCTTTACTCGCGGCTATGCACTTTTCGTGGCGCGCCCCGATAAAGACTGGTCGCTCACGGATTGCATCTCGTTTGTGGTGATGCAGGATCATGGAATCACCGACGCCCTGACCGCCGACCATCACTTCGAGCAAGCGGGGTTCCGGGCGTTGTTGAAGTAGCGTGCCGACGTGAAAGCGGGCAAGCTGTATCTCACGTGATCGATCCGGAAGCGATCAGCAATCGGCCGCGGGCGAAGGGGTTTGGTGATATTTGGGCGGTGGAGGTGAAGGAGCTGAAGTAGAAGAAGACAAATCAAAAGCTAGATCCTGGTGACTCTATATTCCATTTGCAGATGAACGGCATTCAGAGGAATCGGCGATTCGTTCTAATAGGTGCAATTCGTAGATACATATGCGCACGTCTGCAACGAAGCCTGCGAAGGCCAGTAATGCTATTCCAGCCACCAACCACCAATCTGTTTGATGTTGCGTCGCCACCATCTCGATTCGGACTTCTTATCTTCGTTGGAGTCCCGCCTTTAGGCGGATCCTTCGCGAAGCGAAGACCGGCTAAAGCCGGGACTCCAGCGAAGAGAAACGCCGGCGAGCGGGGACCGGGACACGTTATTCGTCGCGTCACTTCAGCAGCGCCGTGAAGCCCGCTTGTTCGAAATGATGGTCACCGGTGAGGGCTTGGGTGACCCCTTGAGCTTGCATGACCACGAACGAGATGCAGTCGGTGAGGGACCATTCTTTGTCGGGGCGGTCAGCGAAGGGCAATGAGCCACGGTCAAAAAGCTCCGCGGATGAGGGAATAATGACTACGCTCGCGCTCGATCGCAAGGCGGCGACGAGATCGAGATAGGCCTGACGTGCCCGACCGCGCGAGAGGAAATTCGCCAATTCGAGGAGTACATATTCGGTCGTGACGATGGGGACCGCCGCAGCGCTTGCTTGAACGGCTTTCGGGTGCAGCGCGTCTCGCGGTTCGACCAGTGCAACGTAGAACGAAGTGTCGGCGAAAAGCGGACTCATGATTTTTTCGGGGCGCCGTAAAGATAGTGATCGACGTTGGTCGCCGCATCGGCCGGGAGATCAAGCTCGCCGGCATGTTCGATGAAGTCTCTTAAGCGTTCCGCCAATGGCGTGGGTGGCACTCCACCGGCAGCGACCAGTGCTGCCGCCTCTTCCCGGCATTGCTGAAGGCAATCAGTTAACGCGGAAGAAATCACACCGGCGCTCGCGCGCTCTTTCACCCGCACGGTCACCTTGGTGCCGTTCGGAACCGGGCACGGTTCTTCGAACTTGACGACGCCGTCAGAAACAATTCCTGTCAGTTCCACGGCTTTCCCCCTATGTAACGAACTGCTCGGCATTTTGATCATACCAACGCCACGGAAAAAAGGGATTCGACTTCTCAGCGTCTTCGATCTCCGAGGCCGCGCCGGCTTCCCTTTCACGCCCCATACCCACCATCTCGATTCGGACTTCTTATCTTCGTTGGAGTCCCGCCTTTAGGCGGATCCTTCGCGAAGCGAAGACCGGCTAAAGCCGGGACTCCAGCGAAGAGAAACGCCGGCGAGCAGGGTTGCATCAGCGCCCCGAGGAACCTTAACGCGGATTTCGCTTTTGAACTTCCACGGGGCGCTGACGCAACCCCGCTCGCCCGTCAGGGAAAACCCATCAAATTGGCGCTCATACCCCGGTCGACACCTCGGAGTCGATCGCCATCTCGACTTTGGAAACGGTAAAGCCGACCGACTGAACCTGCGAGACCGCTAGGCGAATGGCCTCTTCCAGCGAGGGCGACTCCCGGTCGAAATGGATCCAGGCCATGCCGTCGCAGCTTGTCGGGGTTCCGTCGTCGCAACCCGCCGCGAACAACGCATCGGCACGCTCGTCGGCAATCTCCGCTACACCTTTCAAGACGACATCAAATTCGTAGGTCTTCATCCGCGTGTCTCCCTGAGTGTGTTAGTGCGGACAAGCATCCAATCGCCGCCGAATATAACGGGCATGGTGTTCGGGCACCCGTGGCGTGCTGTAGACAGTGATGCAGCCACCCCGTGAGCGCGCCGGGCAATACAACCGCCCCCAGGCGTGCGCATGCGGACCGGATTTCACCAATCGCCAACCTCTCGCGAGGGCTTCATCCACTGCTTCCCGGATATGCTTGTTCGGATGATCGTTCATCGTTGGCCTTTGGCTACGGTCTCATCCTCTATTTTACAAGAAGTCCGAAAAGACAGCAGCGCTATCAACGTAAAACCGTGGCCATGTTGCACCTTCGTCACGCGGCAACAGTTGACAGGAACGTGCGCCCGTAACAGATCGAAAAATAAACCGGGGGCTCGAATTACGCTGGCGAACCGAGCGGCTTTCCCGCTAGACTATGCCATTGTGCTGGATCGCCGACTCGTCACTCCCAGGATCAGCGCTGATGCCGGAACCCAATTCACCGCCGCCGTTGGCCGACGCGACCCATACACCAGCGCGACCGACCGTCTCGCCGAGCGAGCTGCTCACCTCGGGCGAAACGGATGAGGCGTCGAGCGGCTCATTCGCCGTCGTGAAAGTCGGCGATACCCTGGCCGGTTACAAGCTCATTCAGTTGCTCGGCGAGGGCGGCATGGGGCTGGTCTTCGCGGCTGAGGACATCAGGCTGAAGCGCAAGGTGGCGCTGAAGATGATGAAGCCGGAAATCGCGGCGAAGGCGTCGCACCGCGAACGGTTCCTGCGTGAAGCACAGGCCGCGGTCGTCGTCGAGCATGATCACATCGTCGCGATCCATCAGATTGGTGAAGAGAAGGGCATCCCGTTCATCGTCATGCCGTTTTTGCAGGGCGAACCGTTGGATGTGCGTCTGAAACGCGGCCGGTTGAGTGCGCCCGAGTTTATGTCGATCGGCCGGCAAGTGGCGGAAGGGTTGGCCGCCGCGCATGCCAAAGGGTTGATCCACCGCGACATTAAGCCCGCGAACATTTGGCTGGAAGCAGGCTCGTCGCCACGTGCGAAGATCCTCGATTTCGGCCTGGCGCGGCTCACCAACGACGAAGTACACCTGACGCAATCGGGCGCGATCATGGGGACTCCGGCGTACATGTCGCCGGAGCAAGCGCGGGGCATCAAGGTCGATCATCGGGCCGACCTGTTCAGCCTGGGCGTCATGCTCTACGAGATGAGCACCGGCCAGCGGCCGTTCACGGGCCACGATACCATGAGCGTTTTGTTCAGCCTGGCGTCCGACACGCCCGTGCCGCCGATCGAGTTGAACCCGGACCTACCGCCGATCTTTTCCAGGTTGGTCGAGCGATTGCTGGCGAAGGATGTGGAGAAGCGGATTCAGACCGGGCGCGATGTGGCCGACGTGCTGCAACGGCTCCAACCCGAGAAGACGGTGGTGGTCATCGCGACATCGCAGCCGATCGTGGAGGAGAATCCGTTCGCGGATCTCGACTCCAGCAGCGCGACGAACGTCGGCGTCACGTATAGTCTCGACGAGGAATCTTCGGAGCGGAGCGCGACGCGCACGAGTAATTCCGTTCGTGGCGCACAACCCCGCTCGAAGAAGACGATGTATTTCGCCTTCGCCGGCATCGCGTTGCTGGCCTTAAGCATCGGCGCGTTCTTCGCTTTTCGCGGCAAGAACGAACCGAAGCCCGACGCCGTGGTCAAGAGCAACGATCCGCCGAAGAAGGCTAAAATCGATCCGCCGAAGAAGGACCCGCTGCCGATCGTGACACCGAAGGATCCTCCCGCCTATGTGCCGGTGACGCTGGAGGAGAAAGAAGCGAAGAAGTTGCAAGCGGACTGTGCAGCGAAGCTGAAGATGGATGAGGTAGCGCGGGCCGAGACGACCCTCTGGCACTTCTTCGCCCGATTCACGAAGGAAACTTGGCAATCTCGTAGCGGCGTTGGCGAGGTTTTGCGACAATGGACATTTGCCGCGAGTTCCCAAAAAGGGAACTTTGTTCTTGACCGGAGCACGAGAGCCAAGTACAAAGAAATGCGAATCATCTCGAAGAAAACACTCAAAGAGTACTGGGAGCGTGAGCCGGACGCGAAAGCAACCTTGGAGGCGTGGCACGCGGAAGCCAAGAATGCCGAGTGGTCGTCGCCGGCGGACGTGAAGGCCCGCTTTGGAACCGCGAGCATCTTGAAGGACGGTCGCGTCGTTTTCAATATCGGTGGAAACAAATACCGTCTGGTGGTCTGGATCAACTACGATTTTTTCACCATTTACATCCGGTTCACGGGAAGCCACACGGAATACGATGAAATCGATGCTCAGCCGATATGAGGGGTACAAAGCCA